>ENA-OPZN01000123-OPZN01000123.1-human-gut-metagenome-genome-assembly--contig:-NODE-123-length-30256-cov-4.891002_pt1 | contig 30256 bp, 29 predicted proteins | sample MGYA00242483_ERZ504503 | MGnify/ENA primary metagenome ERZ504503 (study PRJEB26092, sample SAMD00036285) | human gut metagenome | host: Homo sapiens | study: EMG produced TPA metagenomics assembly of... | reverse complement strand
ACCGCCCGCTGGGCACACCGCTGGGCAAGCACCCACCGCGTGCTGTTTTGGGCGCTGGTGAGCTGGGCAAGGAAGTGGCCATCGAGCTCATGCGACTGGGCGCGTGGTGTGCGCCGCTGACTCGTATGCCGGCGCTCCGGCCCAGCAGGTGGCGCATGAATATCGCGCGTTGGATATGGCGAATGCCGCCGAATTGCAGGCATTGTTCGATGAAATCAAGCCGGACATCATCGTGCCCGAGGTAGAGGCCATCGCCACCGATGTGCTGGCCGGTACTGCGGCCGCGGGCGCCCAGGTGGTGCCGAGCGCCGAAATCGCCGCGATTTGCATGGACCGCGAGCGCCTGCGCGTACTGGCCCACGAAGAATTGGGCTTGCCGACTACACCGTATCGTTTTGCCGGCTCGCTGGAAGAGCTGCGCGCCGGAGCTTCGGAAGTCGGCTATCCGTGCGTGGTCAAGCCGGTGATGAGCTCGTCTGGTCACGGCCAGTCGGTGGTGCGTTCCGCCGACGCCATCGATGCCGCTTGGACCGAAGCGCAGGAGGGCCGCCGCGCCGCCGATGAGGGCGATGTGTCGCGCGTGATCGTTGAGGCGCTTGCTCCGCTGGAGCGTGAGCTGACGGTACTGACTGTTTCTTCGTCCGCCGGCATTGTGACGTGCGCGCCGATCGGCCAACGTCAGGAGTCCGGCGATTACCGCGAGTCCTGGCAGCCGGCTACCGAACCCGATGGTGAGGCCGAGCGGGCGCGCGACATCGCACGTACCGCCGTTGAAGGCTTGGTGGCCAAGGCTCAGGCGGCCGGCGAAACCGGTTGGGGCGTATTCGGCGTGGAACTGTTCGTGCTCACCGACGGCTCGATTCTGTTCAACGAGGTCTCCCCCCGTCCGCACGATACCGGTATGGTGACAATGGCCTCCCAGCGTCTGAGCGAGTTCGCGCTGCACGCCCGCGCGATTCTCGGCCTGCCGATCACCCCCGAGCATGTGTCGCTCACGATTCCGGCCGGCTCGGTGGCGGCAAGCCATGCGATTGTGGTGGCCGGCGACGGTGAGGTCGAGTTCACCGATGTGGCCGCTGCTCTGGCCGAACCCGGCACGGACCTGCGCATTTTTTGCCAAGCCCGAAGTGCATGGCCACCGCCGCATGGCCGTGGCACTGGCCGTCGGCGAGTCCGAAGCCGACGCCCGTACCAAGGCCGGCCTCGTGGCCGATGCGTTGACGATTACCGTGGAGTAGTCCACGGCCTGATCAGCTCAGCATGGCCTCAATATTATTGCCGTCCGGGTCGTGGATGATCGATCATGACGAACCTCCTTGTACCATTTCGTCACTCCCATTATCGTGTGTATATGGCCGAAGAGTCATGTTTCGTCTATTGACGAACATCTGAGTATTCACACGCGCTTCTGCAGATACCTTCATGCCGGAAGGCTACACGACCGGAGACGAGCTGATCGTACTGGCCAATGACGGCCGCCTCCGCCATCCCAACAGCGTATGGCCGTTCGATGCAGCGACGTATGATGCGCCGGCCGCATCGTAGCGTCATGCTGAGTGTTGTTGTAGCCCTCGATTGGTACCCTTTTACCGTTAGTTCACCCAGAAATTCCACTCCTGAAAGGTGAGTCATGGAGAAGCTGGAAAAGCTCTACGAGGCAAGGCCAAGCAACTGTACGCAACCGACGATCCCGAGGTTCTGTGGGTCGAATACAAGAACACCGCCACCGCTGGCGATGGTGAAAAGAAGGAAGACTTCACCGGCAAGGGCCGTCTGAACAACCTCATCACCACCATCATCTTCGACCTGCTCAAGAAGCGCGGCATCGACAGCCACCTTATCAAGCGAGTGGACGACACCGGCCAGCTGGTGCGCAAGGTGAACATGTTCCCGTTGGAGATCGTGCTGCGCAACGTGGCCGCCGGCCACTTCTGCTCCCGTCTGGGCGTGGAGGAAGGCCTGCCGCTCAAGGAGCCGGTACTTGAGTACTTCCTGAAGAACGATGATCTGCACGATCCGTTCGTCAACGACGATGACCTGGTGGCCCTCGGCGTATGCACTCGCGAGGATCTCGCCGAGATCGCCCCGCTGGCCCGCAAGATTAACGAGGCCCTGATCGAGATCTTCGCCAAGATCGACGTCAAGCTGGTCGACTTCAAGATCGAAATGGGCCGCGCCACCGACGGCACGCTGCTGTTGGCCGACGAGATCACCCCGGATTCCTGCCGTCTGTGGGACCAGAAGGACCACTCCGGCAAGGTCGAGCACCTTGACAAGGACCTGTTCCGCCGTGGTCTCGGCAGCATCATCCCGGCCTACGAAGAGATCGAGGAGCGCCTCGCCGAACTCGCCAAGTCCGAAGGCATCGAAGTCGCCGAGTAATGCATTATCTGGCTCCCCTCTCGAGGGGAGCCAATTGTCTTTAATTTCAAGAAAGGATTTCCATGGTTTTTCGCGTGTACGTGGAAAAGAAGCCCGGCTTTGATGTCGAAGCCCAGCAGCTTGCGGGCGAACTGCGCACGATCCTCGGACTGACCGGCCTCAAGGCCCTGCGCATCGTGAACCGCTATGACGTCGAAGGCATCTCCCAGGAGCTGTTCGACCAGACCGTGCCCACCGTGTTCAGCGAGCCTCAGGTGGACAATGTGGCCTACGACCTGCCCGACTTCGCCGGCGCCAAGGTCTTCGCCACCGAGTTCCTGCCCGGCCAGTTCGACCAGCGCGCCGACTCCGCCGCCGAATGCATCCAGCTCATCTCCCAGGGCGAGCGCCCGACCGTCCGCTCCGCCAAGCTGTACGCGCTGGAAGGCGACCTGACCGACGCCGACGTGGACACCATCAAGCATTACGTGATCAACCCGGTCGAGGCCCGCGAGGCCAGCCTGGAGACCAAGGAAACCCTGAAGACCCAGGTGCCGGTGCCCGGCAAGGTCGAGACCATCGCCGGTTTCAACGAGATGGACGCCGAAGCCGGCCAGAAGTTCATCGACGAGCGCGGTCTGGCCATGGATCTGGCCGACCTCGAATTCTGCCAGAAGTACTTCAGCGAGGAGAGCCGCGAGCCCACCATCACCGAAATCAAGGTGATCGACACCTACTGGTCCGACCACTGCCGTCACACCACGTTCGGCACCGAGCTGGACGAAGTGACCATCGATGACGCCACCGTCAAGGCCGCCTTCGAGCGTTACCTGGCGATGCGCCACGAGCTCGGCCGTGACGCCAAGCCCGTCTGCCTCATGGACATGGGCACCATCGGCGCCAAGTGGCTCAAGAAGAACGGTGTCCTGACCGGCCTTGACGAGTCCGAGGAAATCAACGCCTGCACCGTCAAGGTCAAGGTTGACGTGAACGGCCACGACGAGGACTGGCTGTTCCTGTTCAAGAACGAGACCCACAACCACCCCACCGAAATCGAACCGTTCGGTGGTGCGGCAACCTGCATCGGCGGCTGCATCCGCGATCCTCTGTCCGGCCGCTCCTACGTGTATCAGGCGATGCGCGTCACCGGCGCCGCGGACCCGACCGTGCCGGTCTCCGAGACGCTGGAAGGCAAGCTCCCCCAGCGCAAGCTCGTGACCACCGCCGCCGCCGGCTACAGCTCCTACGGCAACCAGATCGGTCTGGCCACCGGTCAGGTCGACGAGATCTACCACCCCGGCTACGTGGCCAAGCGCATGGAGGTGGGTGCGGTCGTGGCCGCCACCCCGGCCGACCATGTGCGCCGCGAAACCCCGGCCCCTGGCGACAAAATCATCCTGCTGGGCGGCCGCACCGGCCGTGACGGCATCGGAGGTGCCACCGGTTCGTCCAAGGCGCATAACGTGGAATCGCTCGAACTCGACGGCGCCGAAGTGCAGAAGGGTAACGCTCCGGTGGAGCGCAAGCTGCAGCGTCTGTTCCGCCGCGGCGATGCCTGCCGTCTGATCAAGCGCTGCAACGACTTCGGCGCGGGTGGCGTGTCCGTGGCGGTCGGCGAGTTGGCCGACGGCCTGTTCGTGGACCTCAACACCGTGCCCAAGAAATACGAGGGCCTGGACGGCACCGAGCTGGCCATCTCCGAATCCCAGGAGCGCATGGCCGTGGACGTGGCCGCCGAGGACGTGGACGAGTTCCTGGCCTACGCCCGCGAAGAGAACCTCGAAGCCACGGTGATCGCCACCGTGACCGAGGACCCGCGCATGGTGATGACCTGGAACGGCGACAAGATCGTGAATCTGTCCCGTGAGTTCCTGGCCTCCAACGGCGCTTCCAAGCACCAGACCGTGCATGTCGAGGCACAGCAGTCCTACGAGACCCCGTGGGGCGAGGGCACGCTGGCCGAGCGCATGAACAAGCTGGTCACCGACATCAACGTGGCCTCCAACAAGGGCCTTTCGGAGCGCTTCGACTCCACCATCGGCGCGGGCACCGTGCTCATGCCGTTCGGCGGCAAGCGTCAGCTCACCCCGAACATGGCCATGGTCGCCAAGCTGCCGGTGTTCGGCGAGACCACCACCGCTTCGGCGATGGCATGGGGCTTCAACCCGTACATCATGTCCAAGAACCAGTTCACCGGCGCCTACCTGTCCGTGGTCGAGTCGCTGGCCAAGCTGGTCGCGGCCGGCTTCGAGCATGAGAAGGCCTACCTGAGCTTCCAGGAGTACTTCGAGAAGCTGCGCGACGAGCCGGAACGCTGGGGCAAGCCGGCGGCCGCCGTGCTCGGCGCGCTGATGGCCCAAGTGGACCTGGGCACCGGCGCCATCGGCGGCAAGGACTCCATGTCCGGTTCGTTCGAGGATCTCGACGTGCCGCCGACGCTGATCTCCTTCGCCGTGGCCGTGGGCAACATGAAGCGTGCCACCTCCCCCGAGTTCAAGGACTCCGATCACCGTATCGTGCGCATCGCGCCGCGCTACCTGGCCGACGGTCTGACCCCGGACAAGGATGCGCTGCTTGAGGTGTTCTCCGTGATCGAGGAGCTCACCGACTTCCACGATGCCCTGGCCGTCTCTCGCCGGGCTATGGCGCCACCGCCGAAGCCCTGTTCAAAGATGACGCTCGGCAACCGCATCGGCGTGACTCTGAACGACAGCATCGCCGTGGACGACCTGTTCACCCCGGCATACGGTTCGTTCATCGTCGAGCTGGCGGACGATGCCAAGCTTCCGTCCGTCTCCAATTTGGTCGAGATCGGCGAAATCGGCACCACCACCTCCGAGTACGTGTTCAAGGCCGCCGGCGAGACGCTGGACCTGGACGCTGTGCAGGAGGCTTGGGAGTCCGGCATCGAATCCGTGTTCCCGTACCGTTCCAAGGGCGAGGACAAGGGCGCGACCGTCGAGACCATCGACTTCCACGCGCCGAAGAAGACCGTGTACGTCGGATCTTCCGTGGCCAAGCCGCATGTGGTGATCCCGGTGTTCCCGGGCAACAACTGCGAGTACGATTCCGCCGCCGCCTTCGAGCGCGCCGGCGCCGATGTGACCACACTGATCGTCAACAACCTGACGCCGGCCGCCGTCGCCGAATCCACGCAGGCGTTGGTCGACGAGATCAACAAGAGCCAGATCGTGATGATCCCGGGCGGCTTCTCCGGCGGCGACGAGCCGGACGGTTCCGCCAAGTTCATCACCGCGTTCTTCCGTGCGCCGGCCGTCACCGAGGCCGTGCGTGACCTGCTGAGAACCGCGATGGTCTGATGCTCGGCATCTGCAACGGCTTCCAGGCGCTTGTCAAGCTGGGTCTGGTGCCGTACGGCGACATCGTGCCGATGACCGACGCCTGCCCGACGCTGACCTTCAACACCATCGGCCGCCACCAGAGCCGACTGGTCCGCACGCGCGTGGCCTCCGACCTCTCCCCGTGGCTGTCCAAGACTTCGGTCGGCGACATTCACACCGTGGCCATCTCCCACGGCGAGGGCCGCTTCGTGGCCTCCGACGAGGTGCTCGCCCAGCTCAGGGCCAACGGTCAGATCGCCACGCAGTACGTGGACGAGACCGGCACCCCCGGCATGGACCTGGATGTGAACCCGAACGGCTCGCTGCTCGCCATCGAGGGCATCACCAGCCCGGACGGCCGCGTGTTCGGCAAGATGGGTCACTCGGAACGTTCCGGCAACGGCCTGTACGTCAACGTGCCCGGCAACAAGTACCAGCCGATCTTCGAGGCCGGCGTGGAATACTTCGCCGCCTGATAATCGGCGCGTATCGCGTCTGAGTACGGCACACAGGGAAGGAGCTGCTCGGTTCCTTCCTTTTTGTTCATGCCGGTCATGGGCTAAGGTTGGGGTGTTCGCACTACCGAATCCGCCGCTGAAAGGACCTGTCGTCATGCCGATCAACGAGGCATTGTTCGCCGCGATGAAGGCCGCCAGCTACATCAAGCCCAACGCGGGCAAGTCGTACAAATTGCAGCGCGTGGCGGAAGAGCTTATCGCCAAGCAGGCACCCGCCAATCCGAAATGCCGTGTCGAGGACGCCTTCGCGCCTACGGCGGATGGATATGCCGTACCATTGCGAGCGTTCACGCCGCTGGTCGCCTATGGAGCGCCCCTGCCCGAAGCCCTGGAGGAGTCTTCCGCCAATGGCACGCCCGTGGCCTCGGCAATATCCACGATTCTGCCCGCCGTGTTACCCAAAGTCCTGCCCAAAATACTCATCAAGGAAAGCACGTCGAGCGGCAACGCCGACGGTATTTCCGGCAATGCCAACACGGAACTTCCCTCAATCACGCCGCGTGGCACGATCCTGTTTTTCCACGGTGGCGGTTGGACTACAGGCGGCATCAACCTGTACACGCAGGCTTGCGCACATATGGCCGTACGTCTGCAACGCCGTGTGATCTCAGTCGAGTACCGGCTGGCCCCTGAATACCGCTTCCCTACTGCTGTTGAGGATTGCTATGAGGTAGCCCGGCAGCTGTTTGCTGGGGAATTGCCGATTTCTGGGGTGGGTGGTTCTGTTGATGTTGATCACCCCCAGTCGGCTGCGCCGACAGCCCCCGCCGGCGGGGGCGATATATCTGCGACAATCCCAGCACCGGATCCCGACAGCATCGTGCTGTTTGGCGACAGCGCGGGCGGCAATCTTGCGGCCGCCGTCTCGCTCATGGCCCGCGACCGCGGCGAGTTCATGCCGCGCACGCAGATGCTGCTTTACCCGGTAGTCGGCAACGATTACAATCCCGAGACCAGCCCGTTCGAATCGGTGCGGACCAACGGCACCGACTACATCCTCACCGCACAGGACATGGCCGACTACATCGACATGTACCGTTCGTCCGTGGCCGATCTGACCAATCCGTATTTCGCGCCGCTCACCGCGCACGACCTGAGCAATCAGCCGCGCACGCTGGTGTTGTCCGCCGAATACTGCCCGCTCAGAGACGAGGACGAAGCGTACGCCCGTCGCCTGCAATTGGTGAACGACAACGTCTCCTGTTACCGAATTCACGATGGCATCCACGGCTACCTGCTCAATACGTCGGCCGTGGGACTGGTGGCCACCACCTACCGAATCATCGAGCATTTCCTCGACGGCACACCGCTGGAACCAGCTCCCGGCACCGGCACCACCGCCAACGCACCGGAGGGAGGCGACGCGTGGCAAGACGTACTTGGTACCGACTAGACAACATCGGCAAGTTCTACTCCTCCCAGGCTGGCCGCTCCTCGCAGACCGTGTTCCGCTATTCGGCCGAGCTGGCGGACGGCATCGATCCGGACATCCTGCAGCACGCGCTCGACCATGCCATCGCCCAGTTCCCGAGCTTCAACGTGCACCTGCTCAACGGCATGTTCTGGCATTACCTCGAACAGTCAGACGGCCGGCCGCTGGTGGAGCCGGAACATCTGCCGATATGCTCGCGACTGCATTACGGGCCCAAAAGCATGCTGTTCCGCGTAAGCTATTTCCGCAATCGTGTCAATCTCGAGGTCTCGCACATCATTTCGGACGGTCGCGGCGCCATCAACCTGTTCAAGTCGCTGCTGCACGCCTACATCGCCGAGCGATACGACGTGCCGGGCGTGCCTTCGGATTACGACGGTTCGGATAGCGACAAAGCCGAAAACAGCTTCGACAAATACTACGAGAAAGACAAGGCCGGCGCTGCGCCAGGCACGAAGATCTACCGGCTGGCCGGCCCCATCGACCGGGCCGCGCCTACGTTCATGGAATACCACGTCAGCGCCAGCAAGGTGCTTGGTGCAGCGCATCAGTGCGGAGTGAGTCTCACCTCCTACCTCATCGCCGCGATACTGTGCGCGATTCGCGACGTCATGCCCTCGCGCGCCCGCAATCGCGCGATTCGCGTGGATATTCCGGTCGACTTGCGCGCCTTCTTCAGGTCGGAGACCGTGCGCAACTTCTACGGCATGACTTACGTGGCGTACACGCCGGCCGAAATCGAAGCCGATGAGGACTCCGCGAAAACTTCCGCAACAAGCCCAGACGCAGCCGGCGACGGCCAGCAGTCCGCCGCCCGCACCGCGCACGGCAACGGTATGGGTGGATTGCTGACCGATGAGCCGTTGGCCGACATCGCCCGCCATGTGCAGGAGCAGCTCGGCCATGCCACCAGTCGCGAGCGCGTCGAATCGCATATGAACCGCATGATTGCGCTGGAAAAGAATCCGGTGCTGCGTCTTGCGCCCTCCCCTGCCAAGGACTGGGTGCTGGAGCTGGCCCGGTTCATCGCCGACCGCGAGACCACGACCACCGTCTCGAACCTTGGCCGAGTCACCTTGGACGAACGACTCGCGCGCCATGTACGTTCGGTGAGCTTCCTCACCACACCGGCCAGCCTGAATTTCACGGTCTGCTCGTTCGGCGACGACCTGAGCATCGGCATCTCCACCATCTACCATGATCTGAACGTCATCAAGAACCTGTGTCGGATTCTCGCCGCGCAGGGCATCAGCGGCCGTATGAACATCGTTGGCGTGCATGTGGAGAAAGGAGCGTCGGCATGAAGCATTGCGATGCCTGCACCGTCGATTTCACCGGCGATATGGCCCGTTGCCCGCTCTGCCAGAACGAATTGCGCGGCGAGGCCTCCCCCGCCGCATTCCCCGCGCAGCAGATCTATCTGCGTCCGAGGCGTTTGGCGGTGGAAATCATCACGTTTGTAACCGGCGCGATTTTGCTGCTGCATGGCTTCTTCAGCTATCTGTTTTCGTGGCCGATACCGATTGCCAGTGCATCGGCGGCCGCGCTGATCATCAGCGTGCTGTTCATCAATAGTGCGATTCTGCACGTGCCGCGGCCGCTTCGCCTCATGTTTCGATATTTCTATATCATGCTGGCGATTGCGCTGGTCTGGTTTGTGGCGACGATGAATCATGTCGTCACCATGTTCGTCATACCGATCACGTGTCTGGTTTCGCTGGTCTTTGACGTGGTGCTGCTTATCGTGCTGCGGGCCAAGGCCATTGACGAGTACGCCAAGTATCTGGCGTTCGACATCGTCGCTGGTCTGATGCCTCTGACGTTCATTCCGCTCGGCTGGGCTCCGTGGGATGTACTGGTGATGGTCAGCGGGCTGGTCTCCCTGCTGGTGCTGCTCGGCCTGCTCGTCTTCGCCCGCCGTCAGCTCTTCTCGGAATTCGGCAAACAGTTCTCGGCCTGATTGCCTCGTGCGCTCAATCGCCCGACTAGGATGGAAACCATGAGCGAACATGTGGAGCATGGGTTTGGGCCGGTGTGGGATGGCGAGTCCCGGGTTTTGATTTTGGGATCGATGCCGAGTCCGAAATCCCGAGCGGCGGCGTACAGCCGAGGCGAGCATCCGCGAGAGCGGCAGCAGGTAGAGGAAGGTCGCGGCGGCCAGGCTGAGTGTGGGCGCGTTGATGGTGGCAAGAGGCACGGCACCGGCGATCGACCAAGGAATCAGCGGAGCGATCACCACGGCACTGTCTTCCAAATCGATAGCTTGTGCGGAGCGTTCGGATTCGTCGTCGCCGTACAGCCCACCGCACAACTGGTGAGTGAGCATGATGGTGAGGGTTTGGTTGCAGGCGAGCGCCGCCGCGCAAGTCGCGGTAATCATGGTGGCACCACATGCGCCGATGCGATGACCGAGCATCTCGATGACCTGCTGCAGCCGAGCAAGCATCCGCGTCTCGGCAAAAATGCCGGCGTAGGCGGAGGAGATACAGACAGTGGCCATCACAGTGAGCATGGAGAGGATGCCGCCGCCGTCCAGGAGTGCGGCCACCTGCGGATCTTGCGCATGGTAACCGAAAATAAGCAGCCGCAACAGTTCTGCCCATTCCATGTGCTGCACGCCCACGCATACCGCGACCGAGGCGGCAATGCTGGCGAGCATAAGCAGCCGAACATCCACACGCAGCAACGCCAACACGATGACCAGTAATGCTGGAACTAGGGTAAGCCAATGCAAATCGAAGGCCGATGAGAACAATCCGCCGATATCGGTTATGCTGCTTGCGTTGGTTGAAACAGCCGCTCTAGCCGAGCCAGCCGAGCCAGCCGAGCCAGCCGTAGCAGCCGCACTAGCCGCACCAAATCCGGAACCACCGCTCGCGCACAGCCACTCCACCACCGCAGCCGCAACGTATACCACACAACTCAGCACAAACGGCACCGCACCCGTGCGCAGCATGCGGGCAATAGTATTGAACAGGTTCGTATGCGTAAGCTGTTTGACCAGCAAGGCACTGGTGGAAACCGGCGAACAACGATCGCCCACATAGACGCCCGCAAGAATCGCGCCACCGAGCATCACCGGGTTCGCCTGCATCGACAATCCCAACGACATGCAGATGGTGCCCATAGTCGCCGCACTGGCGAACGACGACCCGACCAGCACCGACATCGCCGAGCACAGTAGAAACGACAGCGGAATCACCGTGGCGGCGTGAATCACCGCGGTCGAATGGGCCACGATGAAGGCGATGGTCCCGCTGGCCCGCCACAGCGAGGTCAGTACGCCGATGAGCACGAAGGCCACCACCACGGTCCCCGCGGACCGTACGCTGCCGGCCGCACGGCTCGCCATCGCGCGCAACGAGCACCGGCGAACCAGCCCATACCCCATGAACAGCAGCACACCAACGAACAGCGCGGGAATAATCGACCAGCCGAGGGCGACGCTGGCAAACAGCACCGCACAGAACAGCAACATCGTGCCCGCTTCCAGCATGCGATCCTCTCCTCTTCCGGCTACAGCCTCATCTCAGATTCCATCTCATGACCCGCAGTCGCAAACATCAACGCTATTCGCACGAGCCATGACCTAAGATAACAGGAGAAATACAGACTAAACTGATATCTATTACAGGTTTAATACTGTGGCATTGATTCGCGCCACGACACGTCATACACACACCACGCAAACGCCATACACACGGGAGTATCGCCATGAACTTTCTCAGCATCGAATACTTCGCCGCCGTGGCCTCGGAACATAGCTTCAGCAAGGCGGCGAAACGGTTGGGGATCACGCAGCAGACGCTGAGTGCGAACATCGCCGCCCTAGAGCGGGAGCTCGGATGCACGCTTTTCGTACGCCATGTGCCGCTCGAATTGACCTATGCCGGCACGGTGTTCGCGCGATATGCGCAGCGATTCCGCCGCGATCGCGATGCACTTGGCCAAGAAATGCGCGACATCGCCGGCGATCAGGCCGGCGTGCTGCGCGTGGGTGTTGCCTACACGCGTAGCCGGGCGATCATGCCGCCGATTGTGAAGGCGATGCAACGTGACTGCCCGAATATCATCGTTGAACTCATTGAGGGCCGCAACGATCAGATTCAACAATGGCTGGCGAACGGCGATCTTGATCTGGCGGTGGCGGACTTCGCCGGGAAACCGGCCGGCATCGAACTTATGGATTTCTATAACGAGCGCATGGTGCTGGTCCTCGCACAATCACTGTGGATGGATTTGGCCGCTACCGGTGGCGCGGCGAATGGCCAAGTCGATGCCGTCAGAACCGCGCCGGACGAGCGCGCCATTGCCGCAGGTGACCTTTCCTCACTGGAGCATTGCCCGTTTCTCCTAGGCAGCCCACAAGATATTGACGGACGCATTGCCGATCTGCTGTTCCGCCGTGCCGGTTTTGAGCCGAAAGTCACAGCCCGTTCGGATAACGTACTGACTCTGCTGGAACTGTGCCATTACGGCATGGGTGCCTGCCTATGCCCGGAGCGGTTCCTGCCAGCGCTGCTTGACGGCGAACGGTTGCGTACTTTGCGCGTGCTGGATTGCGGCCCGGATACCGCATATGCCATTCAGTTCGGCGTTCCGGCCACATCGTATCGGTGGAGCGTCATTGATGATTTCATTCGTTGCGCCCGCGAAGTCACCACCGGCGTGTCGCAATAGCCGCCAACTTGCGTTCAAGTGGGGTTGAACTGTTTCAATAAGAATTGTTAGCGTTCACGGCCGGCCATGAAGAGACGACGGTGACGATTGATTATCAAGGAGCACACATGAAGTATCGCAGCGTTGGCAAGTCGGGACTGAAGATCAGCGAGGTCGCACTGGGCAGCTGGGTCACGGATCTCAAGGGCACGGCGGCTGAGGACGTGGCCAAGGAGACCGTGAAGCTCGCCTACGATTCCGGCGTCAACTTCTTCGACTGCGCGGACGCCTATTCTGGCGGCGCGGCCGAACGCTTCCTCGGCAAGACGCTGAAGCAGTACCCGCGTAAGGAACTGGTCATTTCCAGCAAGGTCTACTTCCCCACCGGCGAAGGCGTGAACGACCGCGGCCTGTCCCGCAAGCACATTTTCGAGAGCATCGACCAGACGCTGAAGAACATGCAGACCGATTATCTGGACATGTACTTCTGCCACCGTTTTGACGAGACCACCGACCTTACCGAGACCTTGCGCGCGATGAGCGACCTGGTCGCCCAAGGCAAGGTGCTGTACTATGGCGTTTCCGAGGAGTGGGGTTCGGCTCGCCTTGAAGAGGCCCAGCGCATCATCGACCGCTACAACCTGTACCCGATCACCGTGGTTCAGCCGCAGTACAACCTAAACGACCGTTACATCGAGCATGAGATCATGGGCACCTGCCGCAAGCTCGGCATCGGCATCACCACGTTCTCCCCGCTCGCGCAGGGTCTGCTGACCGGCAAGTACCGCAAGGGCCAGCCGCTGCCGGCCGGCTCGCGCGCCACCTGGCAGTCCGACCACCAGATCAACGATCTGCTGACCGATGAGAACCTCGACAAGGTCGAGCAGCTGCGCAAGGTGGCCGACGAGCTCGGCACGAACCTGCCGGTGCTTTCCATGGCATGGATCCTGCAGCACCCGGAGATCAGCTGTGTGATCGCCGGCGCCTCCAAGCCCAGCCAACTGGAGAACAACATGAAGGCCGCGGGCTTTGTGATTCCGGCTGACGCGATGGCCGAAATCGACAAGATCACCGGCTTCCACCGCTTCGAACGTCACGTAGGCTGACGAATCTGAGACTTCCTCCAACGAGAGCGATTGTCAAGCGCCGAAATCGGTATCGCCTTGGGCTTCGGCCTGAGCGATGGCGGTTTCGGCGTTTTTTGCTGTTTGCTCGATGACTTGGTTGTAGCCGGTCAGGGCCGCGAACGGCATGAACTGCGCGGCCCGCTGGTGGCGGGACATGTGTGGATGCTTGCGCGACTGATGGTGTGGCAGGTTGATGATGTCGTCGTACGCACGGGTCTCTTGCAGGGTCATGCGCGATGGCCTCCGATCTGACGGTTGCGGTCCTGACCGGTGGCACCGTCTTCCATGTCCATGGCTTTGATGACGGCGTTGCGGCCGAATTTACGTTTCACATCCAGCAGCGCACGCTGGATATCATGCTCTCCATCTTTTTCGCTGGTGGAATCGGATCCATACGATTGGGCCCCGTCATCACCGAACAAGTCGAGCTGTTCATAGCGTTTGCCGGCGGCCAGCTCCTCCGGAGTGGCCACATCATCGGCGATGACGGTCAACCGCCTCACAAGCAAGCGTGAATCCACAATGCGCTCGTACAACATCGTCATAGCCTCACGAATACGTGCCGACGACGAGGTGAAATCACCCAAACCAATCGACCCGACCGCGCTCTTGGGCACCTTGCGCCCAAACCGGTCGACCGTCACCGGCCCTTGATAGCTTTTCGCCGCCCGCTCAGCGGCACGTTTCATCGCATAATCAGCGCACGAATCGAGCTTTGACGAATCAAGACTGCCGATGTCATAGCCGACGGCGAGCGTCAGTCGGTTCGTCAGCACGCTTTTATCGACCAGATCGAGGGCCAGCGCATCAGCCATCTCCTTGGTGATCAGCCGGGCCGTGGCATAGTCGGCGGGGCCGGTGAGCACCTGCCCACTGCTAATGCTGTGCGCACCTGGCTCATAGGATCGGATATCCGCGATTTCGCACGGCTCCCAGCCCCACGCATGGTCGATGAGCAGTTCGGCATTGACACCGAACATGCGATACAGCAGGTCTTCGTTGTAGTAATCCGAAGCACGACCCACCGAGCATCGGGCGATATCGCCCATGGTCATCAGTCCGGCATGCTCGAGCTTCTTGGCATAGCCGCGCCCAACCCGCCAAAAATCGGTGAGCGGACGATGATCCCAAAGCAGCCGACGATATGACATTTCATTCAGTTCGGCCACGCGCACGCCGTCCTTGTCGGCGGGCATGTGCTTGGCGACGATATCCATGGCGACTTTGGCCAGATACATGTTGGAGCCGATGCCGGCAGTGGCGGTGATGCCGGTTTTGGTGAGGATTTCGCGCACGATGGTTCGCGCCATCGCATGCGGCCCCATACCCAGCGAGCGCAGATATGGCGTGGCGTCGATGAACACCTCGTCAATCGAGTAGACATGGATGTGCTCGGGTGCGGCGTATTTGAGGTAGATGCCATATATTTGCCCGCTGATTTCCAGATAGTGCGCCATGCGCGGCTTGGCGATGACCATCGAGCTTTGAGCCCCGGCCGAGCGTTCCAGGTCGCACGCATCGCAGGACTCCCCGATTAATCGGCCGCCGGGAGCATGGACCGCGCGCTCGATGTTGACTCCATTCAGGCGCTGTTTTACCTCAAACAGCCGCGCACGGCCAGGAATGCCATAGTTCTTCAGCGAGGGTGAGACCGCCAAACATATTGTCTTATCGGTGCGGGTTTCATCGGCCACCACCAGATGCGTGGTCAACGGGTCGAGCCCACGAGCCACGCACTCCACCGAGGCATAGAAGGACTTGAGATCAATGGCAATATAGGTATGCTCGCGTTGCATCGATACCGTTCCGCTGCCCATCGCCATCACCTCCTTACCACCGCTGGCCCGACCAGCATATCAACACAGTCGAACATTTGTTCGATGCAACATGCCTGTTCGAAGCTGCCGAAGTCGACGCACGCAACGCGCCCAAGCACGCTCTTCACCCACGCCACACGCGCAGCGGCGGAGCAGCGGCATGCATGCGTACCATGGGGAATATGAAGAAAAGCATTACAGCAGACAGCGATTTTGCAGCGTGGGCGGCAGCCCGATCCCAGAAGACGAATCGATCACTGGCAGGAGCCCGACTCGCGATTCCGGAGCCACAGAAGCATGCCGAATCAAGTCTCAGGCCCAGCAATGGGGCATGACCGTCGAAGATGCCACGATGACCGACGAGCACAACGAGGAATTCCTATGCGACGGCACACAAAGCATCGATTCCATCACCGATATGCGCAAGGCAAGCGGACTGGAGGCAATGGAGTACGCGGAACAGCACATGCCGGTATTACGCGACACCATGGATAGCCTCACCACTCGCGTCGATTTCTCAGGCATTCGTATTGCCGTCTGTCTGATACTGGAGCCAAAGACCGCGATTCTGCTGCGCAAGCTTAAGGCCGCCGGCGCAATCGTCGGCGTATATTGCGGCCCGGATTCCACGGATCCCCGAGTGGCGGAACAGCTGCGCCGGGAAGGAATCACGGTCGAATCCAGCCGAGACTGGACCGCGGAACAGGCGCACGAGGCGGCCCTGCACCTGCTGGACGAAATACAGCCGGACATCATCATCGACGATGGTGCCAGCTTCGCCCGTCTCGCTTCGCTCGAACGCCCCGAACTCACGGCGAACCTCATTGGAGTGGCCGAGGAAACGACCAGCGGCGTACGCGCGTTCCAGCAGATGCAGGAAGCGGGAGCCCTCACCTACCCGGTCGTAGCCGTTAACGACAGTGTGCTGAAAACCGGATTCGACAACGCCCACGGCACTGGGGAGACATGCGTGACCACCATGCAGCGCATTCTCGGCGAGCATGCATTCGACGGTAAGAACGTCACCGTCATCGGCTACGGCCCGGTCGGCCAAGGCTTCGCACGGCGCATTCGCGCGCTTGGCGCCGAAGTCACCATCTGCGATATCGATCCAGTGGCTTCACTCAAAGCGGTGTTCGACGGCTTCGCCGCACAAGACATTGACGAGGCACTCCCTTGCGCGGATATGGTGGTGTCCGCCACTGGCGTGAGACATACGGTCACACTTGAGCACATGCGCGCAATGCACGAGGGCGCGGCGCTCGCAGTGATCGGCGGCATCGCCAACGAAATCGCCTTGGACGAGGTAAGCGACTTCACCCCACAGGTCAACAGGGACACCGTGCAACTCAATGTTCCCGACGGACCAACGCTCACGCTAATCGCCGACGGCGATGGCGTGAACTACACGGTGGGAGGCGGCAATCCAATCGAGATCATGGATCTGAGCTTCGCCGTACAGGCCAGCGCCGTCGCATATCTTCTGGAACATCGAGGCACACTGGATCACACGCTTATCAGACTTGACGCAGCGACCGACCAGCGCATCGCCGCCAGCGCGCTCAAGGCGCGCGGATACCGAGCCAGCCATGCCGTGGAGGACAACGGCTACAATTGGCGACTGACCAGATTCGCGGAAAACGACCGAGAGAACGCCGACCGATAGCCATAGACACGGCACCGAACACAACGCAGCGAGGAGAATATGACCGACAACACCTGGCCGACCGTCGATACCGAGCTTATCGATGATGTGACACTGTATTCCGCCAAACTCATCATCCCCGTGACGGGCCCCGTCATCATCGATGGCGCAGTTGCCATACATGGCGACCGCGTGGTTCATGTAGGTAAACGCCGCTGGGTGCTGAAGGCGCTGAAGCAGGAAATGACGGCTCACGGCACCATCCATGAACGGCATTGGGATGGGGTGCTCACCCCCGGATTGATCAACGCGCACACTCATCTGCAGTACAGCGGCATGGTGCAGGTCGGGCAAGGCACCTACGATCGGTTCCGCGCCTGGGAACTGGCATTCAACGAGGTGTACGCCGAGGCGCAGAAGACCCAGCCATGGAAGCAGTGGGCCGAGGACGGCGCTCGCCAGATGGTCGAATCGGGAACGACGGCCGCCGCAGACATCGTCACCGATTTGGACGCCGCCGGCGCGCTGGCTTCGCAGGGCATGCACGGCATCGCTTATTGGGAGGTAATGGGCTGGCACAACGCCGAATGGATGGAAAAGGGCCGCACTGAGCTCATCCGGCAGTTGCGCCGGATGAACGAGGAGCAGCTGCCAAACCTCGGCATCAGCCCGCATGCTCCGTATACGCTGGAGTCCGAACCGTTCGTTGATCTTCCAGACATTGCTCGTCAGCTGAACATGCGACTGCATATCCATCTGGCGGAGACCCCGCTCGAGGCCGGCACTTATCCGCCGGTGCTCACCACTTATTCGGCGGCCGACTGGAGTGACCACGATTGGGAAAGCTACCGGCAGCTCAAGGAAGTGGGCAAAGGCGCCTCCGCCATCCAGTTCGTCGATCAGCTTGGCTCGCTTGGACCGGATGTGCACATTGCACACGGCGTGTGGGCCAATGGCGAGGATCGGCGTATTCTACGTCAGCGCGGCGTGGGCGTGGCCTTGTGCCCCCGATCGAATCGCATTACCAACACCGGCAAAGATGCACCGGTGCGCGAATACCTCGAGGAAGGCAATCTGGTAAGCGTGGGCACCGATTCGCTCTCCAGCACGCCGACCCTCGATCTGCTTGATGATGTGTCGATGCTTTACGACCTGGCCCGCGAACAAGGCTATGCCAGCGACGATCTGACACATCGCCTGATTCGTATGATGACGCTGGGCGGCGCCGCCTCCATGGGCATGCACGTGGGCCGCAACCGCATTGGACAAATCAACGCGGGCGCATTGGCTGATTTCGCGTTCTTCGACATCCCCCGTCGACACATCATCTCCGGCCGGCATCGAAGAAACGCTGGAAACACTGGTGAGGCACGGCGCAGGCACGAACCGAGCCACGGTGATATCCGGGCGCGAAGCCTACAACAACGCCTGGTGACACCGCTGACCTGACCTGATATCAAGAAGCCAAAAACCAGCAACCGCCAAGAACAGGAGATCTCATTATGAGCGTCGCTTTGCAAGACATGAGTCCATACGCCCGGTCCATAGTGGAACGCCTTGGACTGGAAACCCACCCCGAAGGCGGCTGGTACACGCGTGACTGGCAATCCCCGCACACGGATGAGCCTCAAGCCGACCGCTATCGTCACTGATTTACTTCCTGCTGCCCGAGGGAGATGCCAGCGCCTGGCATAAGGTCGATGCGGATGAGGTCTGGCTGTGGCATGGCCCGGCATCGGTCAAACTGGAGCTCGGCGGCAGCGACGAGACTCCGGAATCCGACGAATCCAAGCGAACCGTAATCACCTTGGGTTCCGGCATCACCACCGATCAGGCCGACGTAACCGTATCGGGACATGCGGTCGTACCGGCTGGCGTCTGGCAGCGCACAGTGCCAGGCCAGGGCGATGCGCTGGTCTCCTGTGTGGTCAGTCCGGGATTCGTATTCGACGGCTTCACACTCGAACAGTGAACGCCATTTCGCTCTGCGCCAATATGAGATATCCGTCCGCTTACGCGCCAGATTGCGCGGCTCTAGTCGGCCATAAGCAATGGCGATAGCCAGCATCCGAAAATATCGATGTTTTGTAACCCAATAGCCATACAATTGGCGCGAATGCATCAAGCACGGTTTGAACCGTGTGCATGACGAACACTTGAGGAGAGGAAACCCATGTTCAATAAGCGACACATCGTCCGTACCATTGCGGCCACCGTCAGCATCCTGGCTCTGTCGTTCACCGCAGCCTGCGGTTCCGGCCAGTCCACCGCATCCAATTCCACCGATTCGGACGACATCACCCAGCAGACGTACAAGCCGGGCAAGCTGACCATCGCCACCGGACAGCCGGCCTACGAGCCGTGGGTTATGAACGACAAGCCGGAAAGCGGTGAGGGCTACGAGGCGGCCGTCGCCTACGCAGTGGCCGACAAGCTCGGTTTCAAGAAGAGCGACGTGGTGTGGACCCGCACCGCATTCGACACCGCCATCGCTCCCGGCGCCAAGGACTGGGATTTCAACATCCAGCAGTTCGGCATCACCGACGAGCGCAAGAAGGCCGTTGACTTCTCGTCCAGCTACTACAACGACAGCCAGTCCGTCGTGGTCAAGAAAGACAGCAAGTTCGCCAACGCCACCAAGGTATCCGATCTGAAGGATGCGACCGTGGGCGTCATGGTCGGCACCCTTGCCTACGACTACGCCAAGGCGAACATCAAGGACGACATCCAGACGTTCAATGATGATGCCGCACTGGCTCAGGCACTTGACGCCGGTCAGATCGACGCACTGGTCACCAGCACCGTGGAATGCGTATACATGGTGCAGTCCGAGCAGGTCAAGGACGCCAAGGTGCTCGGCCGTCTGCCTGACTCCGAAGACAAGAGCGGCATGGGCATCGTGCTGCCGAAGGATTCCAAGCTGACTGCAGCCGTGACCAAGGCAGTGGATGACCTGAACGCCGACGGCACCATCAAGAAGCTTCAGGACAAGTGGCTGGCCGAGTACACCACCGACCTGACCGAACTGAAGAAGTAAGTGAAGTAGGCTTACATCATAAGGTCACAACACCTTGGCCGGGCGCTGCGGGAATTTTCCTGTGGCACCCGGCCATCCCGGCATTCAGGAAGCGAGCGACATTCATCACATGACCGCAGCACCAACCGAAACCAGGCAGCACAATGCCCCTGACGGACACGAGGTAAGTCAGGTCGAGCTCGAACGACGCCAATATCGTGTTCATCAGCAAATTCAATCGACGATTACCAGTCTGATCAGCACCATTGTGTTCGTGGTGGTCATCGTCATCGGCTTGAAGCTCTCCCCCGGCTGGCCACGAGTCAAGGAGACCTTCTTCTCCGGCGAATACTTCGTCAAATCGTTTCCCCATGTGCTTGACGGCCTATGGCTCAACATCCGCGTTCTGCTCGTCGCAGTGGTCGGCGTGGCGATTCTGAGCACGCTGATCGCGCTGGTGCGCACCAGCCGCTCCCCCTATTCTGTTCCCGCTGCGTATCCTGGCATTGATCTACACGACTGTGATGCGCGGCGTGCCTATTATCGTCGTGCTGTATCTAATCGGTTTCGGCATTCCCGGCCTAGGCTTGTTCGGCCGTATCGATCCCTCGGTACTCGGCACCATTGCAGTGGTAATGGGATACAGCGCCTACGTCTCCGAGGTGCTGCGTGCCGGTTTTAACGACGTACATCCTTCTCAGCGAGCCTCGGCCCGCTCGTTGGGCCTGACCTCCGGCCAGACGACCCGACTGATCGTCATTCCTCAGGCATTGCGCAAAGTGGCGCCCGCACTGATGAATGACTTCATCTCCATGCAAAAGGACGTCGGCCTGATTTCCGTGCTGGGTGCGGTGGATGCCGTGCGCGCCGCACAGATCGACGTGGCCAGCACCTACAACTTCACGCCGTATGTGGTCGCCAGCCTGCTGTTCATCCTGATGAGCGTGCCGTTCATCCTGCTGAACGACTGGTACACGGAACGTCTGCGTAAGCGCGAACTCAGCGGAGGAACGGTATGAGCGAAATGACCAATATCACCACCGAGGCGAGTGACTCCCCCGTGAGCAACAAGACGGTGCTGCGTCTTGATGACGTGCGCAAATCCTTTGGAAACACGCAGGTGCTGCGTGGCATTTCCTTTGACATTCACCAACATGAGGTGGTGGCTTTGCTGGGGCCTTCCGGTTCAGGCAAATCCACATTGATGAAATGCGTCAACCTGCTTGAACAGGTCGATGACGGCCAGATTTGGCTGGGCAATACCGATATCACCGACCCGCGTGCCGACCAGGACAAGATTCGCGCACGTATCGGCGTGGTGTTCCAGCAGTTCAACCTCTTCCCCCACATGTCGGTGCTCAGGAACGTGACCCTTGCCGCAATCAAGGTTCACCACTGGAGCAAGGATCGCGCCGAAACCCGCGCTATGGAACTGCTTGAACGCATCGGCATGCGCGATAAAGCCAGTGCCTACCCCGATCAGCTCTCTGGCGGCCAGCAGCAGCGCGTGGCGATTGCGCGCGCACTGATGACCGACCCGGAACTGCTGCTGCTTGACGAGATCACATCCGCTCTTGATCCGATGCTGGTCGGCGAAGTGCTCAACATGGTTGCCGAGTTAAAGGCCCAAGGCACCACAATCCTCATGGCCACGCACGAAATGAGCTTCGCCCACGAAGCGGCCGACCGCATCGTACTGCTCCGTCACGGCGTCATCGCCGAGAACGGTACACCCGCTGAGGTGATGGACGAGTCGCAGGATCCCGAGACCATCGAGTTCTTCAGCCATTTCAGGCACTGAGACGAAGCCGAAAAACAAGCACCGGATTCATACGACGAAAGGCTCCGACGGATAATACCGTCGGAGCCTTTCAAATTGCGTTGACGAAAGTCAACCGATCACGTCACACCGACAATTCGGTATCACGCTTGAGCACAAAGTGGAGCACCAGGTAATGCGGCGGTGAACAGGTAAGAGGTATCCATGCTTCCAACCTACCCGTCGGCATCACCCACACCACAACCACCACCACAACAGCGAAAGGCCAAATCCTAAGCCACTATTCATACTTGACTGATCTGGTGCTTAACCGCGTCCGCAAACCCAACAAGTTCCACCACCCCACAACACGCGATGTAGCCGCCGATTGGTAGGTTGATAGATAGTTAATCCCCTGTTTGAAAAAGGAGCTTTGGCTTGTCGGCTGAACTCGAAGACATTCACGAGGAATGTGGCATCTTCGGCGTATGGGGCCACCCCGACGCCTCACGACTCACCTATTTTGGCCTGCACGCGCTGCAGCATCGCGGTCAGGAAGGTGCCGGCATCGTCTCCAACGATAACGGTCATCTCATCGGTCATCGCGGACTCGGCCTGCTCACCCAGGTGTTCGGCGATGAGCGCGAAATCGAACGACTGAAGGGCAATTGCGCCATCGGCCACGTGCGTTACGCAACGGCCGGCTCGGGCACCACAGACAACATCCAGCCGTTCATCTTCCGCTTCCATGACGGCGACGTGGCTCTGTGCCATAACGGCAACCTGACGAACTGCCCGTCACTGCGCCGCAAGCTTGAAGACGAAGGCGCCATCTTCCATTCGAACTCCGACACCGAAGTGCTGATGCACTTGATTCGCCGTTCGATGCAGCGCACCTTTATGGACAAGCTCAAGGAAGCGCTCAACACGGTGCATGGCGGTTTCGCCTACCTGCTGATGACCGAAGACGCCATGATCGGCGCACTCGACCCGAACGGCTTCCGCCCGCTCTCCCTCGGCAAGATGAAGAACGGCGCCTACGTGCTCGCCTCCGAAACCTGCGCACTGGATGTCGTCGCGCCGAGCTGGTGCGCAACATTCGCCCGGGTGAAATCGTGGTGGTCAACGATCACGGCTACAAGATCGTGCAGTACACCAACAACACGCAGCTGGCCATCTGCTCGATGGAGTACATCTACTTCGCCCGCCCGGATTCCGATATCTATGCGTCAACGTGCACTCCGCCCGCAAGCGCATGGGCGCACGTCTCGCCGCCGAATCCCCGGTGGAGGCCGATATGGTTATCGGCGTGCCGAACTCCTCATTGTCCGCCGCATCCGGCTATGCGGAAGCAGCAGGCCTGCCCAACGAAATGGGTCTAATCAAAAACCAGTATGTGGCCCGCACCTTCATTCAGCCCACGCAAGAACTGCGCGAGCAGGGTGTGCGTATGAAGCTCTCTGCTGTGCGCAGCGTGGTTAAAGGCAAGCGCGTTATCGTTATCGATGATTCCATCGTGCGCGGCACCACGTCCAAGCGCATCGTGCAGCTGCTCAAGGAAGCCGGCGCCGCTGAAGTGCATATGCGCATCAGCTCCCCGCCGCTGAAGTACCCCTGCTTCTATGGCATCGATATCTCCACCACCAAGGAACTCATCGCAGCCAAGATGAGCGTGGAGGAAATCCGTGAATACATCGGCGCGGATTCCTTGGCCTACCTTTCGCTCGACGGTCTGGTCGAATCCATCGGACTGAACGCCGACGCCCCATACGGTGGCCTGTGCGTCGCCTACTTCAACGGCGACTACCCCACTGCGCTCGACGACTACGAGGCCGACTTCCTGAAGTCCCTCACGCCCGAGGACCGTGTGCGTCTGCCTGAATTCGCGCTGTACAAGAGCAAGTACATCGGCAACGAGTACAACACCGTGCAGCCGGACGCCGAATAGCTCACCACCAATCCGCTCAATAACAATTCTTTGAACCAGAGGCGCTTGCCTCCCCTCAGTCGGCTTTGCCGACAGCTCCCCTCCAGAGGGGAGCCAAAATAAGTAGAAAGGCCAACCAAATGCCAAAAGCATATGAGAACGCCGGCGTGAGCGTCGAAGCCGGGTACGAAGTCGTCAAGCGCATCAAGTCGCACGTGGCCCGCACGAACCGCCCCGGCGTGGTCGGCGGCATCGGCGGCTTCGGCGGCCTGTTCGATCTGGCCTCCTTGGGCTACAAGGAGCCGGTTCTCATCTCCGGCACCGACGGCGTGGGCACCAAGCTCATGGTCGCCAAGCTGGCCAATAAGCACGACACCATCGGCATCGACTGCGTGGCCATGTGCGTCAACGACATCGCCGCCCAGGGCGCCGAGCCGTTGTTCTTCCTTGACTACATCGCCTGCGGCAAGAACGACCCGGCACTGCTTGAGCAGGTCGTGGCCGGTGTGGCCGACGGCTGTGTACAGGCCGGTTCCGCGCTGGTCGGCGGCGAAACCGCCGAAATGCCGGGCATGTACGACGAAGACGAATACGATCTCGCCGGATTCTCGGTCGGCGTTGCCGAAAAGTCCGCCATCGTGGACGGTTCCACCATGCTGAAGGCGACGTGCTCATCGGCCTGCCCTCCACCGGCGTACACTCCAATGGCTTCTCCCTGGTGCGCAAGGCCCTGTTCGAGCAGGCCGGCTACACCGTGGACACCGAACTCGACGAGCTGGGCGGCGAAAAGCTCGGCGACGTGCTGCTCACCCCCACCAAGATCTACGTCAAGGCCCTCTCTCCCCTGTTCAAGGCGGGCGTGGTCAAAGGCGTGGCCCACATCACCGGCGGCGGCTTCATCGAGAACATCCCGCGCATGATTCCGGACGGCTTGGCCGCCGAAATCGAGCTCGGCACCTGGCCCGTGCTCCCGATCTTCGACGTGCTGGAGAAGGCTGGCAACATCGATCATAAGGAGATGTACAACATCTTCAACATGGGCATCGGCATGGTGCTGGCCATCGACCCCGCTCGCAAGGACGAGGCGCTGAAGCTGCTCGCCGACAACAACGAGCCCGCCTACGTGCTCGGCCAGATCGCAGCCGACACCACCGGCACGCAAATCGTACTGAAGTAACTCGCTTTCCGCAGGAAAGGAACAACATGGGTCAGAAAGTATTGGTTATCGGCTCCGGCGCGCGCGAGCACACCATTGCCTACACGCTGCTCAAGGCACCGAGCATCGACGAAGTCACCGTGGCTCCCGGCAACCCGGGCATGCTCAAGGACGGCATCCACACCACGCAGCTGAGCCAGTCGAATCACGCCGCACTTATCGAATTCGTGAAGAACAATGGTTATGACTGGGTGTTCGTAGGCCCGGAAGTCCCGCTGATCGAAGGCATCGTGGACGATTTCGCCGCCGCCGGCATCAAGGCGTTCGGCCCGTCCAAGGCCGCCGCCCAGATTGAAGGCTCCAAGGACTTCGCCAAGCAGCTCATGGACCGACACAACATCCCGACCGCCCAATACAAGACCTTCAGCGATCTCGAGATGGCGCAGGACTACGTACACGAGCACGGTGCCCCGATTGTCATCAAGGCCGACGGTCTGGCGGCAGGCAAGGGCGTGACCGTGGCCATGGACGAGCACACCGCCCAGCGCGCACTCGAAGACATCTTCATCGACCATCGCTTCGGCTCCGCCGGTGCCAAGGTCGTTATCGAGGACTTCCTGGACGGCCAGGAATTCTCCCTGATGAGCTTTGTCAACGGCACCGATTTCTGGCCGATGCCCATCTCCCAGGATCACAAGCGCGCCCACGATGGCGACGAGGGTCCGAACACCGGTGGCATGGGTGCCTACAGCCCGGTGCCGCAGATTCCGCAGTCCGTGGTCGACGAGGCCATCGAGAAAATCGTGCGCCCCACCGTCGAAGGCATGGCCGAGGAAGGTACGCCATTCACCGGTATCCTGTACGCCGGTCTGATCGCCACCGCCGACGGCCGAAGGTCATCGAATTCAACGCCCGCTTCGGCGACCCGGAAACCGAAGTCGTGCTCCCGAAGCTCACCTCCGACCTCGGTGCCGGCATCTCCGCCATTCTCGACGGCGAAACCCCCGAATTCACCTGGGATGAGTCCAACGCCACCCTCGGCGTGGTCATCGCCTCCAACGGCTACCCGGAGAACGTCATCAGGGGTGCCCGTGTGCCCGAAATCGAAGTCGACGAGGATTCGCACGTCTACTACGCCGGCGTCGCCTCTGACGAGCACGGTAACCTTGTGGCCAACTCTGGCCGCGTGCTGCTCGTCGAAACCTCCGCTCCGGACATCAAGTCCGCCCAGGACAAGGTCTACGCAATCATCGACAAGCTCGAGCTGCGCGGACTGTTTTACCGCCACGACATCGGCTTCAAAGCCTGAAGTAACAGAAGCGACGCATCTGCTGCATATTTTTGGCTTGGCAGACATGTCAATCGATTGACGTGGCTACCGGGCCAGATTTTTCTGTCCCGGTAGCCGATTTCGGCTCTTTTTCGCAAACCAGGACAGCTGAACCCCTCGAATATAGGAATATTTGAAATTCCCTTCCATACGAAACCGCACTATTCCGCCATTTTCGTAATACGCGGACGATACTTCCGGCGTCAGTTTTGTCCCGGTAAACAAAAATGACCCGAAATCAAATACTAGGACAGAAAAATCTGGCCCGGTACACGAATCAATCGATTGACGTAATTACCGGGACAGCGAACGTCACTATGACAACGCCATCACCCAATATCAGCGAGCGATATCACGCTAGCTGAATTTGGCGATGATGTCGAACAGTTTGGCCTTGGCTTCATTGAAGGGCGGGTACACGAGGCGCAGAGTGTCGGGGAACTGCGGCTTGGTAACCACGGTTTTGACGTGGCTGAAGGTGAGGAAGCCTGCTTTGCCGTGGTAGGTGCCGATGCCGGACGCGCCCACGCCACTGAACGGCAACCGGCTGGACAGCAGATGGCCCAACGGCAGCGAATATCCCAAGGCTCCGGAGCTGGTCTGACGTTCGAAAGTCAGCCGAACCTCGTGATCGCGCGAGAACACATATGCAGCCAACGGCCGGGACCGCTTGTTGATGAATCGGATTGCGGACTCGGCATCCTCGACCACCAGAATCGGCAGAATCGGCCCGAAAATCTCCTCCTTCATTACTGGCGCATCTGGCGACGTACCGTACAGCACGGTAGGCGCGATATACCGGGCGGCACGATCGACCTTGCCGCCGCAAACGATTCGACCGGCCAGGTCGAACACGCCGGGCACCTTGTGAATCTCGCTCGGCTCGACAGCGGCCGAGGCAGTCGCACCATCATCAGCGGCTGCCATATTCGAACCGGCCGTCGGCTTCGCCGCATTGTTCGCGCTGCCGGCCATCTCCCCCGCGCCACCGCGCCCAGTAGTCACGGCATTGAAGCGCCGCCCAACCATATCCATGGCCGCGCCTACCGCCGATGCCACCTGCACCAGCGGCGAGCTCGGCTCCTCAGGCGGCACGGTGCGACCGGCAATAGCTTGCACAGTCGTTCAAAATGACGATCGTTGATAATACGACCAAAATCAGGCGAGGCCTTCGGATCTTCGCCATAGAATTCGGTGATGGCTACGGCGATGCGCTCGGCCAGAGCCTCGGCCACATCCGGCGTGGCGAGCACATAGTCGGGTGCCACGCAAGTCTGCCCGGCATTGGTGAATTTGCCCCACGCAATGCGGCGTGCAGCCACATTGATGTCCGCAGTGCGATCCACAAAGCATGGCGACTTGCCGCCGAGTTCCAGCGTGACCGGCGTCAGATGCTCGGCCGCCGCGCGCATGACGATTTTGCCGACGTGGCCGCCACCGGTATAGAAGATGTGGTTGAACGGGCATTTCAGCAGTTCGCCGGTTTCCTTGGGCCCGCCTTCGACCACGCGCACGGCCTCGGAGTCAAGGTATTGCGGCACCAACTCAGCAAGGAGCTTGGACGTATTCGGTGAAAGCTCGGACGGTTTCAAGCAGACGGCGTTACCGGCAGCGAGCGCATCAGCCATTGGTTCCAAGGCCAGCAGCACCGGATAATTCCACGGTGAAATGATGAGCACCACGCCTTTGGGCTCGGCAATCGTCCATCCGGCAGCCGGCTGCAACATCCAATGCATCGCTTTGGGATGCCGGGCGGCCCAAAGGCTCAGACGATTGCGCACGAACTGTGCTTCACCAGCCACCAGGTTCAGTTCCATGAGCACGGTTTCAGCCGCGGGCTTGCCCAAGTCAGCCATAGCCGAGGAGACAAAGGCATCACGGTTCTCCGTAACCAGACGGCGTAGTGCGTTCAGCTGCGCGCGGCGCCATGCCAGCGGCCGGGTACGACCGGATTCGTAAGTCTTCTTCAGTTGTTCGAAAGTCTGGTTCGTCATGAAAGCACCCCCTGCTTTACGGCAGCGCTACTGCAATTTTGGACGGGCTACGCCCCGCGCCTTGCTGGCTCGTCTGTCGGCTCGCACGCTGTCTACAGACAGCCTACTAGGCTGTCTGCTTTACGGCAGCGTCATAAAGTCCGTGTCTTTGAGGTAGTTTTTGCCGGCGGTGATGTCGTATTGGATGAGCTTGTAGTCGGCAAGCAACTGCTTGGTTTCCTTGTCGAAGTCATCGGTGGACATCGGGTTGCCGTTCTGATCAAGATAGATGTTCTGGCCTTCGGGGATACGATCCCAGCCTTGGATCTTGTTGACCACAGGCGGTTCCATGGCGGCGATCTTGGAATGCATTTCGGTCAGGAACGCCAGATACGGGCTGACCTTGGCGTTCATGTGATCGGCGGCCTGCGCCACGAAGAAGTTCGGCGAGGAGTAGGCTGCATCGCTTGCCTTATTGCCTTGGGAGCTGGAAGCCTTATTCGACCAGATGAAGTAATCGGTCAGGTGCAGGGCCAAGGAGTTGTTGTCATCCTCGCTGGCGGACGAGTAGATGCCCGGCAAGTGGTCGCCATAGAACACCACGGTGACGGGCTTATCCAGCGCATCCAGTTCATTCAGGAACTCCTGAGTGGCCTGATCGGTAATCTCCACACCCTTTTGATAGGTCTCAATCGACTGCTGTTCATCATCACCCAGCGGCGTACCCGTGGTGGATTCGGCGGTGTAGTCGTTATTCTCATACCACTCGTGGTAGGGCATGTGATTCTGCATGGTAATGATCTGAATGAACTTGTTCGTCTTGCCGGACTTGATGCCTTCCAACGCAGAATCATAGGAAGACTTATCAGAGACGTACGGCGACTCGTCGATCTTGTCCTGATACTTGATCACGTCCGGACCGGTCAACGTGTAGAAGTGCGAGAAGCCGAACTTCTTGTAGTTCGTGGCACGCGAGTACATGCTGGATTCGTACGGGTGGTAGCCGAGCGAGTTGACGGGCGCGCCCCACAGCTGGTTGATGGTGGGAGTCCAATGCTGGCTCGGGACCAGCTGCTGGTACGGGCTGGACAGGGAGGACTCGAAATTGGCCATGCTCAGGCCGGAAAGTCCCATGTATTCGAGATTGGCCGTACCTCCGCCGTAGCCGGAGGAGAGCATCAGGCCGGAGGTGGTGCCCGCCTTGATCTTGCGGATGTTGGGCATCGAATCCTTATTGGTCTTCAGTCCCGGCACGCGGCTCGGGTCAGAGAAGGATTCGGACAACACGTACACCACTGTCGAATCAGTGAGGTTGTTGGTGCGGGAGACGTTGATTGTCTCCGCTTCCTTCTGATAGCGAGCGGCGACCTTCTTCATGGTCTCCTCGGAGTAGTTGCTCGGCTTGTCCATGATCTTCGGGTTGAGCTGGCGGGTGAAGGCCACGAGCGGACCATTGCGCTGCGCGTCATACACGGAATCCCACATGGATGGCGTGTCTCCCAGGCGCGGGAGAACTTGTTGGCCAGCGAATCGGTGGTGCTCACATGAATGCAGTACAACGCGAACACCAGAATCGGCAGCAGCAGAAGAATCAGACGGGAGGTGAGGTTCAGGCTCAGGTTATCCGTACGAATCATGCGACCTTTGCGCCCATCGAAATGACGCAGCACCAGAATCAGCGCGAGCAGTACGGCGAACGCGCGAGTGCCACGAGGATGGTCACATGCGCACCGGCCGGAATGAAGGTGAGCATGTTGCCGGTGTTCGAGCCAAGGAAGCCTAGATCGGCGGGCAGAATGGCCTCGTAACGGATCTCGACCTTGAAATGTTCGATGGCGGCCACGATGATTCCGACCGCGAGAATCACGATGCTTGCCGTCCAGAACCGGTTGAACAGCATCAGCAACATGAGGTACAGCAACGCGACAAGTATCACGTTGAGCACGAATACGAAATTGCCGTCGGTCCACATCTTGCTCACGAAGCCGAATCCGACGGTCGGACTGGACAGCTGCACACGGGTGGAGCTGGACGAAACGCCACTTCGAGCGCCGTCACGACAATGATGTCGAAGATAACGAAGAGCACGCCGTACACCCAGCCGGGGAAGGGCTTGTGGGGGTGTTGGGGCGTGACTTCATTGGCTTCGACCTTTTTGGCCCAAAGCTTGAAATGGGGTTTCACTGGTTGGTGGT
>ENA-OPZN01000122-OPZN01000122.1-human-gut-metagenome-genome-assembly--contig:-NODE-122-length-30257-cov-4.630634_pt1 | contig 30257 bp, 25 predicted proteins | sample MGYA00242483_ERZ504503 | MGnify/ENA primary metagenome ERZ504503 (study PRJEB26092, sample SAMD00036285) | human gut metagenome | host: Homo sapiens | study: EMG produced TPA metagenomics assembly of... | reverse complement strand
CCTTGATTGAAACGGTCAATGACGAACTGAAGAACATCGCACAGATTGAACACTCAAGACATCGTTCATTCAGTAACTTTATAGCCAACTCCTTGTCGGCTATCGCGGCATACTGCTTTTTTGAAAAAAGCCCGCCATTGACGTAAAGTTTGTCAATGACGGACAACTTGCTATTTTTTGATTTTATTTCGAACTCACGTTATTTTATTACTATTATACAATTACCAGCGCAATCAGCTGGATAAACAGAATCAGGAATACCATGGCGATAGGATATACCGTAGCGTATGCCACTCCCGGAATGTTACTGTCTGTCATCGAATCGGCAGCAGCCAGACCAGGCGTACTGGTCATACCTCCGGTAATGGTACCTAACAAATCGAGCAGGCTTACCTTGAAGACCCACCGGCCCACTATGGCAGCCAACAGCATAGGTACCAATGTAACCAACGCTCCGACTCCGAAAAGCAGGAAACCACTTTCCTGGAAGGTGGCCACCAAGGTTTTTCCGGCTGAAGTTCCTACCTCTGCCAGGAACAACAACAAGCCCAACTGACGCAGCAACTGATTGGCCGGACCTGACATGGACCACATAATCGGACCTGTCTTGCCAATGGCGCTCAGGAACAAAGCCATCATCAGTACGCCTCCGGTCAGCCCCGGAGAGAAAGTCATGCCACCTCCGAAAGAGATATGCAGTTTTCCGAACAATACGCCCAACACAATACCCATAGCTATCGGGAAGAAGTCTGTATCCGACAAACGCTTTACATCATTTCCCAACAAACGGGCTACTGCCTGAATACCTTCCTTCTCGCCTACTACCATCAGCTTGTCACCAAACTTCAATGCCAATTCCGGTGAGGGAGACAAGTCAATACCGCTTCGGCGTACGCGAGTAACCGTACAGCCAAAGTTCTTCTGCAGGTTCAGTTCACCCAACTGTTTGTTAATCATATCCTTCTTGGTGAGCAACAAAGATTCAATGGTCTGTGTATGGCTCAACGGGAGTTCACCTTCTTCACGTTCGCCCAACATCAGTGCCAGACTATTCAATGAATTCTCACTGCCCACAGCCTGAATACAGTCACCTTCCTGCAACACGGTATGAGCTTTAGGAATCAGAATCTCTTCTCCCCGTTTCAGGCGTGAAATTACAGCACCCGTCATGGCACGTATGTTCAACTGGATGAGCGTACGGCCAAATACCGTAGGATTCGTTACCCGAAACAAGCAAGTACCCAGTTCCGGAAACTGGCTGCGCCGTTCCTTCTCCAGTCTGCGTGCTTCTTCATTCAAGTCTATTCCCATCAATTTGGGAAGCAGCTTCACAAAAAGAATCACCCCAATCACCCCAAACGGATAAGCAATACCGTAGGCAATGGAAGCCAACGGCGACTGGGTGCTGTCAATGGCTACCGCCAAACCAGGCGTACTGGTCAAGCACCGGCTATCAGACCCACGATACTGGGCGTATCGATGTCAAAAAGATATTTCATTCCGACCCCTGTCAGGCAGGCAGAAGCCACAATCAGCAGTGTAATCAGAATCAAGGTTTTTCCCTTGCTCCGGAACGAATGGAAGAAACCCGGACCGGCCTGAATGCCAATCGTAAAGATAAACAACACCAGCCCGAAGGTTCCCAGTTCCTTTGGAATGGATACCCCCCAATGCCCGAAGGCAAGAGCAATAAAAATTACGGCAGACACATCGAGCGATAGGCCCATCACTTTGATACGTCCGAGCATAAAGCCCAAGGCTACAATCAAGAAAATTGCAAAATACGAAGTTTGCAGTAAGTCTGTCAACATGGTTAATAAAGATAAATGAATAAAACTGGGATAAAGATAAGCAAATTTTACGGATTTCCCCAACTGGCTGCTATCATATCCCTGAAAGGCTTATTCATTTAAAGACAAATTCTTACTCAAAATCATCCTCACCGCACGGAATTTAGGAGTGACCTCAGATTTTCCACGCATAATCTTCACTTCCCATTCTGAAGCTTTCCACAATTCTTTCGGCAATAACAATGTATGTAACGTATTTTTCCCTTGAACAGAACCTATCTTCACTCCATTTACATACACGTCTGCATCTCTTGCTGCGTCAGAGAAAGATTCGATTCTCACGGCATTGACCGGCTTTCCCTTGGACTTCATTTTATAAGCAAACCATTCGCGGGTTTCACGCCAGGGTGTTCCCTGCTCACTGCCTATCAGCGAATTTTCCATTTCTACAAAGTGATCGCTTTCCGGCTGTTGCTCACCACACACCACCATATCGGCCGTAGCCTGCTCCAATTGGGCACGTTCTTTCTCCACTTCTGCAAGTTCTTTCTGCCGCTGTCCGAGTTCCTCCTTAGACACAAGTTCCCAATAAATCATGTACCGGCACTCGTGTGTCTGATAGAAAGGTTTCAGTTTCATTCCCTCATATCTGGAAGGATACACTCCAGTCAACGCAAACTCCAACTTATCAGGAGATACTTTCTTCAGGTTGCTCAAAAGATTATTTTCTTCTCCCACAATCACAGGCATGTTCTGCAAAGGCAATTGAGGCCCTGAAGCGATATGACCACCGCGACTGTCATCCGCAAACTGGCCGTCCAGTCTTTCTTTTCCCATATCGGCTGCCAGCACAATGGGACCATACATAAATGAATAATAAGAGGACTTGTCCGGAAGTTGCACTGCACGCAAAGTCATGGGCAATGTCATTTCAATGGCATCACCATCCTGCCACTTTCTCTCTATGGTGTAATAACCATCCGTCAAAGTTGCCTCTGCCTTCTTTCCATTCACTGCAAAAGCCACCTTTGACTTGTCTATCCATTCCGGACAACGGAAGCTCACTTTCATCTTTTTGGACTTATCTGTATGTAATACCATTCGAGTGCTTTCCTTTTCCGGGAAAGACGTTTCCTGCGTGAAGGTCATGCCATATTCTTTCCATTCCAACACAGAAGGAATAAACATGTTGACAATCAGCTCGTCCTTACGTGATGCATATATCATCTCCCCGTACTTTGCATGGTTCTCCATTCCCGATCCCACACAACACCAGAAACAGCTTTGAGGCTGTGAATATACTCTGTAATGCCCTGAACGCATGGGAGTGAAATACACCAATCCTCCCTGCACCGGATTCTGGCTTGACAAGATATGATTATACAAAGCACGCTCATAATAATCCATATACGCCATATCACCCGAAGTCTGATAGAGCATCTTTGTCAGACGAAGCATATTATAAGTATTGCAGGTTTCTGGACCTTGCTCACTGGTCATCATACTCGAAAAGTCATCTGCTTTATGGAAATGTTCTCTAACGCTATTTCCCCCGATAGATACACTCCGGTTGTTCACTACCGTATGCCAGAAGAAATCGGAAGCATCACTCCAAGCTTTTTCTCCATCAAGGTCGGCAATTCGTTTAAAACCGATTACTTTCGGAATCTGCGTATTGGCATGCATACCGGTAAGCTGGTCTTTTTTCTCAAGAAGAGGATTCAATACAACTCTATGTGAAAAAACGTTTGGCCAAGTCAAGGTATTTTTTCTTTCCAGTCAGGCCGTATACATCGGCAAAGATTTCATTCAGTCCTCCATGTTCGCTCCGGAGCATATCCTGAATCTGTTCGTCAGTCAGTGCGGAAACCGTATTCAGCATCCAGTCTGTCAAGGCAATCAGCATCCCTTTCGCTTCTTCCTTACCGGCTATCACATAGGCATCGCGCAAACCCGCATACGTTTTATGGATATTATATAAAGGTACCCATCTATTATTGAGCCCGAAAGGATTGGCATCGATTTTTCCATTCTTTATTTCATTCCAGATAGCTTTCCCGTTCGGAACTCCACAAAGATAGCCATTGCCTGAAGCCTCCTGACAACGTTTCATTTCAGAAAGGAAATAATCCAGGCGTTTCCCGATTTCCTCATCACCCGTAGAAGCATACATATAAGATAAAGCCGAAAGATAATGCCCTCCTATATGCCCGTCGAGTCCGGTATTTTCCCAGTTCGGATAGTTTTCAGCTTTGGGCTGCAAACCTGCTTCCTTCATATAAGGAGCCAGTAATCTGTCCGGATCGAGTCCTAACAGATAACAAATATCCATACTTTCTGCATGCTTGAACGGTCCGGAAATCAACCGGACATCCGTAATGGGAAATGTATTGATTTTCTGAGGCAGTCCTGCGCCCATACAAACAGAGGATGCCAAAAGCATCCAACCTAAAAGATACCCTTTTCTCATGTTTTTCGTCTCTTATTGTTTATAGTTAACTTATCTGCTGCAAATATAACAATAAGTGTATAACATACAATCTACATCATCCCTGAATAGTGCATAAAACGAAGTAATTCAGGTATCTTTTATTTCATGACTATTTCCCTATAGCTCACTTATATACTCGTAAAGCTTCTTATAAAACGCATGCTTGGTCAATGTAGAAGCATCACCCAGAATAATCAGTTTCATACGGGCACGGGTAATGGCTACGTTCATGCGGCGCAGGTCATTGAGGAAACCAATCTGACCGTCTTCATTGGCACGTACCAGACTGATAAGAATCACATCACGCTCCTGCCCCTGAAAGCCATCTACCGTATTGATAGTAATCAAGGAACGATAAGGCTTGAAAAAAGTATCTTTCCTTACCAGCTGACGCAAATACTGCACCTGAGCCTTATAAGGAGAAATCAATCCCACATCAATCCGTTCTTCTAAAAAGCGTTCCCGACCGATTTTCGTGATGTATTCCTTTAGCTGCCCGATAGACAATTCAGCCTCCGGTTTATTGATTCGTCCGTAGTTTTCACCTACAAATTCTTCATTGCAGTCCATGCCTTCCGTATTTACCCATTCTATCGGCATATCAAAATCCAGAATACTACGGTATTTCACTTCAGGAGCTGACTGCAACATTCCTCCATAAAACCAATCGGACGAGAAACGCATAATTTCATCGTTCATACGATACTGCACCTTCAGCAAGGATACCACCTCCGGTTTGTTTTTCACGATAGCCTGCATCAATGTATACCCTAACCCCGCACGCAAGGCTTCCGGATTTTTTACCGTAGGCGGCAACTGACAATGATCGCCAGCCAATACCACCCGATCAGCTTTACGAATCGGAATCCAGCATGCCGCTTCCAATGCCTGAGCCGCCTCATCAATAAATACCGTTCCAAACTTCTGCCCGGTGAGCAAGCGGTTGGCACTACCCACCAGCGTGCAGGCAATCACCCTTGCTTCACTGAACAAGGATTCATTGATACGGATTTCCAGTTCCGTGGCACGGTCTTTCAGTGAATTGATTTTTTGCCGGATACTTTCCCGGTCATTTCCTTTCCGGCTACGGGTATACAGTTCACGAATCGCCTTACGGATGCTCCATAGCTGGGGATAGTCGGGATGTGACTCAAAACGACGTTCGTACGTAAACGACAGCATCTTATCATTCACCCGACTGGGGTTCCCGATACGAAGCACGCTGACACCACGGTCTACCAACTTTTCACTAATCCAGTCGACGGCCATGTTACTCTGAGCACATACCAGTACCTGATTTTCACGATGAAGTGTTTCATAAATAGCCTCTACCAGCGTAGTGGTCTTACCTGTTCCAGGAGGACCGTGCACAATGGCCACATCCTTGGCATGCAAGACTTTATTCACTGCTTCATCCTGTGTAGCGTTCAACCAAGGGAAACGTACCGGTTGAAACGAGAAAGTAGATACGGGCTGCGCACCATGAAAAATATCCCTTAACTCTGCCAGTCGGTTGTTCTTGGCAGAAATGACCTGTTTCAGTGCCTCGAACATCAGGCGATAGCTGGTTTCATCAAAATAGAGTTGTACCCCAACCACTTCTTTGCTCTGCAGCGTAAGCAGTGCATTGGCATCTGGCAAGATGACTACCATACGGTCTTCCTCCACGTAATTCACCGTGGCTACGAAATTTAGGTAAGTCAGTTTCCCCGACATGTCCTGCGTAAAGAAACAAACCGGTTTCCCATATTCAAACAGATGCTCTATCTCCTTGTCTTCTTTCGCTCTACCTCAATGACCAACTGATTCAAGGCATTGTAATAGCTCCGGCCCAGCGATAACGGATACCAGCACATGCCCCGTTTGATTTTCCGACCAATTCCCATCAGCTCCGTCTGCTGCTGAAACTGCTCCTTTTCGTATTCATACTCTAATTTCAGCAATTCATAGTGATGCTGCAAGTATAAAACAGGCGATTTTATTGAGCTACCTTCCTTATTCATTTCCTTCTACATTTGAATTGGTTTCTGCCAGCATTTGGGCACGCGACTTGCTCTGCGTCACCACATAAACACCTGTAAAAATCAACAACGCCGCTACAATCTTCACCCAACCGAAAGTTGCCATACCGGCAAGTACGGCCACACAACTTCCCACAACCGGCTGCATGTAGTTATACATACTGACTACCGTAGGACGCAAGGACTTCTGACCTACCAGCATCAAAATATAAGCCACATACGTACCAAAGAGTATGACATAACCGACCTCCAGCCAGACTTCTACCGGAAAAGCAGCCCAGTCCATCACTGAAAAGTCATGATAAGAGAAGGGTATAAAGCATATCGCCGCATAAGTAAACATCCACTTCATCAACGTAATCACGTGATAACGCGCAATCAACTTCTTAAAAATGGTCAGATAGCAGGCAAAACTAATCTGAGCTGCCATACAAAGTGCATCCCCCCATACGCTGCCACCTTCCGTATCTCCTCCCCGGTTGCTCAGAATCAAGGTCAGGGCACCGATGGACCCGAGGAATATCCCAATCACCTTTTTCGGAGTGACGGGTTCTTTCAGAAAGAGAGCCGCTAAAATCATAGTCACAATCGGCATAGTGGTAGTCATGATAGACGCATCGACCGGAGAAGTCAGTGACAAACCAAAAGTAAAACACCCCTGATTGCAGACAATCCCCAACAAGGAAGCAAAGAACAGCATCAGCAAATCGTGCGGATTGACCTTCTCCTGCTTTACAAAGAAAGAGGTAGTCCAGAAACACACAGCCGCTCCTATCATACGCATATTCGCCAGTGTGAGTCCGGTAATACCCGCTTCCATGGCTGCCTTGCCTACCGGCGACATCAATCCCCACATACTTGCAGCCAGTAACAATGAAATATGAGCTTTTACAGAACCTTTCATGATTTCGTCTTTTTAAATTTCTGCAAAGTTACGAGGATTTTGAAAAAAGGGCCGGTCGGGCGTGATTTATTCCCGGGAATTTTCTATTTTTGTTTGACTGCGTTAAAAAATACAGTCCATGAAAAGCAAGCTGAATATATCAAGCGCATTGAGATAAAGGCTTATGGGGCCGGAAAAACATTGCTTGGGATTTACGCCCGGATGTAAACATCCTGAGCGGAGTAAACGGTATCGGAAAAAGTACGATTCTGAACAACTCTGTCCGCCGGCTGAGTGACCTGGAAGGAGGAGCCCTGAGTAATGGCATACATCTGGGAGTGTCTTTCACTTTCTATCCGGAAGATGCCACTTATATCCACTTCGATGTGATAAGAAGTTTTGACCGTCCGCTGCTCAGTTCCGGATTATTGGAAAAAATCGGTAACCAGAATGTCAAGACTGAACTCGACTGGCAGCTTTATCTCCTGCAGCGACGCTATCTGGATTATCAGGTGAACATCGGCAACCGGATTATCGAGCTTCTAACCAGCGGCAAGCCTGAAAATCAGGCCAAGGCAGCCGAAATCTCTCTGCCTAAAACCCATTTCCAGAACCTAGTAGACGACCTGTTCAGTGAAACGGGGAAAAAGATTCTCCGCCAGAGCAATGAAATACAGTTTGAACAAGACGGCGACATATTAACCCCTTATCAGCTTTCTTCTGGTGAAAAGCAGATGCTAGTCATCCTGCTCACCGTACTGGTGCAGGACAACCAACCATGTACCCTCTTTATGGACGAACCCGAAATCTCACTCCATGTAGAATGGCAGCAACGGCTTATCTCGCTCATCCGAAGCCTGAATCCGAATGTACAAATTATACTGACCACCCATTCACCGGCACTTATCATGAACGGATGGATGGACGCCGTTACCGAAGTGAGTGACATTACAACCCTTTAAAAACATGTAGCCGTATGGGAAAAAGACTGACTGAAAACCTTTCTTCCCTGTACATTGGAGCGGCTAACAGCCTTAAGCCCAAGCGTGCAAGAAGAAAAATCGTGGCCTACGTAGAAAGCTATGATGATATTTCTTTCTGGAGATCCATACTTGCGGAATACGAAGACAATACCCGCTATTTCGAAGTCATGCTCCCCTCTCAGACTTCATTGGCTAAAGGTAAAAAAACCGTATTGATGAACCAGCTCGGGAAGCAATTAGGCGAAAATATGATTGCCTGCGTGGACAGCGATTATGACTACCTGTTGCAAGGACGTACCAACACCTCCCGATACATCATCGAAAATCCCTACGTGATGCAAACCTATGCATACGCCATTGAGAACTACCATTGCTATGCCGAAGGGTTGCATGAAATCTGCGTCATGGCTACGCTGAACGACCATAAGCTGATTAATTTCCCGGAATTCATGAAACTTTATTCCCAGATAGCCTATCCGTTGTTTATATGGTCTGTCTGGTTTTACCGGAGACATATTCTGTCAGAATTTTCACTGCTGGACTTCTGTTCCTATGTAAAGCTTGATCAGGTTAGCACCCACCATCCGGAACGAAGCCTGGAAACCATGGCCAAAAAAGTCAACCGCAAACTGCATGACCTGGAACGCCATCATCCGGAAGCGCTGGAAGAAATTGAAAGTATGAAAAAAGAGTTCGACCGACTAGGAGTACATCCTGATAATACCTATATGTTTATTCAAGGCCATCACATTATGGACAATGTAGTGCTGCGACTGCTCATTCCCGTATGCACCGTGCTCCGCCGGGAAAGAGAACAGCAAATCCATGACCTGGCCCTCCACGACATGCAGCTTCACAACGAGCTGACCAGCTACCAGCGAAGTCAGGTAGGCGTGGAAGTCGTTATCCACCGAAACAGTTTCTACAAGAACTCTCCTCTGTACCAGATGATACGGAGAGACATCGAGAAATTTCTCAAAATCATCCGTTAGCCGGCATTTCCCTATCCAATTATAGGAAATCCCCTACAAAAGAATGGGCGTTTTCATCTTGACCGGAGAATTTTCTTCCGCTAACTTTGTGCTATCAACAAAGCTGGAGGAATCACACTCTCAGCCGGAAAAGACAATGCTTATGAGAACAAGAACATTTATTCTTTGCCTGCTGGCCCTTTGCCTGAGCACAATCCGGGGCTACGCATCCGGTCTGGGCGACTTCCGGGTCAATGCCCGTTTCCTGACTGACCGAATGGCCTTTGAACTGCACCTCAACAGCAACCAGTACAACGACCTATACGAAATCAATTACGACTTTCTCTGCAATATAGGTCCATACGTTTCTGGCATTGCCGTTGCCGACACTCGTGCGATGGATGCATATTACCGTTACCTGGACGAACGAAACGACGACCTGCGATGGGTACTTTCACAAGCCGAATACGTACACTTCATCGATATTGAATATTTCTTCCGTCCCATTTATGCCATCAACAACGTATGCTATCTGCGTGTGTATAAAATTTATCCGAACAGAACCCATTTCTACTTCGGACCTCCCCGTCATTACCTGACCTACAGGGGCGGACATTGCCGGGCACATTTCGGGGGAGTAAGCTACTACCGGCGTAACTATCCTGCACGCTACCACCATCCGGTGTACAGCCGCCCGTGCCGAGTCAGTCCGCAGATGCGACCGCACGACTTTGCCGGACCACGTCCGGGAAATCGTCCTCCGCAGAAGCCCAACTGGAAGCCTGCACCTCGTCCGGACCGGAAACCTGTCTCAGTAGGCAGACCCAATTATCGCCCGCCTCAGCATTCAGACCACAAACCGCAGGCACGCCCGCCTCACAATACTCACAAAAGCCCAGGCTTCAGGCCTCAGGAAAGACCCACCCGACGCCCGGAGGTAAGTCCCGACAAGATGCGCCCGAAACAAATCCGGGAAAAAAGTAACATGAAAGAAAAAGAGCGTAAATCTCTCTCCAAACGATTATAAATAAAAAAGAGGCTGTCTCAAATTGAAATATAATTTGAGATGGCCTTTTTGTGCCTGCAAAAAAAATCGGGCAAGCCCAAACTTCGCTCAGTCAGGACTTTGCCCCGTCTCCCTAATTTTCGTATCTTTAGGGAATCAAGCAATATATCCCAAAGATAATGTTTAAAAACTATACCTCCAACGATAATCTGCTTTTACCTCCGTGTTTAGGCGATTTTATTCCCCAGAACGACCCGGTCCGGGTTGTTCACCGTATTATTGAACAGATCAGCCTGGAAGAACTTTACCGCAAGTACTCCGTCAAAGGCTGTCCGGCCTATCATCCCCGCATGATGCTGCAGATTCTGGTATATGCCTATCTGCGCAACATCTATTCCAGCCGCCGCATCGAAGAGTTTTGCCGCAATGACATCCGCTTCATGTGGCTGACCGGCAATGTGACTCCTGACCACAACACCATCAACCGTTTCCGCAGCAACCGGCTGAAGGATGTGCTCAAGACCGTCTTCGCCACCATCGTAAAGTTCCTCGTGGCGGAAGGCTTTGTAAGTCTGGACGTGGCCTGCACCGACGGGACGAAGATGGAAGCAAACGCCAACCGTTATACGTTCGTCTGGGGCAAGTCCATCCACACCCGCATCTCCAGAATCGCGGAACAGCTTGAGGAGATATGGCGGTACGCCGAGTCCGTCACCAAGCAGGAGTTGCGCGACTCCGCTCCCGTCACTTACCAGGACATCACCCCCGAGAAGGTGGAAAGGGCGCTGGAGCAGATACATGAAGCCTTGGAGGAACGGATGCGGACCGGAAAGTGAAGGCCAAGGTTCGGCGCGTGAAGAAGGCATGGCCCGAACAGCTGAAGAAATATGAATCCCAGGGAAAGATTCTCGACGGGCGCAACAGCTACTCCAAGACAGACCCCGACGCCACGTTCATGCGGATGAAGGAGGACCACATGAGAAACGGGCAGCTCAAGCCCGGATACAACCCGCAGGTCAGTACCAACAGACAGTTCATCCTGAACTATACCCTCACCAGTGTGCCGGTGACACCTCCACCTATCCCCTGCACATGGAAGACTTCAATTCCCTGTACGGCAGATACCCTGACATCTCGGTCTGTGACGCCGGATACGGAAGTGAGGAGAACTACCTGTACGCCTTCAGGCATGGCATTGAAACCTTCATAAAGTACAACTATTTCCATAAGGAACAGAAAAGGAGCTTCAGGAATGACCCGTTCCTGTCCGCCAACTTTTACTATAATGAGGAAACCGACGGGATGTACTGTCCGATGGGACAGAGGATGAAAAGACTCTCCGATGTGAAGCGGACGACGGACAATGGTTTTGTACAGACCATCTCAAGGTACAGGGCACGGAACTGCAAGGGCTGTCCGTTAAGATGCCGGTGTCACAGAAGCCGGTCGGAAAGGATTGTGCAAGTGAATCATCGGCTGAGAAAAATCAAGGAAAGGGAACGTGAGAAACTCCTTTCTGCGGAAGGTCTTAAATACCGGAGCCAGCGGCCACAGGATGTGGAAGCCGTATTTGGAAACCTCAAGAACAACAAGCACTTCAAGAGGTTCCATCTCCGTGGGCTGAAAAAGGTGGAAATTGAATTTGGCCTGCTGGCCATAGCGCATAATCTTGCAAAAGTAGCCTCTTAGGAGGCTTCTGACGGGGGAAAACGGTTTAAAATGATGAAATTTGAAAGAGGAAACCTGGAAACTCCTTTTTTTTGAGGAAAATCCAAACGACTTCAATCTGATATGAAACGACAGAGGCCATCTCAATTCATTTTGAGACGGCCTCTTCCTTTTATTATCAAAAAAGATCTCAGACTAAGCGGATACCCCCTTTTTCCAGCACCACCAGTCTTTTCTTATATAAATCGCCGACCGCTTTCTTGAAAGTCTTCTTACTCACACCGAAGGTCTGGTAAATTACCTCCGCATCGGTCTTATCATTCAGCGGGGTAAAGCCGTCATTATCCTTGATGTACTGAAGCAATACTTCGGAAAAATCATCTACTTTCCGGGCACCGGCCTTCTGCAATTCCAAATCAATCTTTCCATCCGGACGTACCTGTTTCACGAAAGCGCTCAGGTGCATTCCGGCTTCCAAAGGCTGGAACACCTCATTATGGAACAGCATACCGCTAAACTGATTTTCTACAATCACCTTATAGCCCAAATCTGTACGCTGCCATACCATGACATTTACCTCCTGTCCCGGCTGATACTCCGGCTTCTCCGTAGAAAGATAATGCTCCACCTTGGCAGAAGCTACAATGCGGTAACTTTCTTCATCCAGATGCACATGCACCACATAGCGCTTTCCTTTCTGCATCTTCATCTTCTGCTCACGGAAAGGCACGAACAAGTCTTTCATCAATCCCCAATCAAGAAAGGCGCCGAACTGATTGACCCATGCCACCTGCAGACAGGCAAACTCACCCACCTGTACATAAGGCTGCAGCGTAGTAGCGACCAGACGTTCCTCCATATCGAGGTAGATAAATACATTCAGGATGTCTCCCGGTTTGGTACCTTCGGGCACATAACGTTTCGGAAGCAAGATTTCACCGTCCTCATCTCCATTGAGGTATACGCCGAAGTCCACTTCCTTCACTACTTCCAGCTGATTATATTTTCCTAATTTTATATGACTCATAACAACTCTTTATTTCCGCCAAAGATAGCATAAAAAACTCATATACTCACACTGCCTTCCCTATAAAGAAAAACTAAAAATATTTTTTATTTTTACGCCGCAAAGTAAGTGGTAAACCGCCGTGACTTGTTTTATAGGAAAAACATACATCATTAAACTTTATATCTATGAAACTCTACACTATTTTAGGAAGTTTTCTGGGGCTCTCTTTGTGCATGACCATCGCTTCATGCCACGCTCCCCAACCTACCAGTGAAATCACATGGAGCACCTTCAACATCCGCTACGACAATCCCTACGACAGTCTGAACAGCTGGACATACAGAAAAGACACCGTAGCCAATTTCATCAAGGCACAAAATCTGGACATTGTAGGCATGCAGGAAGTCCTGCACCACCAACTTGAAGACCTGAAAGCCCGTCTGCCAGAATATGCCGAAGTCGGCGTGGGACGGGAAGACGGAAAAACACAAGGCGAATATGCCCCTCTGTTCTATAAAAAAGACCGTTTTGAATTACTGGACAACAACACCTTCTGGCTGTCACAATACCCTGACAGTGTAGGATTCATCGGATGGGACGGTGCCTGCACCCGTATTGCCACCTGGGCCAAGCTGAAAGACAAGACCAACGGAAAAATCTTTATGGCCATCAATACGCACTTTGACCATGTGGGAACAGAAGCCCGTAAAAAAGGCGCTTTGCTGATTATTGAGAAAATAAAAGAAATCGTAGGCGACCAGCCTGCCGTAGTTACCGGAGACTTCAATGTATCCGACCAGTCGGAAGCCTACCAGACCATCACCGGCAACAGTTTCGTGCTGAAGGATGCACATAAGATAGCTCTCCAACAAGAAGGTGCCAGCTATACCTTCCATGACTTCGGACGCATTCCTGCTGACTCATGTGAAAAAATTGACTTCATATTTGTCACTCCTCAAATAGAGGTACAGCGCAGCTACATTCCTGAAGAAAACCGGGAGGCAAAGAAATTCCTTTCCGACCACAATCCGGAAATCGTACACCTTTCTTTCTAAAAGACTAATAAATCGAGGAAAAATTTATCCCGTCCGCCGGTACACATCTTTACCGGGACGGGATTTTTTTGATATTATACGATACGTCCGTCTACCAGATGGATAGTACGGTCGGTCTGCGTGGCCAGTTCCTCATCGTGCGTTACGATGACGAAAGTCTGCCCTAACTTGTCACGCAGTTCAAAGAACAACCGATGCAATTCTCCCTTGTTCTGCGTATCCAGACTTCCGGAAGGCTCGTCCGCCAAAATTACCGAAGGATGATTCATCAAGGCACGGGCTACAGCCACACGCTGCTTTTCGCCACCCGAAAGTTCTGCCGGCTTATGTGTGGCCCGCTCCGACAATCCCAGGAAATCCAATAAATCCAATGCTTCCTTTCGGGCAGTTCCCGCCGACTTACCTTGAATCAAAGACGGCATCATGACATTCTCTACCGCCGTAAACTCTGGCAACAACTGGTGAAACTGAAAAACAAAACCGATTTCCCGATTCCGGAAGGCAGAAAGCTCCTTTTCTTTCAGACGGTTCACCTCCGTACCGTTCAATATAATTCGTCCTCCGTCCGGCTTGTCGAGTGTACCCATAATTTGCAGCAAGGTAGTCTTTCCTGCCCCACTGGGACCTACAATACTGACCACTTCACCTTTTCCGATTTCAAGGTCAATTCCCTTCAACACCTGAAGCGCACCAAAGCTCTTGGTTATCCCTTCCAACTGAATCATACGACTTTACAATTTACGAATTACATACTCCGCCAGATAGCATCCGAATACGGCTGGCATATAGCTGACGGTTCCTGCGGTAGACTTCTTGTTCTGCTCATCATCTACCAATATCACGGCATTTGCATCGGCCTGCTCCGTGCTGAATACCACTGGCAGCTTCCGCTTCATACCCATTTTCTGCAGACGCTTACGCACCGCCTTGCTCAACCCACAATGATACGTATCCCACAAATCCGCAAAACGAATCTGCGTGATATCCCGTTTGGCTCCGGCTCCCATGCTGCTGACAATCTTCAATCCGCGTTGCAAGGCATGATATATCAGATAGCACTTAGGAGCTACCGTATCAATGGCATCTACCACAAAATCAAACGCCGCACTGTCCAGCAGTTCAGGTATAGCCTCATCTTTCAGGTAAACCGGCAGCACAGTCAACTCCAGTTCCGGATTGATATCCCGGAAACGTTCAGCCAGTACCTCTGCCTTTGGACGTCCGATAACGGAATGAGTGGCCGGCAACTGACGGTTGATGTTACTCGGCTGTACCGTATCGGCATCTACAATCGTCATCCGTCCCACTCCGGCACGACAAATCATTTCAGCCGCATACGCACCTACTCCTCCCAGGCCTACCACCAACACATGCGCCTTACGCAGACGCTCCATCTTCTCTTCGCCTAACAGCAATTCCGTGCGCTGCTGCCATTCTTTCTTATTTTCTTCGCTCATGAATCTTTCTTAAACCATTTATAAAACCAGTTGCCCACCTTGTCATAATACTGCGTTTCGGCCCATCCACGCGGATCGGCAAAACTCAGTGTTTCATTCGGGTCACCCTTCTGGTCAGGATACAACAACATGATACTGTTGTTATTAAAATATCTGGATACCTGCATGGGCAAGCGTTCAAAAGAAGAGTCGTACGAAATAGACCCTCTTCGTGAACTGACAATAACCAGCAGATGATCGTAATTCACCTGTCCTGTAATAATCAGCAAGTCGTCCCAGTTATCCAGTTCCTGGTATTCCGTCATCACATCCTTGTGCTTCTTCTGGATATATCCCTTGATATACCCCAAAGTCTGGGGATGAGCAAAGAAATGCAGACGGCATCCCAGCTGACTACTCATGCGGCACAAGTGCGTAATCCATTTCACAAAGCCGTGCTCAAATTCCGATTTAGGAGGTACCGCCACAATGATACGCCGCAACGTATTGACCGGCATCAGAAAGCGAGCAATCATCACCTGCTGATAAGTATTCTTCAGCAAATCTTCCGTCAGGTTACCGAAGAACGAATCCACGATATTGGCCTTGTTGTGCAAACCAATGACAATCGTAGTCGCCTCAGTTTCCTTAGCTGTATGTAAAATACCTGTAGCAATATTCAAGTCGAAGCGCGACACTGTTTTCAGAAAGACATTGGCCGATGCAGCAATCTGAGCCGCCCTTTCCAGGCTTCTCTTTCCCCGCATCTCCAGCCGGACAGAATCATTGTTATCATTAATCACATTCAGTGCCACCAGATTGTCCGTCCGCTTTTCATCACGTACCACCAGCGCCAGCTGCATCAGTTTATCCAGTGTGTCCGGATTGGCCACAGGAATCAGGATACGTTCCTTTTGCTGTTCTTTTTCTTCATCCAGCTCCGCATCATCCATCGCAATTCGTTTGGCCGCATGCTCCGTAATAAACGAGCTGACCACACACGTCACCAGAATCAGCAGAATGGTACCATTCAGTACATCTTCGTTCAACAAGCGCTCTCCACTGGGCAGAATAATGTTGTAACCCACCAGTACCGCTGCCAGAGTAGCCGCAGCCTGTGCATTACTCAGTCCGAACATCAGCTCCCGTTCTACCGCCTTCATGCGATATATTTTCTGTGTCAACCACGAAGCAATCCATTTACCCAACAGTGCCACCACAATCATGACACCCGCCACCTTAATGGAATCGATATGGCCGAACAATACATTCACATTAATCAGCATTCCCACTCCGATAAGGAAATAAGGAATAAACAGCGCATTTCCCACAAACTCCAGGTGACTCATCAGCGGAGAAACATGCGGAATCAGGCGGTTCAGCACCAACCCGGCGAGGAAAGCACCTAAGATTCCCTCCATACCAATCAGCTCCATCAATCCGGCCCCCCAAGAAGACCATGGCCATCACAAATATATACTGCACCACCTGGTCACTGTAACGACGGAAGAACCAGCGCCCGATGCGAGGGAAAGTCAGCATAATCACCACACTCAGCACCACGACTTTCAGCACCAGCCACACCCAGAACATATCCGAAGTATCGCCCTTGTACATACCTGCAATGACGGCCAGCACCAACAAGGTCAGCGTATCCGTCACCGCCGTACCTCCCACCGCAATGCTGACAGCCCGCTGCCGGTTGATACCGTAACGAATCACAATCGGATAAGCTATCAAAGTGTGCGAGGCATACATACTGGCCAGCAGCACAGAAGTAATCAGTCCGTATCCCAGCAAGTTCAGGTTGGTCCACACACCAATACCCAGCGGGAAGATAAAGGCCAGCAAACCTAACACCGTAGCCTTCACACGGATACTCTTGAAATCCTCCATGTTCATTTCCAGTCCGGCCAGGAACATGATATAATACAGTCCCACCTTACCGAAAAGCTCAAAGCTGCTGTCGCGCGCCAGAATATTGAATCCATGTTCCCCGATAACGATACCGGCCAGAATCATTCCGATGATGTGCGGAATGCGCAGACGTTCCAGAACAATCGGAGCAAACAAGATAATTACCAGCACCAAAAAAAAGATCCACGTAGGATCAGTGATGGGAAAATCTATATTGAGATGAACCAAATCTAACAAATTCTTTCATATGATGAGGGGCTGTTTCGGTTTAAATTTATGGAACAAAAATACGAAAAAAAGTTCCGTATTTCCCCTTTGGTATTCCAAAATGTTTTAATTTTGCGGTTCAAAGGATACAAGGAGAAGAAAAAAACTATCTAACTAAAATACAGAAAGCAATACAATCACGGAATTTATTAACTTAAACAAGAAACATAAGAAATGAAAGTAGCAATTGTTGGTGCAAGCGGAGCCGTAGGACAGGAGTTCCTGCGTGTGCTCGATGAAAGAAACTTCCCGGTAGATGAACTGTTGTTGTTCGGATCTTCAAGAAGTGCCGGACGAAAATACACTTTTCGCGGAAAAGAAATCGAAGTAAAACTTCTGCAGCACAACGATGATTTCAAAGGAGTAGACATCGCCTTTACGTCAGCCGGTGCAGGAACTTCTAAGGAGTTTGCAGAAACCATCACTAAATACGGTGCAGTGATGATTGACAACTCCAGCGCTTTCCGTATGGAAAACGATATTCCTCTGGTAGTGCCTGAAGTCAACGCAGAAGACGCGCTGAACCGTCCACGTGGCATTATTGCCAACCCTAACTGTACGACTATCCAGATGGTTGTAGCCCTGAAAGCTATTGAAAACCTGACTCATATCAAACGTGTACACGTATCTACTTACCAGGCTGCCAGTGGTGCCGGTGCAGCTGCCATGGACGAGCTGTACGAACAGTACCGTCAGGTATTGGCCGGAGAACCTGTCACTGTAGAGAAATTCGCTTATCAGCTGGCATTCAACCTGATTCCTCAGATTGACGTGTTCACAGACAACGGTTATACAAAAGAAGAAATGAAGATGTACAATGAAACACGTAAAATCATGCACTCAGATGTACAAGTTAGTGCAACTTGCGTACGTGTTCCTGCACTTCGTTCACACTCAGAAAGCATCTGGATTGAAACAGAACGTCCGGTATCTGTAGAAGAAGCCCGCGAAGCATTTGCCAACGGCGAAGGTCTGGTACTGATGGACAACCCGGAAAAGAAAGAATATCCGATGCCGTTGTTCCTGGCTGGAAAAGACCCTGTATATGTAGGTCGTATCCGTAAAGACCTGGCTAACGAAAACGGTCTGACTTTCTGGATTGTAGGTGACCAGATTAAGAAAGGTGCCGCTCTGAATGCCGTTCAGATTGCTGAATACCTGATTAAAGTGAAGAATATCGGATAATTAGTTTATCGGTATTGACATAAAAAAGGCATTGCCTGTGAGTATTAAGCTCCAAGCAATGCCTTTTTATTTTTTTCCTGCCTCAACTTCCAAATCAGCTTTCTCATCATTCGTCTTCCTTCATCACAAAACGTCCTTGTGAATAGTGTATGAAGCAAAAAGGTTTCTATGTTTCCCTGCCGGGAAACGTACGGTTTCTTGCCGGGAAACGTAGGTTTTCGTTACGGGAAACATACGGTTCAGGGAAGAGAAACGTAAAAATGAAGTAAAATTCAACCCTTAATTTCACCTGGTTATGCAAAAAGTTATTACCATGCACACCTTACAAGAAGAACAGCCCCTTAGAATACATTTATGGTCATCAGAATTTCCTATTGCCTATAACACTGAGAAATCCTGATGACCAATAAAATTAAATACAGACTTAAAGCCGTCTCACAATTCTACCATTTCAAACGCTTCACGTTACCGTCTTTTAATACCACTTCAAACTGCTTTCTACTTTTGTCAAAGCAAATCTTGCTAACCGGATTCCAAGCATCATCATCTTTTGAGCCACTTTTACTCCATAACTGTAGCGTAATATAGACTTTCTCTCCCTCACATCTGTCACTTGCGTCAATCACTACACTGTTCCGACTATCCGGATGCAACCCTTCCGCATGGACAAACTCCATCTGCTTCCAACCTTCCCAAGTCGTCATGCCCAGACGATAAATACCGTTATCAATCACATAAGTCTCCTTTCCATCCAATCGAATAACACTTTCACGGATTTTTCCCTGTTTTTCCGGTAAAGCATAATGTCCCATCCTCACTTCTACTGGAGAAGGAGACGACACTTTGTCAATCCTTAAAATTCCATCGGGAAGAGGAAGTTCTGCCAACTGGAAATAAACAGCCTCATCGCTCTCCAACCAAGCCTCCCGACAATAGAAACCGTCCTCATATTTCTTAAAACTATAATTACGGAGAGGCTCCCACTTTCCCTCTTTATTCTTCACCACGTAACTCATCGCCACTTCCCCGTTCTTTCCATCTGCCTGCCACGGGAATTCACTGTTATAAGATAAGCGGTTATAGTTCTCTACACAATGGTAATTCGATGAACTATGAGAAGTCGTGCTACGAAGTTCTGATGCACCAATATTCGGATAATCAGTGACCAATATATGAGCATCCTCCGCATATTTGCAATATACCCTATCTTTCTCAAAATCCGTCCAAGCACCTTCATTTTCCACTGCATTCCAAAAAGGATTATCAGCAGGAAGATAAAGTGCCAAAAACAGTTTTCCCATCCAGAACACACTTCCACGGCAGCTATAGCCTTGTATAGCCGGCTCAAAAGCCCCATAAAAACCCAGTGTAGGTATACGATCCTCCAAAAAATCAGGATGCTGCAGGAATTGCAGAATCGTAGAAGATGCAATACGTCTCATCCAGCCGTAATTGATATCAGGATCTTCCAACATGCCCGTCAAAGCAAGTGGAACAGACGCCCCCATCCGATAAGTAATACTTCTCCCCCACATAATCATCTTCCCGTCCCTTGCAAACATGTAAGGATAGTTTTCAGGAATTTCACGGAAATGCTCCATAAACTGCCGGGCATAATCAGGATAATATTTCTTTCCGAACTTTTCAGACCACAAAGAACCATACATTTGAAAAGCCCACATACTATAATAATCAAACAACGGATTATCGTGATACCACCCGTCACCACGATAAGCAGCCAACAATATCTGTAACAGTTCTTCCAAATAAGCCTTGTCCGTATGATACCCCTGGCTCAGAAAAAAGCTCATAATATTGACATTAAAAAAAACGCCAGTTACACTCATACGTGCCGCCTTCACCATAACTCAGCATACGCACAGCCAAACTATCTTTCACCTCCTGAGACAAGGGATTCCAGAATATCTCCGGAGCCATCATAAACGACAAAGCTAGTCCGCCCAATTCCACAAGCCGCTGTCCACCATTCTTTTTAGGAGGATTCATCGGTACATAGACAGGAGTGCCGGGCTGAAGCATCAATTCCAACTGCCGGCGATAATAATCCCCCAACAGTATTCCGTTCACCCTCAATTCCGGATCTTCCTTCAATAAAGGCCCCGCAAGAAACATCGTCCGGCATAAAGCCTCCAGACGGGCCACAGGTTCTTGAGAAGGCGTCCGAGGATAACTTTTTCCCGGCTGTTTTGGAAAATCCAAAGGATCTTCCGGTGACTTCACATAACTGAATGCCCCTTCCAACAAATAAAGAGCGGCCTCTTTCCAATGCTCCCGTGTCATACCCGTATAAGGACTCAAGCTCATATTCTTATTCTTCAACACAAAAACCGTCTCTGAGGTTTCGGTTGCACCAAGGCCAAAACATGATAAGCTCATCAGAGCAATTCCTATTATAAAAACATGTATTCTCATTTGATTAAATTTCAGATTACTTTCTTGATTTTATTTTTCTTCTTTCTCACAAGAATCTTTCCGAAAGTAAAGGTAATATAAAAAATTTCTCCTAGTCTATATTCCATATAAAAACAGAAAAATCAGAGAGTTCATTTTAAAAATTAAAACTAACCCTTCCGATTTTTTGTTTTTATGGAATCTGTTTAGAATGAAAAAGTCGAAGTTCCCCTTCCATCCTGAGAAAAAGAGAAACTTCAACTTTTTTTATTTCACGGTCTTATCGAAATATTATAATCATTATCAATATCCCGTATTCTGCTCAATCTTCGCATCCTTATTCAACTGAATTACACTCAATGGAATAGGAAGCAATACATTAAAATCTTTAAATCCCGTAATAACTTTTGACTCTGGAGCAGCAGGAACCACATCTCCATTTTTAGCTATACGTTCTTTCAAGGTATTTGTACGAACCAAAGTCATACGTCTATTCTCTTCACCAATCAATTCACGAGCACGTTCATCCAGAATAAAGTCAATATCAATTTGGTTTTCAGAAACTTTACCAGCATTAGGATTGCCTGAACTTGCACGATATTCCTTGAATGCACGATCACGCAATTTATTAATATCATCCGCAGCACCAGCTAAATTTCCTTGACGGAAACGTGCTTCTGCTCGTAACAAATAAGTCTCTCCTAAGCGCATTACAGGCCAATCTTTTACTCCTGCATAACCAAAATCATCCGTTTCATCATAACAACCCCATTTGGTTGTATGTGGGAAGTAAACATTTAAAGAGTCACTTGGACCAGGAATAACTTGATCACCTGTACGAACAACCTTAGTTGATACTATATCAGGATTACTAATTTTCTGACCATCAACTTCTATTTCTTTCGGGATACTATAACCATTCGCATCTAAATACAAAGTTTCTTCATAACCCGGTCTATTATACCATAACACGCGACGAATATTAAAATTAGAGTTACGAATATCTCCTTTTTCATATAACCCATACTTCATGAAGTTACTTAAGCGCAAACGGCCATTTCCACGACCACCAATAGAATCGGCATTCTGCATTCCTGCATACTTATGGAAAGCGGGAGTCCAAACACGACGATGCTGTGGGTTATCAATTGTACCTCCAGTTACATTTCTATTATATTCCATTTCAAAAGTCCAAATAGCTTCTGTATTGCCCTCTGAACGACGTTGATTATGCCAACGGAACATATCATGATAATAATCTCCGGCCTCACTTAAATACTTACCATATCGTGCTTCGATCAAGCGATAGGATGTATTAGCAATAATTGGGTCCAACGATTTTTCCGCTTTTTCAAAGAAAGAAGCATCTCTCATACCCATACGCAAATAGGCCTCTCCAGCTAACTGACGAGCGAAATCTTTATTAGCACGACTTTCTGTCACAGCTTTACCCATATCAGGTAAATTAGTCATCGCATACTGCAAATCACTATCTATTAACTCATCTACTTTAGCAACTTTTTCACGCGTATAATCAGTCTTTGGTATATTTGTTGTTTCTGTAACCAAAGGCACGTCTCCCCAAAGAGTCACTAATGTATTATAAGCATATGCCCGGAAAAACTTTGCTTCTGCAATCTTTGCCTTATCACCGTTTTCCCCCAGCATCTCAATTATTTGATTTGCTTCATTAATAAATTCATAACATTTCTCCCACAACCATGACACTCCTGCATTTTCATCTGTTAATTGTGCATATTGATAAAATGGCGTTTCTACTCCTTCCACATCACCAGCAGACGCAACATCGGTACCAATTTGAAAACAACTCAAAAAGCCTTGACGTCCAGAATATCCCCACAAGCTAGCATACGTATAATATAATCCTACCAAACGATTATCTACACTAGCTCCTTCAGGAGAATATTTTGAATACATTTCTTCATCCAAAAAACTGTCACTACAAGACATTTGTTCCCATCGACAAAACTGACACTGCCAGCGTGCCGAATAATATATTTTTCAATTTCATATTTATTAAGATTAGAAGGTTACATTAATACCAAATACGTAACTCTTTGTCATTGGATAGTTACTAGAATCATAAACAGTCTCACCACGAGTTGCATCCCATGAGCTACTACCACGAGCTATCTGACGAGACTCTGGATCCCAACCAATCCATTTTGTAAAAGTAAACAGATTTCTTCCGCTAGCATACACAGTTAATCCTCCAATTCCCATTTTTTTTAATGAGCTGTGCGGGGAAGTTATAACTTAATGTTACATCCTTTATACGTGTATAATTAGCTTTGCAAGGGAAACCATAACCATGAGGATTTGAGTTCTGGCTTAAAGAACGCCATTCATTACTTTTATTTTCAGGTGTCCAATAACCAATCTCAGTTGCAGTATTTCGACGTCCCATTTCATCGCCAGCCATACCAATCAACGTATTATTTTTCATGACTCCCTGAACTGTTTGTATGAATACACTTAAAGTTAAATCCTTCCATGTAAATGTATTAGTCAATCCACCAATCCATTTTGGAGTAGTCTGTCCTAAGACTGAGCGGTCATCATCTGTAATCTTACCATCTTTATTTAAATCCAACAGCTTCAAATCTCCAGCTTTAGCCACCGGATCCCACTTCAGGTGTTCTCCTGCAGCAATTTCCTCTTCTTGCCAAATACCAACTTTAGTAAAATCATAAATTACTCCAATAGGTTGTCCAATAAACCAACGGTTAGCTATATCATCTTTCCGTCACCATACAAATCCTTGATTTCATTCTTATTCCAAGAAAATACTAAATTAGTACTCCAAGTAAAATCTTTTGTAACAATATTACGAGAATTCAATGTCAGCTCAATACCTTTGTTAGCTGTTTCACCCATATTGGCATATACCTTATTAAATCCACTAACCGTAGGGAGGTTACGCTGCATCAACAAATCGGTAGTCCGAGAAAAATAAACATCCAAATTACCAGTCAAGCGATTATTCCAGAGTCCAAAATCCAATCCGACATTAAATGTCTTAGTTGTTTCCCAACTCAAATCTGCGTTTCCCATAAATTCATCAGGATATAATGCAAGATTAGCACTACCTCCCATAGCCAGCATATTATTTACCATCTTCATACGTGAATAATACACGCCAATAGCTTCATTTCCTGATTTACCATACGAAAGACGAAGTTTCAAATTGTTTAACCAATTTTGTGCAGGCTGCATAAACTCTTCGTTTGTTACATTCCATCCCAAAGCCACTGACGGAAATACTCCATATTTATTATTATCTCCAAAAACAGAAGATCCATCACGACGAACTGTGGCTGTAAACAAATAACGACTATCGTAAGAATAATTCAAACGTCCCATCTGAGAAACAGTTGTATACAACTCCGTATAAGAAGCAACCGTAGGAGTTGAAGCACTGCCTATATTATGCCATGTTTGATCATCACTAGGGAAATTCGTTGCTTTAGCCTGAGCCCACTGATACTTTTTACGAGAAGCTGCATACAATCCTGTCAAATCAAAATGATGCTTATTAAAATCACGTGCATATGTCACGATATTTTCAATCGTATAACTTTGAGTTTCTTCATTCTTAATTTCAGCAGAACCAGTATTATTATTTACAGACTTTCCCTCATAATTATTATACCGTTTAGGCATATACGCAAACCCAGCATTCAATTTATACTTCAATCCTTTAAGAGGAGCCCACAGTTTCTCAAAATCTAAATCAGCATATCCATTCAAGTTAATATTCCACTGACGACGTTCTGGAGAAGTTGTAGTCCACATCAACGGGTTTGTAAATAAACTTTCAGAATACATCGGATAAATGCAATATGAACCATCATCCTCATATACTTTTCCATAAGGGCTCATAGCTTCTGCCATCAACAAGCTGGCACGTCCTCCATCCCGATTATGAGATACAATATAAGAATTAGTTCCTACCTTCAAATAATTAGTAACATTTACATCTATATTTGTACGGATAGAATATCGCTTATAATTAAACCCTTTGATAATACCTTTCTGACTCATATAGTCAGCAGAGATGTAATATTGCACATTTTCAGCTCCACCACCTACACTAATGTTATGATCCTGAATAATGCCTGTCTGAGATACAGCATCAATCCAATCTGTCTCATATCCATTCTCATAGTTCTCCACTTCATTCTGATTTTTTACAAAACCATTGAACAGAGTTTCTCCTGGATTTTGTGCAACATAGTCTTTATATCTCTGTAAAATCTGAGCGCCATCACCGAATTTCAACTTATGTGAAAAATCTTCAAAACCGACATAACCACTATAACGAATATTAGGCTTGCCAGATTTACCACGTTTAGTTGTTATCAAAATAACACCATTTGCTCCGTTTGTACCATAAATAGCTGTAGCTGAAGCATCTTTCAGAATTTCCATTGATTCAATATCATTCGGATTAATATCATTCAATGTTCCACCTGACTTACTAATAGGCACACCATCTACCACAATATAAGGACCTGAATTGGCATTAATGGAGTTTTGCCCACGAACCAATGCATCCGGAGCATCACCAGGAATAGAAGATGTCTGTGTAATAGTTACGCCTGCGGTAGCTCCTTGAATAGCCTGCAACACATTTGTAACCGGCAATTTAGATAAACGATCTTTAGGTACAGAAGTTACAGAACCTGTTACATCCGACTTTTTCTGGACACCGTATCCTACCACAACCACTTCATCCAAAGTTTCAGTATCTTCCTGCAAAGTTACTCCCATATTAGGACTAGCTTTCGTTTCCAATGTCTTATAGCCAATATAAGAAATCTGCAACACTGCATTAGAAGATACCGATAATGTAAATTTACCATCCAAATCAGTAATAGTACCATTGGTTGTACCTTTTTCCAACACACTGGCCCCAATGATGGGTTCCCCATTTGAGTCTTTCACAATACCAGAAACTGTTTGTTTCTGCTGTACATTCTGAACGGAGTAGCTTTCACTTTCCGCCATCACAGCTAACGGATGGGTTGCAATAAAACCCGAACAAAGCAGCAAGGCAAACAAAGCCTTTCGATTGTTTTTAAACGAATCTACTTTCATGTTTTTCTACATTTTAATTAGACTATTTAAGGATGTTTCAAGTTTCTATAGTTTAGAAACCGAAACCTTCTATAACTTTAGTTTCTATTTTCTGTTTGCAAATTTATGTAATTATATATAAAAGAAAGATAAAAAAAATAAGCAACGAAAGAAGAAAATTAAGCATTTTTAATTGCTCAATATTCTTCTTCAAGTCAAAGAAGAGAGAATTTGCATGATAAAAAATTCGTCAAGCCACAAAAAATTCGTCTGTTTTCAACTTCCTAATATATTTTCAATAATCAAAACAAGCCTGAATATGGACTTTATTGTATTTTTGTATAAAAACCACAAACCATGAGAAACTATATTGTTATTTTTCTTCTTTTTCTTCGGATGGTGTCTTTTTAAGCTTTTCACAATCCCCCATATATATTTTAAACGATTAACTATGGCTGACGGTATGGTCAGTAATTATATTGTTGATATTATTCAAGACAAGCAAGGATATATATGGATGGCTTCAGAATCCGGGTTATGTAAATTTGACGGGAAAGATTTTACAATATACAATATAGGAAATTCCGCTATTGGAAGCAATGCACACAATGCATTATACTACAATGAAGCAGACAACACAGTATGGGTAGGAACTCAGCGTGACGGAATCAGTATTTTTGATAACAAAACACAAACCTTCATTACAAACGGAGTGCCTGGCATGATTACCAGAGACATTACCAATTTAAGTCCAGCTGCCGACGGAGGAATCTGGATTACTCATTATCATTTAGGTATAGACTACTACAGCAACAAAACAAAAGAAATCACTCATTATAGAGCAAAAGATATTAAAGGTTTATCAGGAAACTTTTGGTGTGCAACTGATGATGGAAAAGGTCATCTCTATGTGGGACTTCATAAAGGAGGATTAGCCGTTATAGACATACAGAAAAGAACGGCAAAAGTTTATCAACACAATCCTGAAGACCCGCATAGTTTACCCAACAATACGGTTCGCTGTATATTCATTAGCCAAACCAATGCTATTTGGATTGGAACTGATAAAGGACTGGCTTTATTCAATCCCCATAAAGAACAATTCATTAATTTTCAAAATCAGCAGGAAAACCCCTACTCTCTTTTATCCAATCAAATCAACGATATAGGTGAAAGTAAAGATGGTAAATTATGGGTATGTGCCCACATGGGAGGAGTAAGTATACTTGACTTAAATGATAATGTGTTTACAAGCCCCGAAAATATGCATTTTCAAAACATACAAGTCACCAATGACTTACATGGCATATCATCTCCGAGCGCTAGGTGTTTTCTACAAGATTCTTTCGGCAATATTTGGCTAGGGAATTATCGAGGAGGAGTGGATTTTCTCAGCTATAACCAACCCGTATTTCAAACATTGGCTTATAATATGCTAAAAGACGGTGCATTAACAGACAAACAAGTATGGGGACTTGCCATTGATAATGAATCACGTATCTGGTTAGGAGGAGAAAATGAAATCGCAATATTCAGCCCCGACATGAAACTTCAAAAAATCCTGTCACTGGTCGGCAAAGCTAATCCACACACACATGCCTCTGTCATATTTAAAGATAAAAAAGGTATTATCTGGCTGGGACTATATAAAGATGGAATTTTGACTTGTGATCCACAGACAGAAAAAATTACCCGGATTGAACTAGAGGACAAGAGTGCTGACATTTGCTGCTTTTTTGAGGAAAAACAATAAAATATGGATTGGTACCCAAAATGGTTTGTATTCTTGGGAAAATGAAAAGGTAATCGAAGAAAAAGAAATCAACGAACAACTTCCTGACATTATGATTCACGGTATCCAACGGGACCGTCAAGGGAAATTATGGCTAGGCACATTCGGTAAAGGACTTATTGTTTTTTTCACCAGAAGGAAAACGAACTATGCGTTTCGACACATCCAATGGGATGGGATCGAATGCGGTCAACTCACTATATATTGATTCAAAAGGAAGTTTATGGGCTGCCACACGGGCTGGTATCGCGCATATCAGTGATACAAGTAACCCTAAACTGGAAATCTACAATCACAATCAAGGGCTAATTGATGAAAATGTCAGAAGTATCATAGAAGACGAAAAAGGAAACATCTGGCTCAGCACCAACGGAGGAATTGCTCAATGGAAAAGTGACGAAAAAAGATTTCTAAACTATACCTGGCACCAAGGAGTACCCAGAGGGACTTTATGGATGGCTCAGTATGCAAGGATAAAAATGGGTATTTGTTTTTTGGCTCACAGAATGGAGCTTGCTACTTTAACCCAGAGCAAACCACAGAAGACATACAGATAGCTCCTGTAAAAATTACAGGAGTCAAAAGTTATGGTAACTCAGATCCAAGTAGCAAAGGAACTCTTGCCCCAATTGTAAATGACAAGGTCGATTTATCTTACCAGAATAGTACTTTTACAGTCTCTTTCAGTGTGATGGACTTCTCACAAACCCCTCAGGTAGAATATGCCTACACCATGGAAGGATTAGGTAAGACATGGTTTGAAACAGGCGATGAAAACCGGATTACATTCCGGAACCTACAGCCTGGAGAATATACTTTTAAGGTAAAAGCCAAAATGAGAAACCAGCCATGGGACGAGAAGTTTACTTCTCTGCAGATTACTATTGCCCCTCCTATCTGGCTTACCTGGTATGCTAAACTATTTTATACGATTTTCATAGCCCTTATACTGTTTGCAATCTTGCGCTTCTACAAGCGTAAACTGGCACTGGAAAGTCGTTTGAATCTGGAACATCACCAGCACGAGAATGATCAGAAGCTAAATAATGACGCCTGCGTTTCTATACTAATATCACACATGAGTTGCGCACTCCTTTAACTCTAATTCTCGGACCATTAGAGGACTTGTTAGCCGATAAGACATTGTCTCCACGACAAGCCAACAAAATCAGTATCATCCGCGACAGTGCTAACCGATTGCTAAATCTTATTAATCAGATTCTGGAATTTAGAAAAACGGAGACAGAAAACAGAAAGCTAAAGGTAGGTTATCATAATCTGGCACTACTGGTACAAGAAATAGGCATCAAATATAAAGAATTAAACCAGAATGCAGAAGTAAATATTCACATCAATGTAGAAACGCAAGATACCAAGATTTATTATGACCACGAGATTATCACTATTATTATCGATAATCTGATGTCGAATGCCTTAAAATATACTCCCAAAGGCGATATAACACTTGCTTTGGCAAACAATGAGGAGAACGGGGTTAAATATACAACTATCAGTGTGGAAGACACCGGACATGGTATCTCCCAAGAGTCTTTGAACCATATCTTCGAACGATATTATCAAGGACAAGGGAAATATCAGGCTTCGGGGTCAGGTATTGGTCTAGCACTGGTAAAATCACTGGCAGATTTGCATCAGGCAACCATTGAAGTGGAAAGTGAGGTGGAAAAAGGAAGTAAGTTTACATTAAAACTACTTACAGAGAACACTTATCCTAATGCAGAACGCCAGGTTACTAAAGAAGTTCATAAAGCTGAAGACGAAAACAAACAACCTGCTTCTGTAGAATCAGAAGATGGGAAACCGATTATTCTGGTCGTGGAAGACAATCGGGATATCCGCGAATATGTACGAAATTCGTTTGAAGAAATGTATGAAGTCTTGACGGCTGCAGATGGAAAAGAAGGATGGGATATTGCACAAAGCCAGATTCCGAATATCATCATCAGCGACATCATGATGCCGGTGATGGACGGAATTGAACTATGTCGTCATATCAAAGAAGATATGCGTACCAGCCACATCCCGGTCATCTTGCTTACAGCTAAAGATACTCTTCAAGATAAGGAAGAGGGCTATGCCGCAGGAGCCGATTCGTTTATTACCAAACCGTTCAGTGCCCGTTTGCTGAACAGCCGCATCAACAACATTCTGGAAAACAGACGTAAAACGGCAGGAGTAATCACTTCCATACCCGAAACGGAAAGTGAACAGAAGAACATGAGAATGAACGAAAGAACTAACAACTAGACC
>ENA-OPZN01000121-OPZN01000121.1-human-gut-metagenome-genome-assembly--contig:-NODE-121-length-30462-cov-2.697610_pt1 | contig 30462 bp, 43 predicted proteins | sample MGYA00242483_ERZ504503 | MGnify/ENA primary metagenome ERZ504503 (study PRJEB26092, sample SAMD00036285) | human gut metagenome | host: Homo sapiens | study: EMG produced TPA metagenomics assembly of... | reverse complement strand
CCGATTGGCTGCTGGTGCGTAGGTTCCGATTTAATAAACTTCCAAGAGAATTCTATTGTCGGTAAAATGCCAGAACATCCCGGCACGATTGAAGACGGCTTCCGCAATCCCTTTCAATATACCCGTGAATCTCTGTGGAACAAAAGCTGGCCATATTGGAGCTATACTCGTGCTATCACTCAGAGAATATTCGGTGACGATTCTATAGAACACATCGCATTTACCAATATTGTCAAATGCAACAATTCCGGAGGAAAGGATACTACCTCAGATTTTGTAAAATCCAACTGTATCCTAAACCTAAAAGTCCTTCAGCAGGAATTAAAGGTAATACATCCTACTCATATCATTTTTTATACATCTTGGTATTATGACGATTACATCCCTAACGTTTTTGACCGTTATAATATTCATTACAACGGTTTTAAAGACATTGGGAAAAGAAAAATGCCCTGGCAGGAAGCCATTTCCACCCTGGGCAATCAAACCTTTCATGTACTACGTGTCGGCCACCCACAATGCAAGAAAAAAAGCGACTTCGTCTATGAAATATCTAAGTGGCTTGAGCCTGCCTTATGACTTTATGGCAGATAGCCGTATTTTCAGCAGTTAATCCGATAATGCTGAAGATACTTTTTTATCGCGTTCTTCCATCTCATAGCGGATGAAAGCATACAGCACCTGCCGTTCGCCGTATCCCAGTTTCATGACCGCTGACGGCAGCAGGTGATGCTCCCGGAACAGGAGATACATTGCCTGCACTTCGCCATCGGTCCGGATCAGTTTTTACGGCTTTGTCCGCCTTTTCCTGGGTCGTATAGCCGTTGAGTTCTGTGATCTGCGCTGTGAGATCAGCAATCTCACCTGCCAGGAAGAGCTTGCGGATGATGTCACCAGGAAGTACGGCCCCGAATTTTTCCAGCAGATCCTTGTTCTTGAGGTCCGGGTCGGCAATCCCCGCCAGGAGCGTCTGGGTCTGCATCTGATAAATGTCGATGTTATCGGCGCTGCCGTTGGTGAAGTCCACGGCCATCTTCTGGATATCGGCGTAGCGTTCTGGGTCGATAGCCCGGAGCGTGATGATAAAATCGAATCCGAACAACTTCGAGAGCCGTTCCATCTTCACTTTCTTTTCAGGCCGTTCGGCCAGCTTGTTCACTACATCTGCTTTCAGCAGTCGGTCTACCATATTCATGTGCTTGTTCTCCTTATGCTAAATCCAAGAGGTCCCAGTCCGAGAAAGTGAAGCTGTAGCTTTCCTCGCCCATCTTGTCCACTTCCCAGTCGGCCAGAATGAGGCTGTCAAAGGTCGCATCCTTGATGACGATGCGTTCGCTGCCTATGGCATCCTTGTCATCTAGGACGGAGACGATGGTCACGACGGTCTGCTTGCCCGCCTTAATGTTGTCGTTCATCTTCTTGATCATGTAGCTCGAGACTTTATGGAGCTTCAGCTGCCCTTTGCAGTCATAGCCCGTGACCTTGTAGCCCTTGCCGACATGGCGGAGCATCTTCACTTCTTCCTTGGTCAGGGTGACCTCGGCCTTGAAAGCCGTGGCTTCGGCCATGAGGTCGCCGTCGATATAGAGGTCGGCATACTTTCCGTTCATCACCCGTTTGGCTTCCATGCTGTTCACTGTACTTCACCTCCTCAGATATTGACGGCAATCGTGACATCTTCCATGGCATCCAGGAGCGAAGCATCTACGGCGATGAAGACATTGCTGCCGATGTTGGCCAGCTTGATGTCCATTTCCGACATGTCCGCCAGTTCCTCTTTCGTATATTTGCCATTGGATGCCAGCCAAATCTTCGTGGATTCCACATCGATATAAGCCGTGTTCTGCCCCTGTTCCAGCAGGCCCTCCTGGGCCAGCTGGTCAAGATACCCCTGGATAGCCGTCACCAGGAGGCATCGGTTGGCATAGCTGTTGGCATACTTGCCAAGGTAATGATCCTGGGCTGTGGTGCGGATATCGTCATACATCATGTCCATTAAATCGACGAGCTTGATTTTCTGGAACGATACGCCTTTTCCCTGGATTGTCGTGACCAGGGAGTTGATTCCGCGGCCCAGCTTGACCTTTTCCCCGTCAAAGAAAAAGAACAGCTTGCCGGCATCCGTCATGGTATCCATTTCTTCCTTCGTCCAGACGTCACAGCCGATGACTTCCGGCAGCGGCGCATACGTACAGGCAATGGTCATCGGCGTTCCTGCGATGATGCCCGCGATGCGCCCGCAGTACTGGGCCGTCGTGTAGGTCTTCGTTTTCGTACGGATGACTTGATTGACGAAGTTGATGACTCCTTCCGTATCCGCCGTGCAGTCCGGCAGGACGGCCTTGATGCGCTTATTCTTATTCGTCCGCATCCCCTTGATCCAGGTCGCGATAGTGTCGATGTGGTTTTCTTCGATGTCCGGGATGACTAGGTAATCGAAGCGCTTGTTCTCGATGGCCTTGAGGACATCGGTATAATCTTCTGCATCCTTGCTGATGATTTCGGCGATGACCTTCTTCGGACTGTTCACGTAGCCGCGAAGGGTCAGTTCCAGCTGCTCACGGTTGCTGTCTGAGAGTTCTTTGGGAATGTCATCTGCCGTGTACAGGTTCACTTCCGTCTGGGACGGCAGTGTCTCTTCTTTCAGAATCAGAAGGACAATACCGCGTTCGCTGCGTTCGACGGCACTGATGCCTTTTTCTTTGAACGCGATATTAATGGATGGCATTTTCATGGGTTACGTCTCCTTTCCCTGATACCGCTGATGCAGTACCTTCATGATTTCTGCCGTTTCTTCTTTTCCTGGCGCATAGTACTGGAAGGTCAGCGTCAGACGCCCGCCGTCATTGTCCGTCCCCATCAGCTCCTCACTCATAGACACGACAGGGAGATAACGGTTGCCGACTTTCAGTCCGTCCCGGAATAAATTTTCCGCAGCAAAAAGCACGGCGTAGATGGCCGTGCTTTTTTCCTGCTTCTTCGGCAGATACGTAATGTAGAGGTCCGTATCCCGGTAGACCTCGTTTTCTTTCTGCGGCGTCGCTACCGTCATTGTCTTCAGGAAAAAGGCCGGCGGCGCAAAGCCTTCCTTGACTTCCTGCAAATAGACGGGGTACGGGAACCGCTCTTTGAGTTTCTGCTGCACCGCCTGCAAGATATCGATATCATGGATCATGTGCCGCCTGCTTTCTTGAGGAGCTTCTTCGTGAGTCTCTCCAGTCCCGGCTGCAAGTCGCTGGCTTCGAAGACCTTGACGGATTTCTCCGTATAGTGCTGGCCTTCATAATAGCCCACGGTCCTGCCGCCAGGTGTTTTCTTCGCATGGCCGTTATTTAAGAGGTGATGTACGGGATGCTTGTTGATCAGCTCATAGACCAGCTCGGAACCGTTGTAGCCTTCCACCTTATGCTTCCAGCCTTTCTTCAGCTTGCCCGTGCTGCCTTCCGGCGTGTTTTTTACGCACTCCTTCTTGAGCTTGTTGCCAAGCGTCACCAGGCCCTTTTCGGTAGTGCCGGGAAACTCTTCAATAGCAGAAAGCAGTTTTTCTGAAAGGTCATCCAATCCTTTGACCTCAAAGTCACTTCCGCTCATTGTCCGTCCCCCTCACTTCTTCCGTACAGTACAGTTCCAGAGCTTCATGGCGCATATACGGGTCAACTATGGTATCGATGTCGTAGAGGTGATCCTGATACTTCACCTTCATATCGTGGGTGACACCCGGACGCCAGCGAATGGTGATCTTGCTGTACTCCGTGTCCGCCTTGCGTTCCATCTCATAGAACACTTTGCCCCGGGCAGGCTCGATGGATGCCCAGCAGCGGTACACTACGACGTCGGCCTGGGTATCGAAACCATATTCATCCGTCACGGCCTGCTTTCCCAGAATCTCAATCCGTTTATTCAAAAGCCCCGTCTTCATGGGCATCCCCCTTTTCAAAAACAGCTCCGCCGGACCCCGAACAGCAGCCAGCGCAGACGTTTCAAAAGGCCTGCGTAGTCCGCTTCCTCCCGGTGCTCATATAAAAAAGCCGCAGCGAAGAGAATCGCTTCGTGAAAAACCACGGGATTCTCTTCGGCATCGGCTTCCTCGCAACGGGATATATCCAGGCAGAGGGCCTGGGCTGTTTCCAGGGAAGACTGGATGACGTCATCATTACTCGTGTCATCTTCATCAATCCGCAGGTATTCCCTGGCTTCTTCCAGCGTCACAATCATGGCTTATCCCTTCGCTTTCATCTCCAGGGCCTTGACCGCTTCCTTGAGCATCAGCATGCCATCGACGCGCTGGCTGGCAAGGAAGCCGATCTGGCCGTTGGCGGCATACAATTCGTTAAGCCGCTTGAAGGAGCGGTATTCCCTATCGGCAATCCAGTAGTAGCTGAAGTCCCCGAAGAGCATGGGACGGCTGCCCGCCGCCAGTTCCGGTGCAAAGGAAGTGCAGTAGCAGGGACGGTTCAGGATAGTATCCGGCGTACCTGCGGTGACAGACGGCTGCCAGATGTAGTTGCCGTTGTTGTCCTTCACCTTGCGCAAGGCCTTAATGGTTGCATCGTTCAGGAGCCATACGGCCTTGCGGCGGTACGGGATGCGCAGGGAGTGATACAGGTCGATGACATCATCAAAGGTGATGGATGCGCCATTGGCTATCACGCCCAGCTCCGCGGACGGGAACACGCCAGTCGGCTTGTTCTTCCCGTCACCGGTGAGGAAGGCTTCTTCTTCCTTCGTGCCGATACGGCGGGCAAATTCACCGGCAATGTAGCTTTCCAGGTCGAAAGCGCTGTCGTTCAGCAGTTCTTCCGACACACGGATAGCCGTCCCCAGCTTGTACGCCCCGATGGACTGCTGGCCGAAGGTATCCTGGCTGTCCGGGTAGAGGCCGTTCTCTTCCATCCAGGACGCTTCGCCATGACCCGTCACGATGGGAATCTTGCGGTCGCCGCTGGTGTGGATGACCGTGGCCAGGCCGCGGAAGAAATTCTCTTCCTGGAGCTTGTCGATGAGCTGGTGTTCGAATTCGTCCGGTACCAGATAGCCACCATCAGCATCGGTGCCTGCACTCAGGGCGTTCTGTACATCAATGAAGTTCTTATGGCGGATGCTGTCCCAGAAAGCCTTACGATAGGCATCGGACGCACGGCCTCTCTTTTCTGCTCCATTCTGGCCTGCGCCAGGGAGTTCAGTAATCGGCATCGTGGTCGGCTGGGACAGCTGGGCATCGAGCTGCTGCTGGCGTTCCAGGCGGTCGATTTCTTTGCCGAGGTTCACCACATCCGCTTCCATCTTGTCGTAGCGAGCCGCATCTTCTGCAGAGACCATGCCGTTTTCATCACGGACGGTATCCAGAAAATTCTTGGCGGCATCCCACAGATTCTTGCGTTTCTCACGCAGTGCTAAAATCGTATCCATTGTTTGTCCTCCTTAATGAATGAGCAATGCCAGCCGGTTCTCCAGGGAAGCGGCTGGCACTTTATTGACAGGTTCACGTGGTTTTAATTTCTGTACTAACGAATTGGTGACAGTAACAGGGGTGTAAATCATGGCTTCCGGCTGCTCCCCATCGTCTTTCTTCTGGTCGAAGAGGATTTCATCGGCAAAGCCAAGTTCCACGGCCTTCTTCGCGTTGAGCCAGGTCTCGTCATCCATCATGTGCGAAATCTTCGTGCGGGCCAGGCCGCTCTTGATTTCGTAAGCGTTGATGATGCTCTCCTTGACTTCGCTCAGCATGCCGATGGTCTTTTCCATCTCTGCCTGATCGCCATAGGCCAGGGTCGCCGGATTATGGATCATCAGCATGGCCACTGGCGACATGCAGACCTTGGTCCCGGCCATAGCGATGACGGACGCAGCCGAAGCGGCCAGGCCGTCAATCTTGACGGTGACGTTCCCCGGATAATCCATGAGCATGTTATAGATTTGGGCAGCGGCAAAACAGTCACCGCCCGGACTGTTGATCCAGAGTGTGATATCGCCGCTGCCCGCATTCAGTTCTTCTTTGAATGCCTTCGGTGTCACTTCATCGCCCCACCAGGTCTCATCCGAAATCTGGCCGTCCAGATACAGCGTCCGTTCACTGCCGAAAGAATCCGGTGCTTCGTTAGTCACCCACTTCCAAAATTTATGTTTCATTCGTATCTCCCTTCTGGGCAAAAGCCCCGGCATCCTTGAGCTTGGTCATGCTGCCATTGACAAGGTATAGATTACCGCCCTCTTCATCCGACACGGGATTCATGTCTTCCATCTCCCGGATATCGTTGGCGGACAGCCAGCCGTTCTGCCGGCCGATGCTGTACCCGGTCATGCGGCTCTCATAGTCGCCGCGCATGAGACCGTTCACGTTGAACTTCAGGAAATACTGTTTCTTCTCTTCCGGCAGGAACAGGGCTTTCTGCATGGCCTGTTCCCAGCGGATGACCCATGGATCCAGCGTGTACTTCACAAATTCCATGGACTGCTGCTCAATATTATTGAAGGAACTTTTCTCCAGGTCGCCAATCATGTGTGGCGGGATGCGGTAGAGCCGGGCAATCTCATCGAGCTGGAACTTCCGTGTTTCCAGGAACTGTGCTTCTTCCGGCGGGATGCCGATCTGCTGGTACTTCATGCCTTCTTCCAGCACAGCCACCTTGTGGGCATTGCCCGTCCCCCGGTAGACGGCATTCCACGAATCCCGGACTTTGGCCGGATCCTTCAGAACGCCTGGATGTTCCAGCACCCCGCTGGGGCTGGCCCCGTTCGCAAAGAAAGAGGCACCGTATTCCTCGCAGGCCATGGTCATGCCCACGGCATTGCGGGCCATGGCAATCGGCGAATAACCGACCAGGCCGTCAAACCCAAGGCCGGGGATATGCAGCACTTCTTCCTTCTGCAGGGCCACCTGCCCGTACGGCTTGATGTTCGGATTCTCGTCTCCCGTCTTGGTATACAGATAAAAAATCTTTCCCCGGTCATCCCGCAGACGGTCATCTTGTCCGGCCTGAGCGGGTATAGTCCCTGTACCCGCCCTAATCGGTCGCGGATGATCTGGGCGTAAGCATTGCCCCAGATGAGCAGGTGGCTCATGAGCGTTTCCCGGAAGATAAACGAAGTCATCTCCGGATTCGGCTCATCATGGAGCAGATGGTACAGCGGATGGTCATAGACCCGCTCCTTGCCGCCAGGCGTGTAACGGTACAGCTGGAGCGGCAAGGCCGCCAGAGTTTCCGCCAGGATGCGGACGCAGGCATACACTGCCGTCGTCTGCATAGCCGTGAACTCGTTCACCGTCTTGCCACTGGCAGAGGGGCCGAACAGATAACGAAAATCCGTGCCGATATAATAGTTCTGAGGCTTGTCCCGGGTACGGAACAGGCTGGATAAAAAGGGGATTCTCATAAAATCACCTCCAAAACGGGCACAAAAAAGCACCTGCCATTTTTGCAAATGTCTTTAAAATGCAATAACACCTCGTTCGTCATAGACACTGCCACTGCCAGTCCCGTTGCGGATGCAGCGGTCTAGTGCCATGATGGACGCCACGATTCCGTCAATCTTTTCGACGGATTTTTCTTTGTCCGGCTTGATGTTTCCCGCAGGATCTTGGCGCATGACGACGTTGCTGGCCATCCATTTGAGAACGGGATTGCCGCCATGGATGATGTTCCCTTCCATCAGGAGCTTGAACAGCTCCTTCGACGGCGGCGACATATCCTTGAACCCCTGGCCGAAAGGCACCATGGTGAAGCCCATATCTTCCAGGTTCTGCACCATCTGGGTGGCGTTCCAGCGGTCATAGGCGATTTCCCGTATGTGGTACGTTTCCCCCAGGCGTTCGATAAACTTCTCGATGAAGCCGTAATGGATGACGTTCCCTTCCGTCGTCTGGATGAAGCCCTGCTCCTGCCAGACGCGTAGAGAACATGGTCCCGGCGGCACCGCAGTTCCAGCGTGTCTTCCGGCAGCCAGAAGAAAGGCAACAGGATGTATTTCTCATCATCGCTCCGTGGCGGGAAAGCCAGTACCAGGGCCGTGATATCCGATGTACTGGACAAGTCCAGCCCGCCGTAGCACATCCGTCCCCGCAGGGAATCCAGGTCAATGGGAAGGCTCCCCTTGTCGTAGACCTGTTCCGGTATCCAGCGGATGCTGGCCGAAGTCCAGATATTGAGCCGGAGCTGCTTAAAGACATTCTCTTCCGCCGGATTTTCGACAGCATTCCGATAGGCTTCCCGGACGCGATCAATCTGAATGGTATGCCCCAGAGAAGGATTGGCTTTGTACCAATTGGCTTCATCCGTCCAGTCTTCCTCATGTTCCAGGCCATAGACCACGGGGTAAAAGGTGGAATCTTTCTTTCGGCCCGCCATCAAGTCAAGGGCCTTTGTGTGCAACTCATAGCAGATACTGTTCTTGTCGTTGCCCGCCGTCGTGATGATGAAGAAGAGCGGCTGCTCCCGGGCATCGCCGGAGCCTTTGGTCAGGACATCATAGAGCTTGCGGTTCGGCTGGGCGTGGATTTCGTCAAAGACCAGGCCCGACACATTGAGTCCGTGTTTGGTCCCGGTTTCCGCCGACAGCACCTGGTAGAACCCGGCGTGCGATAATTGATGATGCGCTTGCCCGCCGTCCGTATCTTGGAGCGGCGCATCAGGCCGGACTCATCTCGACCATCTGCCGTGCCACATCAAAGACAATGGAAGCCTGGTTGCGGTCACAGGCCGCACCATACACTTCGGCACTCGGCTCGTTATCGGCATAAAGAAGGTACAGGGCGATGGCTGCAGCCAGCTCGCTTTTCCCGTTCTTCTTTGGAATCTCTATATAGGCCGTCAGGAACTGCCGCTTCCCGTTTTCCTTGACGATGCCGAAGAGATCACGCACAATCTGTTCCTGCCACGGCAGGAGCAGGAACGGCTGCCCGGCCCATTTGCCTTTGGTATGACAGAGATGCTCGATGAAGGCAACCGCCCTGTCGGCCTTGTCCTTGTCGTAATGGGAATCCGGCAGCATGAACGCTGACGGCTTATATACAAATGCCAAACTTGTCACCCCCTTAACAGCAGTTCCATTTCATCCGTTTCTTTTTCTGCCCCGTTCTCTTCCCCAACTATGCGGCTCCGGGGCTGACGGGGTCAGGCCAAACTGCTCACAGAATTTCAGCATGATCTTGAGGTTCGTCTGGGCAATGGCTACCTGCGGTACCTGCTGCAGGTAGCGTTCGCGTCCGCACCATATCCCCATGCTGGGTGATGAACTCTTCCGCTCCTTTCCATCGGGCATATGCCTGGCAGTACCCGGCAAAGGCCATCATATCCAGGTTGGTCAGCATCCCCATCTCAGCAAGGACTTTCCCCAGCCGCTTCCATTCTTTCTTGGCGTCATCTTCCAGCCAGTCCGGGCAGCGAGGGAGCCGTCCCTTTAGCATGGGTTCCTTCTTATTGAGGGGACGATGGCCGGGATTGCCTTCCAGCACCTTGAGCGCCGTCGGCTTCGGTTTTCTTCCTCGTACAGCCAATGGCGCTCACCTCCCAATAAAAAAGCCTTGCGGGCTGTACGACAGAGGGGACCGCATCTGCGTTCCCCTCGGGTTCTCTTTTTTAATTCTTCATGACCCATTCGATGGCGTGGCCATTGTCTTCGAACAGTTCGACGCTGACTGCCTATCCGATATTTATGCATCTTATTCGATGACTTCCCATTCGTCGGTTCCGGGTATCAGCCCAAGACTGCTGCCTGTATCCCACTGTACATGGATGGTTCCAGCATCATCGACGAACTGGACGGTGCCTTCAGTTCCCTTGGGCGGAGCTTGCCTGTCATCCATGGCGATAAGCCGGAGCCGCGTTCCTTCCATCCGTTCCCGGCTGTGCCGCAGGCCGGCTCGCAGGATAGACAGGTCGAAACCGAACCTGCGGTAATCCCGCTCCATGTTCTGATAATACCAGTCCTCCGGAATACCGAACCGCCGGTCTTCGTGCATGATGTACACAAGACCGCTGATGATGCCGTCATCTGTTTCCACATCCACTTCTTTTTTATAATAGAACCGCGGGAAGCCTTCATAGGCATCGAGCCGCCGTTCATCCGCCGGAGAAATGCGCCAGAAAACAACCGGCACGAAGGCATCCGCCTTCTTCTCGATAGTGGCGTAACATCCTGTCAGAGAACCTTTGAAGAGGAGTTCATAGCCCCGGATTCGGCCCGTCCCTGAAAGAACGGCGTCAGGACACCGTCTTGCCATCTGTACTTCACTCATGTTGCTGCCGTAGCAATGTAGATTCTTTGTTTCATCGCTCTCATCCTTTCTGAAGGGATTACCCTTCTACCACCCCAAGGGCAGCCGAAGCTGCCCGTAAGGCTATCCCCTTCAAGCGGCGGCATTGCGCCATGCGGAATTGCCCGTGAGGTGTTTCAGGAAGTGGAGCCGGCAGGTCTTGAACTCGTCACCGATGAGTCCGAGCCGGAGCATCCAGCACCGGAAAGCGTATTTCTCATTGTCCGTTTCGGTCTTTCGGGCCGAGGCTTTCTTCTGGGCCAGGGCCTGATGAGCGACGGCCAGGCAGAACTGAATGTATGCCTTGATTTCCCCAGCGTGGAGTGTCCCGTTGAAAAGCCGGAACTCGACGGTTCCTTTGGTGAAGGTGGCATGCAGGTTCAGCCCGTGGTAGCGGGTGCTGTTGTAATGATGGTTCCGTCCGTAGGGTGCTTCCTGATACCAGAGGTCGGCGATGCCGTCCAGCGTGTCCGGCTTTTCCGGTTGAGATCCTTCAGGAAGGTGGTGTTCGTTTTCCGGCAGTATCGGTTTTCCCGCGAGGGGTTGATCTGGAGGGCGCGGTAAATCATGTCTTCTTTGCTCGCCATAATGTTCACCAGGTTCCGTAGGGTCTTTGCCGTGAAGCGTTCGGCCCCGACGTGAATGTGGATGCCGCAGGATTTATTGGCAAAGGCCCCGGCCTTGCGTAGCATCCGCACCAGTTCCTGCAGCTTCGGGATGTCTTCGTAGGAAAGAATGGGACTGACCACTTCCGTGCGGTAGAAGCTGGAAGCATCTGTAATGTTTCCGTTCACCTTCTTCTGTGGAACCAGGCTGGAGTCGTTCATGGCTTTCCATTTCCGTCCCTGTTCATCCCTTGCGGTGTAGGTATCGTAGGCTCCGCCTTCATGCCGACTTTCCGTCCCGAAGAAGCGGGCCATGAGGCTGGCGGCCCGGCTTCTTGTAATCCCTGTCATTTCCATTTCGATGCCAAAGTGCAGTGTTTTCATAATCCTCTCTGTCCTTTCTATGTGTGCGTGTGTTCTTTTTGTACACTATATATCACTCTAAAGGCACACAATAGCAAGTCATTTTGAGAATAATTATGAATTAAATTGAAAATTTATGGGTTCTGATGCCGGCGTTCCTTCTGCTTTCTGGCATGAGCCTTGGCTTCTTCTTCCGTGCGGAAGGCACTCCATCCCTTCAGGCCTTTCAGCAGGGCCATGCGCGATTCGTGGCTGGCCTTGGTCCCCATGCCGATGCGCAGGAGCCACATCCGCAGGTAGTACTTCTCGTTTTCAGGCTTCCGTGTGTCAGCCTGAACCCGTTTCGCTTTTTTCGCTGCGCTGACCATGAAGGCCGCTAGTTCAATCAGGGCGCGGTTCTTCACAGCATTGCCGGTTGCGGCAATGCAGAATGTCACCGTATCTGCCGCAATCCAGAAGCCCCGCCCTTCCTTGCGATAGTTCTGATAGATGGCAAAGAAGGAAGTCTGGTCGGTACCAGGTTCTTCTTTCAAGTCTTCCACCAGCCTGTCCGGCACATGGATGTTTTCATGTCCTGCCGCCCGGTTCAGCAGGTACTGCTGGGCGTGGAGCATGAAGACCAGGTTGCGGAGCTGCGCACCGTCCATGCCATCAATGGGAACCTTGATTTCCATCCTGTCCGGATGCGGCAGTGCGTCCAATCCTGGCGTTTCATCCTGCTCCAGCGGCTCTTGCGGCACTTCGGGTTCCGTTCCTTCTGCCGGTTCCGGATGCGGAAGGATTCCTGCTTCCTGCAGGAAAGCCGTGATGGCGGCTTCTGTCTTTTCATCATCGCATTCGATATCGCCGCTGCGAAGGATGCGGAACCCCCGCCCTTCGTAGGCAAAGGCCGGCGTCCCCGTATAGCGGAGCTTTTCGTTATGGTTGAAGGGAATCAGCCTTCTGGCCAGTTCCTTGCGGTCGTTCAGGTTCGTCTGGATTGTCATGGTCTATGTACCTCCTTGTTTTGCTAGTACATATATCACTCTGAACGCCGATAATAGCAAATCATTTTTGCATCTTTTTCTCAAAGAAGCAGGCAATGCCGGCCAAGACGAAATACACGCAGGGAAGGGCGACACCGTTGCCCCACATCTTGTATTCCGCAGAATCCCGGTACGGTTCCTTCAGCCATTTGATAATCTGGTTCCGGGTCTTGGGCTTTGTCTTTTTCCCCAGGGCTTTCCGATGGGTCTCAAAGACATCGCTCCAAAAGCGGATGTCTTCTTCAGACGGGTTCCCTGTTTCCAGATGGCTGCACCACCAGTCCGGGAATCCCTGGAGCCTTGCACATTCTGCCGGCATCAGGCGGCGGACACGAGCATGGCTGTTGATGAGCGGCGGATCTTTATAATCCGTAGCTACCAGGGAACTGGCCATTTCCTTCGCCGCCCGTGTGAAGTGGGAATTCTTGCTGGCACTATAGGTCAGCTCCACCACAGCGATGCCGCCCTGGTTGCTCCCCGGTACATTTCCCGAACGGTCGACGGTCCGGCAGGTATCGCTCTCATAGATATGGGTTCCGCATATTGGGGGTGCCGTCCGAGGTCTGCCGTACATCATAGGTTTCTTTTCTCTGTTGCCCCCGCCCTGCAGGATCAGCGGCTGGTTGTTGCCGCCCGTCCCGTACCGCGCCGTGAGTGATGGGTTCACAGAGAGCGGCCCCTTGTACCGGGCATCGGCTCCATGGTTCTCAAACACCGGACCCGGCAGATTGACGATGACCGGAGGATGATGGGCTTCTGCCCGTAAGGTGTTCGTCCGCTCTTCCGTCACATCCATTCGGATGCCGCCCTGGTCATTCAGGCAGATTGTGCCTGCCGTTCCAGGGCCAGGCGCAAGACGTCCGGCAGCACCCTGCCATGCTCGGAAGCCCTGCGCAGAATACCCTGACAGGCCCTCGGACTCAAATAGAACCTTTCCGGCACTTTGTCCATTAAAATCTGCGACAAGGTAGATGCGCTTTCTTCGCTGGGGGACGCCCCAGTATTGGGCATCGAGGACGCGCCAGGCCACAGAGTACCCGTTTCCCAGGATGCATCCCGCAGGCTGCCATCTGGCACAGCCAGCCACTGAAACCGCAGGGTCTTTGATGCGGCAGATTTCTTCAAGGACCGTCCGGAAGTCCTCTCCCTTGTTGCTGGAGAAAGCCCCAGGGACATTCTCCCACACGATATATCTTGGATATTGTCCATTCGTTTCTTCCCTCATTTCCTTCACGATGCGCACTGCCTGATAGAACAGCGAGGACTGCGAACCGCCAAGGCCATCCCTTTTCCGGCAATCGACATATCCTGGCAGGGACTGCCGAAGGTAATGATGTCTACCGGCTCGATTTGTGCGCCGTTTATGGCACTCACATCGCCGTAATGCTTCACAGATGGCAGCCGTCTCGTCGTCACGCGGATGGGGAACGGCTCGATTTCCGAGTTCCATACAGGACGGATGCCCGCCAGGATGGCGCCCAGTTCAAAACCGCCGCTCCCGGAGAACAGGCTGCCCAGCTTAATCTGTTCCATCATCTGCCACCTCCGCATACGGGATTTTCTCGTCCCCGCGCAGGACAAACACACCCGCGTCCCCATATTCACTGATGTAGCGCCTGACGATGACGTCGACGAACTTCTCGTCCAGCTCGATGCCGTAACAGATGCGGCCCGTCTGCTGGCAGGCCATGAGCGTAGAACCGGAACCGAGGAACGGGTCCAGGATGATGCAGTGGCTCATGGATGAATTCTGTATAGGGTACGCCATCAGGGCTATAGGCTTCATGGTGGGATGCTCTTTGCTGGCTTTCGGCCGGTCGTATTCCCAGATGGTCGTCTGTTTGCGGTCAGAATACCATTGATGCCTGCCGTTCAGCTTCCAGCCAAAAAGGCACGGTTCATGCTGCCATTGATACGGGCTACGTCCCAGTACCAGGGCGTTCTTCTTCCAGATGCAGCAGCCAGACAAGTAGAATCCTGCGTCCTTGAATGCCTTGCGGAAGTTCAGCCCCTGGGTATCTGCGTGGAATACATAGATGGAAGCATCCTGCTCCATGTTCTGTTCCATATTGACAAAGGCCGCGAAAAGGAACTGGTAGAACTTGTCATCCGGCATATTGTCGTTCTTGATCTTGCCGGCTGTTTCTTCCACATCGACGTTATACGGCGGATCCGTCAGCACCATGTTGGCCTTCTTCCCCGCCATCAGCCGTTCATAGGTTTCCGGCAGCGTCGCATCGCCACAGATGACGCGGTGGTCACCCAGGAGCCAGATATCTCCCGCACGGGCGACAGTCGGCTTTGCCAGTTCGCCGTCGACATCAAAGTCATCTTCCTTGATTTTCTTGTTGTACACTTTCGAGAAGAGCTGCTCGACTTCCGGTGCTTCAAAGCCCGTCAGGTCGACGTTGAAGTCGACGCTCTGCAAATCGACGATAAGGTCGGCCAGGAGCTGTTCGTTCCAGGCACCCGTGATTTTGTTGAGCGCAATGTTGAGCGCCTTGACCTTATGCTCATCCTCGATATGGACAACGACACACTGGACTTCTTCGTAGCCCAGGTTCTTCAGTACGGTCAGGCGCTGATGCCCGCCGATGACCGTCATGTCGTAATTGACGATGATGGGTTCCACATAGCCAAACTCCTGAATGGACTTCTTGATTTTCTCGTATTCCTTGTCGCCAGGCTTCAGCTGCTTCCTGGGGTTATATGCCGCAGGCTTCAGCTGGCCGATGGGCAGCATCTTCCATTCCATATCCGATGTCTTCACACGCTTGCTCCTCTCTGAAGGCAGCCGCCACCGCTCTGCCGTAACCGGCGAGGTGGTGCCACCTGCAATAATTCCGTACGCTGTCCCGTGACAGTTGGTCTTTCTGGCGATGGCCTTGTAGCCCATCCCCTGCTTCCGCATGTCTTCTATCTGCCGGCGCTGGCAGTCGTTCATGACAGGCTCCTTTCACACAACAAAAAAGCTCCGGGCCAAATAGCCTGGAGCAGATGATTCGATTTTAGATGCCGGGTATCCCCCCTTATGAATTTCGCGTTTTTTCACGTTTGAGGGGCGGCGGTCATGGACGGAAGGGCTGCAGAGATTTGCATCCCCCGCCCTACGGACGGATTCAGTACTTGTACTCGATGTTCCGGTCTTCGGTCATCGTCTTATGGTCATGACAGCTCTTGCAAAGGGGCTGCCAGTTCGTTTCGTCCCAGAACAGTTTCGCATCACCGCGATGCGGTTTGATATGGTCAACGACCGTTGCCGGGACGAGACGGCCTTTTGCTTTGCAGCGGATGCACCAGGGATGACGTTTCAGGAAAAACTTCCTGGCCTTCTGCCACTCCCATCCGTAGCCACGTGTTTCTGCATCAGCCCGGTCGCCCTGGCACTGCCGTTCATGTTCCTCACAATATTTTCTTCCATACGGCACCAGCCTGGGGCAGCCCGGATATTTGCAGGGCGTCTTCGGTCTTCTGGGCATTTACATCATCTCCGGCATCAAAAAAGGACCGATGGCGTTCAAGCCTCGGTCCTTCATTCTTTTCTTGCTGATTATAGTATATCTTACAGAAGCCTGTGACATCAAGTGCTGCTTTAGTGACATTCAGTGACATTCGCCAGGAATCTCGATGTGTTTCAGGGCTTCGTCATGCAGCCGATACACCTGGCGGATATGAAGTCCGAGAGTATCGGCAATGGATGCCCAGTCCTTGAAAGCCAGGTAGCGGAGTTCCAGGACGACCCGTTCCCGGGCATCTGGCACTCGGCTGACAGCCATCATGATGTCTGCCTTGAGTTCGACCAGGACGTCGATGGCTTCATCCACTTCCTGTTCCATATCCATCATACGGGCGATGGTTTCTTCCAGACGGTGCGGATTGGGTGTCCCGCTTGGCGGCACCGGGCTGAGTGTCGATGACGCCTTGATAGCCAGCTGCCGCAAAGACGATACCTGCTCCAGCTTGCTGTCTATCTGTATGTTGATGTTCCGTGCCTGTTCCAGGTACGCCTTGGCTTCCATACGCTTTTCTTCTCCTTCTGTTTCCGGTTTCATAGTATACCCCCATTTTCTGTTTCCGTCATGCCCAGGTCAGCCTTTACGGCTTCAATCAAAGCCGCCTGGGTTCCGTCTTTGTGTTTCAAGACGTTCAGGATGCGTTCATCAATCGTGTCCTTGGCTACGATGTGCTGTATGATGACCGTCTCGTCCGCCTGCCCCTGCCGCCAGAGCCGGGCGTTGGTCTGCTGGTACAGCTCCAGACTCCAAGTCAGGCCAAACCAGATCAAGATGGAACCGCCCTGCTGCAGGTTCAGGCCGTGTCCGGCAGAGGCCGGATGGATGAGGGCCACAGGAATCTTTCCCGCATTCCAGTCGGCGAAATCCTGCGGCTCCTTCAGCTCCCGGGCTTCCATCCGCTGCTGGATACGGTCTTTATCATGCTTGAACCAATAGGCCACCAGGACCGGTTTCCCGTTGGCGCTTTCCACCAGGTCTTCTAAGGCATCCAGTTTCCGGTCATGGATGGCCGCCACGTCCTTGCCATCGGTATAAATCGCGCCATTCGCCATCTGCGAAAGCTTCAGGGTAAGCGATGCGGCATTAGCAGAGGTGACCTCGCCGCCTGGAAGCTCCAGTACCAGGGACTTCTTCAGCTTATCGTACCGTTTCTTTCCGTTTCACTCAAGCAGACCTCTTTCGCTACGCTCACCAGTTCCGGCATCTCCAGATAATCTGTTGCCTTCATGGACACGGTGATGTCGGAAATCTGGTGATAGATGGCTTCTTCCGCTCCCGGCAGTGCTTGTAGGAATACACCACCATGCCGTTGCGTTTGTCTGGCTGGAAGTAGAGGTTCCGGTACTGGCTGATATATCTTCCCAGACGCTCTCCCATATCCAGGATGCGGAACTCAGCCCAGAGGTCCATCAAGCCATTGCCGCTGGGCGTCCCTGTAAGGCCGACGATGCGTTTCACTTTAGGACGCAGGGCCTTCATGGCACGGAACCGCTTCGACTGGTGGTTCTTGAAACTCGACAGCTCGTCCAGAACGACCATATCGAAATCCAGGCGGCTGTTCTCATAGAGCCAGGCCAGGTTCTCGCGGTTCACGATATAGATATCCGCATCCTGCTGCAAAGCCCGCCGCCGTTCTGCCACGGTTCCCACGACCACACTGCAGGTCAGCTCTTTCAGGTGATCCCACTTCCTGAGTTCATCCGGCCAGGTGTCTCTCGCCACCCGCAGCGGAGCTATCACCAGCACCCGCTTAACTTCAAAGGCATCATACATGAGGTCACGGATGGCCGTCAGCGTTGTCACCGTCTTGCCAAGGCCCATGTCTAGGAACAGGGCTGTAATGGGATGGGACTTGATGTATTCGATGGCGTATTTCTGATAATCATGCGGCATGAACTTCATGCACCTCCGCCCCCTTTCCCATCAGGCATGTGGGCGATAGCCTTCAGGACTGCGGGAATATCCTCCATGGCATCCAGGACGAATACCTGGTAGCCCAGCCGTCGCAACATGGCATGGCGCTTCAGCTGCAGCGGCCTTGGCTTCTGCCCCGGCGCCTTTACTTCCACAAAGCCCATCTTCCCATCAGCCAATAGAATCAAGCGGTCCGGCATACCTGCAAATGATGGCGAAACAAGCTTCACTGCCTTACCGCCAGCCTTCTCCGTTTCCATCACCAGGTGGTGTTCGATTACTTTTTCTCGCATATTACTCACCTCTTTTTTATAGGGGTGCAGGTCGGTGAAGGTCGTTTCATAAACTTCCCTTAAAGACATTTTTTCTATTTTTCAGCCCTAAAGGGGGTTTATATATTGACCTGCACCGACCTGCACCCTTCCCTTTTTCTTACAGGAAATCTGTGACTTTCAGCTTCAGCCCATAAATGAAATACCCGGCTTTCCGCTTACGCCTGTCAAACCCAGTTTTCTCTAATGCTCCGTAAAAATCCGTCGTACTGCGGGTATACTCGTTCATCTGCTGGCAGTACAGCCGATAGGCCGTATAAAGTTCCCCGGACTTCTCGCTGAAAGAGGCATCTTCTTCACAGCAGTCATCCAGGAAATGCCGAAGCCAGTCATTCTGCCCGCGGTATTCATTGATGGCAGATGCGACGCAATCAGGCGTATCCAGGTGATAGTTCTTGGCAATGACCCTCTCCGCCCCTTCGATAATCCACTGCAGGATGGCAGGACCGGCTTTCTCCACCAGGTAGTCTGCGTAGTTCTTGATGTCGCTCTTCCCTTCGAACTGGGCCTTGAAGGGCATGACGATAAGACGCCGCCATGTCCCTTCGTCATTGGCTCCCACCCTGGGCAGGTGGTTCGTGTAGAGGACCAGCGTGTGTGTCGGTACGAACTTAAAAGGATCCTTATACTTCTTTTCGCCGCTCACTTCATCCGTCGAGCAGAGCTGTTTCAGGATGGACGTAGAAAGCCGGACGCTTCTTCCATTTCGGCGGCAATGATCATGCGCTTCCCCTTCAGCTCCGCCATTTCCGGACGGACGTTCCGCTTGCAGCCTGCCGTCAGGGCATCGGCAGAGATGCCGCCGCAGTAGCTGCCAAGGACGCGGGCCAGGGAATTCCAGTAGGTCGACTTGCCGTTGCGGCCGTCGCCGTACGCGATGACCAGGGCTTCTACATAGACTTTGCCGATAGCCATGAGACCGCTGATTTCCTGGGCGTAGTCGATGAGCGCCGTATCGCCGGTAAAGAACTGCCGGACGGCCTGTTCCCAAATAGCTTTCCCTTCGATGCCCGGGTCTACAGAGGTACATTTCGTGATGAAGTCCGTCGCTCGGTGTTCCTGCCGTCCCCGCATCCCTTTCCGCAGATCATATGTATAAGACGGGGTGTTCAGCAGGAATTCATCTGCATCCAGTGCCTGGATAGGCATCTGGACCATGGGTTTCAATGCTTGCAAGGCCGACAGGATATAGCGCATATCGCGGCGTTTCAGGACAAACTTCCGGTACGCTTCTGCGGCAAGGTAGGCGGCGTAGGCTTTGGTCTGCTTTTCCTCAATCATCTTCTCCAGGTTCCGTCCGCCCTTACGGATGATATCTTCCGAAATCCCTGTCCCTGCTAATTCCCTGAGTGCCTGCTCGGACTGTTCATTAGCATCAGCCAGCTGCAAATCCAGGAATTCTTCCGCTGCACCGACCGCTGCCTGCCGCGATTCTTCCCAGCAGATGCCATCGTAGCGGATGAAATCCGTGCTGTCGGTGTAGCGCAGCTCGTTGCCGTATTCTCTGGCGATGACCTTGGCCTGGCCGATATCCGAATAATCCTCCGGCCGCAAGGAGTCCCGGGTGCCGAAATCGTTGTTGTATTCATCCGGGCTGACGTAACCTTCCTGCTTTGCGATGCGCTTGCCGAACCGTACGGCACTGCCCCAGATAGTGTTCAGCTCGGTGTCGGGAAGCGGCGGGTCGCACTTTTCCGCTTCGTCGAGGAAAATCTGGTACGCCTTTTCCGTCGCCCCGTAACGTTTGATGACGCGGCCGGCAAAACGGCTCATAGTGCTGTTCCGGCGTCCGGCCGGGATACTGCGTGACTCGGTATCTCCCACTTTGAGTACCTGGTCGATTGTCGTTTCCCCGTCCTGCCACAATACTTTCTCGACAGGGCAGCCATAGATGAACCGGGCTGCATCGAGAGCCGCTTCATCGAAGAAGGGATACGCCCGGTGGATTGCCCGTTTCAGTTCTGTATAGTGCTGTTCATCCGTAATATCCGGGATCCCGAAATAAGCATGGAAGCGCGGTCTGGCACACTTCCCGTCCTTGGGTTTCATGTGATTCCTTGATGGCACGACGGCCACCGAGACTTTCGGCAGTATGGCCAGGAGCTTTTCCATGGAAATCCAGTCAGCAGGATTCTCCGAGTGGGTGTTGTCACAATCCATGACCAGGCGTCGGCGGAGAGAAAATTCTCCCGCTTCCGATAACAATCTTTGAAGGCTACGCAGACATGATCGAAGGCGGCTGCCGCCTTCAGGTCCTCGGCACAGCTGATTTTCTGCTGCCTGGGATAGCGGCAATTCGCTTCCACGCCAGCAAAGTCTGACCTATAAAGTGTAAAATCCATCTTATTTCACCTCGTTAATATACCGAATTGTTTTTCCTTTTCTTTGGGCGTACTGGATTTCTTTTTCCATTCCCGCCGAAATCACATCGCCAAAGACCCAGAGTTCGACGCAGCGGGACAATAGTGCGATATCCATAAAGAGTGCCAGTTCCCGTTCCGATTCTTCGTCGAGGAACTGCGGTAGATACAGATGCGGTGCCAGAGGGATATATCCCTGGTCTACCGTATAGCGGCAGTAGGCACAGGCTTTCCGGATATTTTCTTCCACATCCCCGGCATAGGGCGAACACACGTACACAACAGGCATGAACGGGAACCTTTGTGGTTCCACGTTCCTGATTGCCTGATACGCTGTCGGGTCCGGATAGTACTCTGCATTACGTTTCGGATTGTTTTCCATGCAGTTCCATCCACCCCTCCGCACATTCATCGCACAATACTGCCGTTCCCACCAGGTCAGCGTCACTGTCTGACAGGACATCCTTCAGATTGACAGGTACTTCCCTGCCACAGACCGGGCAACGGCAGAAAAACGTTTTCGTCATTGATTTCGACCGTCACATCGACACCATCCTTAAGTGGTTCTTTTACGTAAAACATGTTTCATCCCTCCAGTTCCGTCTTGTAATAGGTCATGAGCATCTGCTTGCGCTGCTGGAAATCCGGGCAGGAATACAGCAGGCCGTAATCCAGGTGCTGCAGCCGGTCCAGAGCATGGATCTGCTGTGCAGTCAGATAAGGCCGGATGCTCTGCCCTTTTTCGATGCCGTTGGCCAGCCGGAACTGCTTGGCAGACATCCCCAGGACGATGCGGTTCAGCATGTCGGCTTCATTGCTGAAGTGATATGCCTTCGGGCTTTCATGCAGCCGGCAGATCATGTCCGTCAGCATCGGGAATTCCTGCCGGGCAGACAGGAGCGACCGGATGCACTGCTCCATCTCGTTGAAACGCTGGATATAGAGTTCCTTGAAGTGCATCGCCTTCGAGCCTGTGTAGCCCATGACCAGCATGGTGAACCCATCGCGGGTCAGCAGGTAACGTGGCAGTTTTCTTCCCCTGGCATCACGATATGTATTGCCCTCAAAATTGAGTGCAATGAATTCCGGGCTTAATCCAGAATTGGATGCAGTGATTCGTCCGATATCACGCAGAACGTTATAATGCTGTTTTTCAAAAGTCGCTGCAACAAACAGGCTGTCGACCCTTGGTACACCTCTCTGATCAGCAAACACGCCAAATTCATCTTCTGGAATCAAAAACTTCATAGCGAATCCCGCCTTTCTTAAAATAAATATCCGAGGAAATTCCCTCTGATAGTGAAAGGACAGGAATCACTATGTTAAGTACCGGGAAATCAATCTTTTTATAAAATTCGCACTCATACCCGTCTGCCCGGAGCTAATAGCCCCTTCAGCCACCGACGGCGTCCGGCCCGATCGTCGCTCACAGATGGCATCGACGCTAGTGTCTTTGGAACACTCGATAATCAGTTCATCATGGACATGGCCGACGATGGCGCAGCATCGCAGCGTCTGCATGGCATAGCAGAGGATGTCCCGGCTGATGCCCTGGACGATGTTCTCCACGAACTTCGGGCCATAGCTTTCGAGCCGTTCCCACTTCTTCGTTGCGCCGATGCCTTCATAGGTGACGGATTCCCCACCGAAGCGGTTCTCGCCTATCCGGGGCTTTATGTAGGAAAGCCGCCGTCCGCTGGGGAGCTGTATGAACAGCATGCCGCTCTGATACAGAAAGCGGATGCAGCCAGTCCGCATGGGGATACGTTCCTTGATGGCTGTCTTCACGGCGGCGTCCACCTGCCACCAGAAATCGACGATGTGCGGATTGGCTGACCGCCAGGACCGCACCAGAGGATACAGCTCATTTTCCGTAAGTCCCATGTCCAGGGCGCCCATGGCCTTCAGCGCTCCTACGGAGCCGCCATAGCCAAGGGCCAGTTCTGCGATTTTCCCTTTCTGCCGGAGATGCCCGTTGACGCCATGCTTTTCTACGGGAACGCCGAACATGGAGCTAGCCGAGGCGCAGTAAATGTCGCCATTCCTGGCAAAGACATCCGAACGCCATGTTTCTCCTGCCAGCCACGAAAGCACCCTGGCTTCAATGGCCGAAAAATCCGCTACGGCAAACTTCAGTCCCTGCCGGGGCACAAAGGCCGTACGGATCAGCTGGGAAAGGACATCGGGGATGGAATCATACAGGAGTTCCATGGCTTCGTAATTTCCCTGGCGTACCAGTTCCCGGGCTTCCGAAAGATCCGGCAGATGATTCTGGGGAAGATTCTGCAGCTGGATGTGCCGGCCGGCAAACCGCCCGGTCCGGTTGGCCCCATAGAACTGGAACATCCCTCTGGCCCGGCCATCCTCGCAGGCCGTCATCCCCATGGCCTGGTATTTCCGGACCGAGGATTTGGCCAGCTTCTGCCGGAGCAGCAACACACTGCGCAGCGGTTCTTCTGCCGTCTTCAGCAGCTTTTCTACCTGCTTTTGCCCAAGGAATCGGTCTTCATCCCATGCTGTTCCAGCCAGCCGATCATCTGTATGACGGAGTTCGGGTTCTCCAGACCCGTCTTTTCCTTCAGCACAGCCATCAGGCTGTCCCGGCTGCGGGCATCGATGACGATGGCATTTTTAGCCAGCGTCCTGTCGATGGCGATGCCCCGGTCATTGATTTCCTGGTCGAGATGATATTCATCCCATATCGGTTCCGGGACGGGATACTTCTTCAGCCGCTCCTGGATGGCCATTTCCACTTCCACATCCCGTTTGTTGTAGGACTTGAACAGTGTCCATTTGTCCAGCGCATGCTGAGGAAGGTTTCTTGTCCGGCCGCCATTCGATTTTGTTTCCTTGCAGGGAACACAGAAATAGCGGATCAGGTCTTTGCCTTCCTTTATCTTCTGGCTGTCCAGCTTCAGCACGGCTCCTACGCCTTCCAGGGAAAGGGGCAGGCCCATATAGGCCGACCAGACCATGGAGCATTTCCATCCTGCCGGATTGAGGAACCTGGCACAGTCCTGGGAAAGCGGATGATGGTCACGGAACGGGTCCAGGCTCATCCCCAGGTCACACAGGTAGCGCGACAGGCAGACCCGTTCAAAGCTGGCATTGAACGCCCACTTGGTAACGGATTCATCGGTCAGGGCATCCAGGATATCGTCCGGGATGCCCTCTCCTGCGCCAGGTCAACGACCTGCACTTCGCCGCCGTCCACCGAATATCCAAAGAGAAGGATTTCAAAGGCTGGCGATTCGGCATATTTGTACACACCGCATTTTGCCAGATTGATATCGCTGAATGTTTCAATATCGATACTGATGGTTTTCATACGCTTCACCTCGAAAAAGCGGCGAGGCACAAGGCCCCGCCGCTATTCACTACTACTTATTTCCGGAAGGATTCCATCTGCTTGCGGTGGTACTCTTCTTCCCGTTCATCCCGGTGCCGAGCCATTTCTTCATCCCGCTGGTCTTTTTGATATCCGTATAGATCATAGCCACGAAGAATCCTCCGGCGCACAGTGCAACCAGGCAGTACAGGCCATCCAGAATCAGTCTCATCATAGTTTCCATAATCACGCCTCCTTATGCCAGGAAATCATCATCGTCAGCCGTAGCGAAGTCATCTTCTGCACGCGGCTTGCCGCCAAGGGGTTCACCATCACGGATTTTCTGCAGGTTGTTCAGGCCGCAGGCGATGCCCTTGTTGCCATTGCTGTTGAAGGCATAGAAGTTGATGGATGCACGGCCATAGACGCCGGAGTAGACTTCAGAGCGTTCCAGGATATGCTGGCAGTCAGCATCAACGATGCCCGGCTTGGTCGCCGAGTTGGCATTGACGAAGAAGCTGTCTTTATAGGCATCATCGCCCGGGCGTCCAGGTCGCCGTCACGGAGCGGCGTTTTTGATGGCTTCGAGAGCCGGTACAGTGCGGCCATTGCCCTTGAGCTTGCTTTCGCCTTCTTCGTAAGCAGCCTTGATGGCAGCGCGGATTTTTTCTACGGTCTTTGTATCCGACTTAGGGATGATCAGGCTGACGCTGTATTTCGGCGTACCGCCGTTGATGGACTTCGGTTCCCAGACGTTGGCGTAAGACCAGCGCGTATTGACTCCGGTGATTACCTTGCACGGATTGACGTAGTTGTTAGACATAGTAGTTTCCTCCTTAATTTGCAGCGTTAAAATCATCAGCCGCCGTATGCATCGCCGGACGCTTGTCCGATTCCGGTACCAGGACCGGTTTTCCCTGCGGCTTTTCGACTAAATTTGACAGCAGTTCTTCGAACCGCTTCTTGCCGAGCTGTTTTGTCATTGCCGTGATGCCGAGCAGCTTCTTTTCATATGGGTCGAAGCCCGCTTCTTCCACTTTGGCGGCGACTGCTTCTTCACTTACGTAGCGGCGGTTCGACCGGCCTTCGACCAGTTTCCATCCGTCCCACTGCTTGCCGGAAAGGGCTTGCTGCAATGCGTATTCCTTGACATCCCCGGCCCAGTTCACCAGTTCATCGGCCCTCTCCAGGACGGCTTCGATTTCTTCATCCTGCAGCGTGGACGGGACGGCAAAATCATACCGGGCCAGTTCCAGATTGTACTCGGCCCGCTTGCGGCAGGTTGCCTTGATCTTGCAGAAGCGGCAGTGGTCACCGGCTTTATATTCGCCCTCACCTTTCGCCGCCAGTTCTGCCGCAGGCTTCAGCACCGTTTCGGCCCACTGGAGCAGTTCTTCCTTGCTCATGGTGCAGGTGCTGACGTTGTCCCGGCGGGGCTGGAAGATCGTCATGGACACCTGGCGGATATCATAGATGCCATCAAACAGGTTCAGCGCACCGAGGGCATAGCACATCATCTGCGGATTCTTCTCGGAATCCACCAGGACTCCCAAGCCATGCTTGTAATCGATGACTGTCAGGGTATCGTCGGCTACGATGAGGCAGTCGCCTGTTCCAAAACCGCCTGGCACCCACTGGGAAAAGTCCAGCCGCTGTTCGATCATGATCATCGGGTCCTTGCAGGATGCTTTGGCTGTGGCCAGGCATTCCATGACGAACTGCGCGTATTCATCAGTGCATTCCGCCATCTCCTCATCAAAGTACGTGAGTCCCTTCGTCGGATCTTCCAGTTTCTGCCCCAGCGCCGTCTTCACCTTGAATTCGCAGAGCGTATGGGCATCCGTTCCCTGGCGGGCGAATTCACTGGAGGTATCCGGCAGCTTGGCACATTCCTTCGCAGACGGCGGGCAGGCCAGCCAGCGGTAGCAAGAAGATGCGGACAGCACCGCATGTTTATCCGGCATGGCCAATCACCTCCAGTTCCTTCAGGAACGCTTCATACTGTGCCGCATCAATGCCGGACAGCTTGTCCGCCCCGTACTTCTGGATAAGGCTGCGAACTTCGTCCGTGAATCCCTTGCGGGCCTTGTCGGCAGCGACTTTGCGGACATCTTCCAGTGTCAGCGGCTTTTCCAATTTCTCTGATTTCGCTTCCGAAGCTGTCGGATTATCTTCTTTCACCGCCATGGCCTCGGAAATCTTCAGCAGTGCCTTGCCGCAATCGCCCAGGGCCGCTGCCAGTTTCTGCAGTTCATCGTTTGTCATACGGATTGACTCCTTTCGCACATCTTTGCATTGATAAGAGATGGATGTTCCTAGCGATACTGCGGGTCGTGGCGCTGATGGTCATCAGCACCGCCGCCAGTTCCCGGTCCAGCTTTTGCTGCTGAGCCAGTTTTTCAGGTGTCTGTGTGTACATCATCTTGGGTTCCTCCTTCCTAAAGGGCTTCTTCGTTCGCCCTCCACCAGTAATAGGACAACCGCATCATCGTTAAGTACCGATTTTCCAAAAAAATCCGGCCGCTTTGTTCGCAGCCGGATTCCCTGGCTGTTTAGCGATAATCCTTGAGACGGTCCTGCAGTAACGCGTAAAGCTTATGTTTCCGCTTGTTGACGGCTTTCTGACTCAGCCCGACTGACTCCCCGACCGCCGCTTCGCTGAAGCCATCGGCAATCATCGTCAGGATGGTCCGGTCAATGTCTTGCAGTGCAACTAGTTCTCGCCGGAGAGCTGTCAGCAACTCTTTTTTCAGGACAATCTCCTCCAAGTTGAAGTCACATTCCGGTTCCAGCTTGAATTCATCATGGAGCTTGTCAGCGGATACTTCATCATCTCCATGTCGCTGTTTTCTTTTGTCTTCACGCCAGATTGGCCGCATGTAAGCGCGATACTGTTCTTCGAGTTGCCGAATCAGGACAGTACGTACTACGGCAGCCGATTTTTGACCAGCGGACTTCACAGTCCTTGTACTCCTCGGTGATGACGTTTTCTGAAGTGAGTTCCAGAGGAATGTAGTACTTTTTGTCTTTGTTTGTCTGTAGATTGGCCATGCGCGATCTCCTTCGCATAATGCGAAGCGAGAATCCACGCAGGCAGCCTGTCGAAATTGACCATAAGATGCATCCTCGCTTCTATGGCCAACCATCCCAGTAGGCTGACGTGATTAACTTTCCAGACCGTCTCCCAGTTCTGGGCACATCCGCGTCCGGATGTGAACGTTGAGACGGAAATTTCATTCAAATGTCTTTATAAGCTCATCTAATTCCCCAAGGTATGATAAAATATAAGTAATTCATGGTGTTTCCTTGGTTGTCCAGATGCTTGCTCATTGGTTCTGCCTTAATTCTAGCAATTCACGCTCATTAAAAATCGGACTGGACGGACAGCCTCGGACAATTTCGGACTGGACTACTTTAAAGGTGGTGTAGCACTTGAAATTTTCAGAGTTTACTTCTGGCTTACTTCCTTTTTGCATCGGACAAATGAAGAAAGAACAATATTTTAATGAAATCATCGGGAATTTCATCCAAGATGCTGCTATGGACTCATGTCCTATCCTTCATAAGAAAGCCGATACAAAATATCGATTTTTAAGAGGTACTCGTAAAATCCAACCTGCAGATGCGAAATACCTTTACGCTAATCGTGACAAGGAAAAGTTTTCTCATTGGATTGCTGATAGAACCGAAGAATGTGATTCTTATGATGCGGTAGCAAAATGGCTGCACGATAATGGAATAGGCAATTCTTGTGTCGACGACGCTTGTGCTGATTTACTTGAAAATATTATTTTGTCGCTTATAGACAACTCAGCAACAAATAGTGAGTTTTCTAATGATTCCTCCGGTTTTACTCACGACATATCTTTAATTGAGGATATTGAGAAAAAATAAAATTGCTTCCTCGTCCGAGTTCTATCCCGGTTCCGAAAGAAGCAACTGAAAACGAAAAAATATATATTGATGAATTATATAGAGCCTATGGTGATGCAGAAGGTCTCCCATCATTTCAAAAACGATTTAGGTGATTATCCTGATTATGCCGATGACCTCGATGATCGTCGAGTTGACTATTATTCTGCCGCTTCTATTCAAAGGGGCGTCTTGGAATTAGGTAGCAATAGACTTTCCAATCAGTTTGACGTACTCAAAGAAGAAATTTTTGATGGGGTAAAAGATACAGCCAGAAAATCCCACCCCAATGGATACGAACGAATGCTGTCGGTAATGGAACAAGCCGTAAAAATATCTGCCCCAAATTATCTATTAAGCTCATCCCCTTATTGGATTAGCGGGAAAATAAAAAAGGGAGTATGTCATTATCTTGTCAATGATCATAAATTAAGGTGGGTCAAGAAAAAACATGGATAATACTAAGGCTATTAGCTCTGCCTTTGAAATGGCATTGCGTGTCCTGCTCTTATTAAGCAAAGTTAAAAATCGTTCAATAACGATTATGCAAATATGTGAAGTTGATTTCATTGCCGTATACGCAGCAGATTTTGGATTGCTGGACGAAAATCTGCATGGGTACGGAACTTACAGATTCAGCGAAATTTTTTAGCACGAAAAGTCAATTGTATCGAAAAGCCGTGAAAAAACCTAGTTCTTAAAAGATGCATAAGGTTTAAGACATCCAAAAAAGGTTATTTATTCCAAATTAACTCCTAAAGGGTCTTGATTTTGTTAACGAACTTAAAGTTTCATTATGCTAGAAGAATATCGATTAGCTGTTGAAACTGTAGTAGATGCCTATAGGTTGTCAGAGTCATATATGTTAAAAGAAATCAATCGATATACACTCCAGTCTTTGCAGGAGGATGCTCATGAATAGATTTTATTTGAATAAATTGATAGTTTCTGGTGGACAACACCAAAGTTCCATAATTGAATTTAATCCAGGATTCAACCTTATCATTGGCCCATCCAATACCGGGAAAAGCTTTTATAATGGATTGTTTGGACTATGCTCTTGGAGCATCACCAAGCAAAACGCATCCATCTAAAGTTCTTGATGCCAATAATGGATATGAATTAATATCACTGGAACTTACAACTCAAGGAGGGTCCGTAACACTTAATAGAAAAATTGGTGATAGTAAAATAGAAGTAATCAGTTCAGATCCATCTATTAAAAACGGACGTTATAGTGTTTCCAATAACAGCTAAAAAATATTAATTCTGTATTTCTATCTCTTTTGGGGATTGATTCTGAGCATAAAATCCTATCTTCAGAGAAAGGAACCACCCAAAATTTATCCTGGCGAACCATATTACATTTTTCTTTCTTCGCCAGGCTGATATTGCCAGAGAAACCTCTCCACTTATCACGCCCGGATGGAACGCACCGACACCGTCAATAGCTACCCTTTTATTTTTATTAACATGGTAAAGACGCTAATAATTTGCAAAAGCAAGAAGATCCGGCTATAAAGCAAGGCAAAGAAAAAAGCTCTTCTCACATACATACAAGAGAAATTAGATGATTTAAGTAAGCGACGGGCTGAATTAGAAAAAGCCGCATCTCAATGTGAAATTGTAGATATTCCTAATGCCATAAAAGAATTGAAAAAACAAATTCAACAAATTAAAAATCACATTGATACAGCCGTATCCAAAGGACATTCCATCATGTCTAAGATTTATGATTTAATGGTAAACTCTCTGAATGCGAAACTGTAATTCACAATTTTCCATTCTCCATCAACAATATCAATCAGATATACATAGATTAGAATTCATAATAGATGGTAGCTTAGCATCTCAGAAATTTCCTACAGTTGCACACTGTCCGTTTTGCAATTCCAAAATCACCACCCCACCTGATACTAAATACATAGAAGCATCTTCTGTAGAACTGAAAAAAATAAAGACTCATATTGAAGGATTATTCAAAGCTAAAGAAAGCGTCGAAAAAAAGAGACAGGGGGTGCTACTGAATATAAAAAACTAGAGGAACAAAAAAATAAAATTGATTCATTGATATCGAATGAACTTACTCCCCAGTTATTCAATATTCAACAAGAATTGGAAGAAAAAATGAATTTCATGCGAATTTCTGGCGAACTGGAATGTCTACAGCAAAATGAACTTCAATATAGGAAGGAATTGTTCGATAAAGAAACTGAAGAAGACCCAGTTATCACTAAACGAAAAATAGCCGATTTCTTTGACTATGATCTTATTCACGGATTCGAAGAAAATCTAATAAAGATTCTAACTGCGTCCAAGATTGGTGGCGCCAATACCGCGCGATTAAACATGCAAAATTTCGACATTGAAATAAATGGTAAGAGTAAGCCAGCTACAATGGGCGGTGGCTTTTGTGCACTTCTTAACACAATAACTACTTATGCTATGAGTGAATACATTATCGAGCAAAACGGCTATGCTCCATATTTCTTTGCATCCGACTCATCGTTAACCCAATTATCAGAATCTGAACAAATCCAGAAAGCAAACACTATTAAGCATAATTTCATTCAGTATCTGGTCGAACATGCGTTATCTCGCCAAGTAATCATGATTGAACAAAAAGAACGGATGCCTTTTATTCCTAAGGAAAATCCAGCCAATGGGATTCATATAATTGAGTTCACCGGAAATAAATATGTAGGCCGATACGGTTTTTTTAAATGATGTATTTAATATCGAATAAGATTACCCTTTTGTAATATGAAAAAACGGCAGTAACGATAAAAAGCTATCGTTACTGCCGTATTCATATTGCTCCCCACCAGTTTTCATCCTCAACATACGTCAGCTCTA
>ENA-OPZN01000120-OPZN01000120.1-human-gut-metagenome-genome-assembly--contig:-NODE-120-length-30493-cov-3.665646_pt1 | contig 30493 bp, 33 predicted proteins | sample MGYA00242483_ERZ504503 | MGnify/ENA primary metagenome ERZ504503 (study PRJEB26092, sample SAMD00036285) | human gut metagenome | host: Homo sapiens | study: EMG produced TPA metagenomics assembly of... | reverse complement strand
GGGGCGCGTTCGCCTTGAAGTGATGAGGTGAAAAACTGTTCGAGCGCCGGATGATACGGTCCGAGACGCGGGGCGGCGAGCGCCTGTCTACTCTTTGAGATAACGCGAGAGGAACTCACGGGTACGTGCGTGGTGTGGCGCAGTGAAGATCTGCTCGGGGTCGCCCTGCTCGGCAATCACGCCCTTGTCCATGAAGACCACGCGGTCGGACACGGTGCGCGCAAACTCCATCTCATGCGTCACCACGACCATCGTCATACCGTCGCTGGCCAGGCCTCGCATGACTTCGAGCACCTCTCCGACAATCTGCGGGTCCAAGGCGCTGGTAGGCTCGTCGAACAGCATGATCTTGGGACGCATGCATAAGGCGCGGGCAATCGCCACGCGCTGCTTCTGGCCACCGGATAGCGTCGAGGGCGCAGCGTGGGCAAAATCCGCCAGACCCACCGAGCGCAAGTGCTCGAGAGCGACCGTCTCGGCCTCCCCCTTCGACATCTTCTTGCGCGTTACGGGAGCCAGCGTGCAGTTTGCCAGCACATCCATGTTGTTGAACAGGTTGAATCCCTGGAAGACCATGCCGATGTCCTCGCGTAGCGAGTTCACGTCCACGTGGTCGGCGGTGAGGTCGCTTCCTTGAAACCACACGTGTCCCGCGTCGGGCGTCTCGAGCAGGTTGATGCAGCGCAGAAGCGTCGACTTACCCGATCCGGAGGCACCGATGATCGTCACCACCTCGCCGGGTGCGACCTCCAGATTGACGTCGCGCAGGACTTCGAGGTCGCCGAAGGACTTGCGCAGGCCCTCGATACGCACCATGTAATCGCCGGCGGGAGCCGTAACGGCGGTGTTGTCGTTCATAGCCATGGTCTAGTGCTCCTCGACGTTGACGGGCTGATCGGAAGTGCTGCCAAGCTTCACCGACTTGACGTTGAGGCGGTTCGCCAGGCGACCAAGCAGCCACGAAGCGATCATGGTGAGGCACAGGTAGATCACGCTCGTCACGAGCGCCGCCTCGAACTTGGCATAGTAGATGCCGCCCACGGTGGTAGTTGCGAACATAAGGTCAAAGGTGCCAATGACGGAAAGGACCGACGAGTCCTTGATATTGATGACGAGCTCGTTGGAAGACCGGGGGATGGCGAATTTGACGCCCTGGGGGAACACGACCTTGCGCATGGCCTCCCACTGGGACAGGCCAAGCGAACGGGCCGCCTCGGTCTGACCGGTGTCAACCGACTCGATGCCGCCGCGTAGCACCTCCATCATATACGCCGTTGAGTTGAGGACGATGGTGACGAGACCGGCGGTAAACGTGCTCCAGATCGCGTTGATCTGCGTGGTGGTGAGGTCGGTCATCTTAAAAAGCGCGAACACGCCGAAGAAGATGATCATGGCCTGGACCATCATGGGCGTGCCGCGGACCACGGTGCTGTAAAGGCGCGCGAAACCGCTGCCCACGACTTTCCAAAAGCGAACGAAATCGTTGTCGGAACGGTCGATGACCTGGATGCGCAGGAACACCAAGAGCAGTGCGAGGAAAAACGCGATCACCGTGCCGAACACCGCGAGCGCGACGGTGGTCTTGAAGCCGGAGAAGAAGATGGCGCGACTGTTGTAGAGCATATAGAGCATGCTCTCGAGCGTGGAGGCGGGACGCGTCTCGGCCGTAACCGCGACCTGCCAAGCAGATGCGATCCCCATGCCAAGGCGGTCGAGCGCGAGTACGGCAGTGATACCGCACACCGCATACGATCCGTAGCGCAACGCGCGCGCAACGGTAGGTTGGGTAAAGGGCGACACCTGCGCGTACGTCTTCCACCGAGCGAGCTTGAACGCCAAGGCCACGGCGGCAAGCACGAGCCAAGCAACGAGCAGGTAGTACAAGACGACCTCAAGCGCATACGCACCGGCAAGGAAACTCAGTGCGGGGCGCGGCTGGCTGGACAGGCTCATGCCCATCGCCGCAATCACACTCGTTCCCAACAACACGTAGCGATGATCATCCAAAACAAACGAGGCCAAGCGACCAAGCGGGCGAGCACCCGCCGATGCGGTGGTCATGGATCGACTCCTTTAAATTGAATAATAGCGTTACGGCCACCATCGTGAGATGGCGGCCCAGCAAGATGTATAAAGCCCGAGCGCGAACATATTCTCGTAGGGCGTTTTGTGGAGCGAAGCGCAACCACGCCCGAAGAGATTATGTCCGCGCTCGGGCGGTTTGGATACGTTATGCAGGCTGACGATCCATGCAGGCGGACCACATGTCCTGACGCTCCTCGTCATCGATGCCCGCGATGATCTCGTTGATCTGGTCGAGGACGGCCTTGTTCTCATTGGCCACCGCGGCGTTATCGGGCATGAGGGAATCCTCGAAGGAGTCCTCCATGTCGAGCACCACGAGCTCCGGATAGACCTCGAGCAGCTTGGGGGCGGAGAGCATGGAATAGGTGATGATGTCGCACGTACCGTTCATCAGGTTCTCGACGACCATGGGCTGCGTCTCAGCAGGCGTCATATGGTTGACGTCAGGAATCTGCTCGATCACGTCGTCGTACATGGTCGCCGCCTGGCCGAGAATCGAGGCGCCCGCAAGCTCGGCAAACGTCGTGGCACCGGCGTAGGCCGAATCGTTCTTGCAAATCATGATGATGTCGTCATCGACATAGGAGTCGGAGAACGCGGCGGCGTCCTCGCGCTCGGGCGTGACGGACATACCGGCGCACACGATATCGATCTGACCGTTGTTGAGCGCGTCGATCAGCGAGCCGAACTCGAGCTTGACCGCGACGGGCTCCATACCCAGGCCCTCGGCGATCATCTTGGCAACTTGGACGTCATAGCCGTCGGCGTAAGCACCCGAGACGTTCTCGATTGGAATGGTGTACTCAGACTCCTCGGAGACCTGCCAGTTATACGGGGCGTATGCGGCCTCCATACCAACACGCAGCGTCTTGCCATCGCCCAGCTGAGCCGCCGATGCGGAAGCGTCGGTGCTACCGCTCTGTCCTGCATCCTGGGCAGCGGGGCCGCAGCCCGCAAGGAACATCATGCCTCCCACGCTCATAGCCGTTATGCCGGAGAGCTTAAGGAACTCCCTGCGCGAACGCATAGCGGGTTGGATAGATACGTCAACAGTCTCACGAGTCATGATGAACCTCCAATGTTTGTCTGAGACCCCTTCCGCACGACGCAACCAGAGGGGGCCCATCCCCCTCTCCCTTGCAACTTAATGCGTGAAAGTTCCGCGTGCTGTAGGGCAGGATACTCCGTTTTGGTGGAGCATAATCAGGAGGTATACCAAGAAATAGATTAGTTACATTTCTTATACATGCACATGCATAGAATTTCAGCGGGCAGAGAAATCGAGCGCGGTAACCGCTTTTGTACCGATGTGCGGCACTCGGGCTATACAATACCTGCGAACATCAAGCGCGCGCGCCCAAACCGGAAAGGATCACATGCTTCCCTCGTACCTCGCCGATACCGACCTCTCCTCGATCAGACTCGTCGCCACCGACATGGACCTCACCCTGCTCGCCGATGACAAATCCATGCCCGAGGGCGTTGACGAACGCATTGACGCACTCGCGCGACGCGGCGTCGTGTTCTGCGCGGCGAGCGGCAGGCCCGCGCTCGCCCTGCGCGAATCCTTCCCGGCCCATCACCAAGATATGGCGCTCGTCGCCGACAACGGGGCATCCGTCTACCTGCGCGATGAGCTCATCTACCGCGACCTCATCGATCACGACCTGTACCGCGAGGTCCTCACGCGTTGCGTCGAATCGGGGTGCGGCGTCCCCGTGCTCTGCGCCTTCGACGTCGCGTACGAGCTTGAGCGCGACCGTGTGCACCATGACGTGGTGAGCATCTACTACCGCAATATCATCTACATCGACACCTTCGAGGAAATCGATGTCGACTCGAATAAGATCTCGATATACTTCCCCAACTGGGACAGCAAGCGCAATTTCGATGAGGTGTATGGGCCGGAATTCGGAGAGCGCCTGTACGTCACGTGCGCCGGTGATGAATGGCTCGATTTCATGAACCTCGGTATCGACAAGGGGTCGGGCATTCGCCATCTGGCGGAACATCTGGGCATCAAGCTCACCGATATCGCCGCCTTCGGCGACACCTATAACGACATCCCCATGCTCGACATCATAGGCCACAGCTACGTGATGGCCAATGCCGCCGAGCACATGCATGCCCACGGCAAGTTCCTCGCCCCGAGCAACAACGAGGCGGGCGTGCTCACCGTCATCGACCGCATCATCGAGGCGATGGCATAAAGCCCCATCACGATCGACTCGCAAACCAAAACCGCGAAGCCCATCACCAGCGACATGCAGTCGATTAAAAATCGAGTTTCGCACCGCTGATGATGCGGAATGATCAGAAGCCAGAGGCCCAGCACCAGCCTCCACGCCCCTTCTTCCATCTACCAACGCACGGCCAGCGAGACTCTGCCGCGAATCGAACGAAAATGTAACGAATTCTCGAAGGGGTCGAGTAGACGGGGGTTTTGGCCTCCTGCCAACTGGGGTTTTACCATCCAGACCGGCCGTCTACTCGGGGCGTCTCGAAACTCGTTACAAAATCGAGCGATTCGCGGTAACTCGGCGGGAAAACCGCGATATCGCAAAGAGCTACTTCGCCTCTGCCCAGGTCTCGCCGATGCTGGCGTCCGCGATGAGGGGCACGCGGAGCTGAGCCACGCCCTCCATTTCCTCGCGCACCATGGCCACGAGCGCGTCGACCTCGGATGCCGGGCACTCGAAGTCCAACTCGTCATGCACCTGCAGAATCATCTTGGCGGCAAAGCCCTCGGCACGCAGTCGCTCGGCCACGCGCACCATGGCGATCTTGATGATGTCTGCAGCGGAGCCCTGCATCGGATGATTCATCGCCGTGCGTTCGCCGAACATGCGCTGCGCGGGCACGCGCAACTCAGGGATGGGGCGGCGGCGCCCGTACATGGTCTCGGCATATCCGGTCTGCTTCGCGAAGGCCACCGTCTCATCCAGGTATGTGCGCACGCCCGGGTACGCGCGGAAGTAGGCGTCGATCATCTCACGGGCCTCCGCCATGGGGATATCGAGCGTCTGCGACAGACCGTATGCCTGCTGGCCGTACACGATGCCGAAGTTCACCGCCTTGGCGCGGCTGCGCAGCTGCGGGGTCACCTCGTCAACCGCGACACCGAACACGCGCGCGGCGGTCTCGGCATGGAAGTCCTCGCCCTCGTTGAAGGCACTCACCAGATGCTCGTCGCCCGAGAGGTGCGCCAGCAGCCTCAGCTCGATCTGCGAGTAGTCGATGGCCACAAAGACCGAGCCCTCCTCCACCGAGAACGCCTTTTTGACCGCATGGCCCAGCTCGGAGCGAGTGGGGATGTTCTGCAGGTTGGGATTGGAGCTCGATAGGCGGCCCGTCGCGGTGATGGTCTGGTTGTAGGTTGTGTGTACGCGGCCGTCGTTGCGGCGCTGGCCGCCGAGGGTGTCCAGGTACGTCGACTTGATCTTGGTCTTCTCGCGGTACTCAAGGATGAGGCGGACGATCTCGTGGTCCTTCGCGAGATCCTCGAGGACCTTGGCGTTGGTGGAGTAGTAGCCGCGCTGGGTTTTCTTGAGGCCAGCCGTGGGCAAGCCGAGCTTGTCGAAGAGAATGCGGGAGAGCTGCATAGGGCTCGAGAGATTGAACTCCTCGCCACCCGCAAGCTCGCGAATGCGAAGCTCGAGCGACTGGATTTGACCAACGAGTTCCTCGGACTGCGCCGCCAATCGTGCGGGGTCGACGTACATGCCCGCGCGCTCCATGGACGCAAGCACGCGCACGAGCGGCATCTCGATCTTGGTGAAAATGTCCTCCGCGCCCTGAGCCCCAAGCGCGGCGGCAAGCGGCTCACGCAGGATGCGGGCGAGCCAGGCGGATCGAGCAGAGGCGCTCACGGCATCCGCCGGCGCGCCCGCCTCCCCCGCCGCGGGTGGCAACGAGGCATGCAGGTACGTCTCGGCAAGATAGGAATCGGCAAAATCCGAACGCACGGAATCGAGCAGGTACGCGGCAACCACCGTGTCAAATAACCGCGAAGAGTCAACCAACAGCGGGTCCAGGAGCTCCGTCTCACTCGAATCGACGGGCGAGAGCTCGTGGAGCAACGCCTTAACGTCGCAAGAGATCACGCGCCCCTCGCTCAGGATATGATGCAGCACCCCAGGAATGACCCCCGCCGAGAGGTCAAGGTCGATCGTGGATATCGCACAGGGGCCGAGCGGTTCCTCGAATGACAGCAGGGCGCGGTCGGTGGCGACCCACAGGCGACGCGTCATGCCGAAGAGCGCTCCATCTTCCTTGTCATCCTCCATGGCGACACCCAGCCACTCGTCCGCATCGAGGGCACGACAGAGCTCGTCGAAGCACGCGTTCATCTCCTCAGATGCGGCCCGCTCTTCCTCATCGCCCTTCTGGGCCGCAGAGGCGTCGAGGGCAACACGCAGCACCTCGGGCATCTCCAGGCTCGTAGCCACAGGAGCCGAAGCGGCGCCTTCCCCGAGCAGCGCGAGGAAGCGGTTCTGCATCGCCATGATGCCGAGCTCACCCAGGGCGGCAGAAACGGACGACGCGTCGAACGCCGGGAACGCCACCTCGGTCAGGTCGCACTCGATGGGCGCGTCCGTCATGATCGTGGCGATCTTGCGGGAGATGAGCGCGTCATCGATGTGCGCGCGCAGGTTCTCGCCCATCTTGCCCTTGACCTCGTCGGCATGGGCAATAACCTCGTCCAAGCTGCCGTACCGGGCGATCAATGCGCTCGCCTTTTTGGGGCCGATGCCCGGCACGCCGGGAATGTTATCGGAAGAGTCGCCCTTGAGACCGTAGAAATCGGGTACGAGATTGGGCGTGATGCCATGGTAGAGGTCGTCCACGCTCTCGGGTGTCATGATAGCGATGTCGGAAAGGCCCTTGCGCGTGGAGACCACATGCACATGTTCTGTAACAAGTTGATACATATCGCGGTCACCGGTGACGAGATACATATCGCACTCCGCCTCTTCACCGCGGCGGGCGAGCGTACCCAGAATATCGTCGCCCTCCCAGCCTTCGAGCTCGATCACGGGGATCGAGAGGTTCTTCAGCAGTTCTTTGATCATGGGGAATTGGCTGCGAAGATTCGGATCCATGGGTGGACGCTGGGCCTTGTACTGGGGCAGCATCTCCATGCGGACCTTCGGACGGCCCTTGTCGAACGCGCAGACCACGCCGTCGGGCGAGAACTCGTCGACCATCTTAAGGAACATGTTGAGGAAGCCGAATACTGCGTTGGTGGGGCGGCCGTCCGGCGCGTTCATGGTGGGGGGCACAGCATGGAAGGCGCGGTGCATGAGCGAGTTGCCATCGATGACGGCGATGACGCGTCGGGCACGGGCAGGCGTGAAATCAGGCATGGAGGACCTCTCTCGTCCGTTTTCTCTCGCAAACCAGTCTACCCCACCGCCCGGACAAGTAGGCGCAGGCCGATAGATGGCAGTAGGCCCCGGAAGGACATCCCTCACTAAACAATCCAGAGGATTTGCGCAAAGCGCAGATCCGGGGGCGTTTGGGGAGGGATGTCTTTCCGGGGCCGGCCGAGCACGTCCGCTCGGCAAACCCTAGTTGAACTTGAAGATCTTAGACGCAAGATGGTACATACCGATGGTGGTCTTCTCTCCCAGCTTGCCCGGCAGGTTCGTGCCCCAGCCAATCACGCCGTGGCGCGCCTTGCGGTACATCTTCTCGTCATACGTGCGCAGATCGTTCCATAGGGCAGCAAGCTCATCATCGATGCCCGGCTTGTCGGAAAGCTTGGTGAACACCGAGCAGATGGCCATCATCATGGTGAAGTAACCCATCATGTAGGAGCGCAATTTCTCCTGTTCGACGTCCTCGTACAGGTGGTAGGACTCCATCATGATGCGCGTAATGCGGAACTGCTGGTCCAGGCGCTTGACCATAGTGGCCTCGTTTACGCTCTGACCCTCACGACCAATGAAGTAACGATACAGGTCGATGTCGGCGTAATAGAGAGTCTTGCAGTTGGGCAACGGCACGTACGCGTAGATATTGTCCACGTAGAAGGTGTGCGGTGGCATGGGGAGGTCGTGCCTGCGCAAGACATCCGTGCGGTAGCACAAAGAGTGCATGAGCAGGTTCTGATCGGGGCGGAAGCGCCCGATCTCCTCCCAGGAAAAGACCTTTTTGCGCGGCAACGCCATGCGATAGCTGATCGTGGTGTGCGTGCCTCGTGAACCTTCTCGTACACGTAGTTCGAGATGAACAGGTCAACGCGCAGGTCGCGCTCCTCAAATCCGCGAAGAATGGTGAGCATGGTGGAAAGCGCGGCGGCGTCGAGCCAGTCGTCGGAATCGACGACCTTGTAGTACGTACCCTGGGCTTCGCGCAGGCCGGCACGCACAGCCATGCCATGGCCGCCGTTCTCCTGATGCACCACGCGGACAATGCCCGGATACCGCGCCTCCCATTCATCTGCCTTGGCGCCCGTTTCGTCCTCCGAGCCGTCATCGACGATGATGATCTCGATGTCGGACGCGAACTTGGATCCCTCGAGGATTGAGGCGATGCAGTGATCCATATCCTTAGCGGCATTGTAACTGGGGGATGCCAAAAGAGAGCACCTTGTGGCCCTCCCCCCGCCGGCGTCACAGAAATCGTCCTGATGGGAAACGCGACGCGGGCAGCCTCGATATCGTAAGCAGTCGCAACGCAGGTCTGTTCGGTATTAGGCATGGCAGGCGATGATCTCGTCGGAGAGGTTAAGGGCGGAAGCGGTCACGGCATCCATATCGTAGTAACGATACTCGGCAAGACGGCCGACCGGGTGGAAATTCGTGATGTGCTGCACGCGCTCGAGATACCGCTCGTAGAGCTTGCGGTTGTCGGGGTCGAGAATCGCGTAGTACGGGGTCTGGCCGCTACCCGGCTCGTAAGCGTGGCTGTACTCCTTCATGATGGTGGTCTTGCCTTCGACCTCTTGCCCTGTCATGTTCTTGAACTCGGTGATACGCGTGAAGTCCTCGGACACCGTGTAGTTAACCGTGCCAACCGGCTGGAAGCGATCCATGTCGAGGGTCTCGAACTTCATGTCGAGCGTACGGTACGGCAGAGCGCCCAGATCAAGGTTGAACAGCTCATCAAGCGGACCGGTGTAGATGACCTCGCCACCGTAGACGTTGCCGTGAACCTTAACCGTGGTCTCGTCGAGCTCGAAGATGTCGCGTGCGTCGACACCACAGAACACATCGATGCAATCATGGTCGAGCATGTTCTCGAACAGGGCGGTGTAGCCTTCCGCGGGCATACCCTGGAAGGGGGCCTGGGGGAAGTAACGGTCATCGTCACCCACGAACACGGGGACGCGCGCAGTGACGGACGGATCGATCTCGTCGGGCGTCTGACCCCACTGCTTCATCGTGTAGTGCAGGAATACGTTCTCGTACACGTAGTCGGCGACCTCGGCCAGGTCCGGGTCGTTTTTTCTCGCGAAGCTTCAGGATCGGAACCTTCACATCCTTGCCAAAAACGTGTCGACGAGCTTGTTGTAGAGCTCTTCGCCGCGCTGATCGCCAAAAAGCGAGCAACAGGCTCTTGTGGTTGAAGGGCACCGGCATGAACGTGCCGTGAACGTTGGCGAGCACTTTGTGCTGATAATCGGTCCACTCGGTGAAGCGGGAGAGGAAATTGTGCACGTTCTCGTTGAACGTATGGTAGATATGCGGGCCGTACATATGCACCAGAATCCCGGCCTCGTCGTAATAGTCATACGCGTTGCCGGCGATATGGTCGCGACGTTCCAAGACGGCGACGCGGAATCCGACGGTCTCGGCGAGGCGACGGGCGCACACGGCGCCGGCGTATCCCGCGCCGACGACGATCATGTCGTACGCGTTCGGGTTGAAGTCCTCCGGGAGACCGAAAGTGATCTGCATGACAGCTCCTTGCAGGCGGTGGCGACATCTCTTCCCATGAAGCGACGAGCGGGGTCGCCATGGCCCGCATATCGCGTTTTCATCCAAATGATTATAGCGGTCGAGTCATATAATTACCTCTGTCACACCAATAATGCTCATCGCGCGCAGCGGCACGCGATGAGCGATTCATTCTGAGGAGCGTACATGAGCGATTTCCTGAGCCGCATGAAAGCCACCGCCAAGGCGGATAAAAAAGACCGTCGTCCTGCCCGAGGGCGAAGATCAGCGCACCATCGACGCAGCGAAGATCATCGTCGAAGAGGATCTCGCCAACCTGGTCATCTTGGGCGATCCCGAGAAGATCGACGTCCCCGGCGTCACCGTGATCGACCCCAAGTGCGGCCCCAAGCACGAAGAGTACGCCCAGAAGTTCGCCGAGCTCCGCGCCAAGAAGGGCGTGACCATCGAGCAGGCCCGCGCCCAAATGAACGACGCCACCTATTACGGCACCATGATGGTCAAGATGGGAGATGCCGACGGCCTCGTGTCCGGCGCCTGCCACTCAACCGCCGACACGCTGCGCCCCGCCCTGCAGATCCTCAAGACCGCCCCGGGCACCAAGCTCGTCTCCGCGTTCTTCATCATGTGCACCCAGACTCCGCAGTTCGGCACCGACGGTACGCTGATCTTCGCCGACTGCGGCCTGAACATCAACCCCACCTCCGACGAGCTCTCCGAGATCGCCATCGCGTCCGCCAAGAGCTGGCAGACCTTCATGGGAGGTGCCGAGCCGCACGTGGCGCTGCTCTCCTACTCCACCATGGGATCGGCTGGCGGCGAGGTCGCCAAGAAGGTCCAGGAGGCTGTGGCGTTCTGCAAGGACAAGGCTCCCGAGGTCGCCATCGACGGCGACCTTCAGCTCGATGCCGCCATCGTGCCCACCGTGGCGCAACTCAAGGCCCCGGGCTCCCCGGTCGCCGGCAAGGCGAACGTGCTCGTGTTCCCCGACCTCGAGGCCGGCAACATCGGCTACAAGCTCGTGCAGCGTTTCGCCGGTGCGGATGCCTACGGCCCGATCCTGCAGGGCATCGCCAAACCGGTGAACGACCTGTCGCGCGGCTGCTCGGCCGAGGACATCGTGGGCGTGGTGGCCATCACGGCCGTTCAGGCTCAGATGGCCGAGTAAGCCTCCGATTCATCGCGCGTGGCCATGGGGCCGGGCGTTGCTTTGGCAGCGCCCGGCCCTTTCCCTATCAAAACGCAAGGTGCGGCCGAAGCGACTACGGTTGCCCGCCAAAGGGTACAGATGTCATAACGGATGCCAAGGCGAGAGAAAGGGGCACCCATGTTGTTCAAGAACGTTTTGGTTCCCTTCGATGAGTCCGAGCACGCGCAGGCGGCGCTCCATCTTGCCATCGACTTCGTGGGGGACGACCCCACGGCGACGATCCATATCGTCACGGTCGTATCGAACGACATCATGCCGCCCTCGATGATCTCCGCCGCTGGTGCCTTTGGAGAGGCCCCCATCGACTACACGAGCTACGAGTCACTCCTCACCTCGATCGCCGAGCGCTCTGACCGCGAGCTGCGCGACAGCATCGGCAGCATCCTTGGCAAGGACCTAGATGCCATCAAGGCCAAGGTCGTCATTGATACGCGCCTGGCACCCTCCCCTGTGGACGGGATCACCAACTACGCCGCCGACCATCGCTGCGACCTCATCATCATGGGCCGGCGCGGCTTGGGCGCCCTGCGCGGCATGCTCGGCAGCGTGAGTTACGGCGTTCTGCGTTCGTCCGAGATTCCCGTCCTCACGGTCAAGTAGTCCCCAACTGAAAGCGGCCCCTCATGTGAGGGGCCGCTTCGCGTGATGCTCTGGTGAGCGAGGTTACTTGGCCAAGCGCTCGACGTCCAGCGAAATCATATACTCCTCGTCCGTGGGAATGACCACGACGGTGACGCTAGAGCCGGCAGCGGAAATGACGCCGCCCTTGCCGCCCACGCACTCCCTGTTCTTGGCGCGATCAACGCGAACGCCGAGCCACTCGAGGAACTCGCAGAACGCCTGACGGGTCGCCCAGTCGTTCTCGCCAATGCCACCAGCGAAGGTGATGGTGTCGACGCCGGCCATGGAGAAGATCATGGAGCCGGAGTGCAGCATCGCCTTGTAGGCGAACAGGTCGAGCGTGAACAGCGCCTTCTCGTCGCCCTCGAGCGCCGCCTCGCGAATGTCGCGCGCATCGCTCGTCTTCTCATACATGGCGAGGATACCGGACTGCTTGTTCATCATGGTATCGACCTCGTCGGCGGTGTAGCCACCCACGCGCTGCAGGTAGCAGACGGTGGCGGGGTCGATGGAGCCGCAGCGGGTGCCCATCATGAGGCCGTCGAGCGGGGTCAGGCCCATCGTGGTGTCGCGGCACACGCCGTCCTCGATGGCGCACAGGGAGCTGCCATTGCCCAAGTGGCAGGACAGCAGGCGGTGGCAGCGGTCGCCGAGCATCTCCTTGGCGGTCTTCCACTCATAGCGATGGCTCGTGCCGTGCGCGCCGTACTTGCGCACGTGGTACTTCTCGCGAACCTCGCGAGGCAGCGGGTAGGTGTAGGACATCTCGGGCATGCCCATGTGGAAGGAGGTGTCGAACACAGCGACGTTCGGAATACTCGGATAGGCATCGCGGCAGAACTCGATTACGCCGGCCTCAGCGTAGTTGTGCAGGGGGGCGAGGGGCGCCACCTCGTAGATCTTGGCGAGCACGTCGTCGTCAACGAGGGCAGAATCGGTGAAGTGCCAGCCGCCCTGGACGATACGATGGCCGATGGCGTCCATTTCGAAGCCATGCTCGTTGATAAGATCGATGACCATGCGAACGGCCGTGCCGTGATCGGGTAGAACAACGGCCTCCTTGGCCTTTTCCCCACCCTCGCTGTGACCGAAGATTCCCTCTTCGAGGCCGATCTTCTCGCAGTTGCCCTTGGTGAAGACCTCGCGAGTCTTGGTGTTCATGAGCTGGAACTTGAGACTCGAGCTACCGGCGTTGAGAACGAGGACGTTCATGACACTCCCTACAAATGATGCGCGGACAATCGTGCGTCGCGCAGGACGTTACAACGGTTCTATCATAGCGCGAATGTGCGCACGCAGGCATCCCACCGCGCGCACAACGCTATTTTGCATGCGGGCCCTGCGGCCTCAAATGAGTCCTTCGCCGAGCGGCTTGCCGCCGAGCACGTGCAAGTGAACGTGCATGACGGTTTGACCGGCGGCCTCGCCCTTGTTCGAAATCACGCGGAAGCCCTCATCGAGGCCCTTGATGCGGGCGACCTCGGCCACTGCGTGCATCATGGCGGCGAGCGTCTCGGCGGGAATGCCATCGATGATGTTGTCGTAGTGCTCCTTGGGAATCACGAGCGTGTGCGCGGGCGCTGCGGGTTGAGGTCGTCAAACGCGATGACCAGGTCATCCTCGTAGACGATGGTCGAGGGGATCTCGTGGGCGGCAATTTTGCAGAAGATGCAGTCGGACATGGGGCTCCTTTCAATTGTGTTCCCGTGTCGGCAAGGGGGGCATATCGACCCGTGCTCAACAGTCCTGGCTCGCACGGACCGTCCACCGGACGGTCCGGCTCGTGCGGAACTGCGCGCGGGACGATATCGCCCTACGACAAACGACGTCCCCCTCGATTATCGCATCGAAAGGGCGACTACGGGTTGAGGGGATGGCTCTTAGAGGTTGAGGCTGTCGGCGTCATCCGCGGGCTCGCCGGGAACGAGCTGATCGGTACCGTCGACATCTTGCAGCAGGACGGAGACCTTTTGCTCGGCCGCTGCCAGACGACCGCGGAGGCTCTTGAGAAGCTCCACGCCGCGCGTGTAGCTCTCGAGTGATTCCTCGAGCTCCATATCACCTGACTCGAGACTGCGGATGATAAGCTCAAGCTCGGTGGACGCCTCCTTGTAGGTAAGCTCCTCAACGTTCTTGCGATCTGCCATGTTCTTCTCCTTACTCGGCGCCACTCCGGGCAACGCGTAGCTTCCTGTATCTTCTCGGCTTATTTCCCAGCATGTGTGATGTTGCGGACAGATGCACTCACTTCGCCGTCGGCCATGCGTACCCGCACTTCGTCACCCGGCGCGAACACGTCCACGCTCGTCGCGACGCGCCCGGCACCGTCGTAGGCGATGGAGTACCCGCGGCCGAGGACCTTGAGCGGCGAGAGCGCATCGAGTGCTGCCGCGTTTTTCCCCAGATCCGCCACGGGGCCGCTCAAGATGATCGAACCCTTGGCACGTAGCTTAGAGGTGTACAGGTCCAGGGCGTGACGTTTGACGCCCAGACCGGAAACGCTCGCCTCCAGGCGCGGTGCCAGGCGGTCGAGCGCACCGGTAAAGCGCTCCTGCGAGCGGTCGCACACGACGGCGAATCGATCCGCCGTCTGCGCGAGCTCGGCACGGCGACGATCGACGACATTCGTGGGGTCGACCAGGCACGGACGCGACGCATAGCCATCGACCTCGAGTGCAAGACGCTCGAGCCGCATGGACATCGCGCGGGAGATCCTCCCCAACATGCCCTCACATTCCGCATCCGCGGAAGCGGTAAGCGATACCAGGGAGCGCTGCAGCCGCTGCTCACGCATATTCAGCACATTAACGAGTTCGGCGAACTCGGGGGCCACCGACTCCGCCGCCGCTGTGGGTGTGGAGCACCGGCGGTCGCTCACCATATCGCAAATCGAATTGTCGGGCTCGTGTCCGATGCCGGTCACCACGGGCACGGGACTGGCCGCGACGGCGCGGGCGAGGGACTCGTCGTTGAAGGTCATGAGATCCTCGAAGGAACCACCACCGCGAACGAGCAGGATGCAATCGGGTGCGGGCGAAATCGCGGCCGCACGGCGCAGCCCCTCGATGAGCTCGGCGGGGGCACCCTCCCCTTGGACCTTCGCCCCCACACAGACGACCTCGACCAGCGGGTTGCGGCGGCGCAGCGTGCGCTTGACATCGTTGACGACGGCACCGGATAGCGACGTGACGACGGCGATGCGCGTGCAAAAGACCGGAATGCGGCGCTTGCGCTCGGGTTCCATCGAGGCCCTCGCGGCGCAGCTTCTCCGCAAGTTGGCAACCTGCTGACGAAGCAGGCCCTCCCCCGCCAAGGTGAAGGAGCTCGCCTTGAAGCTCATCTTCCCCGTGGGCTTGTACAGGTCGAACGTCCCCGTGAACAGCACTTGCAGGCCGTCGCGCAAATCAAAAGGCGCGCTTGTCGTACGTGCCCTTCCACACGATGCAATCGAGCGCCGCAGACTCGTCCTTGATCTGAAAATAGCAATGGCCGCTACGAGCGTTTGGACCGCGAAAGCCGGTCACCTCGCCGAGCACGGTGATCTTGGGAATGTCGTGGAGCGCACCGGCGGCGAGCTCTGCCGCTTGCGAGACGGAAAGCGCGTCCTCATCGGGCACCGCGGAAGGTGCCTCGGGCGAGGAGCCCGTCAGGTTCCACGCGTTCATATGCCCTCCTCTCACTCGTATCTTCGAACTCGAACCAGTGTAGCAACGCGTGCGGACAAAACGAAGCACCGCGTGAGCGAGCAGAACCGCACCCGGGCACGCGCCGCGCCCCCTCGCAGCCACGCGCCCCGAGCACGGCCACGCAACGGTGCGTGGGCACCGCGCAGGGGCTGCTCACGTATGGCTGCTCGCAAAGGGCTACTCGTCGCGATTCCTGTTGGTGCGGGCGAGCAGATAGAGCAGCTGCATCACGCTGGCAAGCGCTGCCGCCACGTAGGTGAGGGCGGCGGCGGTGAGCACCTTGCGAGCACCGCGCACATTGACCTCGCTCATGCCCGAACGCTCGATATAAGCCACCGCACGGCGGCTGGCGTCGATCTCGACGGGAAGCGTTACGAGCTGGAAGATGACGGAGAAGGCGAACAGTGCGATGGCGAGCGTGGTGAGTCCGGCCACATTCATCATGATGCCGAGTAAGAACACGATGGTCCAAATGTTCTGGGTGAAGTTCACCACGGGCACAAGCGCATGACGGACCTTCATCATAAAATACCCGCTCTCGCGTTGCGCGGCGTGGCCCGCCTCGTGGCAGGCGACCGCGACACTCGCGACCGATCCGCCGCTGAGGTTCTCTCGGGAGAGGTAGAGGTTGTTATCGCGCGGGTCGTAGTGGTCGGACAGGTGACCCGAGGTGCCCCTGATGCCCACGCGACCGCACCCGAGGTCGTCGAGCATGCGACGCGCAACCTGCTCGCCCGTCTCCCCGTCCGAGGCGACTTTGGACCAGCGACGATAGGTCGAGTTTGACGTAGTTTTGCGCCATCAGGCCGATAACCGTGGTAACCAGCACGATAACGAGATACAACGGGTCAAAATCCAAACCCGTAGCCATATCCATAGCCGTAGTAAGGCATCTGCGAATCCTTTCAAGCACGCGTCCATTCGCACATGCAGCTTGTTCTACCCAAAAACCGCCCAAGGCGCGGGAGATGGGCGCCCACAATGAAAAGAGAACCAAAGGGGGTAGGAATGTACGAAAACGAGGGCGAGAGAGGCTCGATTTTCGACATTCCTACCCTCTACGCAGCGCAAACGGGGACGATTGCGCAATGCGGACGGGGGGCGATGAACCCTCCGCTCTTTCAATTGCCGGGCAGACTAGAAGTCCGCCGCGCCCTCGCTATCCATCCACTCCGCCTGGAACTCGGCATAGCGCCCGTCGATGATGGCCTGGCGCGCGCGACGCATGAGGTCGAGCAGGAAGTAAATGTTGTGCTGCGACAGCAGAATGCCGCCGAGCATCTCCTTCTGTGTGACCATGTGGCGGATGAGCGCGCGAGAGTAGCCGCCGGTGCACACCGGGCAGGTGCACTTCTCGTCGATGGGGCGCGGGTCCTTCGCGAACTTGGCGTTCTTGAGATTCATGCGGCCGGTGCTGGAGAACGCCGTGCCCATACGGCCGGTACGCGTGGGCAGGACGCAGTCGAACATGTCGATGCCGCAGCCCACGCCGCGCACGAGCGTAGTGGGGTTGCCCACGCCCATGAGGTAGCGGGGCTTGCGGCGCGGCATGTGCTCGGACACGAGCGGCTCGAGCGTCTCGAACATGACCTCGTGGGGCTCGCCCACGGAATAGCCGCCGATGCCGTAGCCGGGAAAGTCGCCGATCTCCTCGAGGTGCTTGAGGGAGCGGCAAGCGCAGATCGAGGTGCATGCCGCCCTGGACGATGCCGAACAGGGCCTGGTCATCGCGGGTATGGGCCTTGTAGCAGCGCTCGGCCCACATGCTGGAGAGCTCGACGGCGCGCTCCACGAACTTGCGCGTGGCGGGGTACCCGGGGCACTGGTCGAGCTGCATGCAGATATCGCTGCCGAGCTTCATGGCGATCTCCATGTTGTCCTCGGGCGTCCAGAAGACATGGGAGCCGTCGTAATCGGTGGCGATGAAGCGCACGCCCTCGTCGGTGAGCTTGACTGCGTCGGAATGGGAGAAGATCTGGAAGCCACCCGAGTCCGTGAGGATGGGGCCGTGCCAATTCATGAAATCGTGCAGGCCTCCGAGCTCGGCGATGGTGTCCGCGCCGGGGCGCATGGCGAGGTGATAGGTATTGGCGAGCACGATCTGGGCGCCAAGGTCCTTGACCGTCTCGGTGGGAATGCCCTTGACGTTCGCCTTGGTGCCCACCGGCATGAAAATCGGGGTCTCGATATCACCGTGCGGCGTGTGTAGAATGCCCGCACGGGCATGCGTCTTGGGGTCTTCGACGACGATCTCGTACTTGAACAGGGACTGATCCATGAAACGGCTCCTCGGTTATTCGGTGCCGGGCGCACACGGGGCGATCGCCCTTCCTCGCGAGGCGCCCCATGCAGGGAACCTCGCATCCGCGCGCCGGCGGCACCGCGCGATATCAGCCGCTTATTGTACTATCGGGCACGCCCTTTCCGCGCACTCCCGCCTGAGCAGCACAAAATATGTCTGTCCAAACCCTTTTACATCTGTCGTTTTGCCTACTCCGCGCCCGGTAGTCCGTTATTTGCGCCGCGGTTGGGACGCTTGAGAGAGAGGAGCTGATCGCGCACCTGCTCGCACTGGGAAATCGCCTTGTCAACGCGCCCCTTCGACTCCATGATGCGCTGCTGGACCATGGCGTCCATGAAGGCGTTGTCGAACAGCCAGTCGGCAGTGAGGAGGAAGTCGCCGACGTCGGGGCCGAGCCCGGCGAAGCCCTGAACGTCATCCAGCCCGTCTGCCAGGCGTGCCAGTGACGCTTGAGCAGCGGAGAGGTGGCGGCGCGCGGCCTGCATCTTGTCGTGCTTAATCAGTGAGCTAAAGAATCCCCCACCGAAGATGTCAAACCATCCCCAGTTGCCGGCGCTCTTGAGATCACGCGCCGCGGCGTCAAGGCAGTTAAGCGCGTCCTCCACCGCCGTGAGCGCCTCATCAATCTCGATATCCTGACGTGCCATCGTCTTCCCTTCCAAGTCGGTTGCTCAATTCTACCCGCTATGGACCCGTTCGTTCTTCCAAGCGCAGGGATGGCGGCATTGCATGCACCAGCCGATGGCAAATCAGCCGACTCCGAGTGCGCGAGACGCGCCACGAGCATACGGAACGGGCGAGAGACAGGACAAGTTGAGGTTTTTCGTATCGATATCGAGAAATAGAAAGTAGCGACAACAGTGGCAAGCGCATGACCTGTGGCGATTATGGACGCAGAGCCGCCCCTACTTCACGAAACCAATTTTCAATACGAAAAAGCTCAAGTTTGTGAGCAATGAGCGACTTGCGAGCCGCTTCGGCCACGGGAAAGGCGGCTTGCGTGCCGTTTCGACCATGGAAAGGCGGCTCAGACTTACGGGCAGTCGGCTCACCCTTGCGGAAAGGCGGCTCGCCTCGCCTCGCGAAGCCATGCAAAAGCCTCCCACCCCCAGCTTTTGCCTCTTGCCGGGAAATGGGAGGCCGAATGCGGGTCCGTCCGACCGAATCGCACGCCAATCCAGTCGCCCCTTGCCAATGGGAACATGAACGCATCGATTACAACCCAAAGCACGCCTTGATTCCACCCGTCAAAGGCGGTAACGATTCGGTGCTAGGCCGTTCGCCGGGGGCGATTGCCACATCGGCATCAGGTCCGCCGATGTGGCCTTGCAACGCAGTCTTGCCTTACGGGCGCTGGCCCATGCCGCCCTCAAGTGTGAGGGTCTCGCCGTTCATGTACTTGAAGTCGGGTCCGCACAGCTGAACGACGACGCGGCCGATCTCGGTCTCGACGTCACCGTAGTGGCCCGCCGGCGGCATGTGGACGTTGGCCTCGAAGGCCTCAGGATACGCGTTCTGGAAGTTCTCCAGCTGGGCGGTCCAGGCAAGCGGGCAGACGATGTTGACGTTGACGCCGTCCTTGCCCCACTCGTTCGCGGCAACGCGCGTCAGGCCGCGGATGCCCTCCTTGGCGGCGGCGTAGGAACACTGACCGTAATTGCCGAACAGGCCGGCACCGGAGGCGAAGTTCACCACGGAGCCCTTGGCCTCTTTAAGATGCGGATAGCACTTCTGCATGTAGAGGAACGTCGCGTACAGTCCGGAGTACAGGGCCAGGTCGAACTGCTCCATGGTGTGGTCGGCAATGGTGACACCGGACGCAGAAGCTTGGGCGTTGTTCACGAGCGCGTCGATGCGGCCGAACTTGGCGATCGCCTCGTCGACGACATGCTGCACGATAGCCTCATTGTCCTGGCCGGCGGAGACATCGGCCTGGACCGGAAGGACCTCGATGCCGTACTCGGCCTCGAGCGACTCCTTGGCCGCCTCGAGCTTTGCCACGTTGCGGCCAGTGATGACGAGGTTGGCGCCCTCCTTGGCAAAGGCGATATCGATGCCGTAACCGATGGATCCGGCGGAACCATCCTGGAGCGTGGCCTTGCCGCCACCCGTGACGATTACGGTCTTACCGGTGAAAAGCCCCATGTCTTTCTCCTCTCAATTAATTATTGTGCAGAAACCTGCACACAACTACCGCAACCATACCCCTCTTACACCTCACGCAATCAAAGCCGGCAACGCTGTTCGTTAAGCGGCGTTCCGCGATTCGCCAAACGGATAAACAAGACCGCCCATTCCCAGAGGCAGCGCTAAGACAAGTATGCGAAAACGTCTTGGAATCAAGGTAGCCAAAGCCATGCGTCCGCACCGCGCCGTATGATAGAGCCATACGAACGGCGGGCATCGACCGCATGCGAAAGGGGCACCATGAGCGAACGTGACGATATGCAGCCTGTTGATGCGACGTCAAACCAAAACGACGAGACGGCAACCAACAGCGACTCAGCCAAAGAAGTACACGCAGATGGGGTCGCAGTCGAGCCCGAAAACCGAGCCATTGAGCCGACCGGTTCGGCCCGTTCGGCCAATTCGACAGGTTCGGCCATCTCGGCTGATTCGACCGGCGCGACCGGCACCACCGAGCCAGCCGGCTCAACCGATTTGGCCAACATGCCTGACCGGACAGAAACCAACGCCGCGCGGGCAGTAGGTGCGTTCTTTGCAGAGGGCGTGGCGAGCATGAAGGAGATGAGCGCAGCCCATCGCGCTCACAGCGAGGCGCGCGGAGAGCTCGAGCGCCTGGACAACACCATAGCCGCTCGCGAACGCGAACTCGCGCGCCGCCGCGACATCGAGTCGCGCTATGACGAGATCGTCGCAGAAGAAACAGCTCGCAAGAACGCCGCCGTTCAGACACGTGAGGCCGCCGAGGAGCGTCGCGCCGCAATAGCCGCAGAAGTCGCCGAACTCAAAAACAACCTGGAGAAGATGCGAGACGAGGACGCCTCCGTTGAGCGTCGCCTCAAGTCCGCCGTCGATGCGGCGGAGGACAAGGAGCGGTCATCGCGCGAATCCGGCAAACGCCTTCAGCGTCGGCTCGATGATGCGCAGGAGAATCTCGAGCGTACGGTCAAGGAGCACGACGAAGGCGTCTCGACCGCACAGCAGACGGTCAAGAGCGCCGAGTCGCTGCTGGCGACGCTCAATGCCGAATACGCCGAGATCCAGCGCAACCCTTCCGCCAATCCCGCTGGGTACTCCGTGCGCAAACGCGAGCTCGAAGATGAGATCTCCGACGCGGCGTGCGCGCTGCGAACGGCAAAGGATGACGTTCCGCGCATCGAACAAGAAACCCAAGCGGCAATTGACGAGGCTCGCGCCGCCGTCGCCGAGGCAGAGAAGCCCATGGCGTCGGCACGCGAGGCATTCAACGCCGTCGCAGCGGCGGCGGACCGCGCGCGAGATGCGTACAGCGAGGCGAAAGATGACGCCGAGAAGCGTCAGAAAAAACTGCGTGGCGAGATTTCCGAACGCGAAAAGGAGGCAAAAGCCGAAGAGCACGCCGCCCAAGTTGCGCAAAAGGAGGCGGACGCCGCCCAATCGACGCTTGATGAAGCCAATGAGATCCACGCGCATCCCGAGGCGACCGCATCTCTTGCCCATGCCCTCGAGGCAGATCGTGCCGAGCGCATTGACCGCGTCGCCGAAGTCGAGGAGCTCGCCGCCGCCGAAAAGACCGTCCGCGAGCGCACGCGAGGGGCGCGCTTGAAGCTCGTACTTGCAATTGCCAGCATCGTGCTCGTCGTGGTGCTCATGCTGGTTTGGACGTATCTCGCCCAATAGCCCCATTGCCCCGACGTGACGGCGGCAATCACGCAAAAGCCCGGCCCCCGCTATGAGGAGCCGGGCTTCGACTTGAGCCAAGGGGCCATCGGCCCTAGCGACGGCGCGAACGCGACGCTACTCCACGACCTCGACGAGCTCGATGTCGAAGTTGAGGTCGCAGCCTGCCAGCTCGTGGTTGGCGTCGAGCTTGACGCCCTCGGGCGAGACCTCGACGACCGTCACGGGCACGGGCATACCGCCGGGACCCTGCAGGAAGAGCTTCATGCCGACCTCGATCTTCTCGAAATCCGGCACCTGATCGGCCGGGAAGAAGAGGATCATGTCCTCGGAGCGCTCACCGTACGCCTCGGCGGCCGGGATGTGGACGGTCTTCTTCTCGCCCACCTCCATGTCGAGCACGGCGGCGTCGAAGCCCTTGATCATCTGGCCGGCGCCGCCACGAACTCGATGGGCTCGCCGCGATCGTAGCTGGAATCGAACTGGGTGCCGTCGTCGAGCGTGCCGCGGTAGTGGGCCTTGACCGTCTTACCCTGGTTGGACATGTGCATCCTCTTTCAATAGTAGTAATCCCCGCCCGGATGAAGGCGGAAGGCTTGCAAAATGGCCGAAGGCGAGTTCAGGCCTCCCCGCCGGCACGTTGAACCACTATACCCGAGGCTCGAGCAGCTCATGCAGTATGCGCTCCCGATTATTGATAAAGAGCTCCGTGACCTGATAGCTCTCAGTCTCCTCGTAACCGATCTCATGCAACTCACCATCGTCAAATGAGATGATGCGCGCACCCGGAAGCCCCAAGAGAATGGGCGAGTGCGTAGCCACGATGAGCTGGCTGCCGTGATGTGCAAGCTGGTCCATCTCGTACAGCAAGGTCAGCTGCCGCGCAGGCGAAAGGGCCGCCTCGGGCTCATCGAGAAAATACAGGCCATTGTCCCGGGAGCCGTCTTGGATGAATCCGAGAAACGCCTCCCCATGGCTCATCTCGTGCAGCGGGACCCTTGCGCCTGTAACGGGATTCGTGTACATCGCACCCGGAAGCCCCGGCCTCATGCTGCACCGATCGGCCTCGGACGCGACGTTATAGAAGCTCTCCGCCCGCAAAAAGAAGCTGCTGCGCGGCGCCAAACGCCCCCGCTCCATGTAAATGCCCTCGTGGAGGACGGAATGGGAATCCCTCGTGGCAAACGTGTAGTTGGACGTGCCTCCCTCGGCGTTGAGGCCATACGCGACCGCCATGGCCTCGAGCAGGGTCGACTTACCCGACCCGTTCTCGCCAACGAAAAACGTGACGTTCGAGTCGAAGACGAGCGAACGCTCGCCCAGCGACGCGAGCGCGGAGATACGGCGCAGGTACTCGTCTCCGTGGACAAGCTCCCACAGAATCGAAACGGAAGATATGAACAGCTCACCATCGAGCATGACGCCCCCTATCGTCCGTGCCCCAAATGCTGTCATTGTACGCGCGCGCCAAGACAAAGCCCTCCGTCACGATGAGGTGACAGAGGGCTTTCGTCACATGAGGCAGTTCGTTGGTTACTCGTCAGACCCTTTCGGCTCGGCGTTCTTCTCCGGCGGGAGCACCAGGTTCAAGATGATGCCCATGAGCGCGGAGGTCGCCATGCCGGGCAGAGTATAGTCGCCCAACGGGATGGCAATGCCCGCTGTCTCCATGCCCACGCCCAGGATGATGACAACCGAAGCGATCATGAGGTTGCGGTTCACGTCGAAATCCACGCCATTGGACACGAGCATGCGCAGGCCGTTGGAGGCAATGAGGCCGAACAGCAGCAGGCACACGCCGCCCATGACCGGGCTCGGGATGGAGTTGATGAGCGCAGCGAGCTTGGGGCACAGGCCGCCGACGATGAGCGCGAATCCGCCCGCGTACCAGAAGATCTGGGTGGAGTAGACGCGCGTGACGCTCATGACGCCGATGTTCTCGGCATACGTGGTGGTGGGAGGACCTCCCAGGAAGCCCGAGATCATGGTGGACAGGCCGTCGCCGGCGAGTGAGCGCGGCAGCAGCGGGCGATAGTCCTTGTCGACGATCTCGCCCACGGCGAGCAGGTGGCCGATATGTTCGATGACCGTGACCACGGCGACCGGCGCGATGAGCGCGATGGCGCCCATGTCGAACTTGGGGAAGCTGATGCTGGGCAGGCCGATCCATGCGGCCTGGGCGATGGGCGCGAAATCCACCATGCCGAACGCCACGGCGACCGCATAGCCCACGATGATGGCGAGCAGCACCGGCACCGTGCCGACGATGCCGCCGCGCCCGGAAAGATCACCGCCGCGAGCAGCGTGACGGCGGCGACCAGGGCGCCTGCGGGTTGAACACCGATGCACCCGCGGCGTCGGTACCCATAAAGGCCATGTTGGCGGCGGTGGCGGACAGACCCACGCCGATGACCACCATGACGGAGGCAACGAGCACGGGCGGCAGCAGGCGGTCAAGCCAGCCCGTGCCGACGAGCTTGATGATGCCCGCCACCACGAGGAACACTGCGCCCGCCACAATCACACCGGACATGGCGGCGTCGAGACCGCGCGTGGCGCCCACCGCGAGGATGGGGCTGATGAAGGCGAACGAGCTGCCCAGATAGCTGGGAATCTTGTTGCCGGTCACGAGCAGGTAGCAGATGGTGCCGATGCCCGAGCACATGATGGCGACGTTGGGATCGAGGCCGGTCAGCACGGGTACGAGCACCGTGGAGCCGAACATGCTCATCATGTGCTGGATTCCCAGCGGAATGGCGCGCGCCGGGGAGACCCGGTCGTCGACGCCGATGACCTCGCGTTCGCGGTTGCTCATGGGCGGTCCTTTCTGTAGGCGACAGTTCAGTCTATGGTACCGTGTAACCCGCAACAGAAGTGCGACGACGCGCGCAAGCTAGAAGAGTTTGCGCAGCGATGTGATGCGGACTGCAGCTGATCCATCCGTCTCGCCCCGCGACTCGCTGCACCCCAGTTCACGTCAGCCACGTAACCCGCGGCCGAGGCCGCTCGTCCATGCGCGGTGCACCAGCGGCGCGACAAGGCGCCACCAACCAAAGGCCCGCCGACCTCGAAAGGAGCCCGCAACGCATGAGCGACACCCGCCTCGTCCTCACCCTGCACGCCGATGGGCTCGAGATCCCCGTCGAGGTCACTCGCAAACACGTAAAGAACCTCAACCTGCGCGTCCGCGGCGACGGGTCGGTCGCACTCAGCATTCCACAGCGCCTCTCCTTCACCCGCGCGCAGGCGTTTCTGGACTGCAAGGCAAGCTGGATAATCGAACGCGTCCGCCGCGCCCAGATGCGGAACACGCGTATTTCCCCAACCGAGGGGGAAAGCGATGGCGATGGACGAACCTCGTACCCGCTGTGGGGAGACCTCACGCCCCTCGGCCCCGACCACCGCGGCCAAGACGCCATCGACAACCTCTACCGCGAAGAACTGGGGCGCGTCCTTTCCCGCATCGCTGCTCGACTGGAGCGGAGGATGGGCGTCCACGCCTCGCGGTGGAGCATCCGCACGATGAAGACGCGCTGGGGTTCGTGCACCCCGTCCACAGGCGCCATTCGCATTAACGCCCGCCTCGCCGCCTATCCACCCGAATGCCTTGAGTTCGTGGTCGCCCATGAACTCGTCCACCTGCTGGAACCCAGCCACAACGCGCGCTTCCACGCATTACTCGACGAATTCTGCCCCGACAACCGGGCTCTCGCCCAGCGTCTCAGGCAAGGCCCCGTTTCGCCTGACACGGAGAAGCGGAGCGATCACGACGACGAGCTCGAGGCAAAACTGCCTATGGCTGATTTGTAATTACCCCGGCATATCTCCCACAATGAAAAGGACGCCTCCGAAAAGACGTCCCTACTGCAAATTGAGTTGCTTGTTACGAGCGAACGAATCGCCCCTCGAAACTCGAAGCTACTCCTCGACGAGCTCGAACTGATCCGGGCCAACGCCGCAGACGGGGCAGACATAATCCTCGGGCAGCTCGGGGGTGTCGACCTCGACCTCGAAACCGCAAACAACGCAAACGAACTTGTAAGTCTTGTCAGCCATGATTGGCTCCTTTCACAGGCGATTGAACGTAGGTTGAGTATACCCAAGTTTACCGAACATGAGACACGCCAAGCTTCCCATGAACGATCTCGGATCTCCCTCAAACGTTCCGATATGTTATCGGAATGGTTTCCTATTATCAAGCAGTTTCTCTAAGGATGCGACGCATCGGGCAGCGCGCAGTAACCGTCCCGCTAGACTTCAAGCCGGCCATGCCAGCGGGGACGCTACCCCTGATACGAACTCGCTTTGGGGGGCGTCTTGCCTTTGAGCGTGCTGTGGTAGTAAGCATACGTGAGAGGCGGCTCATCGGAAAGCCGCTCGGCTTGCACGACCTCGCCGACGAACAGATAATGTGTCCCCACGTCGACGCTGTCGATCAGCTTGCATGCATATACCGCGCACGCGTGCTCCGGACAATAGGGGCTCCCCACCTCCGAGATTGCCGTCTCGTATTTCTCGAATTTGTCATAGGTGTCACTGGAGCGAAAGCCGAAGTTGCCGATGTAGGGCATGTCCGCCGTTTGATCGATTGCGGTAACTGTGAACGCCCCCGCCTTTGCGATGACCCCAGATGTCACGTTGTCCTTGTGCACCGCGACCGTCATGCGAATGGGCTCGGCGGTCACCTGCACCGCCGTATTGACCACGCATCCCGCCTTGGTGCCGTCCGCCTCTGCAGACACGACATACAACCCATAGCTCATCGCGAACATCGCCGTGGAATCGATAGCCATGACATTCCCCTTTCTCAAATGTCTCGCGTGCACGCGCTTATCACCAGTATAGGGATTACAAAGGCGCGGGGACGGTCGCATCCGTATGAGTCGGTGGGAGGGACGTCGAACGCGTCCGCGCAGGCAGCGTCCATTGCATGGGCATCGAATGCCGAGAGCCTCAAACGCAAACGGGCACCCGATCGCACATGGGTGCCCGTCTGAAGGAAAATGGGCGATTACCGGCTACGTTGCTTGAGAGCCCGATCGATCTCGCGCTGCACGTCGCGCTTGGCCATGTCCTCGCGCTTGTCGTACAGCTTCTTACCTCGGCCAAGGCCAAGCAGAAGCTTGACACGGCCATCCTCGTTGAAATACAACTCCAAGGGCACGAGCGCCACCCCGCGCGTGCGCAGTTTACCGTCGAGATAGTCGATCTGCTTGCGGTGAAGCAGCAGCTTGCGACGGCGATCGGGATCACGGTTGAAAATCGATCCGTTGGAATACGGATGAATGTGCACGTTATGAAGCCAGCACTCGCCGTTGCGGATAAGGGCGAAGGAGTCCGTGATCTGACAGGCGCGTTCACGCAGGCTGCGTACCTCGGTACCGGCAAGCTCGACCCCACACTCGAAGGTCTCGTCAATAAAGTACTCATGATGAGCCGAACGGTTCTTGGCGATAAGCTTCTTTTCCCTGCGCGGCTTACGAGCAAATCCGTCTGCCATAGTTACTCACCTCCCTGTTCGTTGGAAAGCTCCGCGTCAGACTCGCGAATGAGGCGAAGGAGGGCCTCACACGCCGGAGCTCCGACCAAATCGCGGGCGAGCAGGGTGAGGCGCGTGGCCTCATTGCGGTCGCCCTCATCGGCCGCGTCCGTTGCGCACATGAGCAGGCACACGGCGATCTCGGCATTGGCACCGGTTGCCAGGCCCTCCCCCTCGACCGCAGCGTTCGCATCGGCATCGGAGAGCTCGGCGAGTTCGGGATGCTCACGGTCAAGGTGCGAGGCGAGAGCCGTGGCGGCGGCGTCATCGGCGCACGCGCGAATCGCCGCCCGACGGCAACCCTCCGCGGCGGGGAGCTTATCGCACGACAGGAAAAAATGGCCCAAATTCGCAAAGGCACGCGCAAGCGCTTGCGGAGTCGTGGCACGCTCGAGAACTGAAGCCGAAAGCGCCGCCCACTCCCTGGTGTCCCCGAGCGCACGATAGACCTCGGCGAGGTTCAGGCGGTGGGCGCAATTCATGGGATTCCAGCGCACGGCCTGCTTGAGCGCATCGCGCGCAAGCTCATAGTCGCGTTTTTGCACGTACACATAGGCAAGTGCCGCATAGAGACGATCGAGCGGAGCGTCTACCTGCGTGAGCTCGCGGGGATCCTGCTCCACGCGACGATAGGCAAGACGCTCGAACGGGTTGGCAAAGCTGAACCATTGGCGTGCTCGGTGGCGATGCAAGCGGTATCGGCATATTCACCAGCCTCGGCGGCAAGTTCCTCGAGCAGCATGCGCGCCGTATCGAGCTCGCCTTCCGCCAGCAGATCCTCGGCATAATCGATGTCATGCGCCGCAATGGGCATATCCATGGTGTCCTCCTAGAAAAGAGTCGAGGCTTCAGTGTAGCGCAGAAGCGTACAGGTACGAAACACACGAAAGACCCGGTGCCGGACGCCCCATCTCATCGGCATACGGGAGCCCTCACGGGCTAGCGATTGGGGCCCTCGATATGGATGAGTTTGAAATCCAGGTGCCCACGCAACACGTCGACGGAAGCCACCTCGATTATCGCACGCTGCCCGAGCTCGATCACCGTGCCACTCGATTCACCCACAAGACGCAGGCGGATGTCGTCGTACTCCCACCACTCGGCACCAAGCGCCGCCATGCGCATCAGCTTCGGCACCCGTGTCATCCAAACGCACGAATGCGCCCATGTCCGAAATCCACGAAACCGTTCCAGCAAAGCGCTCCCCCACGCGCCCCGCGAAGAACTGTGCGACCTTGATTTTTGCGAGGCCGTCGCCGCCGCGTCGGCAGCACGCTCGTTGTCGCTCGCCTGTCGGCAGAGTGCGGAACACACCTGCACGAGCGACTGGGGCCCTTGCCCACGAGGACGGGGGATCGGGCCGCAGCTTCCTTTTCCCCAGCTCGCGCTTGGCAAGCGCCACCTTGAGCACACGGTGCACGATAAGGTCGGGGTAACGGCGGATGGGGCTCGTGAAGTGACAGTACGCGCGGGCACCGAGCGCATAGTGCCCGCCGTTCTCCGACCGGTACACAGCACGCTGCTGAGCACGCAGGAGCAGGGCGTTCACCAGCGGCGCCATCGGCGTGCCATGGGCATCGACGACCGCGCTGGCGATGGCACGCGGCTCCCCCAGCATGATGCCCGCTGCAAGACCACCCTCAAGTGCACCGAGTTCGGTGAGCGTCTTGACGGCAGAGGCTAGCGTGTCTGCCGAGGGCTCCTCATGCACGCGGTACGCCGCAGTCAGATTGTGGTCGGAGAGGAACTCAGCGACGCATTCGTTGGCGAGCAACATCGCCTCTTCAACCAAGCTGGTGGCGGCACTACGTTCGCGCGTGACGATGTCGATGGGAATGCCCTCGTCATCCAAGAGCACGTGAACCTCGGACGTCTCGAAATCGATCGAGCCGCGCTTACGACGAACCTCACGCCGAGCGCAGGCAAGCGCGTCTGCGTTTCTGAGGAAGGAGGCGAGGTCGACGCCAGAGACGCGAGCAGCGTCGAGGGCGGCGTGGGCACGGCGAACGGTCGCAGCGTCCGCCGTGCCAGGTTCAGGCGTCCGTGGGCAATCAAGCGCGTCGCCGGCCCCACAGCCCGGTCCTCCATGAACGGGCGCGGGCACAGAGTCGTGTACAGCAGACGCCGCAGCGGGAACATCTCCAGCAAGTAGGGCGTCTGCAGCACCGTAATCCAAGCGCACGCGCGAGCGAATCACGCTCGGATACGCTTCATATGCACGAACGCGGCCTCGCGCGTCGAGTTCGATGTCGACGGTAAAGGCGAGCCGGTCCTCATTGGGCCGCAGCGAGCACAGATCGTTGCACAGGCGCTCGGGAAGCATGGGCAACACGCGGTCGGCAAGGTACACCGATGTCGAGCGGCGACGCGCCTCCAGGTCAATCGAGCTTTCCCAGTCAACGTAATGGGACACGTCAGCGATGTGCACGCCGAGCATCCACCCGCCACGCACGGTGCGCGCAACGGAGATCGCGTCGTCAAAATCACGAGCATCGACGGGGTCGATCGTGATGGCGAACCTATCGCGGATATCGCGACGCAGCGGATCGGCCAAAGCGGCCTCGACATCGACCGAGAGCCCCGCGGCCTCATCGATCGCTTCCTGAGGGTACCCGTCCGTAAGTCCATACCGCGCCATGATGCACTCGATGCCCAGGCTCGGCTCGTTGGCATCGCCGATACGGCGCTCGATGGTGACCACACCGGCCTCCGCACGGGAAGGATATTCGACGATGTGCGCTGCGACGATATCGCCTGGCGTGACCTTGAGACGCGCAGGGGAGTCATCAGAGGGAAGGACGAAGAAATCCTGCTTGATGCGCGCGTCGAGCGGACGTACGGCGCCCAGAGGACCAGCCAGCTCGAAGGTGCCCACAACGGCCTCGGCCGCACGCTCGATCACGTGCTCCACAACCGCGCGACGAGCTCCGCCGCGACCGCGATGCAAGCTTACGTACACACGGTCGCCAGGCATCGCCTCGCGCATCGAGCGCGAGCCCAAGCGGTACGTACCCTCCGCTGTCTCGACCTCGGCGTGCGAGTCATACACGCGCACCGTCCCCGTAAGCCCCGGCAACCGCCGCGACCGAGCAGGCCCGTGCCGTCCGTTCTTCCCGCGCTTTCCTCTACCCATGCATTCCTCTCGTCCAAATAGAGCCGATTCAAACCAGCTCTCTTGTACCCAAACCCAAGGGTGCCCGACAAACCCTCAACCGAACCTCAGGTCACTGCACACCAGCCCCGTCCCCGGCAAAACCCGAGGCCGCCACAACAAAGACCCCGTCAGACCCAACGTCAACCCCA
>ENA-OPZN01000118-OPZN01000118.1-human-gut-metagenome-genome-assembly--contig:-NODE-118-length-31174-cov-5.811544_pt1 | contig 31174 bp, 28 predicted proteins | sample MGYA00242483_ERZ504503 | MGnify/ENA primary metagenome ERZ504503 (study PRJEB26092, sample SAMD00036285) | human gut metagenome | host: Homo sapiens | study: EMG produced TPA metagenomics assembly of... | reverse complement strand
ATGAGGTTGCAGGAGACAACTCGTTGATATTATTTTTGTATTTAGAAATTGTTTTATTTTATCGTCTGTATGCAAAGCCGGATCATAAAGCATGGCTGTGCAGATACAGAATTTTACGGTTTTTTCGCCATCAGGATTTCGTGGTTGATACATCCTTCACATCCTTTCCAGAATGAGTCATCGTCGGTCAACTCGTTGAAAGTGACAGGTACGTATCCCAGCTCTGTATTCATTTTCATGACCGCAGCTCCTGAAGTCAGACTGAAGATTTTGGCTTTCGGCCATCGCAGACGAGCCAAAGTAAAAGAGGCATGCTTGATACGCTTAGCCAGTCCGCATCCTCTGTATTTCGGATGGACAATCAGTCCGGAAGTAGCTACGTACTGTTTGTTTCCCCATGATTCGATGTAAGTAAATCCGGCAAAATCATCTCCGCACAGTGCGATGATGGCTTTTCCTTCTTTCATCTTGGTAGCTACGTATTCGTGTGTACGTTCGGCAATACCCGTACCGCGAACTTTGGCTGCTTCTCTAATCGTGTCCAATATTGTGTCAACGTAAACCTCGTGTGAGGCGTCGGCTACCATTACATCAATTTGTTTAGTAGGTTCCATTTTTTATTCTTATCAGTTAGAGTTGGTTTATATTCGGTATAATGTTGGCAAGAGCATGCTTGACTTCTGTACGCGTGCAATTTTCGCGAATCACCAGCATGATGGTGTCGTCACCGGCAATGGTACCGATGATTTCATGGAAATTGTGCATGTCAATGTCGTATGCCAGACTGCTGGCATATCCCGGGCGAGTCTTGATCACAGCGATGTTGTGGGAGAATTCAATGGAAATGAATCCGTTGTGACGCAGCATTTCGCTGGCTTTTTGCGGCTCTGTCATGCGCTTGTACATGGTATTGTTGGGAAGTACATATACATAGTTCCCGTTCATGCTGGCAGCTTTGGCTACCTTCAGTTGCTTCAAGTCGCGCGACAGGGTGGCTTGTGTCAATTGGAATCCTTCTTTTGTCAACTCCTGCAAGAGTTCGTCCTGACTTCCAATCTCCTTGCTGGAGATAATCATTTTGATTGAATCAAGTCTGCTATTCTTGTTCTTCATTGTATAATTATTCTTTTACGGCTGCAAAAATACGGATATATTTTGAACATCATGCATAAATTCTTACTTTTTGTGTGTTTATTCTGAAAAAATGCATGAATATAATGAATAAATAGCCATTGTGAATTTTATTTTGTATTTTTGTGCACGTTAATTACAGAGACAAAGAATCATGAAGACCACATGGCTACAGGCAGGAAAGGATCCGATGGGAGCTGCCATATACGATTACTTCAAGAATGGAAAGGCTGGAAAGTTAAGAGTTTTCTCTTCACAGTTTGAGGAAGATGAAATTCCAGTGAGTGAATTATTCCGTACGTATGAACACATGCCCTTGCTGGAACAAACCGCACTGGATATGGCTCAGGGAAAGATTTTAGATGTAGGAGCAGGCAGTGGCTGTCATTCCTTGGCTTTAAAGCAAATGGGAAAAGAGTCTGTGGCTATTGATATTTCTCCTCTGTCGGTAGAAGTCATGCAGGCACGTGGATTGGATGCCCGTCTGGTCAATCTGTTCGACACACATTTTGCCGAACGTTTTGACACTATTCTGATGCTGATGAACGGTTCGGGAATTATCGGACGGGTAGAGAATTTCGGTGATTTCTTCCAGCGGATGAAGCTGTTGTTGAATCCTGGTGGTTGTATCTTAATGGATTCAAGCGATTTGAGATACCTGTTTGAGGAGGAAGATGGAAGCTTTGTCGTTGATTTGGCGGGCGATTATTACGGTCAACTGGATTTCCAGATGCAATATAAACAAATAAAAGGAGAAGCATTCGACTGGTTGTATGTGGATTTCAATACCCTGAGTCTGTATGCTTCTCAATATGGATTCAAAGCAGAGCTGGTGAAGGAAGGCAGTCATTATGACTATTTGGCCAAACTTACCTTGTAGCTCTTTGTTTCTTTTTCAACCATAAATAATACCCGCTGAGTGGAAGTACGCCTCCGATAAAAGCTGCCAGGAAATAGAGTACCTTTGTATAGATACCTCCCCAGCTTCCGGTGTGGAAGGCATAGAACCAGCCTTTCAGTTTCTGTGCGCGAGGCACTTCCGCATAGGTTGTGGTTTCTGTAATCTCTCCGTTCTTCGGATTGAATTTCAGGGTATCTGTACGACGTAATTGCTGTCCCTGGATAACTTGTATCTTTTTTCTTCTATACGGAGTGAAGTGTAGCCGGAGTATTTTGTCTGTACTTTCTGAACTGCCTTGTCCCAAGCCGTATAATCGGTTTGTTTCTTTCCTCCTTTCTTGGCACGTGCATCGTTTTCCTTTTGTGGGAGAGAAGTTCCATGAGTTTGGGCCTGCTTCGAAGTGTTTCCTCCAAAAAGCCCGTAAGCAAACGAACGATACCAGCCAAACGACCAGGTGAGCCCGGTAAGTGCCATGACCAGCAGGAAGAGGGTAGAATAGAAGCCCAACGCCACATGACTGTCATACCAGAAACGGCGCCATCCTTTGCAGCAGGAAACCTTCAGCCGGTTATTTAACGCTTTACGGGTGCGAGGCCACCAGATAACAAGACCACTGACAAGAATTACGACCATCAGCAGGGTGGAGATGCCGACTATCATTTTCCCTACAGAGGAAGCTCCTTTCTGCGGTGGAGGGTTCAGCAGCCAGCGATGCAGTTTCCGCATGGTTTGAAAAAAAGTGTTTCCTTCTATCCATCCGTTCACTTCTCCCGTGTACGGATTCACACTCAGACTTTTTCTGCCTGCGTTTTTGAAAGTCACTGTAGCTGTCTCATCGGCTTTTCCCGAATATTGCAGTGAGGTTAGCTTGAGTGAATCAGCAGTCTGCTCCTTTATGCGTGCAATCAGTTGTGAAGGTGGAAGAACGGCAGCGTTCCCTTCCGGAACGCTTACCTTATATAAATGGGGCTTACATGCCTGAGTGATTTCCTTTTCGAATACCAGTGCAACTCCCGAGAAACAAATAATGGAAAGAATAATCCCCACTGGGATAGAAAGCCAGAGGTGTATTTTCCCGAATAATTTTCTCATTTTCGGATGTTTATTGTTGAGTTAATGCAATTTTACCTACCGTTGTAATTTCATCGGCTTCCACTTCCAGTCCTTTTACAGCTTCTCCTGTTTGAGGATTGATTTTATAGAATGTGGGAGTAGCACCTTCTTCGGTAGTCAGTACCGGAATATAAAAATACTGATTTTCCAGATAAGGAGAATTTCCGAAAGAAGAAATCAGGTTCATGTCAGGCAATCCTGTAATAGGAATCAGCTTCTTTTCGCTGGCTTTGAATATCACCAGTTCATTTTTAGGTGCATTGGTTCCTAGTGTGGCTACTTCTTCAATGCTGCATCCGTAATTATTGAGCAGGAAATAATCGCCACCTACGTGCCAGCAGCGGAACAACGGATGGCCGCTCGCACCGCTCATCGTTTCCAGGTTGCAATAATACTCATCGAAGGCAGTACTTCCGGCAGGGATGCGCACGACACCAGAAGGAAGTGTACCTTGTACCTTTGCCTTTAAGTTGGCATCAGCCGCAGGCTGGGTAGCCGTACGTCCATATCCTCCTGAAAATACATACAAGTTTCCGTCATCGTCGCTCCAAATGGTCTGATAGTACTGAGAACGCATGCGTCCGCAAGCAAAACCAATCTTGTCAGTTTTCGCAATAACCGGTTCTTCATCAAAGTTGCTGCCGCTGTAAATGGCAATATAAGCATTATCCGGATATTGGGTAGAAGGAATCTGTCCGGCAGTATACTTACCGCTTCCTGAGCCGCCGGTACCGGTTGCCACATAATCCTGATTCAGTACCTTATCGGGCCAGGTATTCACCCCGTAGTGACTCATACCCATGGGAATAATGGAGGTGTAGAGCTTTCCGTTGGCTTCCACAAATCCGGCCATGGTAACCTTTTCACCGTTCCCTAAGAAGTTTTCGGCCAAAATATCCTGCTGGTTGGTGCTGGTGGTACCGTTCTTGGCATTCAAGTAGTTAAATAAAAAGCCTTGTGCTGCATTGCCTTTACCGTCAGTCTGCTTGGTGTCTCCGGTAGATACGGTAATCACATTGTCACCCCATGTGCCGTAGGTCGTAAAACGGTTGAATGTATAACTGTATTTTTTCTGTGGCACATTGTTAGCATCCAGATAGTAACATCCTCCGGTGCCTTGTGAGCCGTCGTTATATTTGATTCCGAAAAAATAATTCTGGTCGTAAAAAATCCAGTAAGAAATCTGGTCTTGAAATTCCTTTCCGTTTTCAATGACTGAAATTTTGCCTTCATCCAGACTTTCGGCCGTAAGCAGATAGGAAGTACCTCCTGCGGTAACCGGAATGACATAGTTTCCCTTGAAATTGTTGTGATTGCTGAAGGTTGGGTCATTTTCTTCGTTCTGACACCCCATGAACAGGCCTCCCATGCAGAAAGCACCCAGTCCTAAAATGAAATTCTTTTTATTCATATACTTGTATTTATATTTTTATTGGTTTATTACTTTCCAAAATACACTCGGAATTTTCCATAAAATGCCCGTCCGGCTTTTTGCAGACTGAAGTTGTCATACAGTTTCTCATCGGTGAGGTTCCGGCATTCGAAAGAAATGTTGTAACGTCCGTTCCGGATGCTGTATCCCAAGGAGAGGTTATGCGAAATCTGCTGCGGTACCCGGATTTTAGTAGATGGGTCACCAAAGCTTTCCCAATACAACGGGAAGTCATGCTGGTAGAAACAATCCCATCCGAATGTGAGGGTATTCCCTTTTGCAAACAGGTTATGCCAGTAGAAGTTCATATCTACGTTTGCATACTGGTAAGGAATGTTCGGAATGCGCTGTCCGTACGTCAGTGCATTCTGTCCGCTGCTTGCAGCCCGTTTCTTTTCCTTGTCGCGGGTGTCAAGGTTATTGAACGTACCTCCCAAATTGAACCAGTTGCTGTAACTGTATCGCAAAGACACATTGAAACCTTTTGTCTCTACCCGGCCATGATTGGTGTAGCTTCCATAGCTGGTGCCTCCTACGGTCGACAAGTCGCGTTTGATGTAGTCTTGGGTATTACGGTAGATGATTCCTCCTTCCACATACAATCCGTGTTTGCCTAACTGCTTGTTGTAGCTGGCACTCAGGTTCACGTTGTCACTACGTTCCGGTTTCAAGTCAGCTTTCCCCGCTTCAAGGTCACCGTCACCAAACAGTTCCTGTGTGCTGGGCATGCGCAGCGCCTTTTCGTAAGAGAGCTTCAACTGAATGGCTTTCCCTAAGAAATAGGTTCCGGCAGCTCCATATCCGAAAGAGCTGACACTTTGTGACACCCTCGTATCACTTCCTACATTGTTGTCGCTCAGCTGTACCGTTCCTTCACTGTAAGAATTGTAGTGCTTGCCGAAGACCGACAGATTCCATTTTTCAGAAGGCATCAGGCGATAAGATAGCCCTGCAATGTTCTTCCGGCTTTTGGTAGGTTCATCATAATCTTCCAGTACGGAATTTTTCTCAATCAGACTTCGTCCTGTACGACGAAAAGTACTGAATACATTATTAAATGTAAACGAGTGCATTTTGCCCAGTCGGTATACCGCAGTAAGTGTGGTATTCCAGTTTGTATTGATTTGTTCACTGACTGGTGATTCTGTTCGCCGGCAGTCGATCTGGGGATACGTCACCCAGCCAGTTGTATTTGTACATTGCTGTATCTACGTTTGTCGTCAGGTTGTGGTTGTAATTGGCCGTAACCGTCACATCCAGTCCTTTGGTGAAAAGATTCTGCTTGCGATATTCTACCGAAGGAACGATGGAATAGCCATGACGATGTTTCTCGCCGAATACGATTTCCTGGTACACTCCGTTCTGTATTTCTTTGTAGAAATGCGAGTAGGCCACATTAAACATCAGTCGGTCGGCCCAGCTTTTCCCGGTAACTCCGATTTTTCCGATGACCGCTTCGTTGTGGAATGTATCATTGAATCGTTTTACACGCTGTATGTTACTTTCATCGCTGACAGACGTATTGTTTTCGTGGTTGAACTCTTCCACCCAGTTGTTGATATAGTAATTATTGTCAGAGTAATTCTGATATGCATTGATTTCGTATGTTAGTCCGTTTTTGAAACTCTGTCCGAAGTTTACATACGATTTATGCGTGTTGAATGAACCGTACGAGTATGACGCATCCAGAAACCAGTTGCGCTTCTGTTTGTTGGTTACAATGTTGATAACTCCACCCAAAGCATCGGTACCGAAGCCTACGGGTACTACACCTTTATATACCTCAATGCGCTCGGCAAAGTTGACTGGAATGTTATTCAGGTCGAAAGCTGTTCCTGCCCCTTCCTGCGGTACCCCATCGATAAATACTTTTACATGCTTTCCGCTGAAGCCGTCGAGCATCAGTTGCATGTCCGAACCCACACCTCCAGATTCGCGCAGTTTCATTCCCGGAAGTTTCTGTAACGCTTCACTCAAGTTTTTGGTAGAATTCTGCAGTTCACGTGTATCTACAGCCACGGCATTAAAGGCCGAGCGCTTGATACGTCCGACTCCGTTGGAAACGACTACGACCTCATCCAGCTCGGTGACCGAAGGTTTCAAGATTACATTTTGCTTGCTGCGCCCGTCTGCCAGAATTTCCACCTTCTTTTCTACCGTCTCAAATCCGATGGCAGAAACAGTCAGTGTATATTTCCCGGCGGGTGCTTTCAGATGATACAAACCTTTTTCGTTGGTTGTACAGCCATATTGCGTACCTTTCAGGTACACCGTGGCGAAGTCAATAACACTTTTGTCCGAAGAAAGAACCTTTCCAGATAGTAGTGAACGGCCTTGTGCAGAAAGAGATAAGACACAAGCACCTAATAACATAAAAAAGTACACCCCACTTTCAAATTTTTCGCTTCCCCCGCGAAAAAAGATAAATTTCTCATTTACTGTAACCCGTATTTTTTTGTTTAGGACTAATTTTCTGGGTGCAAATTAAGGCGATTGTCCGGGTGGGGCAATCGCCAAATATGGGTAATTTAGACTATGTATAAATACCTATTTGTAGGTATTGTGTAGTTTGTCCTATGAAATGTAACGGGTTACGGTTAGAGAATTTGGACTGTTACAGGATATGGAAGTGCTTCAATGCCTGCATGATACCCTCTTCATCCACTGAGGTGGTGATATAATCGGCCGCAGCTTGTATGTGAGGAGCCGCGTTTCCCATGGCAATTCCCATACCTACATGTTTCAACATCGGAATGTCGTTGCCGCCATCGCCGAAAGCCATGGTATCTTTCAGGTCAATGCCGTAATAAGCCAACATCTGGTCGATACCGTGACTTTTACTGTTTCCCCGTGCAATGATGTCGGCAAAGAGCGGATGCCAGCGCATGGGTTCACAGTGAGTAAGCACCTTTCCGAATATCTCTTCGTCTTTTTCTTCGGGGAAATATCCCATGATTTGCAGAATTTCCTTCTCTCTTGCAGTTTCTATGGGACGGATTTCCGGAATGTCAATTTGAATCAGACGGGCAATCTCTCTGACAGCCTCATCCTCATGTGTCAGGAACCAGGTATTGTCGTGTACAAAAACAAACGGCATTTCCGGATGGTCATGCTGGTACTGAATGAGTCGTTCAATGTCTTCCTGCGGCACACAGCCCTTGTAGATGTCCTCATGATTTGCCGTGAAGCAATGTGCTCCGTTCAGTGTGACATAACCGTCGAAATCCAGGTCACCCACGGCATCCATCATCAATGTCTTTGGACGGCCGGTGGCAATGAATACCTTAATACCTTTTTCTCTCAAAAGTCGCAGGGCTTCACGGGTAGACTCCGGCACGGTGTGAGTCTGGAAAGAAACTAATGTTCCATCAATATCAAAGAATATCGCTTTTACCATTTTTCGTGTATTAAAAGTCCGTGCAAAGATAATGAATAAAAGAGACTGGGGAAGAACAACTCTTCCTATTTATATTACGAAGTACTAACACTCTTTTCCGATGTTCTGTACTAACTTCAGGAAGTCGTCCTTAGGAACAATCAGCTTGTTTCGTGTTTTCAGGCGTATGTTGTAAACCGTCTGAGTTGAGCAGTGCAAAAAGTCCGCAATCTTTACACTTTCACTAATACCCAATCGTACAAGCGCATAAATACGTAGCGTGGTATTTAGTTTTTCATCTTCTGTCAGGACAATCCGTTCCTCCGGGACAAGTAACTGATTGAATTCTTCCACGAAAGAAGGATACACATGAAGAAAGATAGTATCAAAAGTACGGTAGAATTCCTTTAGTTCGCTTTGCGTCATAGCCTGGTTGCTGGTCAGAGCCAGTGCTTCTTCGTACTGGTGTACTTTAAGCTTACATTTGAGTTTTCCTCTGAATTCATCGAGCAGGCTGATATAGTTGGAGCAAATGGAGAGTACATAAGCAATGTATTCTTCCTTCAACTGGTTGGATGCCTGTAATTTTAGATTGGCTTCTTTTAAGCTGGTGTTTAGTTGCTGTTCTTTTTGATGGGCATGTTCCAGGTCTTTGTGTACTTTTGCCATCTCGGCAGCTTGTTCGTTCAATTGTTTGTTCGCCTGGTTTATTTGGATACGTGAACTGTTTATTTTACCAATCTGTTTCCATAATATGAAAATTGTGATAATCAGTGCCAATGCGAGGAGGCCCAATAGTAATACAGAGGTCCTTAGTTTGGATTTCTGGGCTTTGTCGAGACTCTGATAGGCGGTCAATATATCATGCTGTGTCTTGGAAATACTCACCAGACGGACTCGGTTGCAATATGACTGGGCAAGCTCCAGACACTTGGAAATATAAAGGTATGCACGCTCAATATTTCCTTCCTGAAATTCTATCTGTGCCAGTTCTTCTAATGAGGCTATATCTTGATTAGCTGATTTTACATCTGCCAAAGCAGATAAAACAAGATAATATTTGGCTTTGTCCTTGATTCCCTGTTTCTGATAGATTTTAGATAACATATAGGCATTCATGGCATCGTGACGTGTGTCCATCTGTGACTGGCGGACTGCTATCTCCAATGTATCTTTAATACAGGAAAGGTTATCCGAGTTAAACAGTGCCAAACCTTGGTACCACAAGGACATTTGCTCTTTCTCTGTTTGTAAACATAAAGCAAGAGAATCTCTATACAATTGCTCTTGTCGGGCATAGTATCTACTTGTTCACGTACGCTTTGAGGCACATGCTTACTCCAATCGATGGGGGCTGCTGCATATTGTAGAATATGTCCTGCTAAGAATATCTGGTGAGCATAATATTCAATTTTCAGATTAGGAGTTGTAATGTATGGACGCAGTTGGGCCAAATCACTGGACGCACTTAATACCAGTCCGGTGGAGGAAGCCATATACGTCTTATAGATTTTTCCATAAAGTTTCTCGTTTCTTTCGTTCCCATTTTTTGAGATAGCTCCAGATTCTTTTGTGCATAAATCAGGGCAGAATCTGCTTCAAAAGAGTTGTAGGCCTCGTAAAGCAGTTTGTTTATCCAGTATTTCTGCTCATTGTCTCTGGTAGATGCTTCATATTTATGAAGTTCAAGAATCTGGGCCTTTTTCTGCTGTACATACTTGGGATATTTTAATAAAGCAGCATCCAATTCACGAAGGAGCTGCTCCTCATCTTGAATTTGAGGTTCAGAAAAGCAGGGAATAGTCCCTACGCAAAGTAGGGTGAACAAGATGAGGTATATTTTCATATAGTATGGCATAGCGTAGGTTTGAACAGAGGCTAAAGTTACATAGATTTCTTGTAAGGCAAGAGGTTTTACGAGAAAAAGAATAAAAACGCTGTTTAAACATACTTGGAAGGCAGTTTAAACAGCGTGATAATGAGCTTTAATTCAGCTTTATGATAAACCTATGAAACCATTTGCAGATTATAACGCAGACACAGAGAAGTCTTTTGTCAACCCTTCTGCACTATTGGTCCCCACCCAAAGTGTGAAGTCCCCTGGCTCTACAGTATAATTCATATCGTATCCCCAGAAAGCAAGCTCAGAGACTGGAAGACTCAATGATACCTGTGTAGATTCTCCTGCTTTCAGCGTGACACGCTGGAAGCGTTTGAGTTCCTTCACCGGACGGGTGACTGACCCAACCTTATCCTGTACATAAAGTTGAACCACTTCCGTTCCATCGTATTTACCCGTATTTTTTAGGGTGAAACTGATGGATAGAGTATCCTGTGCGGTCAATTTGTCTGATGCAAGACTCAGGTTACTGTATTCAAAAGTTGTGTAGGAGAGACCGTAACCGAAGGGGAAGAGAGGTGAGTTGCCTGCATCCAGATAGAAAGAGCGACATCCCACAGATGTCTGTCCTGCTTCTACAGGAATTTCGTCAATCAGCATCTCAGTCGGATTGGCAGGACGGCCTGTCTTGTGCTGTGCATAATAGATAGGTACTTGTCCGCTCATACGGGGGAAAGTTACCGGAGTTTTTCCGCTTGGGTTTACTTTTCCGAAAAGAATATCGGCTATGGCTGGTCCGCCCATTGTGCCCGGATGGAAGCTGTAGAGCATTGCATCCGAAACTTTTACTTCATCGGCAATGACCAGCTGACGTCCGGCCATTACTACCGTAACAACCGGTTTCCCAGTGGCAGCCAGTTCTTTGATAAGCTGACTTTGGGCTCCCTGCAGATTCAGATTGGCCAGGGAATGTGCTTCACCGGAAAGAATCGATTCTTCTCCGACAAATACCACCACAGCATCGGCCTGACGGGCTGCATTTACCGCACGAGCGATACCTGCCGTGTTCTTGTCGCGACTGTAGTCGAGTCCTTTTTCAAAGATTACCTTAACTTTATTGCCATACATTTCTTTGATGGCTGCCAAAGGCGTTTGTGTATGTTCTTTTTCTCCGTCGAATACCCAGGTACCCATCTGCTCATAGGGCGCATCTGCCATAGGACCGATGACGGCCAATGTTTTTATCTTATCGGTAAACGGTAATGTCTGGTTCTCATTTTTCAAAAGTATGACTGACTGCTCAGCGGCTGTTTTAGCTGTTTGCAGATGCTTTTCGGCGTATTTTACAGTTTGTGGAGTTACTACATAAGGATTGTCGAACAAACCTAAACGGAATTTCAGGCGTAGAATGTTGCGTACGGCATTGTCAATTGTCTCTATTGATACCTTGTTTTCGGCTATGGATTGTTTGAGGTTCTGGATAAATGTTTCACTCACCATTTCCATATCTACGCCTGCATTGACAGATTTTTCGGCTGCGTCCTTTCCGTCGGTGCAGAAACCGTGATTTACCATCTCAAGTGCAGAAGCCCAGTCGGTTACGACCATACCATCGTATTTCCATTCTTTACGAAGTACGTCCTTTAGCACAAAGCTGTTAGCTGTAGAAGGCACACCGTCATTGTCATTGAATGAAGTCATGAAAGTGGCACATCCGGCATCTGCTGCCGCCTTGAAAGGAGGAAGATATACGTTTCTCAGCACACGTTCAGGTATGAAGGTGGAGTTGTAATCTCTGCCGCCTTCTGCTGCTCCGTATGCAACGAAGTGCTTCGCGCAGGCCGCAATGGCCGTAGGGTCATTCAGTGAATCTCCCTGATAGCCTTTTATCATGGCCGTTCCCATTATGGCATTCAGGTAAGGGTCTTCTCCACAACTTTCCGCAATACGTCCCCAGCGAGGGTCGCGTGCCACATCAATCATCGGGGCAAAGGTCCAGCGGATTCCGTCGGCTGAGGCTTCAATAGCTGCCACACGAGCTCCTTCCTTTACGACTTCAGGATTGAAGGTGGCTGCCTGTCCCAATGGAATAGGGAAGATGGTTTTGTAGCCATGGATAACGTCGCGGGAAATAATTAATGGAATTCCCAGGCGTGATTCCTCTACAGCAATCTTCTGAATCTTGTTTACTTCTTCCGGATTTACCACATTCAGAATAGAACCTACTTCTCCTTTGCGTACACGCTTGGCCAGGTCTTCAAAATCCCATGGACTGAGCTGGTTCATCTGACCTAATTTTTCTTCTAAGGTCATTTTATGAAGCAAGGTTTCCACCTTGTTTTCTATCTCTGTATTTTTGTCCTGTGGCTGGCCGCATCCCATGAGGGAAGCAGCCAGAGCCACAGCGTATAAAAGGTTCTTTTTCATTGTATGATGCTTAATGTGTGAATAGTTTAAGTTTAGAAGGCGCATATTGGGCGGACTGCTTCAGTTACATCGCCATTGTATTCAGTTAAATCAGTCTTATCAGCCAAAATCCAGCGTTACTGTAAGTCAGCGTGGGTGATGCGGTTATTTGTTCACCTTGTGCGATGTTCATTTGTTGATTTATGATGGTCAATTCATTCATAAGATTCTTCAATTCTTGATAAGAAGGGCAATACCAACCTGTAGTGTTTGCTATATTTTCTGATTTATGATTATCCAATGCGGTAAAAAATATTTGTTAACGTATTGCTGTTCAGTAATGCTTTAGAAAGAATGTATCCACACAATGCATCTTTACTTTGATATAAATCAGCATTTGCACCAGCAGTTGTATATGCTGATTCTATATCTGCTTTGTTTTCATTTTTTATACCCAAAGATTTACCAGTTGTAAGAGAGACTGCTAAGCCATGTTTTCCGTTATATCCAGGTAAGTTAGCTTCAGCTAATTGATTATTTGTCAAAAAAAGTACTCCAATCATTGCCACTGCCACTGTCACTGCTATCTATCACATGAAATACTATACCCTTACAGGTCCATCCTTCAGGAATACCGGCAGCATTTCCCGGAAGCACCAATACATCATCAGACGACACACAGTAAAAATCTCCTGCTGCCATTGCAGTGCCTTCTCCCGTATTGATAGGACAAGGAAAAGAGTAACTTTTATTTGCTTCTAGAATTAGTGGAGTTTCATTGCTTACGGTTTTTACATACGGTGTATTGTTTGCTGTATAGAAATATCGGAATTCATCTTTAGCCAATGTCTCATTGTCGATAAGACAAACATATTTTCCGTTAACCAATTCAGGAGTATATAAATTATCGCCAATAGAAAATGCTACATCAGAAAGTTGCAATGAATAGGTTATCTTGTTTCCCTTAGAAGTTGTAGTGGTAGCTTCTGCTGAAAAGGTTAGCATGGAAAACGCGTGTGTAAAGTTTATGTCCATGGATGCCGCATGAAATTCTGTTGTTTCAGAAACAAGTAAATCCTTTTCTTCAAAGCTTACATCTTTGTTTAGAAAGATTTGTTTCAGTTCTTCTATTGAAGAGGGAAGGTTTTCCGCAATCTCTGTATAAGGAAAGTATGCAATGGCTTTTTGATTTACTGCTATAGTATTTATTGGTCTTATTGAGCCATTTGTTTTCCCCATTCTGATTTACGAACTTAAACGCCACATTGGCATAAGCCTTTCCTGATTCGTCAATCAACAGTATACCTAATTCATCGCCATTGGCATCATTTATATCTGTACCAGCCTCAAAAGTTACCGTCTTGCTGTCGTTAATCACACGGCTTTCTGTGCTTTCTATAAAATCATCCACTTTGACACTGCCTATACTCAATATTCCATCCGTTATAGGCTTTTCTACATTTGCCTGATTCATTATTTCATCTTGTGTACAGGCAGAAAACAGCAACATAGATAAAGCTGCAAGTTTTATATGTAAATATAATTGTTTCATAACTTAAAAAATAATTATGAGTTATTAGAATGTAAGTATCAGACGTACTTTCTGATCTGAATTCACAGCCCTATAAAATTCTGTACTACTTATTGCACCACTAGCAAATACTACTATATAAGCATTGGCATCACTATCAAACGAGCTGTCCCAGTATGTACCATCCAAGGCTGTATATCCATCTCCTGAAAAACCTGCAAGAGACTCCAGATCCTTCAATTGCGTATGCGAAGGCAAATACCAACCAGAAGTACCGTTTATAACACTTGAAGAGTTCTTTGCTGTAGAAGTAGATGCTGCCGGTACTGTCGTTTCTGTTTGAGTTTTGGCCTTATCAATGAGATATTTTGTATTCTGATAACCAATATATTTGGAAGTATTGCCACCATCTATACCAATTTCGGGATATTCATCACTATATAAATCCCCTTCTCCTTCTTTCCATTTAAAAGCACTTGTATTGCTACTGTTTTTCTCATCATCTAAAGCAACTACATAGCCATGTATCTCAGTAATATCTGTACCTTGATAATTATTTACATTATCTGTACTATGTTGACCTATTTTATATATAATACCTACAGTCTGGTTATCTTTATATGTATCTCCGTATGTTCCGTCACTATAGAAATAATAACCTACTTCCATATATTCCCGCATATACACAAGTTTTATATCAGAACGTATATTGGTAAAACTAAATGTTACTGTATTCGCATTTGGGCCTACTGTACGTTTCCTATCGCACATTCCTTCAAAATCAATACCGTCACTAACTTCGCTTTTTGTATAGGTAATGGAAAATCCATGTGTTGCATCTGCTATGAAGTCATTTTCTATACCTTGGAGAGAATATCCAGTTAGTCTAGAAATTTCTTCTGGTATTACTACCTTGAACTTTGAGTCTGTAATTTCATCATCCTTAATCGTTTCATTATCCCAGCCTATGGAAGAACTTTCCATGTTAACCGTCAGTCCTTTTTTATCAACCCAGATATAGTATTTCTGCTGTGCGCCGGGAGTCAGAACTCCTGTTTTTCTTTCTTCTTCTGTTTTGCCGTCTACTATCGTACTTTTTCTAGGAGTATAATAATGTGTGTCACCTCCGATTTCGACTTTTATCAATGGCTTGTCCCACATCTCACAAGGTACCATGATTGCTTCGCCGTTCGCATCGTCGATACGACGTGGATTAATGGGGGTGTTAACATCTCCTATAGGATTGATTATTCCCTTAGTATAGGTCACGGCTCCATACCCTAAAAAATAAATTCGGGCATTTTTTGCCTCTTCATCCGTATATGCTCCATGTCCTTGGAGCATATACAGCATTTTTGTCATTTGATGATTGAACTTGAAAGATGTACCTCTTTACTTTCTGCTTGAGTCTGGCAAAATAGCAAATCGCAATCGTACAGTTTCTGTTCTGTGGTCTGATCTGTTAAGTTGATTTCCTGGTCAGTCAGAGGAGTCCAAGCCGTAATGTTTACTGGAGTACCTTCCCATTGATAAGGCTCTTCTGTAGTGCTCATTGTACCATCCGTTGCAATGGAATAAGCTTTGAAAGAGGCTGTATTCTCGTCTAAACTTACGCCTATTTGTTCGTCTCCTTCCCATTGGTTGTTTAAAACCCTACTTCTCATTTTTCCTACGTTAGCGGAAAAGGATATATCCCCGTCGTGGCTGTATTCTAATTCTTTGTCTACAGTGCAGGCGTACATGCCTAAAACAAGCGCTGCTCCCACTATATAAAATTTATGTACTTTCATATTTGTCGATGCTATAAAATTTATTCAATATCTGTATCTACCCGACCTTTATCTTCTTCATTGTGATTCCAGTCATTTATAGACCCACCAGAAGATATGTCCTCTTTTTCCTCTTCGTCGTCTGGATTATCCTCTCCACCAGGGTTGTCTTCGCCGTCTCCATCTTCATTTCCCTCATCAGTGTCTCCACCTTCATCGGAGCCACCTTCGTCATCGGTATTACCGTCATTTTCTGAAGGAGGATTAACTATTATCAATGTCTTGTCATTCTTTTTATATGCTCTGACGTAATCAATGTACATTGTCTGTGGAAATGTCGTGTTATCTGTCGGCTTGCCTCCAAATGTACCTCCTACAGCTACATTCAGGATGATAAAGAACGGATGGTCGAATACCCATTCCCCGTCAGTCACATCAGCTGCATTGACTCTTTTATAAAGAATGTCGTCTACGAAGAAGTCAATCTTTGTTTCATCCCATTCAATGGCAAAGACATGGAAATCTGTGTCAAACCTTTTGTCTTGAAAACCGAAAGTCTGGGTTACCGGGTTTCCGCTATAGCGGCCAGGCATGTGAAGGGCACTTGACACAATGTTGGGTTGATAGCCTTTGTTTTCCATAATATCAATTTCCCCACATCCAGGCCATCCTTCAGTTGAATAATTGTTCCCTAACATCCAGAATGCTGGCCAAAGGCCTGGTCCGTAGGGAAGTATCAGGCGGGCTTCAATACGTCCGTAGCGAATTTCAAACAATCCTTCTGTCTTGATACGTGCGGAAGAATAGGTTGCTCCGTCACCATCTTTCAAGGCTGTTATCTTCAGGCATCCTTCACCATTGTAAGTGGTATATGATGCATTTTTTTCTTTGTTCGTATAATTCTGCAATTCACCGTTACCGAATCCCGATGCTCCCAGTTCGTATGTCCATTTTGAAGGGTCGGGGCGATTATCTTCTGTAGGGGTATTGAATTCATCTGACCAGACCAGCACCCATCCGTTGTTTTCAGGATCGCCGCTGCCTTCAAGTGAATCTTCTTTTCCACAGCTTCCAAAGGACAATGCCAGAAAGCCGAGCAATATCGTTTTATAATGTTTCATGAGTCCGCTTTTTAATAGAAATAAATATTATCTACAAGTAAGTTCTGATATGCTATTGTATTTTCGGTTATCGCTAGTTGCAACTGATGTATAACGGTATAACCATTAAGGGGGATATCCACAGAAACCCATTCTCCTGTTTTTAGATTCACAGTCTCTTTTCCAGCTGGATCTCCGTTTGCATTGATGTCTGCAGAAATGTCGATTTGAGGATTGCCTTCTACATCATCTTGTAATAGAATATCTATATGCACGTATGTTTTGTCTGTAGTGTCTGCATTCTCGTCAAGTACGATACCGACAAAGTTGAAATTACCATAATGCATGATGTGATGATTTTCGCTTAATGTTATCTCATCGTTTGTTGTTGTCTGATATGGAGCCCAGTATCCGTTAAAAGGTGAGGACAGGGTGTTGGTGTAATTGTCGCAATATAAAGAAATTACATCTGCTTCATCTTTGTCCGGTTCTGGAGCGAAATCATACACGCCTGTGATTGTGATGCTTCCTTCAGCTTCCTTTGGAGTAAGTACAGCCCGATTTTTCATTCCATGGAAAGAGATTATGTTTCCTTCTACCGTTGCTACTTCCGGATTGGATGAATCGAAGGTGAAGTATTTAGAGGAAACAGTCATTTCTTGGTTTACACCATTGGGGAGATTAACGTATGCTGTGAGTTCATCTATTTCAATATTTCCGGTAGGGAACCCTGCCATGTTGACGTCTTTGATTCGCGTATGTGCTAAAGTGCCAAGTTTTTCATATTTGACTTCGTCAATCCAAAGTGTATATGCCTGCCCTCCTGTATCGTTTGTTCCGGCAGAGAAATTGAATAATCCTTTTTCTGCTGTAAGCTTGGCGGGGTTCGGTATTGGGATAATGACCTTTCTCCAGTTGGCATCTGCCGTTACACCTGCGATGGTGACAGTGTATTCCGGATTATCACCATAACTTCCTAGTCCTACCTCAATTTTTGTTGAAGCGGAAGACTTTACGTAAAACGTCAAAGCATCATAATCGGACAGGTCTCTTCCTGCTTCCGTAAAGAATACTCCACCTGTCCAGTTGCCCAGAAAATCATCAGGTGTAGGCACTTCTATCTTCAAGGAGCTGTGCCACTGTATTTGGTTTCATTGTCCTGGCTAAGAGCGGTGGTTTTACCCCATGCCTGAAAATCGACACCTGCTGCAAACTCATCAAGGAAGACTTCGGCCACTTTGGGGCTTGTGGCTAATACATCTGTACTTATTTCCCTCTCACATCCAGCCAAAGTAACTAAGGCTGCCGAGAAAAAAAGACCTTTTGCTGTATTTAATATATGTTTGTTCATAAATCGCTTGTTAAATAGTTTGTAGGTAATTAGAAAAGACTGAAGCTGATATAAGTTCTTATTTCCCATTCATTTCCCTGGGGGGCACCGATAATATCCGTGCTTTCTGTAAACCCACCGTTTCCGTCGGATACATATCCGGCAAGATAGCGGTTGGAATATTGGTCCAGCGTACGGTATGTACCCCTGATTCCTACGCGTGTGGATAACGGACCGAGCCATTTGGGTTTGAAAAGATTAGTCGACAAGTCTACCATGCACTGGAACGGGAATGTCAGATTGAAATCTCTGTGATAGTCGTACGGCCCCCAGTCATTAAATTTCAGTGCGGCATTCAATCTGATTTTCTTATAAATCATCTGAAGGTCACCTCCTCCACGTCTGATGAGACGTTCATCGTCACCGTTGGCTTGTGCCGTACCAAGATAAGCACTGGCAATCAGTCCGAAGTCTTTTGTTACTCTGGATGTTATCTTCAAATTGCTTTCCCATAAATCATGCGCAGGAGCAGATGAAGCAAAAGCAAAGGTAGACCGTCCGTCAGCCAGAATACCAATGGCGGCATCTTGGGCGGTAGGAAGATGACGGTAAACAAAGCCGAGTGAAGCGGCAAACGGAGCATCTTCTGTTTCATCGTTGTCCCAGTCATACATCCATGTGCCGGGAGTAGGGTCATAGGTCAGCAACAACTCACCGGCTGTTGTTTCACGGTTGCTTCTTACGGCAAACGGATCATCCAGTATGTTTCTCAGTCTTCCCGGAGCATCGACACCGTTAGGCATCGGACCTACGAGAGGTTTCTGCCACAAGAAGTTTGGTGCAATCTGGAAGTTGCCTATCTGATAAGTGAATCCGGCCAGTACGTTCTGCTGGTTTCCGCTTCCGCTATCCTTTAAACTCCATCCGGTCAGGGTTTGTGTGTTGTCTGCACCACCGCTTGCCACTAATCCCATGATGGCGCCTTGTGCGTATGCGTTGAAATTACCTCCGCTATATATCATTTTCAATTTACCCCCGAAGGTATCTGATGCTTTCACTCTGTCCTGGTAGACAGTAGCAGTAGGGCTATACTCTGTAGTAGCCTGAAATTCTCTGCCTACCAAAGTTGTTCCCGACCAAAGTCCTCCTAATGTGATGTCGAAACGTCCGAATTTTCTTTCTACCATTAAAGAAGCACGGGTATTTTTTGGTAATGGAATAGCGAAAGAAGTGACAGTCTCTCTGCGTTGGTCAATGTCATAATGGAAGATACCTCCTAAGTTCCATTTGCCGAATGTGCGGTAGTATTTGATGAGTAATGCAGGATTGGCTCCCCACCACAATTCGGGCCCGAACGCTAATTTCAGTCCGGAGAACAATTTTTTTCCTTCAATCTCGCATCCCAACGGGGCCTCACCTCCATAAATGTCCATGTTGTCGCCATAGCTTGCTTCCTGGTACAAACCAAAGAAGTCTCCTTCATATCCCCAGTGGTAGTGGGGCTTACGGAAAAATGCATCAAGATTGAAAAGACTTCCGTCCCAATTAAAGCTGGCACTGTAGACTTTCACACGTTCCAGTGGGCCTAAATCAATGTATTCTCCATTCTCGTTGATGTAGTTTGTGCGTCCTCTGTTTTCATAGAAGATTTCATCAATTGGATTTTCTGCTACGTTTCCGAGTACGTTCATTGTCACTTCCGCATGTACATTTTCTGCCGGTTTGGATTCTACACCTACATAGAAGGATTCCATGTGGTCAAATCCTTTTGAGCTCGGGAAACTTGTAGGAGCATCTGCTCTTGTTTCGGGAGTGCTTGTATGTTTTGCTCCTGTATAGAACGTGGTGAAATCACCTCTCAATTGACTCAGACCGATTAGCTTGGTTTTCTCTCCTTGTAAAGCAGCTTTGTCACTTCTTGCAGACAAGACAGATGACATTACGTTGACACCAGATACCTGACTTATGATGGACGAGGTTGTGCTGCCCGCAGCATACGGATTGATTTTGTGAACATCTTTCAATACATAATATGCGGCACGTGGATAAAGTTCATATATCCCTCTTGCGTCAGGAGTACCTTTTGCACATATACCGAACCATTCTTCGTTCATGTTGTTGGCTCCTTCTACATAATCGAACTTGTAGCCCCCATTACTCCATGAAGCTCGTGTATCGTGAATGCTGAGATTTGTGCTCTGTCCTGTTTTCCACCATCCGTCTGTCCATTGGAAGGTGAATCCTCCGATGGCGTTTCCGTTGTTTCCAAGTCCTGCGGCATTCAGATAGATTTCCGTCCAGTTATGCAGTAAAATATCAGCCTGTTCTTTCTGGGCTTCTCCTTGGGTTACAGCATTGAATGCGTCTGAACCGAACTCTGTGAACAATACAGGTTTACCGTATTCAGCTTTTACTCTGCTGAATAAATCTCCGAACGATTCACCGCGATAACAGTTTATCCCCAATATATCCACATCCTTACATTCTTTGGCGATAATGTCAAGAAACAGCAGGTCACCGTTGCAGATGGCTACCGGGCATGAAATATTCATTTGCTTCATTTCAACTGCTGCCTCATTGAAAATCCGGTACAGATGAATAGCCTGTTTGGTCGATTTCCGGTCTTCAATAGGGATGTCTTCTGCTTCCGCTCCTTGCCAGAATAAGCCATAGTTGTTCTCGTTTCCTAAAAGGTAAAGAAGTACCCCGGGAGTACCGTTGAACTTTTTCACCATGTTACGCGCTTCTGCAAGTAGGGCTTTCTGAACTTTCGGATCCGAATAGTCTGTATTACCTACCCAAGCTCCATTGATGGTCAGTCCGTAACGTCCGAACGTGGTATTGACCATGGTATAGATACCATATTGCTCATAAATGTAGCGTACCCATTGGGCTGGTACATCCGCATATAATCGGATGGCGTTAATTCCCATGTTTTTTAGTAAAGGCATATCTTGATCTAAGGCTGCCTTGATTACGTCATCTGATTGTGTCCATAAAGAGTAGGAGTAATTGGTCCCGATGGGGAAATAATCCCAGTTCATACCATTTACCATGAAAGGTTTTCCATTTACAATCAACCTGGAACCAGACTGGTCGTTGATTACTGAGACCTTTTTCTGCTGTGCCCATAGGGGAGCAGCTAACAGCAAAAATAGAAATACTTGTATTATATTTTTCATATATGTAGGAGTTATTAATTACATCGGATTAAAGACTTTGCCGACAGGGCTGGGGACAATCACATTGTGTGTTTGGTTATTCCATAAGGTTATGTTTTCATATTCATGTAAAATTAATGTTGTTGGGTTAGATTTATGTACACAAAAGTTTTAATATCAGGTGTTGTAAAAATTTCGTATAGCAAAGATATATTCTTTATTTATAAGGTGAATCTGTCGGTAAAGATGTAAAGTAAGATTGGAGAATATTTAATTTATTGATAATCAATTTGTATATGCTGTCATAAAGTAAGTTTTATGTTTTGAAAAGTGAGTAAAAACGTATGCTGTCATTATGGGTTTATCCTAATTCCTGGGCAGATGTATTAGCCCTTATTGACCAGCTTCTTTTTTCACTTTACCTATTTCTGTATTCTTTTGCACATTCTTTCATACATCCTTTCATATTCTTCTGAACTCCACAAACAATTCTCTGTTTCACAGTGCGGGATTTGTATCCCACAGTGTGAAATATGTATCCCACACTGTGGTTTTTGTATTTCACAGTGTGAAACAGAGAATTTGCTGTGGAATTTCTCGGTTTATATTATGCGGATGATAAGAAATGAGTACTGTTATTTACCTTTTATTTGTTTTTCATTTTGTGGATATAAAGAACGACAAAGTTTTGTTTTGAATAAGAATGTGTATATAATCGTGATAAATTGTTTTGTTTCTGTGTGGTATTTATTACATTTGCCACTGAATATAATTAAATAATGTATATTTGAAAGATTTTTCAGGTGTTCCCTGTGCAAAAGTGAGAGTGAATCATGGAAAACAAAACGTATCAGTATAAAAGAATCACGGTAAAGATAGGTAGTAATGTGCTGACCCGCCGTGACGGCACACTGGATATAACCCGTATGTCGGCATTGGTGGACCAGGTGGCCGAGTTGCATAAAGCAGGAGTGGAAATCGTGCTGGTGTCTTCCGGAGCGGTGGCTTCAGGAAGAAGCGAGTTGAAACCCTTGCGAAAACTGGACAGCGTGGACCAGCGTCAACTTTTCTCGGCAGTGGGACAGGCTAAACTGATTAACCGTTATTATGAGCTGTTTCGTGAGCACGGCATTACCGTAGGTCAGGTACTCACGACTAAGGAGAGTTTTTCTACCCGCCGGCATTACCTGAATCAGCGTAATTGCATGAAGGTGATGCTGGAGAACGGGGTGATTCCCATCGTGAACGAAAATGATACGATTTCGGTGACCGAACTGATGTTTACCGACAACGATGAACTGTCGGGTATGATTGCTTCGATGATGGACATGCAGGCATTGATTATCCTTAGTAACATTGACGGCATTTACAACGGTTCACCTTCTCAGCCGGGTACTTCTGTGATACGTACGGTGGAGCGTGGAAAGGATTTGTCGGATTACATTCAGACAGAGAAGTCCGGATTCGGACGGGGAGGGATGCTTACCAAAAGCACCATTGCCCGTAAGGTGGCCGATGAAGGAATTGCCGTGATTATTGCCAATGGCAAGAAAGAAAACATCTTGTCGGATTTGTTGTGTCATCCGGATACGACTGTCTGTACCCGTTTCCTTCCAGCTATGGAGGGAGTGTCGAGCATGAAGAAGTGGATTGCGCACAGTGAAGGCTTTGCCAAAGGGGAACTTCATCTGAACCGTCAGGCAGTAGAGGCGGTCAGAGGAGTGAAGGCTACCAGCATCCTTCCGGTGGGAGTGACGCGGGTTGTGGGAGACTTTGAGAAAGATGACCTCGTGCGCGTGATGGACGAGCAGGGACGGCAGATTGGAGTAGGCCGTGTGTCAGCCGACTCGGCAGAAGCACTTTCCATGGTGGGACAGCACGGGCAGAAACCGCTGGTACATTACGATTATCTGTATTTGGAATAAAACGGAATGGCTTACTCCATCGGTACGGTGCGTTGTTCTGCCACGGACTGTATGGACAGAGGAGTTACCGAAGTCCAAAGAGCCAGGTCGTGTATATCGGCCGGGTAAGGTATCTCCTGTTTCATGTCGGCTTCTAATGCTTTGAGCATGATGTAGTCCATGCCTTCATGGTGCGTGTCGATGCGCAGCGCTTCTTCTCCCCATTGTTGCCAATAGAGGTGTTCGTATTTTTGCAGGTAAGCGGTATCTGCCTCCCATGTTTCGTGCGGACTTTTTCCTTCCAGGTAAATGCGTCGCTGGTCTCCCTGCCAGATTCCTTTGGTGCCTTGTATTTCGAAATCCAGGCTTCTGGGGCGTGGAAGAGTGGTGTCGTGGGTCAAAGAAACCAAGGTTCCGGAAGCGTCTCCAGTTGGGTGACGGTTATGTCTCCTTGCGTGACAGGCACATGAGGAGTTCCTCCTAATTCACGGATACGCTGGTATAGGCCTGCGGGTTTGGAAGAAAAGGTGGTCAGGCGTACAAAACGGTCTTTGCGGGGAATGCCGGCGATGAGGCAGAGAGGAGCCAGTCCGTGAGTAGGATAAAGGTCGCCATTTTCCTGCTGGTAGAATTTGCTTCGCCAGATGCTTTCCGTCTTTTTCCGGTTGCCCAGATTACCCTGGTCGTCCAATAGAAGATTGCGCAAGTCGTGACGGTAACCTCCTCGCATGTATACCACTTCACCTAATTCACCGGCACGGACCAGGTTGTGCATAGCCAGAATTTCCTGCCGGAAAAGCGTATTCTCCAGCGGAAAGATTTTTTTCTTTCCGGCTTCTGCCGCTTCAATCAGCGGCTGGTACTCATGCAGGTAAAGTCCCCCTTTGATTTCCAGTGCCACATGGCAGCCGTGTTGTATACAGTACAGGGCATGGGTTACGTGCAACTGCCATGGAGAAGCAATGAAAACCAGTTGCGGGGCATGAAGGGTAATCATTCTTTGATAATCATCTCCTCCCTGGTTGTAGCAAGGCACGTCGTAGTCGGCTTCCCGGGCTTCCGGGTCGGCAATGGCAGTCACCTGGAAATAAGGAATGTGGCGGGTCAGGGCAAGCAGTTGCTTTCCCCGGTATCCCATACCGATATAAGCTATTTTCAGTGTATTCATGGTTAGCAGGTTCGTTTTATTCTGTTGGAGGGCATCAGTTTTTTGATTCCAAAAATTGAATCAGCAGGTTGCGTGGCAAGGAATAGGTATTTCCATGTTCCTGCACGTATTTCAGCAGGTAGAGCCCTTCCTGGCGAAGTCGGGCTTTAGGCACGAGGTTTTCGGTGTCTTCTGCCATTTTCAGCAACATCATGGCAGCTAATTCAGTCTTCTCCATTCCGTCTTTTTCCTGGCTGTATTTTTCCAGTATGGTTTGTCCGTCCATTTCTTCCAGCTGCTGGGGAGTGACGTCCAGTACTTGTCGTGCCGTACTTTCATACTCCTCCCAGTCCGACTTGCTGATGTGCTTCCGGCGGAGAATCAGGTTGGCTATTGCGGCAAATATTTCCTGAATCATGCGTATGATGTAATCCTGTCTGATCATGGTTTTTAAATTTTCGGTTACAAAGTTCGAAATATTTTTCTTGGTTTTTCATAATCTTTCGTAATTTTGAGCGAATAACTAAAAAATTGCACTATGGACGAACAAATAAGACAAATAGGAGAACGTATCCGCGGGCTGCGCGATGCGCTGGATTTGAGTGTGGAGGACATGGCCGGACAATGTGGATTGCCGGTAGAGCAGTATCGGCAGATTGAGTCGGGCGAGTGTGACATTGCGGTCAGTACGTTGCAGCAGATAGGACGGAAGTGCAACGTACCGCTTGATGTGCTGATGTTCGGGGAAGAACCTAAAATGAATGCCTATTTCCTGACACGCTGGGGAACCGGTATTTCGGTGGAGCGTACGAAGGCCTATAAATATCAGTCGCTGGCTTCGGGGTTCCGCAACCGCAAGGCCGATCCTTTCCTGGTAACGGTAGAGCCCAAGCCGGAGGATACACCTATTTATTATAATACGCACTACGGACAGGAGTTCAACCTGGTGATTGAAGGCCGGATGCTGTTGAGCATAAACGGAAAGGATTTGATTCTGGAGCAGGGAGACAGCTTGTATTTCGATTCTTCACTGCCTCACGGAATGAAGGCGCTCGACGGAAAAGCGGTGAAGTTCCTCGCCATCGTTATGTAGTAATTAATTTTGAAAAGAAATATGTTAGAAAGATTTGTTGAACAAACTCACTTTACCTCACAAGAGGATTTCATTGCGAATTTTAAAGTGAAGGTGCCGGAGAATTTTAATTTCGGTTATGATGTGGTAGATGCCTGGGCGGCTGAACAGCCCGATAAAAATGCGTTGCTGTGGACAAACGACAAAGGAGAACATATACAGTTTACGTATGCGGACTTGAAGAAATATACTGATATGACCGCCTCCTATTTCCAGAGCCTGGGAATCGGTCATGGAGATAAGGTCATGCTGATTTTGAAACGCCGGTATGAATTCTGGTTTTCTATCATTGCTCTGCACAAGTTGGGAGCAGTGGTCATCCCGGCTACACACTTGCTGACAAAGAAAGATATTGTGTATCGTTGTCAGGCTGCCGGTATCAAGATGATTGTGGCTGCCGGTGAACCGGTTATTACAGAACATATTCTGGCGGCTATGCCTGATTCTCCTACGGTAGAACGTCTGGTGAGTGTCGGTCCGGAATATCCGGAAGGTTTTGAAGATTTCCATAAGGGTATGGAAGCTGCCGCTCCTTTTGTACGTCCGGAACATGTGAATACCAACGAGGATATTTCACTGATGTACTTTACTTCGGGAACTACCGGAGAACCGAAGATGGTGGCACACGACTTTACTTATCCGCTCGGACATATTGCTACCGGATGCTTCTGGCATAATCTGCATGAAAACAGTCTGCACCTGACCATTGCGGATACCGGATGGGGAAAGGCTGTATGGGGAAAATTGTACGGACAGATGATTGCCGGTGCCAATATCTTTGTATACGACCATGAGAAGTTTACTCCGGCAGATATTCTGCAAAAGATTCATGATTATCACATTACTTCACTGTGTGCACCTCCTACGATTTATCGTTTCCTGATTCGGGAAGACTTGTCGAAATATGATTTGTCTTCACTGGAATATTGTACGACGGCGGGTGAGGCGTTGAACTATTCTGTATATGAGACTTTCAAACGTATTACGGGTATTCGTCTGATGGAAGGATTCGGACAGACGGAAACGGCATTGACTCTGGCTACTTTCCCTTGGATGGAGCCGAAACCGGGAAGTATGGGCGTGCCTAATCCGCAGTATGACATTGACTTGCTGAAACCAGACGGCCGTTCAGCGGAAGATGGAGAACAGGGACAGATTGTGGTACGTACGGATAAAGGCAAACCGCTTGGCTTGTTCAAGGAATATTATCGTGATGCTGAACTTACCCGTGAGGCTTGGCACGATGGTATCTATTATACGGGCGATGTGGCTTGGCGTGACGAAGACGGTTATTACTGGTTCGTAGGACGTGCCGACGATGTCATCAAGAGCTCCGGTTACCGTATCGGCCCGTTTGAAGTGGAAAGTGCCTTGATGACGCATCCGGCAGTAGTGGAATGTGCCATTACCGGTGTGCCCGATGAAATCCGCGGTCAGGTGGTAAAGGCCACTATCGTATTGGCAAAGGACTACAAGCAGAAGGCCGGACCGGAACTGATCAAGGAATTGCAGGACCATGTGAAACGGGTGACAGCTCCTTACAAGTATCCGCGTGTCATTGAGTTTGTGGATGAACTGCCGAAAACCATCAGTGGAAAAATCCGCCGTGTGGAAATCCGTCAAAAAGACAACAATTAAATGATAAAAAATACTATCTTTGCATCGATACTTAAATTTTATATAGAACGGTGCAAATGAAAGGAAAATTTTTTATTAATCTGGCATCTGTATTAAGTTTCTTTGCGATTTCTGGTGAGTTGACAGCACAGGTCGTAAAGCACGAGCGGTTGCTCTCTTTTGAAGAAGCTGTACCGCAGGAACTCTCTGGCGCAGGGTCGACTTTATCTCTTAGTGATGAACACTATAAAGATGGAAGTCGTTCCCTGCGTTGGACGTATAAACCGGGGGCTGTCCTTTCCCTGAAAAAGGATTTGAAGTTTGAAGCCAAAGACCCGACGGGAAAAGATACGTATCTGTCGGCTTTTATTGTATGGGTGTATAACGAGAAGGCAGTAGATAAGAAAATAACCTTTCAATTTTTGAAGGATGGAAAGGTATGTACATCTTTTCCCTTCGGCATAAACTTCACCGGATGGCGCGCGGCATGGGTTTGCTATGAACGTGATATGGAAGGTACGCCGGAAGAAGATATGAATGAGTTGAGGATACTGGCACCAGATGTAGAAGGGGAACTTTTTATCGATCATCTGATTCCGGCCAGCAAGGTAGACGCGCGTCAGCAGGCTGCCGATGTACAAGTGCCTTTTGTACATAAAGGAACGACCAATCACTGGCTGGTGATTTATCCGCATTCATTGTGGAAATCGGATTTACCTTTGAAACCGGTTTCAGAAAAAGAGCTTCAGGATATGCACCTGATGGAAAAGCGCTACCGGGATTTGATTTATACACCGGGTAAATTGTCTCAAAAACAGATTGATAATATCCGTCGCAAGTTCGATGCCTATAAGATTGTATATAAAAACGGTAAAGTAAGCGGACTGCCTATTTTTATGGTACGTCAGTCGGAAGCATACGAGCGTATGATTCCCCATTGGGATAAGGACATATTTACGAAGTTGGGCATGGAAATGAAAGCCTATTTTGACCTGATGAAAACCATTGCCGTGGCATATCACAACGCGCAGGACGCACAGGTGAAACAGGAAATGCGTCAGAAATTCATGGCTATGTACGACCATATTACCGATCAGGGAGTAGCTTACGGAAGTTGCTGGGGAAACATACATCATTATGGATATAGCGTACGCAGTTTGTATCTTTCTTATTTCCTGATGAAGGATGTGCTGCGTGAAGAAAATCGTCTGGCGGAGGCGGAAGCTACCATGCGCTGGTATGCCATTACGAATGAAGTATATCCTAAACCGACAGGAAACGGTATTGACATGGATTCCTTTAACACGCAGACTTCCGGACGTATTGCCAGCATTCTGATGATGGAGGATACGCCGGAAAAACTTCGTTACTTGCGTGCCTTCTCGCGCTGGATTGACTACGGATGCCGTCCGGCTCCGGGATTGGCAGGTGCCTTCAAGAGTGACGGGGCTGCTTTCCATCACCGTAATAACTATCCTGCGTATGCGGTGGGAGGTCTGGACGGGGCAACTAACATGATTTATCTGATGAGCGGAACAACTTTTGCGGTATCTGAACTGGCTCATCAGACTGTAAAGGATGTGTTGCTGACCATGAGTTTCTATTGTAACCAGCAACAGTTCCCGCTGTCGATGTCGGGACGTCATCCTAATGGAAAAGGAAAGTTGATTCCGGTACAGTATGCCATGATGGCTATCTCTGGAACTCCTGACGGAAAAGAAAAGTATGATGCCGATATGGCTGCTGCTTATCTGCGTCTGGTAAGAGAACCGGCAAAACCGGGTGTCAATGAACCGGATTATTTGCCGCAGGCACGGCCGGACTGGAACGCAAACTGGAGAAGAAACTGCTGAAGGCAGGCTTTACTCCTGAAAAAGACCCGCAGGGAAATTTAGCGTTGGGATATGGTTGTGTGTCTGTACAGCGACGGAACAACTGGGCGGCAGTGGTACGTGGTCATTCACGTTACTTATGGGATGCAGAGCATTACCTGGATGCCAATTTCTACGGACGATACTTGGGTTATGGCAGCATGCAGGTGCTGACTGCTCAGCCGGGAGAAAGAGTAACCTTTACAACGAGCGGCTGGCAAGAAAACGGATTCGACTGGAACCGGATTCCGGGTGCTACTTCCATTCATCTGCCTTTTGACCAGTTGCGTGCGAAAGTGCTGAATGTGGATGCTTTTTCCGGAATGGAAGAAATGCTGTATTCTGATGAGGCGTTTGCCGGAGGACTTTCTCAAGAACGTGAGAATGGTAATTTTGGTATGAAGTTGCACGAACATGATAAGTACAACGGATCGCACCGTGCGCGGATTTCGTATCATTTCTTTGGAAATACCATCGTAGCCCTTGGTTCTGACATTGAGAACGTTAATCAGGATTATCCAACAGAAACCACTGTATTCCAGCTGGCTGCCATTACGCCGGAAGAAAAAGCATATTGGGACAACTGGAAGGATAACGGACATACGTATCTGGCTCCTAATGGAGTAGGGTATTATGTACCGGGCAATGTACAGTTTGAAAAGAACTTCCCTCAGGTAACAGTCGGTGAACGTAGTGTAAAACCGACTTCCGGTGATTGGGTATCTTTGGTGTTCAATCACGGAAAAGCACCTCAGGGGGCTTCGTATGAATATGCAGTGTTGCCGCAGACTGATGAGCAGGGTTTGACACAGTTTGCCAAACAACCGACTTATCAGGTGTTGCAGAAAGACCGGAATGCGCATATTGTGACTTCCAGTGCAGAACACTTGACTTCATACGTGCTTTTTGAAACTCCACAGAAGACTTTGCCAGGTGATTTCATTGAGAAGGCGGATACTTCTTGTCTGGCTATGGTAAAGCAGGTGGACAAGAAAAAACTGGTGCTGACCGTAGCACAGCCGGATATGGCTTTCTATCGTGGCCCGAGTGATGAGCCTTTGATGAAAATGGCAAACGTATTGAACGCAGTATTTATTCTCGCCCGTGGATTGATGACGAGAGTAAGGAGATTCCGGTAACCATCACTTTGAAAGGGAAATGGAATGTGGCATCTCATCCTGCTGTGAAAGTGCTGGAATCGGACAAGAAACATACCGTATTGCAGTTTACTTGCCGTGAAGGAAAGAGCTATGATGTGCAGCTTTCCAAATAGGATACTGTAAGGTATACATACATAAAAAGCCGGAGTGACAGTTGAACGCTCCGGCTTTTTGTGTATTTGTATGATGGATAGTTAGTTGCGCGAATCGGCTCCCCACATCATTTTCTCGCGTAAGGTATTGAAGAAAGAGTGGTGGCAGCGCTTGACGATACGGATGAAGTATTCTCCCCTCCGAATAGTGAGTCGGGTACCTTCACGGAAGGTCTCACTCCGGCCATCGATGGCAATCAGAAAATTATGACTGCGACTTTCTACTTCCAGTGTGACTTCCCACTCGTCACGAATGACAATGGGGCGTACGTTTAAACTGTGTGGAGCTACGGGAGTCAGGCTGATGGTACCGCTCTGAGGCACTAAAATCGGACCGCCTACGCTGAGTGAGTAGCCTGTAGAGCCGGTAGGGGTAGCCACAATCAGTCCGTCTGCCTGATACACATTCAACAGTTCCCCGTTGATATAGGCACGAATGGTAATCATGGAAGAGCTGTCTCGTTTCAGAATGGCGATTTCATTCAGTCCGTAAGGATAACCTTTCAGTACCTGACCGTTGCAGGTAAGTTTCAGTACCCGTCGTGGTTCTGCCAGATACATTCCCTGATAAATCTCGTCGAAGGTTTCCTCCATCTGGTTGGGTGAAATATCGGCCAGGAACCCCAGTCGTCCGGTATTGATGCCTAATATGGGGATTTCCTTGTTGCCAACCAGGCTGGCTGTTTTCAGAAACGTACCGTCTCCTCCCACACTGAGTGTCATGTCGGCGGTAAAGTCATGACCGTTGAAAATCTCTAAATTGGTTAAATCTGCGTTTGTGTGCAGGCGAAGGAACTCATAAAACTCACGATGGATACAGATGTGCGCCTCCTTGCGCCGGAGGATTTCCAGCAGATGGGTTACATGGGCCGATTTATGCTCCTGATACGTATTTCCAAAGAGGGCGAATTTCATCTTCCGCTGCATAGAATGTGTCTTTTTTATCAATCTTTTTAAGAATAAACATGTCAAGTTTCTCGTAAAACCTGCTAACTTTGCACGTTGTTGATGCAAAGATAGTGAAAGGCGAGAGCAGAGACAAACGGAAAACAAAGTTTTCAAGATTTAGGCTAATTGGCCGAGCCGCGTCCTGTCTTCGCC
>ENA-OPZN01000117-OPZN01000117.1-human-gut-metagenome-genome-assembly--contig:-NODE-117-length-31215-cov-4.554426_pt1 | contig 31215 bp, 31 predicted proteins | sample MGYA00242483_ERZ504503 | MGnify/ENA primary metagenome ERZ504503 (study PRJEB26092, sample SAMD00036285) | human gut metagenome | host: Homo sapiens | study: EMG produced TPA metagenomics assembly of... | reverse complement strand
ATCTCCCTTCCTGGTTTGTCTCCGGTGCCTAGCTGGGCATCCTTCCGGGATGCACTGAATAAGCCTGCTGATGATGGTTATTTTCATCGCAGCCGTGCTTGGTGATTCCTGCAACTACCTGATTGGACATTATTTCGGGAAAAAACTGTTCTCCAAACCAGACTCAAAGATCTTCAAGCAAAGTCATTTGGAGAAAACCCATCATTCTTCCAGAAATATGGCGGAAAAACCATAATCATTGCCCGTTTTGTCCCCATTGTCCGCACTTTTGCACCGTTTGTCGCCGGAATGGGACACATGAATTATTACTTGTTTATGATTTACAACCTTGTCGGGGCAGCTGTCTGGGTCTTACTTTTTTGCATGACAGGCTATTTCTTTGGAAACATCCCTTTTGTGCAGCAAAACCTCAAAATACTTTTGATGGGCATCGTACTGGTTTCACTCTGCCCTGCCCTCATTGAATATATACGAATAAAAAATAAACGAACAACAGTATGAAAAATTCCCTGTTAAACCGATTTGTACCCAAAGAAAGCAAATTCTTTCCTTTATTAAACCAATTGTCACAAACCGTACTCAATGCTTCTGAACTTCTGATTGACAGCATGAACCATGACACACCAGAGACATGGCAGGAGTATTATCACAAAGTGAAGGAAGCTGAAAGAAAAGGCGACCAGATAACCCAGCAGATTTTCATGGAGCTAGGCCAGACCTTTATCACCCCCTTTGACCGGGAAGACATACATGACCTGGCCTTTTCCATCGATGACGTGACCGACCGCATTCACAGTGCCTCGAAGCGGATTGCCATCTACAAGCCGCACGCCATTTCAGACAGCGGAAAAGAGCTGGCTGTCCTCATACAACAAGGAGCCTCCATCATCTGCAAGGCCATGGATGAGCTGGAAACCTTCAGCAAAAATCCGTCCAGACTGAAAGATTACTGTCAGAAGCTCCATGAGATAGAAAACCATGCGGATGAAGTCTATGACCTTTTCATCATGCAACTGTTTAATGAAGAAACCGACTGCATTGAACTGATCAAGACAAAAGAAATCATGCAGGAACTGGAAAAGACGACAGATGCCGCCGACCATGTAGGAAAGCTCCTGAGAAACATTATCGTAAAATATGCCTGAAAAAAGAATTGCACATGGAATTACTCATCACCATCATTGTACTGGCCCTGATTTTTGACTATATCAACGGTTTTCATGATGCAGCCAACGCAATAGCTACCATTGTTTCTACCAAGGTGCTGACTCCGCTCCAGGCTGTAATCTGGGCTGCCTTTTTCAATTTTCTGGCGTTTTTCATCGCTAAATACCTTATCGGTGATTTCGGCATTGCCAACACTGTGTCAAAAACAGTCTATGAGCAATACATTACTTTGCCAGTCATCTTGTCTGGAGTGATTGCAGCCATCATCTGGAACCTGTGGACCTGGTGGAGAGGAATTCCTTCTTCTTCATCCCATACACTTATCGGCGGGTTTGCGGGAGCCGCCATTGCAGCTTATGGATTTGGTGCCATTCAAAGTTCGGTTATCCTGAAAATCGTGCTTTTCATTTTTCTGGCTCCAGTCATAGGTATGCTTGTAGCCTTCCTCTTCACTCTGATAGTGCTGAATCTGTGCCGTAAGGCCCATCCCCACACCGCAGAGAAATGGTTTAAAAGACTACAGTTGCTCTCATCCGCCCTGTTCAGCATCGGGCATGGCCTTAACGACTCGCAAAAGGTAATGGGTATCATTGCAGCTGCCCTGATAGCAGCCCATTCGCAAGGCATTGGCATGGGGGTAAACAACGTAGGCGATTTACCCGACTGGGTCGCTTTTTCCTGCTTTACCGCAATCTCACTGGGAACCATGTCGGGAGGATGGAAAATAGTGCGCACCATGGGAAACCGGATTACCAGAGTTACTCCGCTGGAAGGTGTCATAGCCGAAACAGCCGGTGCATTTACGCTTTATTTTACGGAATATCTGAAAATTCCGGTCAGCACCACCCACACCATATCAGGAGCCATCATCGGAGTAGGCGCCACCCGTCGCCTGTCCGCAGTGCGCTGGGGAGTTACCCGAAGCCTGATGACAGCCTGGGTGCTTACCATCCCGGTAAGTGCGGCATTGGCAGCAGCCATCTATGCACTGATCGGGTAACCAATCTCTTTTTCAAGGAATAACAAATAAGGAAGAAAAAATAGCACAAACATCAGATTCCAGCAAAAAAAGGACTTTCATAGAGATAATTCTATTAACTTTTATTACTTTTGCACACATTGTGTCAAACATTGTGCAATTTGAAAATGGAAATACAAGACAGTTTTATACAACTTGTTGAAGAAAGCATCCGCGCCAACTGGGACCGTGATGCACTGACAGACTACAAAGGAGCTACGCTGCAATATAAGGACGTGGCCAGAAAGATAGAGAAAATGCATATCCTGTTCGAACATGCAGGAATCCGGAAAGGGGACAAAATCGCGCTGTGCGGGCGCAACAGTGCCAACTGGACAGCCACTTTCCTGAGCATCGTAACTTACGGGGCAGTAGCCGTTCCTATCCTTCACGAGTTCAAGGCCGACAACGTGCACCACATCGTCAACCATTCGGAGGCACGTATGCTTTTTGTAGGCGACCAGGTGTGGGAGATGTTCAACGAGGCGGCCATGCCCAATCTGGAGGGAATCATCGAACTGAAGAACTTCGACCTGGTAGTGTCACGTTCGGAAAGGCTGACGTATGCACGCGAACACCTGAACGAGGAATTCGGGAAGAAATATCCCTGCCGCTTCCGTGCCGAGCAGGTTTCCTACCGCCGGGAAGAACCGGAAGAACTGGCCGTCATCAACTATACTTCAGGAACTACCGGCTATTCAAAAGGAGTAATGCTTCCTTACCGGAGCATCATTTCAAACATCGTGCACATTGACCGGAAAGTGGGACTGAAACCAGGCGACAGCATCGTTTCCATGCTTCCGCTGGGACATATCTTCGGACTGGTGTTCGATTTTCTTTACGGCATCACCAGAGGAGCGCATCTGTGGTTCCTTACCCGTATGCCGAGCCCGAAAATCATTGCGGAATCGTTTGCCATCATCCGCCCGCGCGTCATTGCCTGCGTACCGCTCATCGTGGAAAAGATTTTCAAGAAGAACATTCTCCCGAAAGTGGACAACAAACTCGGAAAACTGCTGCTGAAACTGCCGATTATCAGCGATAAAATAAAGGAACAAATCCGTCAGCAGGCCATGGAGGTATTCGGCGGAAACTTCATTGAAATCGTAATCGGAGGGGCACCGTTCAACCCCGAGGTGGAAGCCTTCCTGCGTAAAATCAACTTCCCCTACACCATCGCATACGGTATGACGGAATGTGCGCCGCTTATCTGCACAGCCGCTGGGATGAGATTCTGTACACTTCATGCGGAAAGACCGTGGCCAACATGGAGACCAGGGTGATTTCGGAAGACCCTGAACGGATTCCGGGGGAATTGGTGTGCCGGGGTATGAACGTCATGCTGGGATACTACAAGAATGAGAATGCCACCGCACAGACCATCGACAAGGACGGCTGGCTGCATACCGGCGACATGGCCATCAAGGATGCGGAGGGAAACATCTTCATCAAGGGCCGTTGCAAGAACATGCTGCTTACCGCTTCCGGACAGAACATCTATCCGGAAGAAATTGAGGCCCGCCTGAACAACATGCCTTACGTAAACGAGTCGCTGGTGATTCTGAAAGAGAACAAGCTTGTGGCACTGGTTTATCCGGACAATGAAGACGCATTCTCGCATGGAATGAACAAGAAACAGCTGGAGGAAGCGCTGGAGTTGAACCGAATCGAACTGAACAAGGTGCTTCCGGCTTACTCGCAGATTACGCAGGTGAAGCTCTATCCGGAAGAATTTGAAAAGACGGCCAAGAAGAGCATCAAGCGCTTCTTGTACCAGTAAAAAAACGGACATAAAAAAACGTCTTTGCGTTTGAACTAAAACGCAAGGACATTTCAGATAAAACGCAAGGACGTTTGAAGTAAAACGCACTTGCGTTTTGTTTTAAACGTACTTGCATTTCGACCCAAACGTACTTGCGTTTTCTGTTTCTTAAAAAAGCCTGAGATAGAAACCTACAAATTACTCACTTTCAGACTTATACATTTTCCTGTACTGCATGGGAGTCATCCCATGATGCTGCCGGAAAAGTTTGTTCAAATAGCAGGAATCTATGTAACCCATCCGGCTGGCTATCTCCTTGACGCTCATACGGCTGCCTGTCAACAGTTCTTCTACCCGCTTCAAACGGTTCTTGGATACATAGAGCCTGAAATCTTCTCCGAAATTACGCTTGAAAAAACGCCCTATGTAAGTGGGTGACAGACGGAATTTCGCAGCTAGCACGCTCAAACGCAATTGCTCCGGCTGGTCAATATGCTGTTCTATATAAAGCAGCAGATGCTGTGCCTTATCTTCTTCCGGCGCAATCCCAGTGTCGGGCAAATGAAGTCCCCTGGCAGCCAGCAAGATAAGACTGTCCACATAATTCGACCACAACATCTCCGACAAGGAACGCTTGTGTGAAACCTCCCCGACCAGCAGTCCCACCAGCTGACGAACGGCTTCCTTATCGTCCGGCGAAAGTTCCATCCGGAAACCTGACTGTATGTCAAGGGCATGCCCTATGTAGCGGCCGATGCAATCGAGCACATAATTCTCCGTAAACCGGATAAAGACATAGCGGCTATGCGTACGGATGGTGTACAGATGTATCCGGTTGGGAGGCACCAGAAAAAGGTCACCCGCCTCGTAGGTATGCCATTCACATTCGCTCCCCATCGTGTGCGCACAGAAGTCACCGCTTCCTTCCAGGATATATGTCATCTCAAAGAACGAATGCTGGTGTTCCCCTATCGGAAACTCATCGTGCTCTCTCAAGAGAATCTCCACCTGCTGATACAGATTTTCCTTCCACATAGTCGTATTCTTCATGATTATAGCACAAAAGTACAATTTTTCTCCTTCATACCTTTCTAACTTTGCAGCACTTTTTTGAAAATCATCAAACGAAGAATATATGGAAAAATTTTGCTGGAAAGGACATGCTTCCATGCTGGGAGCAAATACAATGTGGGGGCTGATGTCTCCTCTTTCTAAATTACTTATGGCCGGAGGAGCCGTTACTCCGCTGGTGGTTACAGACCTCCGCATTGGGGGAGCCATGGTGTTGTTCTGGATAGCTTCTTTCTTTCAGAAGCCGGAACACGTCAACCATAAAGACCTGATTACGCTGTTCTTTGCCTCTCTCTTTGCCATCGTATTCAATCAAGGATGCTTCATCTTCGGCGTGAGCCTGAGTTCACCAGCCGACGCATCCATCATCACCACGAGCATGCCGCTGTGGGCCATGCTGCTGGCGGCTTTCATCCTGAAAGAACCGATTACCGGCAAGAAAGTGCTGGGCATTGCCTGTGGGGCGGGCGGTGCCTTGCTGCTCATCCTTGGAAGCAGCCAGAACCAGCCGGCCGCTTCGTCTGCCAGCCATACGGCAATATGGGGCGATTTACTGGTCTTGTTCGCACAGTTCTGTTATGCGTTCTACATTGTACGCTTCAAGGATTTTGTCAACAAATATTCGCTCATCACCATCATGAAGTGGATGTTTACTTACTCTTTTATCTGCACAATTCCCTTCTCTGCCAGCGATTTGATGAACGCAGACTGGGGCGGACTGAAGGCGGTGGAGATTGGCAGTCTGACCTTTATCGTAGTAGGCGCTACCTTCGTCAGTTATATGCTGATTGTGATAGGACAAAAGAATCTCCGCCCTACGGTAGCTGGTATGTACAATTATATCCAGCCACTTGTGGCCTGTATCGTAGCCGTATGCTGGGGAATGGATTCCTTTAACACGACCAAAATCATTGCCGTGGTACTCATTTTCGGTGGGGTGTATCTGGTGACTTCCAGTCGTAGCCGGAAAGAAATGGAGGCTTACAAGCAAGCGCAGGCGGAACGAGAATAAGACCTTTCACTACCTTTGAAGAAGTCAGGATGCGGTTCGGAAGAGCCCGGCTGAAAAACTATGTTTTTCGCTTGGCTCTCCTCTCACCTTTTCACTACCTTTCGATAAGTTAGGATGCGGTTCGGAAGAGCCCAGCTGAAAAACTGCGTTTTTTCGCTTGGCTCTCCTCTCACCTTTCACTACCTTTGCCGCAGACTTAAAACGAAGGGAAAATGATGGAATTTCTTTACATACACTGGAACCCGGACCCGGCATTGTTTCACCTCGGCGGTTTTACCCTCCGATGGTACAGCGTGCTGTGGATGATTGCCATTCTGACCGGCAGTCAGGTAGTCTACCATTTGTACAAGCAGAAGGGACTTCCGCTGGATACTTTCCAGACGCTGTTTACCTATAGTTTTATCGGTATCTTTGCCGGGGCACGCCTGGGTCACTGCCTGTTCTATGACCCGCAATACTTCCTGAGTCATCCGCTGGAAATCATATTGCCGGTACATTTCCTGCCACAGGGCGGATGGGTGTTTACCGGATATGCCGGACTGGCCAGCCACGGAGGTACGCTGGGACTGATTCTGGCACTGGTGCTTTTCTGCCGGAAAACGAAGATTCATTTTCTCGATATTCTGGATATGATGGGAGTGGCTGCTCCCGTAGCTGCCGGATTTATCCGACTGGCCAACTTGATGAACTCGGAAATCATCGGCATGCCGTCGAACGTGCCCTGGGCGTTTTATCTTCGAACGGGTGGATATGCAGCCCCGTCATCCGGCACAGCTCTACGAAGCACTGGCCTACTTCCTGTTCTTCCTGATAATGATGGTCATCTTCCGGAAGAAGAAAGAAAACGTACGGAAAGGCTTCTATTTCGGTTTGTGTATCACCCTGATTTTCACCTTCCGTTTCTTCGTAGAGTTCCTGAAAGAAAGACAGGTGGACTTTGAGAATGCGCTCCCTATAGACATGGGACAGATTCTGAGCATTCCTTTCATCGTAGTAGGATTGTATTTCGTATTCCGTAAAAACCATTCCGCTCATGTGTGATACAGCGACCTCGCATACCTGCCTGCTCTGCATGGGTTCCAACCTGGATGCGCTTCTGCACCTGAAGAATGCGGAAGATGCCCTGCAACGTCTTTTTCCAGATATTGAATGGGGAAGAATCGTAGAAACCGTACCGGAGAAAATGGAGAATCCGCAACCGTTTCTGAACCGTGCCGCACGTTTCCGTACCTCACTGCCCATGACGGAGGTGCGAAGCATACTGAAGCAAATTGAGCAGACAAACGGACGGACTCCGGAAAGCAAGAAGGAAGGACGCATTCCGCTTGACATTGACTTGCTTTCCTACGACCAGCAGGTACTCAAACCGGAGGACTGGCAGAAAGAATATGTGCGTCTGGCCTTTCGTCACGCCAGTTTCACGTAACCCAGACGGGTATAGCGCACTCCATGCGACTCATATTGTGACATGACTTTGGCCGAAAGCAGATGCAGGAACTCCTGCGGCTGTATCTGACGGCTACGGCAACTCAAGGCATTCGGTGTCAGACTACGGGCGCGGGCTTTGACCAGAAAGGTAAAGCGATTACCGTCACGGTCGGCCACCAATACATTCTGGTCGACAAAGAAATCGGGTTTGTACGTATCTACCTGAAGTCGCACGTTCAGCACCGTAACCTGCAAATCCTTCAACGTCTCTCCCACCGCCCCCACAAAATGGCTCACCGAAGCAATGCGCGGCTTTCGTACGGTCAGTTCAAAATGCACCACAGCAAATCGCTTGGCCAGCTCCACCACCCGTTCGTACCGAGGGTTGGTAGGTTCAAACTTATTGGCCAGCCAGAGCATGTAAGAAGGATCCACGTAATAGATTTCAGCCAGATGCTTTCCCTTGTATTTTCCGAAAGGCATCAAATCGTCCAGTGCCCCGTAATAGGATTCAAACTGCGCATTATCAGCGGTCTCCAACCGCACATTGCAGTTCTGCAGCATGGAGAAAGCACGGGCGGAAGCGGCATCCAGCGTTACTCCCAACGTACGGACAAACAGATAAGAATGGGGAGAAGGAAATTCACGCCACAAGGCATAATACGGACGATATTCTGTGGCCATGCTGATAAGATAGACACCCTTGTCGCTCGTACGTCCACGATTAAACAGTTCCAGTTCCTTTAGTACTTGTGCGGTGATTTCCATACCTGCCTCCTGCTTTGAAAGGCAAGATAAACAAAAAGAATTAAAAATGCAAGTTTATACATGCAAAACGGGAGGAAAAGGCCCGAAACAGGCCTCTCCTCCCGCATAATGATATGGAATTCTAACAATTAATCGTTACAGAATGGCTTTCACGGTTTCCAGCATACCTTTTTCCTGAATGCTGTCCAGGTTCTTCTTCACGGCTTCTGCCAGTCCCGGAATCAGGTTCAGGTCCTCGCCCCAGATAAAGGTTGCACCCAATACGCCTTCGGTTACCTTGGCTGTATCACCTGTAGCCCACAACTGTTTCAGCAGGTCCATGATTTCCTGTGCGTCATTAGGCACGATTTCTGCGCCATCGGCACGTACACCACCTTTGTAGTAGGTAATGATGGCGGCCAGTCCCAATACCAGTCCTTCAGGCAACTTGCCCTTGCGTTCCAGGTAAGTCTTCAAGCCCGGCAAATCGCGTGTCTGGTATTTCGGGAAGGAATTCAGCATGATAGAAGTCACCTGATGGTCTACAAACGGATTGTTGAAGCGTTCCAGCACGTCATGTGCAAATTTCTCCAGTTCCGCTTTCGGCAGGTTCAGGGTTTCCATCAGTTCCTCGAACATCACCTTATGGATAAACTTGCCCACTACCGGATGCTGGCAGGCATCGCGTACAATATTGATACCCGACAAGTAAGCTACCGGAGAAAGCACGGTGTGCGGTCCGTTCAACAAAGTCACTTTCCGTTCGTGGTACGGTGCTTCCGACGGCACAAAGAGCACATTCAGTCCGGCTTTGTCGGCCGGGAATTCGGCAGCTACTTCCTGAGGTGCTTCAATTACCCACAGATGGAAAATTTCGGCCTGCACCACCATGTTGTCATCGTATTGCAGTTTTTCCTTGATAGCCGCAATATCCTTGCGCGGGAATCCCGGTACGATACGGTCGACCAATGTAGCATACACGCCACAAGCCTTTTCAAACCATTGCTTGAAGTCATCTCCCAGGTTCCAGAGCTCAATATACTGATAGATAGTTTCTTTCAACTTGTGCCCGTTCAGGAAAATCAGTTCACAGGGGAAGATAATCAATCCCTTTGACATATCCCCCTGGAAGGTTTTATAGCGATGATACAAAAGTTGTGTCAGCTTGCCCGGATAAGAAGAAGCCGGCGCATCTTCCAGCTTGCAGGAAGGGTCGAATGCAATACCTGCTTCGGTTGTATTGGAGATTACGAAACGCATTTCCGGCTGTTCGGCCAGCTTCATGAACTCTTCAAACTGACTGTAAGGATTCAATGCACGGCTGATTACGTCAATCATGGTCAGGCTGTTCACCGTTTCCCCTTTGTCCAAGCCCTGCAGATTGACGTGATAGAGACAATCCTGCGCGTTCAGCATGTCAATCATTCCTTTTTCGATGGGTTGAACCACCACTACACTGCTGTTGAAATCAGCTTTTTCGTTCATGTTGTAGATAATCCAGTCAACAAACGCACGAAGGAAATTACCTTCGCCAAACTGAATAATTCTTTCCGGACGGACCGTTTTCTTTGCGGTCTCTTTGTTTAATGCTTTCATATTATATCTTTAATAACAAAATTGTTGTCCTTTCGGCCTTTTGAGCTCATTTAACCCTTCAAACATTAAAAGAGTTGAATTTAACCCGTTGTTTTTCACATACTTGTCTACCCTTTCATGAATTTAATTTTCATAAATGAGTGCTGCAAAGGTAATAAATATTTTGTTATTCCAAATAAAATTTCTACTTTCGTGTTCGATAACGGATAGGTATTCGATATTTTATGTTGGGCAACATAAATAAATTGTAACTTCCTATCACAAGACAACCCTGAACACTTAAAAACACATTTATCATGAAGAAATTTATGGATGAAAACTTCCTGCTGCAAACTGAAACCGCACAGGAGTTATATCACAATCATGCGGCTAAAATGCCGATTATTGACTATCACTGCCACCTGATTCCGAAAATGGTAGCCGACGATTACCAGTTCAAATCCATTACTGAAATCTGGCTGGGAGGCGACCACTATAAATGGCGTGCCATGCGAAGCAACGGAGTGGCAGAACGTTACTGTACCGGAACAGACACTACCGACTGGGAAAAGTTCGAAAAATGGGCTGAAACTGTTCCTTATCACATTCCGCAATCCGCTGTATCACTGGACACACCTGGAACTGAAGACTGCTTTCGGCATCGACAAGATTCTGAATCCGTCTACCGCCCGTGAGATTTTTGACGAATGTAATGCCAAACTGGCTACTCCGGAATATTCTGCCCGTAACCTGATGCGCCGCTACCATGTGGAAACTGTCTGCACAACGGACGATCCGGTAGATTCACTGGAATATCACATCGCTACCCGTGAAAGCGGATTTGAAATCAAGATGCTGCCTACCTGGCGTCCGGACAAGGCAATGGCAGTAGAAGTGCCGGCTGACTTCCGCGCCTACGTAGAAAAACTGGCAGAAGTAAGCGGTGTCAGCATCTCTAACTTTGACGACATGATTGAAGCCCTGCGCAAACGTCACGCTTTCTTTGCCGAACAAGGCTGTAAATTGTCCGACCACGGTATCGAAGAGTTCTATGCAGAAGACTACACGGATGCAGAAATCCGCGCTATCTTCAACAAGGTATACGGTGGTACGGAACTGACACACGAAGAAATTCTGAAGTTCAAATCGGCCATGCTGGTAGTATTCGGCGAAATGGACTGGGAAACAGGCTGGACACAGCAGTTCCACTACGGTGCCATCCGCAACAACAACACCAAGATGTTCAAGCTGCTGGGACCTGACACTGGTTTCGACTCTATCGGTGAATTCACCACGGCCAAATCCATGGCAAAATATCTGGATCGTCTGAACTCAGAAGGAAAACTTACTAAGACCATTCTCTACAACCTGAATCCTTGCGCCAATGAGGTAATTGCCACCATGCTGGGCAACTTCCAGGATGGTTCTATCCCGGGTAAAATCCAGTTTGGTTCAGCTGGTGGTTCCTCGATCAGAAAGATGGTATGGAAAAACAAATGAACGCACTTTCTCTGCTGGGATTGCTGAGCCGCTTCGTAGGTATGCTTACCGACTCACGTTCCTTCCTTTCTTACCCGCGTCATGAGTACTTCCGCCGTACCCTCTGTAACCTGCTGGGAAGAGATGTAGAAAACGGAGAAATCCCTGAATGCGAAATGCCGCGCGTACAACAGATGGTAGAAGACATCTGCTACAACAACGCTAAGAATTTTCTTCCAGTTCTAAGAACTTCCGGTATATCTAAAAAAAAACAGATACAACCCGTTTGCAAGGCTGTTCCTTTTCGGAATGGCCTTGTTTTGTTTCTATCTTTTTCGTTTATCTCTCCTCTCACCTTTCACTATCTTTTCATAAGACAGGACGCGGTTCGGAATAGCCAAACCTGAAAAACTTTGTTTTTCGTTTGTCTCTCCTCTCACCTTTCACTATCTTTGCGTTCCTTTAGCAAAAAGAGAGAAATGACAGTAAATTTAATGAGTCTGGCCAGCGGCAGCAGCGGAAACTGTTACTACCTGCTACTGACAACACCGCCATATTGGTTGATGCCGGTATCGGTATCCGCACCATCAAGAAGGTATTTAAGGAACGTATGCTGAACCTTGAAGGGATACAGGCTGTACTGGTCACTCATGACCATGCCGACCACATCAAGGCAGTAGGACATTTGGGAGAGAAACACGGGATTCCGGTATATACCACTCCGGAAATACACGAAGGCATGAAGCACAGCTACTGCATGACCGAACGGTTAAGTCCCGAACGTACCCGCTTTATCCGGAAAGAAGAAACATTCAGCGTGGGCGATTTCACCATCACCTGTTTTGAAGTGCCTCACGACGGAACTGACAACGTAGGCTACTGCATCACGGCAGGCGATAAGACATTCTCTTTCCTGACCGACATCGGGCATATCACCCCGACTGCCTCACGCTTTATACAGCAGGCTGATTACCTGATACTGGAAGCTAACTACGACGACAGCATGCTCCAGATGGGACCTTATCCACAGCATCTGAAGGAGCGCATTGCCGGCCCGAACGGACACATGAGCAATCACGAAATGGCCGACTACCTGAGTCATCATTTTCCCCAGCGTCTGAAGCATTTATGGCTCTGCCACCTGAGCAAGGACAACAACCATCCAGAGTTGGCTTTCAAGACAGTGGAACTGGCATTCCGGCAAGAAAACATCATCGTAGGAAAAAGACGTGGAAGTAACTCCACTGAAGCGAACCACTCCTTCTGAAATGTATATTCTGGAATAACAAAAGAAAATAATAAAAGCCATCGGGGCGTTTCCTCTGAAGTGAAGAAACGCCCCGATGGCTTTTTTATTGCAAACTGCGAATCAGCGCAATCTTTCGTACGCCTTTACCAGCATCTCATCCTTGCCGATAGCACGGATAGCCAGCCAGTTCAGGATAATGCTTACCAATGGAAGACAAACGGTCCATGAAGGCATGAAACTGTAGTCATCGAATGCCTTATCCGGATTTACGACAAAATAGGCCAATACCAGATAGTAACCTATCAACACAATCGTATTGAAGATGGTCAGACGAATCTGCAACATGCGTTTCCGGTAAAGGAAAATAGTCACCAAAGCCATCACAGCCACCACTACCAGTATCGCAAACAAAGCCCACGGCGTGTAGTTCACCGCTCCATCCGGAAGCAGGTATGAAAGGTTTGTCATCTCACAAATATTTTTATCGGTATAGAAGCTGCCCACGGGAACAGACATCATTACTACCATCAAGATAGCTACTACGAGCAATAAACAGTCTGTATTCTCTGTATCATAATCAATCGTATTAAGGTTTCCAAAAGAACATGTCATTCTGAGGGCGACGGTTCTTGCCGTCTACACTCAGAATGACAAGCCCAAATGCGCATGCGCATTCACTAAAATCTTTACCTATAGGAGGATTACTGCAATTTTTCCTTTTCTTTTGCCGGGTTTCTGTAAATAAACCTTTCCTTCTATGTACTCCTGAGTCGCGATTAACGTCGGTTTCGGGAGTTTTTCATAATAACGAGAGATTTCAATCTGTTCTCTGTTTTCAAACACCTCTTCAAGGTTATCGTTATAAGAAGCAAACTCCTGCAGTTTCTTGGAAAGGTCATTCTTCATTTCGGCAGCAATCTGGTTGGCACGCTTGCCGATGATAGATACTGTTTCATAAATATTGCCTGTGTCCTCACAGAGTTCCATCAAATTACGTGTAACCGTATTTGTAGGAGCGTTTGTTTTTTGTAATCCATAACTTAATTTATAATTATAAACGTTTATATTATTCTTCGTCTGTAGAAATGTACTTGCTGACTTCCTTGAAGATGTCTTCCACTTCTTTCATGTATTTGCTTTCCGGAAATTCATTCTTGAAAGCATAATATTCATCCACAGTTTCGCGCATACGGTCTTCTCTCTTTTCCAGCACACTCTCCTTTGCCATGTGATACTTGGCGCGGAGAATCAGAATAGAAAGTTCCTCACGCATCTTGGTGTAGGGATATTCTTTCAACACATTCTGTGCAGTAACGATAGCTGCCAGATAGTTATTACCCGTACTGCTGTAAGAGGCATTTCCGGAATAAGAGCCCAAGTCATAATAAAGTTTGGAAGAAAGGTATTCCTTTTCCACCAGTTTGTCCTGCAACTCGAAAATCATGCTCTGAGCTATATCCTTTCGCTGACTTGTTGGGAAATACTCCATAAACATCTGCAGTTCCTGAATGGCCTTGTACGTGCTGCTCTGGTCCAGACGTGGTTCCGGAGTATCAAGATACAAAGCCTTTCCGCTATGAAAACGCGCCAGTTCCGTATAAGTACCGCGCGGATAAGTCGTATAATAGGTATTGAAATAATGCGAAGCAGTCACAAAATCACCCTGGTTGTAATAAGTCATTCCCAGCATATACAAAGACTCTTCTCCGTTGGCTGTACCCTTCAGGATAGGAATCAGCTCCTCCAAAATGGTTGCCGCACGTGAATTCTGTCCTTTGGCAAAATAGCTTTTCGCCGCTTCGTATTTGTATTCATAGTCAGTGCTTTTCAGCACTTTATTGTACTCTCCGCATGAAGATAAAACTCCAGCAGAAAGGAGGACCATTGCGATGTATTTTTTCATATATAATTGATATAGTTGCGCAAAATTACTCTTTTCCAGCGAATAATGCAACTCCAGGCCATTTTTTAATGTAATTTTTCAGGATGTGCAAAGTATGGTATAAAATATATATGTAATTTTACAACCGTTTTCATTCACCAATATTCAGATGCAATGAATTTTGAACTGATATCCGACTATCAGCCTACCGGCGACCAGCCGGAGGCCATCGCCCAACTGACAGAAGGTATCCGGCAGCATGTGCCTGCACAGACGCTGCTGGGAGTAACCGGCTCTGGAAAGACTTTTACCATTGCCAATGTCATCAAGAACATCAACAAGCCGACACTGATTCTGAGTCACAACAAGACACTGGCCGCCCAGCTTTACGGGGAGTTCAAGAACTTTTTCCCTCACAATGCAGTGGAGTATTACGTGTCTTACTACGACTATTATCAGCCGGAAGCATACATTCCGTCGACCGATACTTATATTGAAAAAGACCTGGCCATCAACGAAGAAATCGACAAGCTTCGTCTGGCAGCGACTTCTTCCCTCCTTTCCGGACGGAAGGACGTCATCGTGGTATCTTCCGTATCGTGTATCTACGGTATGGGAAACCCGGCAGATTTCTACAACAACGTGATTGAAATCAAAAAAGGAAAGTTGCTGGACCGTAACGTATTCCTTCGCCGACTGGTAGACAGCCTGTACGTTCGGAATGACATCGAGCTGAACCGAGGTAACTTCCGTGTAAAAGGTGATACGGTGGACATCTTCCTGGCTTATACCGACAGTGTGCTGCGGGTAATGTTCTGGGACGACGAGATTGACGGCATTGAAGAGATAGATCCCGTTTCAGGACACCGTATCGGTACGTTCGAAGAATATAAGATTTATCCGGCCAACCTGTTCATGACAACCAAGGAAAGTACACTCCGCGCCATTCATCAGATTGAGGATGATTTGACCAAGCAGGTGGCCTACTTTGAAGAAATTGGAAAGCCCTACGAAGCAAAGCGTCTGTACGAGCGTGTGACCTACGACATGGAAATGCTGCGCGAACTAGGACATTGCTCAGGCATTGAAAACTATTCACGTTACTTCGACGGACGCGAACCGGGCACCCGTCCCTACTGTCTGCTTGATTTCTTCCCTGAAGATTTTCTGATTGTCATCGATGAAAGTCACGTCAGCGTACCGCAAATCAGGGCCATGTACGGCGGCGACCGTGCCCGCAAGACAAACCTGGTGGAATACGGATTCCGTCTGCCGGCCGCCATGGACAACCGTCCGCTTACATTCGAAGAGTTCCAGCAGATGGCCAAGCAGGTGATTTACGTAAGTGCCACTCCGGCAGAATACGAACTGCAACAGAGTGAAGGTATCGTAGTGGAACAGGTGATTCGTCCTACGGGACTGTTGGACCCGGTGATTGACGTACGTCCCAGCCTGAACCAGATAGACGACCTGATGGAAGAGATTCAGCAACGCATCGAAAGGGAGGAGCGCGTGCTTGTCACTACCCTAACCAAGCGCATGGCAGAAGAACTGACGGAATACCTGCTCAACAACGGTATCCGCTGCGCTTATATCCACAGCGACGTGGAAACACTGGAGCGTATCAAAATCATGGACGAACTACGGGAAGGTATCTACGATGTGCTGGTGGGTGTCAACCTGCTGCGTGAGGGACTCGACTTGCCGGAGGTGTCGCTTGTAGCTATCCTGGATGCCGACAAGGAAGGTTTTCTGCGTTCGCACCGCTCGCTCACCCAGACGGCCGGACGTGCTGCCCGCAACGTAAACGGGAAGGTCATCATGTATGCCGACCGCATTACGGACAGCATGCGACAGACCATCGACGAGACCAACCGCCGACGGGAAAAGCAGCTGGCTTACAACGAAGCACACGGCATCACACCGAAACAGATTACCCGTTCACGCGCCAATGCCCTGCTCGACATCGAGAAACAGTCGTCTCAGGAAAACAGTAACAAGCCCAAAGAACCACGAGCTTATACCGAGACCGAAGCCCAGCTTCATGCAGCCGCCGACCCTGTGGTACAATATATGACAAAGGGTCAGTTGCAAAAGAGCATCGAACAGACCCGCAAGCTGATGCAGGAAGCCGCCAAGAAGCTGGACTTTATCGAAGCGGCACAATACCGCGACGAGTTGCTTAAACTTGAGGAGCTTCTGAAAGAAAAGTCCTGATATTGGCCAGGGCTTTCTGCGACAAACGCTCTACGCTTTGAATGGATTTTCCGGATATATAAGACGTGTACAGCACATTCGGAATATCCTTCAGAGCATCACGGGCTACACCCATGCCAGTCGCATCACACAGGTAATAGCTGTGCTTGCATGTTCCCAGCCATTTCTTCAGGGCATCTACTTCAAAAGTAGGTCCTACAGAGGTATTTACCAGTATCTTACGGTCTCCCATCAAGGCTAATTCCGGCTCACCCAGCAGGTAATTGTTGCGCGGCAAGCAGGTACAGATGATTTCCGCTTCCGTCAGCAAATCGGTCAGCGGGCGATAGGCAATGCCTTTTGCTTCGGCTTCCGGTTTACGGGTACGACTGTAGTACAGCACCTCGGCACCGAAAAACCGCATGGCTTCAGCAATCATTCCTCCGGTCTTCCCCAGACCGATGATTCCCACCTTACGCCCTGTCAGTTCCGTGCTTTCTTCCAGCCAGCGTACATTACCAAAGCCATGGAGCAGACGTACCAGTTCACTGACCACGTATTCCACCACACCTTCATCGCCATAATCTTTCACTCCTAACACCGTAATTCCCTTTTTGCGGGCTTCTATCACATCGACATTCGAGCTTTCCGGGTTATAGAGCGTACAGCACATGCCTATATAACGGATGTTCGGGCAAGCATCCAGCACAGACCGACGGATAGGCGTACGGAAAGATACCAGCAGACAGTCGGCATTGCCAATACGGCGGATTACTTCCTCTTCTTCAGTGGGGAAATCATGATATACAACCACTTCTTCCCCTAGTGTTTTCAATTGTTCGAGTGCCGCTTCATTCAGCAGCGTCTCGTCTACGGCTACTATTTTCTTGAAATTCATATCTTCTTTATGCAAATTATTCATTCGAAAGTACATAAAACCCGATAATGCCGCAAGGAAAATCCGCAGAGTTTTGTAGGATAAGGAAATACGCACAGCAAACCAACTGAAATTCCACACCTAAAAATGCTTTCAAAATGAGATATAATTTGATATAAAAATTATATTATGACATCATTTTTCAAATAAGATATCCTTTTTAATTTATTATTTATACTTTTGCGACAAAATCAAAACAAACAGAAAATGGAACAGCTTACAAAAATTGTGCAAGAAATCAGTTCGTTTATGTGGGGATGGCCTATGATTATCATGCTCCTGGGCACCCATCTTTATCTTACCATCCGGTTGCGTTTTCCGCAGTTACATATCCTCAAGGCCTTACGACTCTCTGTAAGCAAGGATAAAGATGCAGGAGGCGATGTCAGCCAGTTCGGAGCACTGGCCACTTCACTGGCAGCTACCATCGGGACCGGAAACATCATCGGAGTAGCGACCGCCGTCGCATTAGGCGGACCGGGTGCCGTGTTCTGGTGCTGGCTGACGGGGGTATTAGGTATGTCAACCAAATACGCTGAAGGGCTTCTGGCCGTAAAATACCGCATAAAGAATTCGTCGGGCGAGATGATTGGCGGACCGATGTATGCACTGGAACGCGGCTTAGGATTGAAATGGCTCGGAGTTCTGTTCTGTATCTTTACCGCACTGGCTGCTTTCGGCATCGGTAATACCGTACAGGCCAACTCAATTTCCCTGCTGCTGAATGAATCGTACGGAGTATCTCCTCACCTGACAGGCATTCTGATGAGTATTCTCACGGCTTTGGTAGTCATCGGTGGAGTAAAGAGCATCGCCAGAGTCTGTATGGGCCTCGTACCCATTATGGCCTTACTCTATGTAGGGGGATGTATTTATATTCTAATCGTCAACCATGCCTATTTAGGAGAATCTTTCCGGCTGATTTTTGAATCTGCCTTTTCGGCACGGGCGGCAGGCAGCGGATTCGTAGGAACCACGGTCATGATGGCTGCCCGTTACGGTATCGCCCGCGGACTATTCTCCAACGAATCAGGACTGGGTTCCGCACCGATTGTAGCTGCCGCAGCACAGACACGCAACCCCGTACGTCAGGCACTGGTCTCCTCTACCGGAACTTTCTGGGATACGGTCGTGATATGTGCACTGACAGGACTTGTACTGGTAAGCAGTATCCTGCTATCCTGACATTGATTATACCAGCGACGCGGCACTCACCAAGATGGCTTTTGCAAAAATTCCCTACATCGGTACTCCCATCCTTTCGTTTGGTATTGTCACTTTTGCCTTCAGCACCATTTTAGGATGGACCTATTACTCACAGAAAGCAGTAGAATACCTGGGTGGAAAGAAAATCATGTTTGCCTATCGTCTGATGTGGATTCTGATGATTTACGTGGGTTCCGTCATCAACCTCTCTCTTGTGTGGAACTTTGCCGACTTAGTTAATGCCCTCATGGCTATTCCTAATCTCATCTCATTGGTTCTGCTGTCGGGAGTGGTTGTCAGCGAAACGCGTAAATATCTATGGAACAATCGCTTGAACGACTATCACGAAGAATAAGTTCTATCCCCAGAAAACATGCCTGCGTCTGCTATAAAACGCAAGTACGTTTGAAGTAAAACACAAGTGCGTTTCAATGCAAATGCCTAAGCGTTCTAATTAAAACGTCCTTGCGTTTTTTATTTCATTCTCTCATTCATGATGAATCACACACATAATCCATTTTACAGGCTATATCACTCAGGACGACTGATTGATATACAAAAAGCCCCGGAAAACCTTATGCAAGTCTCCGGGGCTCTTCTTATTTATCAATCTCTCTTATTTTGCTTCGTTCAAGTCGATGCCTTTGTTGCGCAGTGTCATGGCCATCAGACGAACATAGTTAGAATACTGTTTGTCGTCCAGCGTCTGCTTCATCAATTTCAAGTTTCCGTAAACAGCTTTACGAACTTTTTCTTTGTTATCTGTCTTTGATGCGTTTGCACGAGTCATTTCTTGTTCAAAGTAGTCGCAGATGTCAGCAACTTTGTCATGCTGGTTAGATGAAAGATTCAAATATTTAGTCAGCTTTGACTTGTTGATTGAACCATTCCATTTCTGTGCATTGTTGTCCTGTACACCTTCTGCAAACATAGAAACTGAAAATACCAATGCGGCTGCTAATGTTAATCCTAATCTTTTCATACCTTTAAAATCTTTTACCTAAAAACTTTGTTACCTAAATAATTTAAAAATCTAGCTTAGCTCGAGCTTTTTTCCTTTTACCGCTACAAAGATAAGAATATGTTGGACAACATAAAAACAAACCACAAAGAAAATTACTCTACCCTATCATTTATTGACGTATATCAAGAAAGGTATAGCAAAATGAACAATTTCTTCACATTTTTGTAATATAAGCTTCGTTTCACTCTCTATTTATTACCTCCTGTGTACTTATAGGAAAGCATACATATATATTTCAATTAGTCGATCTCAACGTTCTCCACTCCCACAAATCATTTGTCTTGTAATGGAATCCGTGGATGGTCGCCTGTTGACCGACCGTTAGACTATTGCCAGGGGTACTTCGGAACACCTTTTTGTAATAGCCGACCCGGACGCAAATCCTATGTTTTTACTTCAATGATTTCCCGTCGGAGAAGGCATTGCCCACCTTCTCTCCTATCACCAGATAGTGATGATGAATCGGGTCGTACGTAACCGGTTTCAGACGGGTTGGGTCAATCTGGCCTTTTTCATCCAAAATCTCTTCTGCTGCCGACACGTTGACAATTCGGCCTACCAGGTGATTACTCTCCTGATCGTATGAAACCAACTCACATTCCAGTGTCATAGGTAGTTCCTCAATGAGCGGTGCATTCACAAACTCCGATTTTACGGCATGGAAACCGGCTTTGGCGAATTTATCCGGTTCTTTCTTTCCTGAGACAAGGCCCACATAATCGCAGGCTGCTACATGGTCGACTGTAGCCATGCTCACGGTAAAGGCCTTCGTGACCAGAATATTCTGGGTCGTCTTGTGTCCTTCGGCCAGGCAGATGCCCACCATGTCATCCGTATAGATTCCTCCCCACGCTGCATTCATGGCGTTGGGTTTTCCATTCTCGTCGTACGCTGCCACAATAAATACGGGCATCGGGTACAACCATGTTTTTACTCCAAAATTCTTTCGCATAGTCTGTATATTTTTAGTTGCAGTATCATATTATTTGTCGTTCCGAGGGCTCACCGCCACCTTGATTACCCCATCCAAACGGTTCTCGAAAATGCGGTAAGCTTCTTCTATTTCATTAAGTGGGAAGCGGTGTGTGATGAGCGGCGTAGTGTCAATCTTTCCTTCCGCTATCAACCGGAGGATTTCGGCACAGTCACAACCATCTACTCCGCCTGTCTTGAAAGTGAGGTTCTTACCGTACATGTCAGGCAAGGGAAGCACCTGCGGACGGTCGTACAAGGCCACAACGGTCACAATGGCATTCGGACGAGCGCACTCCCAAGCCAGCCGGAAGGTATCATCAGCTCCGGCCACTTCAATGACTACGTCGGCTCCTCCATGCGTACTGTGGGCTTTCACAAACTCCTGACACTGTTCCGGTGTAGTGACCAGAACTTCGGGATAATGAGTCTGCACAAAACGGATACGCTCTTCCGATTTCTCACATACAATGAGACGGCGCGGATGTTTCAGCCTGGCACAGAGCAACGTACAGATTCCCGTAGGTCCGGCTCCAATCAGCAGTACCGTATCTTCGGGTGTGATTTCCGAGATACGGGCAGCCCAGAAACCAGTGGCCAGAATGTCACCCACGAAAAGTGCCTGCTCATCCGTCACCCCGTCGGGAATGCGGTTCAATCCCTGGTCGGCATGCGGCACCCGCACGTATTCCGCCTGTCCGCCGTCGATACGGCAACCCAATGCCCATCCTCCGTCGGGGTCCTCACAATTGTTTACATATCCGTGCTGGCAGAAGAAACATTCTCCGCAGAAGGTCTCCACGTTGACCGTTACCCGGTCACCCGGCTTCACGGTAGTGACCTCCGCTCCTACTTGTTCCACAATGCCCACCATCTCATGCCCCACCGTAATCCCCGGTACAGCACGCGGCACACTGCCGTGCTTGATGTGTAAATCACTGGTACAGATACTTCCTAACGTGACGCGCACCAGGGCGTCCTCGGGTCTTCAGTTCGGGCACAGGCTTCTCTATCAGTGAGAAACGACCGTGCTCCATATACGTATAAGCTAACATATTCTTAAATTTTAATGAAAATACGCCTTCAACACTTCTCCGAACACCTCTCCCGGTGCAATCTTATCAAACAGCTTCATCGAAGTATGCAGTTTCAATACATCCACCTCCGAACCCATCAGTTCCCGCACCGTACGATGGCCACGATGACCTAACAAGGCATGGGAGATTTCCCGCAGGCGGGCACCCAATACAGGATGTGCCAGATAAGCCCGGGCCTCTTCTTCCCCGTCGAGTCCGTAGAACTCCGAGTTGTAACTATAGCCTAAGCCCTTCTGCTGAGGGAAAATATACCAAATCCAATGACTGCGCTTACCGCCATTTCTGATTTCCTTCAATGCCACAGGATACACGCCTTCCTGCGCATCCAGAAACCGTTGCAGATTAAATTTCGTGTGCGACATATTCCTTCGTTTTTATCTCTACTCAAATGTAAGGATAATCCCTTAATGAGCCAACGGTCGCGAGGAGAATTATTTTTGCCACAAGAACGATTTTCCTCCCTAATTCTTCGTTAATTAAAGAGTTATGCTTATATTTGTTCCGAAAATGCGCACAAGGCGGTTTTCATCGCACATTGATTTAGATACAACAAATGATCGTTAAAGATGTCACACAAAGTTTTCGTTACGTTCCGCTGAGGTCCTGACCGGATTTTTCTCAGCATAGGAATCGAATGAATTATTGCTTCCGACAAGGAGGCCGGGATTGTTGTGCTCTTTGACGTACTAGCCGCACACCTCTCTTTCGATGGGGAAACGAGAGGGAATCTACGCTGCTACGGACCTTTACCTTCTATGTCCGTAAGCTTCTATCTTTATCTATTTCTATTTTCTCATTTTAAAATTCGTTTGTTGTATATGAAAAATGTCATGTTACGTGCTACACGCACCTTTATTGAAGATCTCTGTGCTCCCGAATATGCTCACAACCACCTCGCCGTGGAAATCTCTCATCCCGATGGTTTTACCGATGCTCAGGAACTCTCTATCCGGGTGTATTCCAGCGAATACCGCCTGTTGGGCTGTGATACCCGTTCACTGAAAGGGAAAAAGTCCCGAAAAGTACGGTTCGACATCCTCTCTGAAGAAGAATGGGAAACCGGACTCTACCGTATCTATGTCTACCGCAACGGACGCCGATGGGATGGACGCTTCTGGAGCTCTATTCCGGCTACGAATGCTGGGACAAGACCGAAGTCGAAGATTTCCAGACCCGACCTGAAGAAAAATATTTTGCCGAGACCTTCTGCTTCCTCCCCTTGTTCTCCTGGATGCATCAGGAACAATGTGACTCGAACCTCATCCGGCAGTTTCTCGAAACATTGTATGCGCTCGACAGCCACCAGCTTGCCGTACCTCACCTGCTTGTTTCAGGCAATCAGGCCCGCAAATATGCCGCCCGCCTGCTGGCCCTTCATTTTTGTGAAAAGCAGACCGCTCTTTGCAGCCATTTCTCCCTACAGGAATTGCTGGAGGGTTCCCTGCAATGGAAAGTCCTGCAAAAGAAGATGGATACCCGAAAAGTAGTGCTGGTGGAAGTACCCTACAAGGAGTACTCCCGGCAGGAATCCAACCTGCTCGACCTGTTAGGAAACCTGATGGAACAGAAAGCTTCTTCCGACCCTGTCTTCATCTTCTACGGTACGATGGACAGTACCTATCAGTTGCGCAGATGCAGCACAGCAATGAGCCGCATCTTTACGGAAGAGAACACCATCTATACACCCGACAAAGTAGAAACCGACAACCCGGACGAAGACTTTCCGGTAGATGATCTTCCTTTACCGTTTGATGAAGAACAGCCGCTTCCGCATACCGAAGAAGATAGTCCCCTGCCCGAAGACAACATGCCATCGGATGCCGAACAGGCCTTGCAGGAGATGGTGGGACTAACTCGCCTGAAGGAAGACTTGCAGGAGGCCCGGATGATGGCCGCCTTCATGAAGCGGCGTATGGAATTAGGGCTCGACACGGAACTGGACAACCGCCACCACATGCTGTTCTTAGGCAATCCCGGTACAGGAAAGACAACGGTGGCCAAACTCATCGGACAGCTGTATCACCAGATGGGGCTGCTTTCCAGCGGACATACCATAGAAACATGCCGCACAAAACTGGTGGGCGAATACATTGGTGAAACAGAAAAACACATCAGGCAAGCCATTGAGGAAGCCCGGGGAGGCGTACTCTTCATCGACGAAGCCTACACCCTGATTACCACGAAACAAGAAACGAAAGATTTCGGGAAAGAGGTGATTCACGCCCTGCTCACCGTGCTCTCGGAACCCAACCCTGATATGATTATCATCCTGGCCGGCTACGAGGACAAGATGCAGCAGATGCTCCGTACCAACCCCGGCTTGCAGGAACGTTTCCCTCTCCAGTTCTACTTTGACGATTACAATGCGGACGAGCTGATGGAAATGGCGCACCGTCTCTTGCAGAAACGCAATTTCCAGCTTACTCCCGAAGCGGACAAGGAACTGTACGCTCTGATTACGGAAGCCACCGCCCAGCGTGATGAGTATTTCGGCAACGGACGCTGGCTGCACAACCTGATTGAGCAGGGTATCATCAAATGCATGGCCCAGCGTATCATGTCGCAACCTTCTATTCCCGACAACACCTTCCTGTTCCGTACCATCACCCAGGAAGATGTCGTGAAAGCAGGTAATCGTCTCCGCGGCAAGCAGATGGTGAAACTGGAACCGCAGACCATCCGTCGCATTGGATTCAGGGCCTGAAAAACAGACCAGACTTCTTTATCGAAATAAATAAGAGTCCCCCTGCTTTCGCTGCAATGTGAAGCAGAGGGACTCTTTTATTTCCCATATCCTCTCATTTATTAAACACTAACTTGTCCGTGTCATACCCGCGCTGGCGCAACTTACCTATCAATTCCTGAAGTACTTCGTCGGGCAGGGTTTCTTCGCGGCTCATAATCCAGAGATACTTATCGCTGCTACTGCCTATCAGCACGTAGCGATAGTCCGGGTCAATATCGAGCACGTAATAATCGGCATAGAACCACAGGAAGAACGAAACTTTCAACTTGCCGGGGTCGTTCGGATCGGGCTGTTTGGCCTTTCCCTTGATTTCCTTATACTTTCCATCTTTGTATCCCGCATTCAGCACCTCAATGCGTCCGTTGGAAAGCAAGGTATATGTGGCCGTTACACGGGTCATGCCCTTTTCAAAGCGGTGGTCATAACGGGCTATTTCGTGCCACTTCCCCATAAAACGCGGTACGTCGAACGTCTGTACCGTCCGGTTGTCTATCTCAGTATTATTACTGCTTTGGCAACTGCCCAATCCCAGTAGGGCACACAAAAGAATCAGGATGTGTTTCATAACGTGTATTTTTTAAGTTCAAAGGTTATATCTCCCACAAATATACCAAAACCTGACCAATTACGGAGAAATCGATGAAAAATAAATTCCCCAATCGTTAGGTCAGCTACACAAGAATACCTACCTTTAAGACCGTTATTTTTTACCAGGCAATCTATCAGAAAAATATGAAAAAGACAAAACTATTTTTTGCAGGTGCTGCCATCCTGATATGGGGAGGGACGGCCGTGCATGCCCAGTCGTGGAGAAACGGCGGGGCAGTTTCTTTGGATAAGCAATATGCCGATTATCCTTGTGTGAATTTACTGGACAGTACCAGTGTGACGGTAGAACCCACCGGACAAGGTTCGTTTGCGGTCTGCCGGGCCGTACGGGTGCAGACAACTGCCGGAGCCTTGCAGCAACGGGTACTGAAATACGATTACGACCCGCTGACGGCAGCCGCCACCTTCAAGCTAGTGACCATTTACCATGCCGACGGAACCTATACATCGGTCGATGTGAGCAAGGCCTGCGACTACGCCGCTCCAGCCAGAGCCATCTACTGGGGAGCCCGCCAGATTATGCTGGAACTGGGTGCACTGCAACCGGGCGACATCATCGACTATGAAATCGACAAGAAAGGATTCACGTATGCCCTGCTGAGTGATGCACCCCAGTCAGGCGACGACTCCCGCTTTATCCCGCCCATGCGCGGACAGTTCTACGACATCGTGCCCTTCTGGTCGGCCGATCCCACCCTGCGCAAAGTGTACCGCGTCAGTCTGCCGGCCGAAAAAGAAATGCAATTCCAGTTCTATCAGGGCAGCTGCGCTTCCTCCATGCGCTATGAAGACGGACGGAAAGTCTATACTTTCGCCAAAGATGCCATCATGCCCTTCCGTCGGGAACCGAATATGGTCGACTTCTATGACGCCGCACCGAAACTGATGATGTCTACCACCGCCGACTGGAAAGAAAAGTCACGCTGGTTCTATGGAGTCAACGAAGACTACGGCAGTTTCACCGCCATTCCAGAGGCCCAGAAGAAAGTAGACGAACTCATTCGGGGTAAAAAGACCGAACTGGAGAAAGTGGCGGTACTCACCCACTGGGTAGCCGACAACATCCGTTATGCAGGTATCTCCATGGGCAAGGGAGAAGGATTCACCCTGCACAACCTGAAAATGAACTACACCGACCGCTGCGGGGTGTGCAAGGACATTGCCGGCACACTGATTGCGTTCCTGCGAATGGCAGGATTCGAAGCCTTCCCAGCCATGACCATGGCAGGCAGCCGGGTGGAGACCATTCCGGCCGACCATTTCAACCACTGCGTGGCCGTGGTGAAACTCAGTGACGGCACAATGATGCCGCTCGACCCCACGTGGGTACCTTTCTGCCGGGAATTGTGGAGCAGTGCCGAACAACAGCAGAATTACCTGCCGGGCACACCGGAAGGCACTGACCTGTGCCTGACTCCCATCTCCGACCCGGAAAACCATTACGTACGCATCAAGGCACAGAACACCCTCGATGAAAAGGGCACGCTGAAAGGCACCTTCACCATCGAAGCCGAGGGACAGAGCGACAGCAACATCCGCCGCATCTTCACCACCGGATTCCAGAGCGAATGGGCACATACCATGGAACGCCAGTTGCTGAACGTATCGCCCAAAGCCCAATTGAAAATGTGGACTACGGACGGACACCGAAAGACTACCAGCGCGCCCCTATCCAGATTACGTTCCGCTACGAGATTCCGGAATATGCACTGAAAGGCGACCAGGGAGAAATGGTTTTCAAGCCCTTCGTGCTGAATAACCTCTACACGCAAGTCCTCTCCTACCTCCGGATAGATACCAGCCTGGAGAAACGGGCCTACGGCTTCAAGGACGGCTGCTCCCGTCTGGTGGAAATGGAAGAAAACCTGAAACTTCCTGCAGGATACGAATGGCAAGGAAAGGAAAAGCAGGACCAGATGGACGGGCCAGGTGCCGGATTCACCGGACACATGGGCCAAAACGGCAACCAGTTGCAGGTGAAAACATCCTTGCGCCTGAAGAAGCGGGTCTACAAAGCATCCGACTGGGAAAGTTTCCGAAATGCGGTGAACACAGCCAAGGGATATGGAGAATATATCGTGGTAAAGAAATAACCACTCATACGAGGATTTAACAAGAAACGAAGCGTAATGAAAACATTATCAATCTACATAGGAATCATAGGAATGCTTTTGCTGGCTGTACTGCGGCCGGAGCCGCATCGGAAGCAGAATTCCGCAAACTCTCGAAAACGTACACCCTGCGTGCCGACGGCAGTCAGGAGATGCGGGTGCAGAAGGAACTCACCCTGTTCACCCATGCCGCCATGAACGGTCTGTACGGAGAAACATTTATCGTGTATAACCCCGACTTCCAGAAGCTGGAGATTCACGCGTCCTACACCCGCCAGAAAGATGGCACCGTGGTTCAGACACCCGCCAATGCCTTCGTAGAGGTATTGCCTGCCGCAGCTGCCAACGCACCGGCCTACAACCAGCTGAAAGAAATGGTCGTGGTACACACCGGACTTGAATTAGGTGCCACCATCGTGCTGGATTACTCCATTGTAAGCAAAGCTGGTTACCTGCCGGAACTTGATGTCTGCTGTCCGATCAAAGAACTTTCTCCCATCAAGGAATTCACCTTCCGCCTGAACGTACCAGCCGGAAAATCGGTACACTATGAACTGCTGAACGCTTCTGCCCAGCCGTCCATTGCCCAGAGAGACGGAATAAAATCCTTCACCTGGACACTGAAGGATGTAAAACCCCGCCCTTACGCCTATCCTTCCGCAAGAGGAAGTATGGGACAAGCACAAGCAGTAGCCAGCGGTATGATGCCCGTCTTCGTGGCCTCAACCTGGTCACGGTACGATGAAGCCCTGAAAAGCCTGAAAGCACAGTTCCAGCCCGGCAACCGCTCCGTTATCGAAGCAAAGGTAGCCGAACTGACCCGAGGCATCCAAGGCAATCCGCAGGCTATCCGCAACGCCATTGCCCGCTACATGACCGAACTGTATCAATTGGGCCATTGCGGCGTATCACTGCAGGATGCCGGCTACCGTTTGCGTCCGGCATCGGAAATCATCCGTTCGGCTTACGGCACCCAGGCAGAATTAGCGAACCTGGATGTCACCTTGCAGCAGGCAGCCGGACTGGAAGCGGAAGTAGCCGTATGTGCCCTGCGCCCGTCGAAAGCTGAAAACCAAGGTTTGTCTACCATCGTATCGCTGGTAGCCCAGAGCAAGCTGATGCCCGAGAAGGTCACCCTGACAGGCACCGAAGAAGCCAGCCTGCAACCCTTCCTGACAGTGAGCAGCTTGGCTGGAAAACCGCTGACAATGGAAACTTACTTAGGAGCCAAGGAAATGCAGCAGACCGACACCCTGAAAGTGGACGAAAAGAAGTTGCAGCAGCCTGCCGAAGGATGGGGAATCGTGACACTGAACGACCCGACACCGGCCCGCACGCTCTATGCGTATGCTGCCAATACAACCATTCCCGAGAATATCCTTCTGCCGAGAACTATGAACTGCACGCTGGAGACCATTGTCTGCCTGCCGGAAGGTATGAAAGTAACTCCCCGCACCAACAAGGAAATCAGCAATGCCTGCGGAAAAGTAGTATTCAGCTACCAGCCCACGAAAGAAGGCATGAAAGTGACCCGCAGCCTGCGCATCAGCCGTCAGTTACAGACCCCATCAAATTACAAAGAGCTGTATGCCCTCCTGGCAGAATGGAGAGATACCAATAACCATACGCTGGTGGTAAAGAAAGTAGCAGAATAAGCTGAAAAAAATAACTCTCACAAAAAAAGGAATCGCCTCTTAAATGGGTCGGTTCCTTTTCTTTTTCCCCGAAGCCGCTACCACACTCAACAACATTTCCAGCCAACTTTTCCGTTTCCTGTTTCCTGCCTGTTTGAATGTTCGCTGAAAATTACTACATTCGCAGTAGAATCTAAATCCAGTGGTTATGAGCAAGCTATATCCGGTAGGAGTGCAGAACTTTGAGAAAGTGATATTGGGTGGTTATGAATACGTCGATAAGACGCCTTGATTTATCAGTTGTTCAATACAGGAAGTTACTATTTTCTGAGCCGTCCACGACGTTTCGGAAAAAGCCTGCTGTTGTCGACCCTTGAAGCCTATGCACAAGGAAAGAAAGAACTTTTCAAGGGACTGGCACTGGAGAAGCTGGAGAAGGACTGGACGGTATATCCGGTGCTGCACCTGGATTTGAATACGCAGAAATACGATACGCCGGAATCGCTGACCAACGTGTTGGAAGAAAACGTACAGAATTGGGAAGCACTTTATGGAGCATCTTCCAGTGAAATCGGTGTGGCCCGGCGTTTTCAGGGTATCATCCGCCGTGCATGCGAGCAGACAGGCCGTCGGGTGGTGATTCTCATCGATGAGTACGACAAGCCCATGCTGCAGGCCATCGGAAATGAAGCCTTGCAGAACGAATACCGCAGCACCCTGAAAGCCTTCTACGGAGCTTTGAAATCCATGGACGGGTGCATCCGCTTTGCCCTGCTCACGGGAGTGACCAAGTTCGGCAAGGTCAGTGTGTTCAGCGATCTGAACAACCTGATGGACATCTCCATGGACGACCGCTACGTGGAAATCTGCGGCATCAGCGAGAAGGAAATCCATACGTATTTTGAGGAAGACATTCATGCGCTGGCTACAGCTACGGGCCTGACTTATGAAGAGACTTGTGCAGAGCTGAAATCCAATTATGACGGTTATCACTTCACGGAAAATGCCGTGGGCATGTACAATCCGTTCAGTCTGCTCAATACGTTTGCGAAGAAAAAGTTCGGCAGCTACTGGTTTGAGACAGGCACACCGACCTACCTCGTCGAACTACTCAAGCTCCACCACTATCCGATAGAAGAACTGGAACATATCGTCACCAGCCAGCCTGTACTGGACAGCATTGATACGGCCTCTACCGACCCGATTCCGGTTATCTACCAGAGCGGCTACCTCACCATCAAGGGTTACAACAAGATGTTCGAGAACTACACGTTAGGCTTCCCCAACCGGGAAGTGGAACAGGGGTTCTTCAAGTTCCTGCTGCCCAACTACGCATCAGTGAGCGTAAGCAAGTCACCCTACCAGATTCAGTGCTTTGTGGAAGAAGTAATGGCGGGCAAAGTAGATGATTTCTTCGAACGGTTGAAGACTATGTTTGCCGACATTCCATACGAGCTGGCGCGTGACCGCGAAGTGCACTACCAGAATATCCTCTACATCATCTTCAAGCTGATGGGTTTCTACGTGCAGGTGGAATACCACACCAGTCGCGGTCGGATTGACTTGGTACTCCAGACACAAGACTACGTGTACATTATGGAATTCAAGTTGAACGGCAGCGCGGACGAAGCCCTGGCCCAGATTCGGGAGAAAGGCTATGCCGCACCTTTTGCCAAGGACAGCCGTACGGTCTACAAGATTGGCGTCAACTTCAGTGATGAGCTTCGAAACATTCAGGAAGTGAAGGTGGAAGTGGAGTCTTGAGCATCCTATCAGTTTATTTCAATGGTATAAGAAACTACAACCGCTTTTACGCCTGCTTCCGGGTATTTGCTCTTATAGTGTGCTGTCCCTAATACACTGATGTCATCTTTTATTGCGAGCCATTTTGGTCCTTCACTGTGGGCATAATAGAAATAGTGATACTCCAATGGCAGAATAGAGTTATTCTTCAAATCCTCTTCAATCACCTCTTTGTTATTTTTAATGATTGTTGCAATAACTATCAATATAACAGCTGCAAATAAAAGTATCACTTTATGTTTCAGGTCCGAGTCAATATCGCAAATATAGTGCTTATAATAAAGGTTTAGAGATAAATCTTGCTTTTTTATATACAATAGTTCGTTAAAAATTAGCCCAGCCTAAGCGGCTCTGGCAGTAAATAAAATGAGTTCTTTGAAAAGTTTGTCAATTAATTGCGTGTTTGGTTCAATCCCAGACACGCAAATAAATCGTTCAAGCATGTAAGCATTGTGTATGACTGACTTGCATGATGATATGGAATATTTTA
>ENA-OPZN01000116-OPZN01000116.1-human-gut-metagenome-genome-assembly--contig:-NODE-116-length-31407-cov-3.789035_pt1 | contig 31407 bp, 24 predicted proteins | sample MGYA00242483_ERZ504503 | MGnify/ENA primary metagenome ERZ504503 (study PRJEB26092, sample SAMD00036285) | human gut metagenome | host: Homo sapiens | study: EMG produced TPA metagenomics assembly of... | reverse complement strand
CTCGCGATCGGCACGGGCATCGGCGGCGGCATCGTCGTGGACGGCAGGGTCCTGCGCGGCGCCAATGGATTCGCGGGCGAGTTCAGCTTCATCCGCAACGACGCGCAGGCGCCGGTCTCCATGGGGAACATCTTCGGCGGGACGGGTAGCTGGCGCACGCTGGTGGCCCTCATGCTCTCCGAAAAGGGCCTGGAGGACGACGGCACGGTGGACGGGCGCAGGGCGTTCGAGTGGGTCGCCGCGGGCGACGAGGCCGCACGGCGCGGGCTCGATCGCTACGCGCTCATGTTCGACAACATGCTGCTCAACCTCCAGGCCGTTCTTGATCCGAACGTGTTCGCCATCGCGGGCGGTATCAGCTGCCACCCCGAGCTCATGGAGGCACTCGAGAGGCAGATGGAAGTCGCGCTCTCGGGCTTCGCGGGTCCGCTCGCCGGGTTCCCGAGGCCCAACGTGGTCGCCGCTCAGCTCGGTAACGACGCCAACCTGTACGGTGCCGTTCAGGGCGCGATGCGTCTGGCGCAGTCTTAGCGTGCTGTTGGCTCAACGCGCGTCGAGCAGCATCCCTCTAGCCACGACGCGCTGGTGATCCTCGAACCGCTCGCGTAGGCTGGCGACCGTGCGGGGCGTGCGACCGACCGTTCAGTGGTAAAACCGTTGACCAAGTCGTGTATGTGCGGCAATATTGCAACGGGCGTCGGCATGTGCCGACGTCCGTCTTTTTTACGGGAGGGAATATGGCCGCCAAGGTGACACTCAAGGAAATCGCCCAAGAAGTGGGATTGTCCCCTTCGGCCGTGTCTTTGGTTCTCAACGACCGCCCGTGCCGCATTTCCGAAGAAAACCGCAAGCGGATCAAAGAGGTCGCGGCGCGCAAACGCTATGTCCCCAACCAAATCGCCCGTAGCTTGGTTATGCAGCAATCCAGGACGTTCGGCCTGATCGTCCCCAACATCGAGAGCCGGTTCTTCTCCTCGCTCGCCCGAAACTTGGAGGTCAGGTGCCGCGAGCGGGGGTATGCCCTCTTCATCATGAATTCCGATGTGTCCTCTGAACATGAGGAAGAGATCGTACGTCTGCTGGTCAATCGCGGCGTGGACGGCCTGATGTTGGTGACGGCGCATGAGATCGATGCCGATGAGCAGCTCGTCGAGAGCCTCGCATCGCTGCCGGTTCCCTTGGTGATGGTGGACCGTTTTATCGAGGGCGTGAGCTGCGATAGGGTTCGCTTCGACAGCGAGCTTGGCGGTTTTCTCGCCACCGATTGCCTGCTGCAACAGGGCCATACGCGCATCGCATGTCTAGTTAACACCTCTTCACACACCGGCAACGCGCGCCTTACGGGATATCGGCGTGCACTGGAGTCCCACGGTGTTTCCGTGGATGATTCCCTGGTGTTCGAGAGCGACTACTATATCGCCGACGGTGCGGCGGCAACGGAGCGGGTGCTCGGCACCGATGCGACGGCGGTCTTTGCGAGTTCGGACAACATTGCTCTTGGAGCGCTGAAGTGCCTGTATGCGCACGGCAAGCGCGTGCCGCGCGATTATTCGCTCGTGAGCTACGACAACTCCGCTGCGGACGCCCTATTCGAGCCGGCTTTGACGGCGATCGAGCAAAACGTCTCGAAGCTCGCCGACAACGCGATGGAACTGCTGCTCTCTCGAATCGGGGAGGGTGCCGACCGCGCATTCGAGGACCGCGTGCTGGCTCCGCGCTTGGTATGCCAGGCAAGTGTCGCACCCATTGCAAACTAGCCGCGACCCGTGCGTGCGGACATGCGGCGCGCTGCCGCATGCACCTGCGAGCCGTTCATCCGAACCATATCTAATCAAATTGCCAACAGGGTAAACAATAGCAAACAGAATTATAGATATTTAGAAAAAACGTTTTATCATTTCTGATAAAACGTTTTATCGTTTACACTCGGCTTAACGATATTCGAAAGGCGGAACGATGTCCCGCCTTTGCGTGGGAGGAATAAGCCATGACTCAACCCGTGATCGGCACCCCGTGGACCAAGCTCGACGGTCCGGTGAGCGCGGAGGCGCTTTCCGGCGTGGATAAGTACTGGCGTTGCGCCAACTACCTGTCCGTCGGTCAGATCTACCTTCGCTCCAATCCTCTCATGCGCCCCGATTGGACCGATGCCAAGACGGGGGAGCAGCGCGATTTCGGCCGCGTCGACGTCAAGCATCGCCTGGTGGGCCATTGGGGCACCACCCCGGGCATCAACTTTCTGTTCGGCCACGTGAACCGCCTGATCGCCGACCACGGCCAGAACACCATCTTCCTCATGGGGCCCGGGCACGGCGGTCCCGCGGGCACCGCGCAGTCCCTGCTCGACGGCACCTACCGTGAAATCCGCCCCGACATCACGGATGATGAGGCGGGCCTCGAGAAGTTCTTCCGCCAGTTCTCGTACCCTGGCGGTATCCCGAGCCATTTTCGCGCCCGAGACCCCCCGGTTCCATCCACGAGGGCGGCGAGCTCGGCTACACGCTGAGCCATGCATTCGGCGCGGTGATGGACAATCCGAGCCTGCTCGCCGTGGCGGTGGTGGGCGATGGCGAGGCCGAGACCGCGGCGCTGGCGACCTCGTGGCAGTCGAACAAGCTCGTCAACCCCAAGACCGATGGCATCGTCCTGCCCGTTTTGCACCTCAACGGCTACAAGATCGCGAACCCCACTATCCTCGCGCGCATCTCCGACGAGGAACTCACCAAGTTCTTCGAGGGCATGGGGTACGAGCCCCACTTCTTCGTCGCCGGATTCGACAACGAGCCGCACGCCTCCATCCATGCGCGCTTCGCAGGCCTGCTTGAGGAGGTCTTTGGCAAGATCTGCGACATCAAGGCCAACGCCGAGATGGGTGACGAGACCCGTCCCGTGTACCCGATGATCGTCTTCCGCACGCCCAAGGGCTGGACATGCCCCAAGCACATCGACGGCAAGAAGACCGAGGACTCCTGGCGCGCGCATCAGGTCCCGCTGGCGGACGCCCGCGACACCCACGAGCATTTCCGCGTGCTGCGCTCTTGGCTGCGCTCCTATGAGCCGGAGGAGCTCTTCACGCCTGAGGGCAGATCCGCGATGAGGTCACGGCGTTCATGCCCGAGGGGAATCTGCGCATCGGCGCCAACCCCAACGCCAACGGTGGCACGGTTCGCCGCGAGCTCGTGCTGCCCGACGTCCACGCTCATGAGGTCCCGGTGGCGGAGAAGGGTCACGGCTGGGGCGCGACCGAGGCGGCGCGCGTGTTTGGTGCCTACACCGCCGACGTTCTCGCCGCGAATGACGACTTCCGCATCTTCGGCCCCGACGAGACGGCGTCGAACCGCCTGCAGGACGCCTACGCCGCCACCAAGAAGCAGTGGCTCGCGGGTCATTACGCGGATGCCGACAACGACGACCTGCTCGCGCCTTCGGGCCGCGTGATCGAGCAGCTCTCCGAGCACCAGTGCGAGGGCTTCCTCGAGGCGTACGTGCTCACCGGCCGCCACGGTGTGTGGTCAAGCTACGAGAGCTTCGTCCATGTGGTCGACTCCATGGTGAACCAGCACTGCAAGTGGCTCGAGGCATGTCGCCGCGAGATCCCATGGCGCGCTCCGATCTCCGGTCTGAACATCCTGCTCTCCAGCCATGTGTGGCGCCAGGATCACAACGGATTCTCCCATCAGGACCCGGGCTTCATCGACGTCCTGCTCAACAAGGCAAACGACACGCACGTGGTGAACGCCTATTACCCCTGCGATGCGAACATGGCACTCGCGGTTGCGGAGCGCGTGTACCAGTCCACGGATTGCGTGAACGCGATCTTCTGCGGCAAGCAGCCCGCACCGACCTTCGTGACCGTGGGCGAGGCGCGCGCTGAGCTCGAGGAGGGCCTGGCCGCTTGGGAGTGGGCGAGCACTGCGGAAAACCTGGAAGACGCCGACATGGTCATCGCCACGTGCGGTGATGTGCCCACGCTCGAGGCGCTTGCCGCCGTGGACCTGCTACGCGGCCATGGTGTCAAGGTGTGGTTCGTGAACGTGGTCGACCTGCTTAAGATTCAGAACGCCTGCGAGAACGATCAGGCGATTTCGGACGACCGCTTCACCGAGTTCTTCGGCACGGGCGAGAAGCCGGTCCTGTTCTGCTTCCACGCCTACGCCGGTACGATTCGCCGTCTGGTGTGGGCGCGTCCCGGCCATGACGCTTGGTGCGTCCACGGCTACGAGGAGAAGGGCTCCACGACCACGCCGTTCGACATGCTGCGCCTGAACAACATGGACCGCTGGGCGCTTGCGGCGGAGGCCCTGCGCCTGATCGACGGCGCTCGCGGGGAGTCCGAGCATGCCGAGCAGATCGAGGCATGGGAGGCGTTCCGCCTCGAGGCGTTCGAGTTCGCCGTGGAGGAGGGCTACGACCATCCCGCGTTCACCGATTGGGTGTGGCCCGATGCCGCCGCCAACACCGAGTCGGCGCTCAATGCCACCCAACTCACCGCCGGTGACAACGAGTAGCCGGCTTTCCCGAACGGTCATATATGAAAACGGTGCATCGCCTGTATGGGTGATGCACCGTTTGACGTTTGCTCGAGTTTTAAGTTCTCGCGAAGTATAAAGCGAACGACCGGGATGGGTATTTCTTGAGCAAACATTCCGCAGGAAAGCCACCCGAAGGTGGCTTTCCAAGGACGTTTGCGAAGGAATTACCCATCCCGGACGGTGGGGAGCGACTACTTCACGACCAGGATGTCGCAATCGGTGTTGCGCAGCAGGAACGTGGAGATCGACCCGAGCAGCGCGTACTTGATGGAGGACAGGCCGCGGGCGCCGCAGAGTACGAGGTCGGGCTTGATCACGTCGAGCATCTCGTCCTTGAGCGTTTCGCGTATGCGCCCGGCGCGGATCATGACCTCGACGGAGGGAATCGCCTCGTTCGCCTTGGCCTCCTCGACCTGGGCCGCGATGGAGTTGGTAAAGGCATCCTGCAGGCCCTGGATCAGATCGGCGGGGTAGGATCCAGCGGATTCGAGCGCAGTCGAATCGATGACATGACCGATAACAAGAGCAGCGCCGTTGTTCGCGGCGACTTTGATGGCGCGTGCGAGCACGAAATCCTGCTGGTCGGTACCGTCAAGGGCAACAAATACCTTGGAATAACCTTCGTGCATGGTGACCTCCTTGGCCTGTGGCGGGCTTCCGTGTACCCACCGTTTGGTGCTTTACCATGCCACAGTTATACCCAATTGCCCGTTTCCGGCGCGTAACATGCCGCGAACGGCGCGCTTTTTCGGTGCAGTGGGCGAAGAGGGGCGATAATAGGCGGAAGAGTGATTTGACTGCGCTACGCCTGCGGTCATGTTATACGGTTGAAACTGGGGGAGGTCCTTTGGACGTCATCGAACTGCTTAAATCCGCGTTTCTCGGTTTGGTCGAGGGCATCACGGAGTGGCTGCCTATCTCCTCGACGGGGCACATGATCTTGGTCGACGAGTTCATCAAGCTCAACGTCACCGAGGAATTCTGGAACATGTTCCTCGTGGTGATCCAGCTCGGCGCGATCCTGGCCGTGTGCGTGCTGTTCATCCGCGACCTGCTGCCGTTTGGGTTTGGCAAGACGCGCCAGGAGTGCCGCGACACCTGGAGCCTGTGGGGCAAGATCATCGTGGGCTGCCTGCCTGCGGCGATCATCGGCATTCCGCTGGACGACTTCATGGAGGAGCACCTCTACACGCGTGGGTCGTCGCTGCCGCGCTCATCGTCTACGGCATCGCATTCATCGTGATCGAGCGTTGGCGCGCCAACAAGCTCGCGGCGCGCGTGGCCGAGGAAGCCGCGGCGAACGCCCGTCCCGGGGGAGCCCACTTTGCGGCTCCCGCCGTCGCTATCGAGCCCACGCAAGGCGGCGACTTTGGCTCCATCACCTCGCTCGAGGATCTCTCTTACAAGACCGCCCTTGGCATCGGCTGCTTCCAGGTGCTCTCGCTTATTCCCGGTACCTCGCGCTCCGGCTCCACCATCATCGGCGGCCTGCTGTTGGGCACCACGCGTTCCGTTGCCGCCAAGTTCACGTTCTTCTTGGCGATTCCCGTCATGTTCGGTGCGAGCTTCCTCAAGCTCGTCAAGTTCTTCCTCAAGGGCGGCGTGTTCGACGCGAGCGGTCTGGCCATCCTCGGTGTGGGCTGCGCCGTCGCTTTTGTGGTCTCGCTCATTGCGATCAAGTGGCTCATGGGATTTGTCCGCCGTCACGATTTCACAGCGTTCGGCATCTACCGCATTGTGCTCGGCATCGCGGTGCTGGGGTATTTTGCTCTACTTGCCTAAAGTACGTGCTACCATTTCGTAGACGGATAACGAAAACTGAAGGCGCGCTGTCCGAGGGGGCGGCGCGCCTTCTCATGTACGAGGAGGAGCCATGGGCAAGATGGGCACGACGGTGGCGCTGGCAGGTGCCGCAGTGGGCGCGGTGGCGGGTGTCACGGCAATTGCATGTGCGAAGCGCGCAGCGGGCCTGCGTCCGAGTGCGCCCGCGGGTACACCGCTCACAGCAGAGGGCTACCACGCGGGGGATGACGCGGTCGAGCGATTCCGGGCGCTCCTGCGGGTGCCCACCATCTCGCGCGACGATCCGGCACTCGTGGATCGCACGCCCTTCGAGGCCTGGGTGCCCACCCTGCGCGAGCAGTTCCCCCGCGTGTTCGAGGTGTGCGAACTCACCATGTTCGACGAGTTCGGCCTGCTCATGCGTTGGCCTGGTGCTGATTCCGCCCTCGACCCGATCGTGCTCATGGCACATCAGGACGTAGTGCCAACTGAGGGTCAGGCGTGGGACCACGACCCGTTTGCCGCCGAGATCCACGACGGCGAGATCTGGGCCCGTGGTTCGCTCGACACTAAGAACATCGCCGCGGCGATCTTCGAGTCGATGAACGTGTTGATCGGTGAGGGCTATGTGCCTCCGCGCGACGTCTGGTATTTCTCGTCGAACGGCGAGGAGGTTGCGGGTCCGGCTGCGCGGCAGGCGGTTGCGTGGATGCGCGAGCACGGCATCCACCCCTATATGGTGATGGATGAGGGCGGCGCGGTGGCGACAGACGCCCCCTTGGGCGTGGAGGAGCCCGTGGCGATGGTCGGGGTCTCCGAGAAAGGGCATGTCGACCTCAAGGTCACGGCGCGCGCCGATGGCGGCCACGCATCGACGCCCGCCGAGAACGACGCCCCGCGCCTGCTCGCCCGCGTGTGCGAGCATATCGCCGCGAATCCCGGTAAGCCCGAGTTCACGCGCGCCCTCGACGCGACCTCATGGAGCTTGCGAGCCGCAGTTCGACCCTGTACCGCATGGTGTTTTCAAACCTGTGGCTGACGCGTCCACTCGTATCGAAGATCATGTCGTCGAATCCCGAGATGGGTGCGATGATCCGCACCACCTACGCCCTCACCCAGTTGCAGGGCTCGCCGGCCCACAACGTGCTCCCCACGGTGGCAACGGCGAACTTCAACGTCCGTATCGCCCCGTTCGAGACGGTCACGGATGCTATCAACCGCGCCCGTGAGCGCGCGGAGGAGGCGTGCCGAGCGTGCGGCGTGAGCCCCGACCACGTCACCATCGAGATCGAGCAGGCCGTGCCCTACACTGAGCCCGCGCCCGTGAGCCCGTTCGAGGACGACCCCGCTTTCGATTACCTGCATCGCTGCGTCGCGGGAGTGTATCCCGAGGCGGGCTTTGCGCCGTACGTGCAGAACTCCTGCACGGATTCCCGGGAGTTCTGCGAGATTTGCGAGCGCGTGTACCGCTTTGGCGGCTTTATCTACTCGGGTGAGGCCCGCTCGCTGCTGCATACGGCGAATGAGCGCATCGGCGTGGACGTGTACAAGCGCGGGATCGAGTTCTACATGGCGTTCCTGCGCAATCTCGACGAGCTTCGATAGGGGATGAACATGGCTGGAGAGAACAAGGCCCGCACCTCCCGAGCGCCCAGGCTCGATTACGCGCATGTCGCGCTCGCCTCGCTGCCGTTCATGGGCATGATCAGCTTCTGGCAGGTCTTTGACGGCATCGTTCCCAAGATGCTCACGGGGACGTTCGGCTTGGACAATATGACTACCGGTGCCGTCATGGCGATCGACAACGTGTTCGGTCTCGTGTTGCTACCCCTGTTCGGCATCCTGTCCGACCGCTGTGCAAGCCGCCTCGGTCGCCGCACGCCGTTCATCCTGATCGGGTCGGTGATTGCCGCTTTCAGCGTGCCGCTTATCGCCGTCGCCAACGGGATGCGCAGCCTGCCGCTGCTCATCTTCGCAATCCTCCTCACGTTGTTCGCCATCTGCATGTACCGCACCATGACCGTCGCGATCGTGTGCGATATCACGCCACGCCCGCTGCGCACCAAGGCCGATTCGATCCAAAAGATGGTGGGCTACGCGGGCACGGGCGCGATGCTCGTGGCGATTGCGGTGATGGTGCCCTCCGGTGACATGCCCAACTACATTCCGCTGTTCATGCTGCAGGCGCTCGTCATCCTGGGTTCTGCGGTGGTGTACGCCATCCGTGTGCGCGAGCCACAGCTCGTGACAAAAATGCATGACGAGAGCCTTAAGATGGGGATCGAGGAGTCCGAGATCATGGTCGACGACTCACCCGAGGCAGGCGGCCGTGCGAAGATCACCGACCGCTCCGTACTCTTTTCGATTGCGATGCTCTTGGCCGCAACTTTTTTCTATTACATGAGCTACAACGCCATGACCACGAATATCTCGCGTTATGCTGATATGTTTTACAACATGGAGGGCGGCAGCTACGCGATTATCAACATCGTGACAATAGTTGGCGCGCTCTCGGGATATGTGCCGCTTGCTAACCTCTCGCTCAAGGTGGGACGTAAGCGCGTTGCCGTGGCGTCGGCGCTCGTCATGGCTCTTGCACCGGTAGCCCTGTGGCTTATTCCCGGGTTCAGCCCCGTCTTCTACCTCGTGTTCCTCGCCATAGGCATCGCGCTGGGCGGCGTTGACATGTGCGTGTACACCATGCTGCTCGAGGTGGTGGACGCGAACAGCGTTGGTCGCTACTCGGGCTACTACTACACGGTCTCGATGGCGGCGCAGGTGGCGACCCCCATCCTGTCGGGCATCGTAATGGATGTCGCCCCCGGTTTGCTCTTCGCCTACATCGCGCTCATGGGCATCTTCATGCTGTTTGCTATCGCGGCAGCGCGCCATGGCGACACGGTCCTGATTGACGAGGTCGCGCGCCGCGAATCGGCTCGGCGTAAACGTCGGAGCGCTTCCTGCGGGCGGACGGCGCTCCGGCCCCCGCTTGTCGTGCCGACGTTCTGGCATACTGTGCGCATGCGAGACCATGACCACGAGAGGCGGAGGCCCTATGAACATCCAGATCTTCGGCACCAAGAAGAGCTTCGACACCAAGAAGGCGCAGCGCTACTTCAAAGAGCGGCGCATCAAGTTCCAGTTCATCGACTTGCGCGAGAAGGAGATGAGCAAGGGCGAGCTCCAGAGCGTGATGCGCGCGGCCGGCGGCATCGACGCCGTGATCGACCAGGGCGCCAAGGACCAGGACACCGTCGCGTTGATCACCTACCTGGCGGAGAGCCAGAAGTTCGACAAGCTCCTCGAGAACCAGCAGGTCCTTCGCGAGCCCATCGTGCGCAACGGCGCCAAGGCGACCGTGGGGTATTGCCCCGAGGTCTGGAAGACCTGGGAGTAGGGGACGGTGGCCACGGAAGGGCTGCGTGGAAGGACCTACACGCGGGAGGCTCTGGAGCAGCCTAGAACGATAAAATGAACGAGAAAAAGTCCCAATTACGATAAACCGAATCACCTGCGGCTATGGTATCCTTGCAAGCGTGAATAAATCTTCGGCCAACGGTTGCTATTTTCACTCAAACGCGCGCGTTTTTCGGCGAGTGGCGCATGGGGATGGCTGGCCGCTGTTCGGGGATGCCGGATATGCGGGGCGAGAGCGTCCCGACAGCACGACAAGGAGCGTGGTCAGGTAATGCAGGAGGCATGGGAAGGCTTCGAGGACGGTAATTGGACCAAAGAGGTCGACGTCCGCGACTTCATCCAGAAGAACTATACCCCCTACGAGGGCGACGAGTCGTTCCTGGTGGGCCCCACCGAGCGCACCACCAAGCTGTGGGACGACGTCATGGCCCTTATGCTCAAGGAGCGTGAGCAGGGCGGCGTTCTCGACATGGACACCAAGGTCGTGACCGGTATCCTGTCGCACCCGGCCGGCTACATCGACGCCGAGCATCCCGAGCGCGAGACCATTGTCGGTCTCCAGACCGACAAGCCGCTCAAGCGCGCCTTGCACGTCAACGGCGGTATCCGCATCGCCTGCCAGGCCGCTTCCCAGCACGGCTATGAGGTCGACCCCGAGATCGTCGACTTCTACACCAACAAGCGCAAGACGCACAACGCCGGCGTGTTCGACGTGTACAAGCCCGAGATGCGCGCTTGCCGCTCCGCCCACATCATCACCGGCCTGCCGGATGGCTACGGCCGTGGCCGCATCATCGGCGACTACCGTCGCGTGGCCCTGTACGGCGTTGACGCCCTGATCAAGGACAAGCAGGCTCAGAAGTCCTCCACCCCCTCCGTCATGAACGAGGACAACATTCGCCTGCGCGAGGAGCTCTCCGAGCAGATTCGCTCGCTGCAGCAGCTTATCGAGCTCGGTAAGCTCTACGGCTTCGACATCGCCCGCCCGGCTGCCAACACCCAGGAGGCCATCCAGTGGATGTACCTCGCCTATCTGGCTGCCGTGAAGGATCAAAACGGCGCCGCCATGTCCATTGGCCGCACCTCCACCTTCATCGACATCTACGCCGAGCGCGACCTCAAGAATGGCACTTTCACCGAGGAGCAGATCCAGGAGTTCGTCGACCACTTCATCATGAAGCTCCGCATGGTCAAGTTCGCTCGTACCCCCGAGTACCAGAACCTCTTCTCGGGCGACCCGCAGTGGGTCACCGAGTCTATTGGCGGCATGGGTGTTGACGGCCGTACCCTCGTCACCAAGATGAGCTACCGCTACCTCCATACGCTCGAGACGATGGGCACCTCCCCGGAGCCGAACCTGACCGTCCTGTGGTCCACGCACCTGCCGCAGGCCTTCAAGGAGTTCTGCGCCAAGACCTCCATCGCCTCCTCGTCCATCCAGTACGAGAACGACGACGTCATGCGCGTGTACCACGGCGACGACTACGCCATCGCCTGCTGCGTGTCCTCCATGCGCGTCGGTAAGGAGATGCAGTTCTTCGGCGCTCGCGCCAACCTCGCCAAGTGCCTTCTGTACGCACTCAACGGCGGTGTGGACGAGGTCTCCCACAAGCAGATCGGCCCTAAGTACCGTCCGGTCGAGGGCGACACGCTCGACTTCGATGACGTCATGAGCAAGTACAAGGACATGATGAAGTGGCTTGCCGGCGTGTACGTGAACACGCTGAACATCATCCACTATATGCACGACAAGTACTGCTACGAGGCCATTCAGATGGCCCTGCACGACAAGGACGTCCATCGCTGGTTCGCAACGGGCATCGCCGGCCTCTCCGTCGTGGCCGACTCCCTGTCTGCCATTAAGTACGCCAAGGTTCACCCCGTCCGCGACGAGCAGGGTGTCATCGTCGACTTCAACATCGAGGGCGACTTCCCCAAGTACGGCAACGATGACGACCGCGTCGACACTCTTGCCCACGACATCGTGCATGAGTTCATGGAGTGCATCCGTCGTCACGAGACCTACCGCAACTCCGTGCCCACCACCTCTGTCCTCACCATCACCTCCAATGTGGTGTATGGCAAGAACACCGGCGCCACGCCCGATGGCCGTAAGGCCGGCGTGCCGTTCGCCCCGGGTGCCAACCCGATGCACCAGCGCGACAGCCATGGCGCCATCGCGTCTCTGAGCTCGGTTTCCAAGCTTCCGTTCCGCGACGCGCAGGACGGCATTTCCAACACCTTCTCCATCGTGCCGGGCGCGCTGGGCAAGGAGGACGAGGTCTTCTTTGGCGACATCGACCTCGGTGACATCGAGTTCGAGAACCCGGTTGCTTGCTGCGATTGCACCGACTCCTCCGCTCCTGAGGGCTCTGAGGATCGCTAAGATCGCGGGCCACGTGGTCCGTCTGTAATGTTTCCGCGCGGTCGTAATTCTGGCGTACCGGCGCGGCATCTACTGATATACTTTCAGTAACAATTCCTATTCTGGCGCGTTGGGGCGTCAAACAAGAAAAGGAGAACACCATGAAGGTCGCTGATATCCCGCAGGCGCAGGCCGACAATCTCGTGAGCATGATCGACGCGTACGCCGAGAAGGGTGGCCACCACCTGAACGTCAACGTGTTCAACCGTGACACGCTTCTCGACGCCCAGGCCCATCCGGAGAAGTACCCGCAGCTCACCGTGCGTGTTTCCGGCTATGCCGTTAACTTCCACAGCCTCACGAAGGATCAGCAGGACGAGGTCATCTCCCGTACCTTCCACGAGGGCTTCTAATTCGCGATAGCAGAGCGAATGTGACGAGACGGGCGCAGGATAACCTGGCGCCCGTCTTTGCGCATGGGGGCTTCCAATGACCCATTGAAGATATGAGTTTACAACAATCGACAATGTGTACCGCCGGGTAGCGTGTCTATCCCAAAGCGTGTTCGTTTCAGCGCGTATCCGCGTACAATTGCGCGAAATGTGGGATCAACGCCGGCATGCGAGCAGATCTGATCGTTAAACATGGCGCAAATGCGCAAGGGCACCGATCTGGCATCGCCAAATCGCCATTAAGACGCGAAATTTGGTACACATTGTCGTTTTTTGTATGTCAAAGCTGATGGCTTAGGCGATCTTCATTGCGGCTGCGAGGAAGATTTCGCTGAAGGCGTTGGGGCAATGGATGTCCAACAGGGTATGATACCTAGCGGTTAAATGTGACTGCGTTGGATACCACAGATGAAGGGGGAGATGGCTCATGGCGCGTGTGCAGTTGGACGGCTTGCGGGACCAGGTATCGAGCTACGCGCTCGGGCGTGTGCACTCGATTGAAAGCATGGGTACGGTCGACGGGCCCGGTGTGCGATTCGTGGTGTTCACCCAGGGATGCCCCATGCGCTGCGCATATTGCCACAATCCCGACACGTGGGCCGTGGGCGAGGGTGTGGGCACCCCGGTGACGGTCGAACGCATCATGAGCGAATTCGAGAGCAACCGCCCGTTTTACCGCACGGGCGGGATCACAGTCACGGGTGGAGAGCCCCTGCTGCAGCCGGAGTTCGTGGGCGATCTTTTCAAGGCGATGCACGACAACCCCAACGGGCGCGTCCACACGTGCCTGGACAGCTGCGGTTATGCGTACAATCCCAAGCGTCCGGAGCGGTTCGAGAACGTGCTCTCGGAGACCGATCTCGTCCTACTCGATATCAAGCACAGCGATCCGCAGGGGCATAAGGACCTGACCCGCTGCGCACCGGACAACATCATCGCGTTCGGTGACGAGCTCGCGCGACGCGGGATCAAGGTCGTCATTCGCCATGTGGTTGTCCCCGGGATCACCGACACGGTCGAGGAATGCGAGGCACTCGGAAGGCTGATCGCGCCTGGCGCAATGTGGTGGGGCTGGAACTCCTGCCGTATCACACCATGGGCATCGTGAAGTACGAGCAGCTTGGGATCGAGTATCCGCTCAAGGATGTGCCGGCTATGGACAAGGGTCGCATTCCCGAGTTGCGCGAAGCGGTCCTGCATGGGCTGCGTATGGGCAGGGCAGCGGAACACAACTGCCAGGGTTAGCCGGGTTGCCCGACGGACCGGAAGCCCCCCGCGCGGGCGAATGATCCGACGGCGGGGAAGGCTAAACGGGAGCTTCAGTGCAAACAAAAAGGCGGCGCCGGTGGAGAGACCTGGCGCCGCCTTTTGTGAGGGGTGGAGTACTAGTGATGTACCCGCATGCTCCCCATCGAAAACGGTTTCAACTCGTTCATGATGTCAGCACCGTTTGTGCACGTCACGAACACATTTTCCGTCTTATGGCAGGTCGTTACCCGCGGCGATATAAAGGTCGTACCATTCCTGGCGAGTAAGCTCGACATCGGCACCGGGGGCGATGGCGCGAATGCGCTCGGGATCCATTGAACCCGAGATAACCTGCATGCGGGCGGGATGACGCAAGATCCAGGCGATTGCAACGGCTTCTTTGGAGACGCCCCGCTCCTCGGCGATCTGGGCCAAGACGCCGTTGAGCTCGGCGAACTGCTCGTTATCGATGAAGGTTCCTGCGAACATGCCGTACTGAAGAGGGCTCCAGGCCTGGATGGTCATGCCTGTGAGCTGCGCGTAGGAGAGCGCACCGCCATCACGGTCGGCCGCGGCGTCGTCCTCCATGTTCTCGTGCATCTGCATGCGCACCATGCCGGCATGGCACAGGCCGAACTGGAGCTGGTTGACCTCGAGCTTCTGATCGAGATTGGCCTGGAGCATCTCGCAGCTCCAGGGGCCCATGTTGCTCACGCCGATGTGGCGCGCCATGCCGGAGTCGACGATGTGGGCCATGGTGTCGCCGAGCTCGTCGAGGTCGCAGAGGGCGTCGAGGCGATGCAGGAGCACGAAGTCGACGTGGTCGGTCTGCAGGCGCTCGAGTTCGGCCTCGAGCGAGGAGAGCAGGTGGTCGCGCGAGAAGTCGTAGATGCCGTTGCGCTTCCCGGTGAAGTCGGGAGCGATGCCGAATTTGGTCTGGAGGATGACATCGTCGCGGGCGACCCCGAGGTCGTGCAGGGCCTGCCCCAGGACGCGTGAGCTTTCGCCCGCACCGTAGATGTCGGCGGAATCGAAGAAGTTCATCCCGCAGTTGAGTGCCGTCTGGACGATGTCGCGGGCCTCATCGCGCGTTTTTCCAGCCATGCGCATGACGCCCATTGCGATGCGGCTCGCCTCGTACTCAGTCGATCCGATTGTTTGGTAGTTCATGGGGTTCCCTTCGAGGTATGGGCGAATGCCGGAAACAAGCATCATAGCCATGATAGAACTTGAGTAAGGGATCGTGACAGCTGACGAAAGCCTGCTGTCAATACCAAATCGCAAGTTTTGCAGAACGACTACGTCCCCAGTTGGAAATTAGAGGTACTCGATCTGCGCGCCTTCGGTGTCGCAGGTGAGGATGTGGGTTTCGCAGGCGGGGAAGGCCTCGCGGAGGCGCACCTGCAGGAACTTGGCGACGATAGTATCGTCAGTCACAGCCATGAGGGTCGATCCGGAGCCGGAGATCCACAGCGTTCCCGCCCCGCCGTCCAGGCACGTGGCGCGGATGGCATCGTAGTCGGGGATGAGTGCCCGGCGATAGGGCTCCTGCAGGCGATCGTCGTTCGCGTCGGCGATGAGCGCGAGGTCGCCCGTCTCCAGACCGCGCGTCATGCCGGCGATACGGCCCATCTGCCACACCGCGTTCGAGAGCGGCACCTCCTGCGGAACCACCTTGCGCGCCTCGCTCGTATGGACCTCGTAGGGCGGGATGATGGTGATGAAGCGCAAGCGATCGCTCACGTCATAGCGAAGGCAGCGCGGCAGGCCGCCCTCGGGCGTGAAGGAACACACGGCACCGCCCAAGATCGCGGGGGCCACATTGTCGGGATGCCCCTCGACGGACGTGGCGATGCGGACGAGCTCAGCGCGGTCGACGGTATGGCCGGTGAGGGCGGCTGCTGCCATGATGCCAGCGACCACGCAGGTGGAGCTGCTGCCGAGACCGCGCGCCACGGGCACCTCGGTATGGATGTCGAGCTTGACCGGGAAGGGCTCCTCACCCCACTCCCGCAGGGCGTCGACGAAAGAGACGTACACGAGGTTGTTCTCGCTTTGGAACTCCACAGGGCAACCCGTGATTTCGAGTTCGTCCGAGCGTTCGAAGGTGAAATGCGAGTACAGCGACACGGCCATACCGAGCGTGTCATAGCCGATGCCGAGGTTCGCACTCGTAGCGGGAACAGTGATCTTGATCATGGGGCTCTCCGGGTTTCGCTACAGGGCCGTGGCGGCGCGCTCGACATAGGCGGTCATATCGTCGATATCGACCACGTCGGTGTGGAGGACGGGCTTGTCCTGGAGCGTGGAAAGCTGCTCGGGCGCGGTGGTATCGGTCGCCTTGGCGAGGACGTCCATGCAGGCGAAGTCGCTCGGAGGACAGAACAGGCCGAGCGCCCCGGCGACGGCGCGGGGGAACTTGTAGGGGCTCGCCGTGGAGAGCAGGATGCGCGCCTTGGCATCCGGGGCGGCGGGTTGCTCAGCCAGGACGTGGAAGCCGCATGCAGTGTGCGGGTCGATCACGTAGCCGTTCGCGTCCCAGCACTCCTTGATGGCGTTCGCGACCTGGTCCTCGTCGGCCCAACCGCATCCGAAGACCTCCTGGATGCGGGCGAGCAAGTCGGCGGGCAGGGTGTAGGAACCCTCGCCGCTGAGGCTTTCCATGAGCTGCGCGACCAGTTCGCAGTTGCCGTCGCTCAGGTAGTAGAGCATGCGCTCGAGGTTGGACGAGATGAGGATATCCATGCTCGGCGACGTCGTGGTGTAGAAGGGGCGCTGACGGTCGTAGGTACCGGTGGTGAGGAAATCGTAGAGCACGTTGTTCTTATCGCTTGCCACGACGAGCTTGGCCACGGGCAGACCCATGCGCTTGGCGTAGTAGCCGGCGAGGATGTCGCCGAAGTTGCCGGTGGGCACGCAGAACTCGACCGCATCGCCCGGCTCGATGGCGCCTGCGCGCAGGAGCTGAGCATAGGCAGCGAAGTAATACACGACCTGCGGCACCAGGCGGCCGACGTTGATGGAGTTGGCACTGGAGAGCATCACGCCCTGCTCTGCCAGGTGCTCGGCGAGCTCGATGTCGCCGAAGATGCGCTTGACGGCGCTCTGAGCGTCATCGAAGTTGCCGCGCACCCCGCAGACGGTGACGTTGCCGCCCTCTTGCGTACTCATCTGGAGTTCCTGCACGCGGGAGACCTTGCCCTCTGGATAGAAGACGGTGATGCCCACACCGGGCGCGTCGGCAAAGCCGGCAAGCGCCGCCTTTCCGGTGTCACCCGAGGTCGCGGTGACGATTTGGATCTTGGCGGGCGCATCCTCAGCGGCGGAGTCAGCCGTGCGGGCCATGAGGCGGGGGAGCATCTGCAGGGCAACGTCCTTGAACGCACTGGTGGGGCCGTGCCAGAGCTCGAGGACGTAGGAGGGCACGCCATCGGCGTGGGGGCCTGCGCGAGCGGCACCACGGGGGTGACTTCGTCGCTGGCAAAGGTGCCCTCGTAGGCCTCGCAAACGCAGGCGGCGATCTCGTCGGCGCTGTAGTCGGGCAGGAGCGCGCCGAGCACCTCGCGTGCGAGCTCGAAGTAGTCCTTGGAGGCGAGGCTGGCGAGGTTGATGGTGGCCTCGCCCAGCGCGTCGCTCACGTACAGACCGCCGTCCGGCGCGATGCCGCGTCGAATCGCCTGCTTGGAGCTGAGCTCAGATGTACGTGAACGCGTGCTGTGGTACGTCGCCATACTGCGATCTCCTCACAATTGGGTGCATAGATGGAGCTCATGGTACCAGAGCGTCCCGCTCCGGCTGGCTAAAGTGAACGCAGGCGCGGGCCTTTACAGCGCCATTCCACATGACGTTCTTTATTTGGAAACAATGGTGACACCTTTGAGCTGCCCTACTAGCTCATGGTAAAGTGGCAGCCTACGTGTCATGTCGCGCTGCCCGTTTGCGGCACGCGCTGGGGAGGGGTTTCTGCGCACCATGATCAAGATCACCAAATTTGGCGGTTCGTCCGTCGCCGACGCCGAGCATTTCCGCAAGATCAAGGCGATTATCGACGCCGACCCGGCACGCCGCTTCGTGGTGGTGAGTGCGTGCGGACGCCGTTCCAAGGCCGACACCAAGGTCACCGACCTGCTGTATCTCGTAGACGCTCACGTGAACTACCACGTTTCCTGCGAGGACCTGCTTACCGACATCGGCCAGCGCTATTTCGACATCGCCGACGAGTTGAACCTCGGCTATCCGATCCGCGATGAGTTCGCGGCGTTTGCCGAGCGCGCCCGTACCGGCGGGTACACCACCGAGGAGCTTGTGAGCCGCGGTGAGTACTTCACTGCGCGCCTCATGGCCGAGTACCTGGGGCTGCCGTTCATCGACGCTGCGGATATGGTCGCCTTCCACCACGACGGCACGCTCTCAATGAAGCGCACGGCGGAGCTCGTCAAGGAAACGCCCGCGAAGGCGGATTCGTCATGCCCGGCTTCTACGGTGCCACCAAGGAGGGTAAGATCCGCCTGCTCGACCGCGGCGGCGGAGACATCTCCGGCTCCATCCTCGCCCAGTGCCTGGAGGCTGATCTCTACGAGAACTGGACGGACGTCTCGGGCTTCCTCTCCGCCGATCCTCGCATCGTGCCGGGCGCGCAGCCCATTCCCCGCATCACCTACGAGGAGCTTCGCGAACTCTCCTACATGGGCGCGAGCGTCCTGCATGAGGAGGCCGTCTTCCCCGTGCGCGATGCCGGCATCCCGCTCGTGATCAAAAACACCAATGCGCCCGAGGATCCGGGCACCATCATTTCCGAGACCGCCAAAGAGGGCGATTCCGAGCCCATCATCACCGGCATCGCCGGCAAGCGCGGGTTCCTCGCCATCAACGTCTCGCGTGACCGCACCAAGAGCCGCATTGGCTTCATGCGTCGTGCCCTGTCCGTCTTCGAGCGCTATGGCGTCTCGGTCGAGCACATGCCCACGGGTGTGGACCAGTTTGCCGCAGTCGTTCAGGCCGCCGACGTCAAGGACTCCCTGTATTCGCTCATCTCCGATATCCAGGAGGAAGTCGAGCCGCTGGAGATTGAGGTTGTCGAGAACCTGGCGCTCATTGCGACGGTTGGCCGCAACCTGCGCGGGCGCGCCGGTATCTCGGGGCACCTGTTCGGCAAGCTGGGCGAGGCGGGCGTGAGCGTCCGCATGATCACCCAGGGCTGCGACGAGATCAACATCATCGTCGGCGTCGAAGAGCGCGATTTTGACCGCGCCATCAAGACCATTACGAGGCGTTCTCCGATGAGAACGGCATTGTTACCACGGCCGATCTCGAGCCGACGCCGAGCCCGTTTTAAGCAGAGCATGCGCCCGCTCGTCACGTCATGTGAGGGTGGCATTCGACATATCCTTTTGAGAAGGGGGACAACATGAAGACATATTCCGTCGCCATCGTGGGCGCCACCGGAGCGGTGGGCACGCAGATGCTTCAATGCCTGGAGGAGCAGGAGTTCCCGGTTGGCTCCCTCAAGTTGCTGGCGAGCCCCCGCTCGGCCGGCAAGGTTGTCGAGACTCCGTGGGGCGAGGTCACGGTCGAGGCCGCGGCACCCGAGGCGTTCGACGGGGTCGACATCGTGCTCGGCGCGGCGGAGGACGACATCGCGCTCGCGCTCTACCCCGAGGCCGTCAAGCGCGGTGCGGTGGTTGTGGACAACTCGCACGCCTTCCGCCTCGATGCGGACGTGCCGCTGGTCGTTCCCGAGATCAACGCCGCCGATGCCCTCAACCACAAGGGCATCATCGCCAACCCCAACTGCGCCACCATCATCGGCCTCGTTCCCACCTGGCCGCTTCACCAAATCGCCGGTGTCAAGCGCATGATCGTCTCGACGTACCAGGCCGCGAGTGGTGCCGGCGTCCCGGGCATGCGAGAGCTCGAGGAGCAGATCGGCTGCATGGGGCGCGGCGAGGAGATTCCCGCACCGAGCGCATTCGCCGCGCAGCTCGCCAGCAACCTCATCCCGCAGATCGGCGGCGAGAAGTTCGAGGGCTTCACCTCCGAGGAGATGAAGATGCAAAACGAGGGGCGCAAGATCATGCATCTGCCCGAGCTCCGCGTTAATTGCACCTGCGTGCGCGTACCGGTGGTTCGTTCGCATTCCGAGAGCATCACGCTCGAGTTCGAGCGCGACATCACACTTGAGCAGGCGCGCGAGGCCCTTGCCGCTGCACCTGGCGTGAAGCTTGTGGACGACCTGAACGCAGAGAGCGCGCACGACCGTTGGCCCATGCCGCTGGACACGACCGACCAAGACTCATCTGGGTCGGCCGCATCCGCCGCGACATCTCCAATCCGGAGGCGCTGCGCGGCATCACGTTTTGGTGCTGCGGCGATCAGATTCGCAAGGGCGCGGCGACAAATGCGGTCCAGATTGCAAAGCTGCTCTGCGAGTAGGCCGCGTACGTTGCGTGCAGCTGCTCAACGGCAATCGAAACCGTCCACGAGTAAAGCAACACTACTAAGTAAAGTGTGTACAATCTAGTCGAAGCACGGAATGACAGCGGAGGGCGTCGTCTGCACGGATGTGCGGGCGGCGCCTTTCGCGTCTGAATACGATAAGAATGGTCGTGGTCTGTATGAGCAAGTATGTCATCGTGGTCGAATCCGGCGCAGATGTCACGCCGGAGCTGCGTGAGCGCTATGGAATCGTGAGTGTTCCTATGCACGTGACGATGGGGGACGAGACGGTGGACGACGGCTCGATCGATCCGCTTGAGATCTACTCGCGCTGCAATGAGATGGGTCAGATGCCAAAGACGAGCGGCTGTTCTCCTGCGGACTTCAATGAGGTTTACGATCGCATCCACGCCGAGCAGCCCGAAGCCACCATCCTGCACCTTGCGTATTCCGAGGTGACCACCTGCTCGCATCAGTCCTCTAAGATCGCCGCCGAGGGCCGCGACTACGTGTACTCGATGGATACACGCTTCGTCTCTGTGGGTCAGTCGCTCATTGCCGTCGAGGCCGCCAAGTATATCGAGGCGAACCCCGATGCGACGGTCGAGGAAATATTCTCCTTCGTCGAGAGCGTGATGGATCGCGTGCTTTTGGGCTTCGTCCCCACCGACCTCGCCTTCCTCAAGGTGGGCGGTCGCCTCTCCAACGTGGCGTTCCTTGGTGCGCATCTGCTCAAGATCAAGCCGTGCATCGAGGTCACGGGCGGCAAGTTCGTCGCCACCAAGAAATTCCGTGGCTCCATGCTCAAGTGTGCCCGTGCGTTCCTCGACCACATGGTCGAGAAGGGCGATATCGATTTTTCGCATATTGGTCTCGCGTATTCCGTGGGCCTGTCCGAGGAACTGCGCGGCGACATGGAGGTATATGCCCGCGAGCTCGGTTTCGAGGACATCACGTGGACGCAGGTTGGTGGCGTGATCTCCAGCCACTGCGGCCCCACCGCCTTCGGCGCGGTCCTGCTGCAAAGTAACCACGTTCTCTTGCGAGCGCAGGCACCGCAACGTCCGCCAGCGCAAAGAGCGCGATCGGTATTCTCCAAGCTGTCGGGTCGATGTGGTTCGATATTCGCACATACTGCCCACGTATTTGCCTGATGCCTATACTTGTGGGTATATCAATTCATAATGGGAACCCACGCAACGGGAGCGCCGCGTATGGCATATATCGAGTTCAGCGATGTGACGAAGGTTTATGGCTCGGGTGATGCCGAAGTCCACGCGCTGGATGGGGCGTCGTTTGAGGTCGATCGCGGCGAGCTCGCTGTGATCCTCGGCGCCTCCGGAGCGGGCAAGACCACCGCGCTCAACATCCTCGGCGGCATGGACACCGCCACGAGTGGACGCGTTGTCGTCGACGGGCGCGACGTGAGCTCCGCCTCCGAAGACGACCTCGTGGAGTACCGCCGCGCCGACGTGGGCTTTGTGTTCCAGTTCTACAACCTCGTGCCCAACCTCACCGCGCTTGAGAATGTCGAGCTCGCTTCCCAGATTTGCCCCGACTCCCTTCGACGCCGCCGAGTGCCTGCGCAAGGTGGGCCTGGGCGAGCGCATGGCGAACTTCCCCTCGCAGCTTTCCGGTGGCGAGCAGCAGCGCGTATCCATCGCCCGAGCGCTGGCCAAGAACCCCAAGCTCCTGCTGTGCGACGAGCCCACGGGCGCCCTCGATTACCAGACGGGCAAGCAAGTGCTGCAGTTGCTGCAGGACACGTGCCGTCGCGATGGCATCACGGTCCTCATCATCACGCATAACTCCGCGCTCGCCCCCATGGCCGACCGCCTCATCCGTTTCAAGAGCGGCCGCGTGACCGACATGCGCGTGAACGCCACACCCACACCCATCGCCGATATCGAGTGGTAGGCGACGGTGTCTATGAAGGGGAGAAAGACGGACCGTCGTTCCGGTAACCGGCGTCCAAACGCGTTCAGAACGGACATCGCCCGCACCATCACGGGCAATCTCAAGCGGTTCATCTCGTTGTTCGTCATCACCGCGCTGGGCGCCACGATGCTCGTCGGCCTCAAGGCCGCCTGCGACGACCTGCGCTTCACCGCCGACAGCTACTACGACAGCCAGCGGCTGTTCGACATCTCGATTCAGTCCACGTTGGGTCTGGACGAGGGCGATATAGAGGCCCTGGCCAAGATAGACGGTGTCGATGTGGTAGAGGGCGGGTATTCCGAAACGGCATACACTCAGGTCAAAGGTGCAAGCGCGAAGGTTGACCTCAAGGCGCTCTTGCCGGCGGGGATGAATGAACCCCAGGTGATCGAGGGGCGCCTGCCGCGCGATGTCAACGAGGCCGCCGTGACGCAGAAGTACCTCGATGTGAGCGGCAAGAAGATCGGTGATACCGTGACCTTCGAGGGCGAAGGCGAGGAGCCCAGCGCCGCAGGGGCCACCGACGACGCTGGCGAAGCGGGCGACGACGCGGGAGCCGCCGGCGCTGCGGTGACCGCCGATGCCACGGGGACCGCCGACGCCGCTGACGATACGGCCCTGGCAGCGGGAGGCTCCTCCGCCATCTTCAAGCGCGGCGAGTACACGATCACAGCTTCCGTGCTCGACCCCATGGACGTGAACGCGGGTAGCAAAACTATGAGCTTTCGCAGCTCGGGAGGATCGCAGTACGCATTTTTCCTCACACCCGGCGCCGTATTGGACCGTGGCACGTTCACCGTTGCCTACCTCACGGTAAAAGGCGCGGCAGATCTCATGACCTACTCCGATGAGTACAAGGATATGGTCGATGAGGTGAAACAGCGCGTTGAGGACATTCGCGAGCAGCGCGAGGAGGCACGGAGCGAGGGCCTCAAAGCCGATGCACGCAAAGAGGTCGACGACGCGCAGGCGGAGGCGGACAAGCAGTTCGAAGATGCGCAGGCCCAGATTGATGATGCACTTGCTCAGATAGCCGAGGGCGAGGCCGCGCTCGCGGCGCAAGGGGCGGATGCGCGCCGCCAGCTTGCGGACGCCCAGACCAAGCTCGATGCATCTCGCACGCAGTTGACTTCCGGCATGGCCGTCATTGACGCCAGGCAGACCGAGCTCGACGCTGGACGCGTTCAAGCTGAGTCGGCTCTCGCGCAGATAGCTCAGGCTGAGTCGGGAGCCGCAACGCTCAAGGCGATCATGAACAGCGGGCTCACCGGCCATACGTGGCCAGAGGCCGCTTGGCAGCGGTTGCTGGAGGGTGACGCCACGGCAAAGGCGGAATTCACCACGGCCATCACGGCATACATTGACGAGGCGTCTGGACAACTACAGCAGGCCGAGGAGCTTTGCGATGGGATCGTCGCTGCGCTGGATCGGTTGCCCGTGGGCGATCCCGCAGCGAAGGAGGAGGCGCTCGCCGCGCTCGACCGGCTTGCCGCCATTCGCCCCGACCTCTCGGGTCAGATCGAGCAGATCAAGGCACTCGTTTCCGCATATCCAGAAAGCGAATCAGATATCCAAGAGGCCAAGAACCGGGTCCTCGCCATCAAGAACACGCTGACGACGCTCTCGGGCCAGCTTTTCGATATGTCATCGCAGGCCGATGGTATTGCGGACGCGGTGCTGAGCAAGCCCACGGCGCAAGCGGCGCTCAGCCAGATCGAGGCTGGTCAGGTGCAACTCGACGCGGCCCGCGCCAAGGCGAACCAGGGCCTAGGGCAACTCGAGGCGGCGCGGGCAACCCTCGACCAACAGCGCGCCAGCGCCGAGGCGCAGCTTGAGGGCGGTCGCGCCGAGCTTGCCGAGGGCTCTGCCGACGCCGCCGAGGGCCAAGCGGAGCTCGATGAGCAAAAGGCCAGCGCGAATGCCAAGTTTGCCGATGCACGTTCCGAGGTGGATGGCATCGAGCGTGCCACCTGGTACATCCAGGATCGCAGCTCGCTTGCCAGCTATGCGAGCATCGAGTCGGACGCGAGTTCCATCGAGTCCATCGCCACGGTGTTCCCCCTCATTTTCTTCACGGTGGCGGTGCTCATCAGCCTCACCACGGTTACGCGCATGGTCGAGGAAGACCGCGGACTCATCGGTGTGTACAAAGCGCTCGGGTATAGCCGCGGCCGCATCCTCTCCAAGTACCTCATCTACTCGTTCGCCGCATGCGTGGCCGGCGGCATTGCAGGCGACGCCCTTGGCTTCATCGTGCTGCCCGAGATCATCTTCACCATCTTCACCACCATGTACGCGCTGCCGCCGTTCCAGCTGCACTTCAACGCGTTCACGGCGGCACTCGGCATCACCCTGTTCGCCGTCGGAATCGTGGGCGCAACGTTTCTCGCGTGCCGCCACGTGCTCAGGGAAACGCCTGCCTCACTCATGCGCCCCAAGGCCCCGCGCGCGGGCAAGCGCATCCTGCTCGAGCGCATCACGCCCGTGTGGCGGCGCCTCTCCTTCCTCAACAAGGTGAGCGCGCGCAACCTCTTCCGCTACAAAAAGCGCTTCCTCATGACGGTTTTCGGTATTGCCGGGTGCACCGCGCTCATGATCTGCGGCCTGGGCATTCGCGACACGGTGATCTCGCTCAAGCCGCGCCAGTACGGCTCGGAGGGCATCGTGCGCTACGACCTGCTGGCCGTGACGGCCGACGCGGACTTCTCCCAGGGTGAGGACGAACTGCGCGCCACGGGTGCCATCGACACGATGCTCGAGGCGCGCGTCGATACGGTCACCGCCGAGTTTGGCGGCGTGAAGGAGAACATCCAGCTCATCGTTGTCCCCGACAACGCGGACCTGTCTGCCTACATGAAGACCGAGGACGGCTCCCATACCTCGTTCCTTGCTCCGGCGATGGGCGGCGAGGAGCTTGGACTCCCGCGTGAGGATAACGGAGCGCTCATCACGAAGAACGCCGAGCAGGTGTTGGGATTTGGCCTGGGCGACGAGCTCGCGCTGCAGGGCACCGCCTTGCAAACCGGCAGCGCCCGTGTGGACGGCATAACCGTTAACTTCCTGGGAAATTTCATCTTCATGACGGAGAGTGCCTACCAAGAGCCTTTGGCGAGCCGTGCATACCCAACGCGTTCCTGGTCAGTCTCGAGGGCACGGATGCCGAAAAGATCGCCCTTGCTGATGAGCTCTCTGCTGGGAACACGTTCGTGAGTGTGTCGAGCTCCACCAAGATCGCCAATGATTTCTCAGAGAGCTTCAAGATCATCGACGTGGTGGTGTACGTGGTGACGGTCATGGCGGCTGCGTTGGCGTTCGCCGTGGTCTTCACGCTGTCCAACACCAACATCTCCGAGCGCGAACGCGAGCTCGCCACCATCAAGGTGCTGGGCTTCCGCCGGCGCGAGGTGTATCGCTACATCAACAAGGAGACGATTGTCCTCACGCTCATCGGCATCGTGGCGGGATGGCCCCTCGGGTACCTCATCACGCGGTTCCTTACGTACGTGTTGCGCATGCCGTCGCTGTTCTTCGACACGATCGTCGAGCCCCAGACGTATGTGTTCGCCTCGATCATGGCGCTCGTGTTCACGCTCATCATCAACCAGATGACCAATCGCAGCCTCGACAAGATCGATATGGTGGGAGCCCTCAAGAGCGCCGAGTAGCTGCACCTGATTCGTGGCGGGCCTTATATACGCTCCGGAGCGTGGTTCCGCTTCGCTCCACAAAAACGCTCCTACGGTATATAAGGCCCGCCACGCCTCGTGCTCGGCTAAATCGGCGATTGAGTGCTTTTGAACTCATCTACCTATGCAGGCGGGATAAAGAGGTTGAAGCGCTGCAGGTGCGGAAGGGGGAGCGCTGGGATATATACCGTAGCGGTGTTTTATGGAGTGAAGCGAAGCCACACTGCGTACCGTATATATCCCAGCGTGCCAGGCAAGGTGACCTTGTGGCGGCGGTACAATGAATCGACTGTGCTGTAAGGGGGACCGCATGATAACCACCACCTACCACTCGCCGCTAGGCGACATCACGCTTGCCGCCGACGCGCGTGGGCTCACGGGTTTGTGGTTTGCCGACCAAGCGCATTACGGCTCCACGCTTGAGGGCGATGAGCCCTCCTTTGACATGGAGCGAGGTGTATTCGAGGACGCGGTGAACGCTGCCGTGCATGCCGAGCCGCATGCCGAGGCCGCACCTGCCGTCACGTGCGAGAAGATTGAGGGCTGCGATGCCGTATCCGGGTGCAGCCCCTGACGCCGAGGACCCGCGGAATACCGCTGCGGTGGGCGTGCTCGAGCGTGCATGGGCGTGGCTGAACGCGTATTTCGCCGGTCAAGCGCCGCGTTGGACCCCACCTCTGCACATCGAGGGCACCGAGTTCCAACATGCGATTTGGGTCGCGTTGCTTGAGATCCCTTATGGCGAGACGGTCACCTATGGCGAATTGGCCCATCGGGTGGCGCGTCGCCGCGGGTTCACGGAAGCGGGGCTGGAAGGCGATGCCGCAAAGACGCCCTCTCCGCGTGCCGCTGGTGCGGCAGTGGGCCGAAATCCCATCTCGATCATCGTGCCCTGCCATCGCGTGGTGGGTGCGGACGGATCGCTCACCGGATACGCCGGTGGCGTGGAGCGCAAACGCGCCCTGCTCGAGCTCGAGGCGGCGCGGTAACCGAGGCCTTCGACAACCTCGCATACGCGTGCAGACAACCTCCGCACGTGTCCACAGCATCCGCGAGAGTGTACTTTCGCGGAGGATTTTCGGCATATTCGTGCCGAGAGTGCCGCGAGAGTTACCTTTCGCGGCAGCCTTGGTTTTGGCATGAAGTGACGAGATGTGCATGGAGGTTCGCGCCGTTCCATGCAAAAATAGCGCAACCGAACCGACGCGGGTTCTCAGCTCATGCTGCTATGAGGTGGGAACCCGCTTTTATGTGGAAAGGGCGCGCATGAGTCAAACGACCGATGCGGCAAAGAAGCCGAACAAATGGGCCATCCTGTTCACGGTGCTCATCATGACCTTTATGGCTACGCTCGATTCGAGCATCGTCAACGTGGCCCTCCCCGTGATGCAGAAGGCCCTGGAAGCCGGCCTTGGTCAGATCCAATGGGTCTCATCGGTTTACCTGCTTACCATGTGCGCGTTCCTGCTCGTGTTCGGGCGCCTGGGCGACCTGCACGGCAAGGTTCGTTTCTTCGAGTTCGGCGTGGTGATCTTCACCATCGGTTCACTCATGTGCGGCCTTTCCACCACGCTGCCCGCACTTGTGGTGTCCCGTGCGGTGCAAGGCATCGGCGGGGCATCGGCCATGGCGAACAACATGGGCATCATCACCGAGGCGTTTCCCGCTCGCGAGCGCGGTCGCGCGTTGGGGCTGTTGGCGAGCTTTGTCGCGCTCGGCATGATGTGCGGGCCCGTGCTCGGCGGTTTCATCGTGGCGGTGATGCCTTGGGAGTATATCTTCCTCATCAACGTTCCCGTGGGTGTGCTCTCGCTTGTGCTGGGCCGATTTACTCTGCCGCGCACAGGGTCCACAGTCGAGGGTGGGACCATGGACGTCTTTGGCGCGGTTCTACTCGTCCCCGGCATGTTGCTCACATTCCTGTCCGTCACCATGCTGCAGAGCAACCCCGGGCTGCTTGTTGCCGGTTCGTTTGCGGTGGGCGTTATACTGCTCGTTCTGTTCGTCCGTCACGAGCGTGCGGTCGAACAGCCTTTGGTGGCGTTTGGCATCTTCTGCGATAGGCATTTCGTGGTGAACCTTATCTGCCTGTTCATCAGCTTTGTGGCGATTGGCGTCTACGAACTCATGACGCCGTTCTATCTCCAGGACGCTCGAGGGTTCGATCCAGGTCTCTCCGGTCTCATCTTCTGCGTTATCCCCCTGGCCAACGCACTTGTCGGTCCTATTTCCGGTGCGGTGTCCGATCGCATTGGCTGCGAGGTGCCCACGTGCGTGGGGTTGGCGTCGTTCAGCGTCGGCTTGTATCTCATTGGGACGCTGGGGATGGACGCCTCCATTCCCTGGATCCTGTTCTGCCTGGGCCTTGCGTCATGCGGTACGTCGATTTTCCAGTCGCCCAACAATTCGCTCATCATGGGGTCGGTGCCCATTGAGATGCTCGGCTTCGCCGGTAGCGCCAGCGCGCTCGCTCGGTACCTGGGCATGGCGATCGGCATCTCCGGTTCCACCTCCATCCTCTACGGGCAGATGGGCGCGGCCGCGGGGCACCCGGTCACGGCGTTCGTTGAAGGCCGGCCCGACATCTTCCTCTCCGGCTATCGCGTGGTGTACATGATCACGGCCGTTTTGGTTGCCGTGGGGTTCGCCCTGACCGTCGCCCGCGCTCTTAAACGCCACAAGCGGGTTTAAGGAAGTCCTCCTCGCTGGGCGTACCTGATCAGCTGCGGGCGGATGGAGCAGCTGGGGAGCAGTTGGAGACGGGCGCTGACGGTCGCAAGCCACGCGGCCACGACGTACTTCGTGCTTGCCGTTCGGCGGATGCCGCACATCTTCATCACCGGAGTGTGGGAAACTGGTACTCTGAGACAATACGTTGCTACTTTTCGGCGTCCAGGGAGGTTCGTCGCACGCATGCTGCTGGAACGCATTTCATCGCCGCAAGACGTCAAGGACCTCGAGCCCTGTGACCTGCCGATTCTTTGCGAGGAGATCCGTCGCGCCATTCTGGTGAGCTCCGCTTCGGTGGGAGGTCACATTGGGTCCAATTTGGGCGTCGTCGAGTTGACGGTGGCTCTGCACCGTGTATTCGATTCCCCGCACGACAAGATCGTCTTCGATGTTTCGCATCAGACCTATGCTCATAAGATGCTCACGGGTCGTGCGAGCAACTATCTCGATCCATCGGAATTCGGCGGGCTTTCGGGTTTCTCCAATCCCGATGAATCCGAACATGACCTGTTCTCCATGGGGCACACCTCCACGTCGGTAAGCCTTGCTTGCGGTATGGCGAAGGCTCGCGACCTTAAAGACGAGGATTATCGCGTAGTCGCCGTGATTGGCGACGGATCGCTCTCGGGCGGGCTCGCGTTCGAGGGCCTTGACGCCCTGGCCGAGCTGGGCTCCGGGGTCATCGTTATCGTGAACGACAACGGCTGGTCCATCGCCGAGAACCACGGCGGCCTCTACCGCAACCTCGCGGAGCTTCGCCGAGACCGGTGGCGAGGCCCCCAACAATTTCTTCCGCACCTTGGGGCTCGACTATCGCTTCGTTGCCAAGGGCAATGACGAGGCCGAGCTTGAGCGCGTCCTTCGCGATGTCCGCGACGTCGACCATCCTATTGTGGTGCACGTGTGCACCACCAAGGGAGCCGGCTACGAGCCCGCGGCGGCGGATTCGGAAAGTTGGCACCACGTGCGGGCGTTCGATATCGAGTCGGGCAGCTATGACGTGTTCGCCCCCGCACCGCTGCGAGGATTCCGAGACCTACGCCGGCATCACCGGCGCCTATCTGCTGAACGCCATGCAGCTGGATTCGCGCGTGGTGGGAATCTCGGCGGCAACGCCCTACATCATGGGCTTCACCCCCCCCTGGCGTCGTGCACGCGCAGGCAAGCAATTCGTGGACGTGGGCATTGCCGAGGAGCACGCCGTGACGTATGCGGCGGGCCTTGCTCGCGCAGGTGCTAAGCCGGTCCTGGGTCTGTACGGTGTATTCATGCAGCGCGCCTACGACCAGTTCTGGCACGACGTGTGCCTCAACTGCCTGCCCGTGGTGTTCCTGGACTTTGGCTCCTCGGTGTTCGGCACCTCCGACGCCACCCACCTGAGCTTCTTCGACCTCGCCCTCATGGGGGGTATGCCCAACCTGCGTTGCCTTGCCCCTGCGTGCCGCGAGGAATACGAGGCCATGCTCGATTGGGCGATGGCGCAGGATACACGGCCCGTGGTGATTCGCGTTCCCGGCAACGGGGTCGAGAGTCGGCCTGGGCTCGTTTACGGTGATGATCGACTCTCGTTCGACACGCCGCATTACCAAGTGGTCCGCGAGGGCGAGGATGTGGCCGTGATGGCGCTCGGCAGTTTCTTTGGCCTCGGCGAGCGGGTGTGCGATGCGCTGATGGGCGAGGGGCTTTCTCCAACGCTCGTGAATCCGCGTTTTGCCACGGAGCTTGACGAGGATACGCTGAACGAGATCGCTGCAGCGCATACGGTGGTCGTGACGCTTGAGGATGGCGTGCTCGAGGGGGGCTGGGGCGAGAAGGTCGCGCGGTATCTGGGTGGCACGGACTCCCGCGTGCTGTGCTATGGCGTGTCCAAGGGTTTCCCCGACCGTTACGATGTCGATGAGCTGCTTGCCGAGAACGGCGTGACGGTTGAGGGCGTCGTTGCCGATGTACGGTGCCTGCTGTCCGAGGATGCGGAGGCGTAGTGCTAAATCGGGCGGATGTCGCGCGCGCAAGCGTGACGACCCGGCAAAAAAGAAACCATCATGGTGTTTGTTACAACTTAGGGTATTTGGGGCATAACACCTTACAAGCGTTTTTGGACGCCTGTAATCTACCTTATAATTTGGTAGGTTAACAAATCGCCTCTAACGGAAGGGGATTTTCCATGAGTAGTAAGACCCGTGAGTTCATGTTCGACCGTCGCCAGGTGCTCGGCGCTGCCGCCGCCGGCGTCGCCACGCTCGGGCTTGCCGCCTGTGGCGAGGCACCCGCGTCCACGCCCGCCGGCTCTGCCTCCACCGATGATGCTGCCGAGGACCAGGAGCCCGTGGCGCTCGACGCCGATGCATATGACAAGCTGATCGCAGCCGGTTCCGTTGCCGATGACGCCACCGTCGCCGCGAGCGAGTGGGCGAGCAAGATCAAGGAGGCCGGCACCATGCGCCTGGGCGTCGTCCAGACCTCCATGCTCTTCAGCCTCCTCAACGAGAAGGACGGCAAGCTCCGCGGCTTCGACGCCGGCCTGTCCCAGCTGCTCGTCCGCTACATCCTGGGCGACGAGTCCAAGTTCGAGACCACCCAGGTCACGTCCGACACGCGCGAGTCCGTCCTGCAGAACGACCAGGTCGACGCCGTCTTCGCCACCTACTCCATCACCGAGGACCGCAAGAAGCTCATCTCCTTCGCCGGCCCGTACTACAGCACGCAGCAGTCCATCCTCGTTCTCGCCGACAACGACGACATCGCGAGTGTTGACGACCTCGCGGGCAAGAACGTCGCCGCCCAGTCCGGATCCACCGGCCCGAGCATCATGGAGGAAGTCT
>ENA-OPZN01000115-OPZN01000115.1-human-gut-metagenome-genome-assembly--contig:-NODE-115-length-31411-cov-6.957870_pt1 | contig 31411 bp, 21 predicted proteins | sample MGYA00242483_ERZ504503 | MGnify/ENA primary metagenome ERZ504503 (study PRJEB26092, sample SAMD00036285) | human gut metagenome | host: Homo sapiens | study: EMG produced TPA metagenomics assembly of... | reverse complement strand
AGATGAGATAAGACTTCTTTTTCGAAAGGATAAGGAGTCTTATCTTTGTTTTTATAAGATACTGGGATTTTATCCGCGAAACATCGAAATCTACCAGCAGGCCCTCCTGCACAAATCGTCTTCGGTAAAAGCTAAAGGCAGACTGTTGAACAATGAACGCCTAGAGTTCTTAGGAGATGCCATACTGGATGCAGTAGTGGCCGACATTGTGTACAAACGGTTTGAGGGGAAAAGAGAGGGATTTCTGACCAATACACGCTCTAAAATCGTACAACGAGAAACATTGAACCAGATTGCCGTAAAAATCGGTCTGGACAAGCTGATAAAATACACCACACGGCAGTCGTCACACAATAGCTACATGTGTGGTAATGCCTTTGAAGCGCTTGTGGGAGCCATTTATCTGGACCGTGGGTACGCCACCTGCAAGTTCTTCATGGAAGAACGTATTATCAAGCCCTACCTGAATCTGGAGAAGCTGTCGCGGAAGGAAGTCAACTTCAAGTCGAAACTGATTGAATGGGGACAGAAAAACAAGTTCCTCATTGAATTCAACCTGCTGGAGCAGACGGTCGACGAGCAACAGAATCCGGTCTTTGAAACACAGGTCGTGGTAGAACAGGTTCCCGCTGGGCAAGGTAAAGGATATTCCAAGAAAGAATCACAGCAGGAAGCTGCTCATGAAACCTTGAACAAAATCAAAAATGACCCGCAGTTCATTGACACGATTTTGCAGAAAAAGCCGCACGAGAACAAGCTGCTGCAGAGGAGAATCCGACTTCAACTGACGCAACCGATGCATTGACTGCGGAAGCAGATACTCTTCCCGTACAAGCAGACGAGCAGAACCCGGAATCTTTCGATACGGAAGTGAAAGAAGAAACTACTGTTACTGAGAAATACGATGACGTGGAACGGATTATTGCCGAAGCAGAAGAAGCGGCATTCCAGCTTACAGAAGAGACAGAAACAGACAGTGAAGAAACAAAAATTACTACGTAGTAATCGCCTGATTACCCCGTAGTAACTTCCAAATTACCTTATAGTAAATCCTCAGCTACCCCGTAGTAATAGTTGAGGATTTTTTGTATACCTTTGCTTGCTCCTTCCCAAAAACTCTTCAAGGAAGAAAGCTCTACATTTACCGTTCCTTTACAATGGAAGTCAGCGGGTGGCGATTGCCTTTAATATCGGTCAGAAAGGCTTTTGCCGAACCAAAGTTCAGGTACATATCCAGGCGCACCGGCAAGTGATTACGGTCGTCCGTAATATAGAAGGTAATGACTTCTTTTTCCTTCTTTTCTTCACCCACATATTCTACGAGCGAGAATACCAGACAACGATACGTCACCCCATTTTCAGCCTTATAATTCTCCTTACGGCGATAAATCAGAGTCTGTTTTTCTACTGCCCTTCCAGTAGCCATAGAGAAAAGAATCTTCTGCCCGGGCTTGTACTCTGTGGGGTCATACGAACGGGCCTGCAAGAGGATACTCAGCATATCGTACACACACACCGGCATCTCGTCATGATGTTTGTCCGTATTACCACGCAAAGTGCGTTGCTGGTCGACGATGCACTTTCCGTTCTGGTAACTGAATTTCACCTCATCTACCGTGTAGCGTTTTCCTTCCTCCGCTCCCTTTCGGAAATACAAAGGAACCAAATCCTGCGAAGTGATGCAGGTCAACGTGTCACGCATCTTGAAGAAGAAGTCAATCTTCTTGTTGGTGTACGACTGCAAGTCCGTTTTCAAACATGGACGACCGTTATAAGTCGTCTCGTTTACCGTCATCTTTGCCCATCCGGCATTAATCCAGACGAATTTCCAGTTAAACTTCAGCTCATAAGAGAGTGTTTCTCCTGGCTTGATTGCATCATTCACTGCACCACATTGTGCGCTGGCTGCCATCCCTCCTACCAGAAGGAAAAGGCAAAGAATCAGTTTCCTTATCATGTTCTTCCTAGTTTACGAGCCCGCTCCTTGTTGCGGTCTTTGATTTTCTTGGCCTCATCAGGCTTTTGTTTCTTTATCTCGTCCAACTTCTGCTTGTCAAGCGGCACAGCGTGTATGTCCCACGTTTCTTCAAACTCAAAGTTGGCTTTCATTTCCCATACTTTCGGGAAGTAGTACACTTCTTCCGGCTGGCGTTTCTCTTCGTAGTTACCGGTATCCCACACCCCGTTGTTATTGTCATCATTGAACAGACGGATATAATATTTTGTGCTGGGCTGCAAGAAATAGAAATCACACGTATTCTTGTCCGTCACCGGTTGCTGCCGCACCACTCCATCACTGCTGTTCAGCAATTGCACCACGGCATGAGGTCCTGCCCCTACGATATTCAGATACAGCGTACCATAATCTTCAAGGGTCTTCACCTTCAACTGGTTTTCCACCTTGTTGGTATAAAGTCCGTAAATACCCTTGATACCCAACGAATCTATCTTGAGCTGATACTCCTGTCCGGGTTGCCAGTCGGCCAAAATCTGATACTGACGGGGAACCACGGAGTCTGCCATCAGAATAAACGGTATATCCTCCCACAGCGAGTCCACCTTGACAGCCATGTGAATGGCTGCCGTATCAATATGTTCTACCGGCTCATCAAATTTCAGCACGATGTTCCGGTTCAAATCCAGACTGGAAGGAGCATCTACGGACATCGCAAAGAATTTCGGTTCCACCTTCAGCGTATCACCTTTCTTTGCACGTTTTTTCCGCTCTTTCTCTTCCTTCTTCAGGGCTTCTTCGGCCAAGGCCATACGGCGTTTCTTGTCAATCTTGTTCACCATACGCAAGGTATCAGTCTTCGGCACAAGCTGTCCCAACGTATCCGTAGACAGATAGTCCATCTGGAAGGTCAGCGTATCACGTTCGCACATCACGGTATCCTTAATCCAGTAACGGATGGTATCGTTGCGCGGATTACTTTCGATGATAAATGCATCCTTCTCATCAAAATCCAATCCCTTAATGGTAGGAAGTGTATCTGCTTTAGCACTGAAATACAAAGAAAAACGGTTCAACTGTTCGCGCTCGCTCTTCACCAGATACTGCATCGGATTCTCTTCCTTGAACGAACGCAGAATCAGGTTGTCGGGCAGGAAGCGTGTGTAATGCACCTCGTAAATCGTATCATAAGCCAAAGTATCCAACTCATTCCATACAGTATCCTGACGCATAGCCGGACGCATGTCGGGCACTACCAGTGAATCCAGGAAAGCAACGGCTTCCGTCTTCGAATCAAAGAAATAGTTCTGGTTACCGTCCATCAAGGCATAAATGCGGTATTTTCCCGGAGCAACCCCGCGAATAGTAAAATGCCCGCGGCTGTCAGTACGTGAAATACGGTCGAACGGAAGCTTCACGAATGCACTGTCTTCCAAATTCTTATGAAGCCCTACCTGAATACCCTTTACCGGTTCCAGATTGTCAGCCGACAGCACCGTCCCCGATACCTCCATCGTATCAATATGCTCGCCTGTAGAGAAAGCGTATGCAAAGTTACCCAACGGGTTATCTTCGTTGTTGTCCACAATGGCATCACCAAAATCTATCGTATAAGTGGTATTTTCACGAAGAGTATCAAAAAATTCCACCAGGACCCGATGTCCGCTTACCTTCACTTCGGGCGCTCATTCTGAGGAGGCGAAATAATCACCTTCTCCGATGCCTTGTCAAGCTTGATGTATTCATCGAATTCAATGGAGATTTTCTTGCGCTTGTTGTTCGTGGCATTGGGTTCCGGCGTAGCACGCACAAACTTGGGCGGCGTTTCATCATACGGTCCCCCGTCGGGCATACCCGTGCTCGCGCATGCATAAAACCCGATAATGACCAACAACAATGCAATATATTTAGGTATAGGTTTCATCTATATAGTTTAGTTATTCAGTTTCAACATTTCTTCAATATAGTCACGGCTGTTGCTCAGGCGAGGCACTTTGTGCTGGCCACCCAGCTTTCCTTTCTGTTTCAACCAGTCGTGGAACAGGCCTTCACGAGCCTTGATTACTTCCAGACGCTGCAAGGTAATATCTTTATGCCGTTTGGCCTCATAATCTGAATTTATTTCCTGCAACGCGGTATCCAGCACCTGGGCAAACTTCTCCAGCGAATCCGGCATCACACTGAATTCTATCAGCACTGGTGACGACACTTGGCATTGGCATCCATAAAGACAGGAGCTGCCGTATATTCCAGTACCTGTGCACCAGTTTCCTTGCAGGCTCTTTCCAGTCCTTTTTCTGCATTATCTACCATCAGTTCCTCACCGAAGGCATTGATAAAGTGCTTGGTACGACCGGAGATAATAAACTTGTATGGGTCTTTCTGTGTGAATTTCACCGTATCCCCAATGATATATCTCCACAAACCGCAGGAGGTACTGATTACTACCGCATAGTTACGTCCTACTTCCACACCCCACAAAGGTACAATCGCAGGATTCGGCTTATCGATTTCCTCCAAAGGAATAAATTCATAGAACACGTCATAGTCAATCATCAGCAACATGGCCGGATCGTGCAAATCGCTTTGCAAGCCAAAGAAACCTTCACTGGCATTATACGTTTCCATGTAATGCATCTTGTCTGTAGGAATAAGCTGCTTGTACTGTTCACGATAAGGTGTGAAGCATACTCCTCCATGGAAAAAGACCTCCAGATTAGGCCATACCTCATTCAAATACTTGGCTCCCGTTTTTTCCAGTACGCGGTTCAACACGGCCAGCATCCAGGAAGGAACTCCCGAGATGTTGGTCACATTCTGATGAATCGTGGTACTGGCAATACGTTCTACCTTCTCTTCAAACTCACTCAACAGGGCAATCTCTTTCTTCGGCACCCGAATCAGGTTCACCAGCGGACTGATATTCTGAATCAGGATGGCCGACAAATCGCCCACCAAGCTATCCTTCACGTTATAGTTCGGACTATGGCTTCCTCCCAATATCAAGCCCTTTCCCGAAAAGAAACGGCTTTCAGGATTTTCACGAAGATACAATGCAACCGCATCTATTCCTCCTCGATAATGAATCTCCTTCAATCCGTCGGGACTGACAGGAATAAACTTACTTTTATCATTAGTGGTTCCAGATGATTTGGCATACCAGATGACCTTCCCTGGCCAAAGCACATTTCTTTCACCGTGACGCATACGGTCCACATATCCCTTCACATCCTCGTACGTCTGTATCGGAACACGCTGAAAATCCGTATAATCCTGGATATGATTATAATCATACCGCATACCCCACTCTGTAGCGGAAGCTTTATGTATCAGTTTTCGGAATACACGAGCCTGAATTTCTTCGGCCTTTGTCCCATAAAGGTCGATTTCCTTCTGTCGGGGGACAAATATTTTTCCTATTAACTTGGTTGAATTCATTGGTTTCTAAATTTCAAATCCTTATATGTGATGCTTGCAAAGGTAGATTTTTTCTGCCTAATTCAGCAGAGAGGAACATTATTTTTTCCTCCTTCATGACAAATATACAGTTTTTTCTTACCTTTACCACACAATCTATTAATACAGCAAAACATGAAGATAGGAATCTTGACTTCAGGAGGCGACTGTCCGGGAATCAATGCCACCATTCGAGGGGTATGCAAGACAGCCATCAACCATTACGGGATGGAGGTTTATGGAATTCATAGTGGTTTTCGGGGACTGCTGGACAATGACATTGTTCCGCTGGACGAAAGCTCACTGACAGGACTTCTCAATTTGGGAGGAACCATCCTTGGTACTTCACGCGAAAAACCGTTCAAAAGAAAAGCGGGTGCCGTATCAGAGAACAAACCTGCCATCATGCTTCAGACCATCCGCGAACGCGGCCTGGACTGCATCGTGTGCATCGGAGGAAACGGTACGCAGAAAACAGCAGCGAAACTGGCCGAAGCGGGAGTAAATGTGGTAAGCATTCCCAAAACCATCGACAATGACGTGTGGGGAACCGACGTTTCTTTTGGTTTCGATTCGGCCGTAACGATAGCCACCGATGCCATTGACCGCCTGCATTCCACTGCCAGTGCCCACCAGCGTGTCATGGTCATTGAAGTCATGGGCCACAAGGCGGGATGGATTGCCCTTCACTCCGGTATGGCAGGAGGAGGCGACATTATCCTGCTTCCTGAAATTCCTTTCGACATTCACCGTATCGGCGACACCATCATCAACCGCCTGAAAAAAGGAAAACCTTACTCCATCGTAGTGGTAGCAGAAGGCATTCCTACTATCGGAGGAAAAAAGGCTGCACAATACATTGCCGAGGAAATAGAATATGAAACCGGATTTGAGACCCGTGAAACTGTATTGGGATACATCCAACGCGGAGGAAGTCCTACTGCCTACGACCGCAACCTGGCTACCCGTATGGGAGGGCATGCCACCGAACTGATTGCCCAAGGAATGTTTGGCCGGATGGTAGCACTGAAAGGTAATACCATTGAGTCTGTTCCACTGAGTGAGGTGGCAGGCAAGTTGAAACTGGTTACGGAAGACCACGACCTGGTGGTTCAAGGCCGACGGATGGGTATCTGTTTCGGATAAATATACAGTTTATACACATAAAATCATTGCTGAAAAAACGTCCTTGCGTTTGGAGGAAAACACCTTTACGTTTTACCTTAAACGCAAGGACGTTTTGTGTAAAACGCTTCGACGTTTTAGTTCAAACGCACTTGCGTTTTTTTACTGTCTTTCCACACTCCTATAAACCACTGATTTCCAGTACAAAACACCTTATCCATCCCAAATTAATTTTTATTTTTCATTTATTAATAAAAAATATTTCTTTCATATGCCACATTACTATATTTTTGCGAAAAGCAGAAAACAGAAAACCAAGAATCAATACTAACTGAAAACATATAATCAAAAGATTAATCATTTAACCTTATAACCTGAAAATCACAAGAGATAAAGACCGAATAACCTTATTACAGCCTTATTACTGTTTTTTTACCTTGAAACCTCTTCCACAAGAGCTTAATACCTAAATTTAATAACCTTAATTTTACTGACATGCAACAAGGAAAAACGAACAAGTTTACAAAAAAACTTGGACTGGCATTATGTATGCTACCTCTTTCCTCCTGGGCTGTGTCCAGTGCCACACTCGATGCAAGCCCCCTTCCAGCAGTTTCCTTTCATGAAACCAAAGACATCGAGGCTACTGCACAAAGTCCCAGAAAACGAACCATCACCGGTACCATTACCGATGCTTCGGACGGAACACCTATCATCGGAGCCAACATCGTATTGAAAGGAAAAAAGCACCGGTGTCATTTCGACCTGGATGGTAATTATACTATCGAAGCTACCAGCAAAGACATCCTGGTGGTCAGCTTCATCGGTTATAAAACCCGTGAGATTTCCGTGGCCGACCTCGGCGTCATCAACGTGAAACTACAGTCGGACAATGAAATGCTGGACGAAGTTGTAGTAGTCGGTGCCGGTACGCAGAAAAAAGTCAGTGTCACTGGTTCTATCACCAGTGTAAAAGGTTCATCCCTTGTCACTCCTACTTCTTCTTTGACCAATGCCCTCGCCGGTAAGCTGGCAGGTGTCATCGCCAAGACTTCCAGCGGTGCGCCGGGACAGGCCGCCGAATTCTATATCCGCGGTATCGGCACGTTCGGCGGAAGAGCCACTCCGCTGATTATGCTGGACGATGTGGAAATCTCGGCTGCCGACCTGAACAACATTCCGGCGGAAACCATTGAAAGTTTCTCTATCCTGAAAGATGCTTCTGCTACCGCGATTTATGGTGCCCGTGGAGCCAACGGTGTAATGTTGATTACGACCAAGTCCGGACGTGAAAATGAACGTACACAGATTAACGTGACTGTAGAAAACGCTTTCAATGTCATGACCAACTTCCCCGACTTCGTGGACGGTGCTACCTGGATGACAATGTACAACGAAGCACAGGTAACCCGCACTCCGGGCATCACTCCGAAATATACTCAGGAACAAATAGAAAATACCCGTCTGGGTACAAACCCTTACATGTATCCCAGCGTAAAATGGAATGATGTAATTTTCAAGAACATGGCCATGAGCCAGCGTGCCAACATCAACGTGCAGGGCGGTGGTTCCAGAGCAACTTACTATATGAGTATCCAGGCTAATCACGATTCCGGATTGCTGAACACCCGAAAGGTATACTCCTATAACAACAACATCAACAACTGGAGTTACAACTTCCAGAACAACATCAAATATAAGTTAACCTCTACCACGACCGTAGACCTGAGAATGAATGCGCAGATACGAAACAATCAGGGTCCCAACTACAATACATCCGACTTGTTCAATATGGCCCTGACCACCAATCCTATCAACTTCCCTGTCACGTTCCCGGCTCAGGAAGGCGATACGCACATACGGTTCGGTAATGCCATTCTGAGTGGTGACAACTTACGCACCAATCCGTACGCCTACATGCTCTCTTCTTACAAACAAACTCAGAAAAACACCTTGAACACCTCATTAAAGGTAAGCCAGCAGCTTGATTTCATCACCAAGGGACTGAGCGCTACGGCATTGGTAAACTTCAAAAACTGGTCGTCCAACTGGTATAACCGCACCATTGAGCCCTACTACTACCGAATTAAAGACGGAAGTTTCAATCCTTCCACAGGAGAATATACACTGGAAAGATTAGGCACAAGTGGAACAGACTATATCGCACAGTCGGACATCACGAAAGACGGAGACAACACATTCTTCCTGCAATTTACCCTCGACTATCAGCGTCGTTTCGGAAAACACAACGTAGGGGGTATGCTGCTCTATATGCAACGTGAATACCGGAATGCTGTGTTACCCAACCGCAACCAGGGATTCTCCGGGCGCTTCACCTACGATTTTGACCAGCGTTACCTTGCTGAAATCAACTTCGGTTACAACGGAACCGAACGTCTGGCCAAAGGTGACCGCTTTGAATTCTTCCCTGCTATCTCTTTAGGATGGGTGGTATCCAATGAAAAATTCTTTGCCCCACTCAGCAAGGTCGTATCTTCTTTGAAACTGAGAGGCTCTTACGGTCTGGTAGGTAGTGACGAAACCGGTCCTGAAGGCTCACCTCACTTCTTGTATATCGATCAGGTACAGGTAACGGGCAACAAGCGTCCGGGAGCGACTTTCGGTGAAGACCTGAATGTCAGCAAATACGGTCCGATTGTTACTCAGTATGCTGTGCAGAATGCCGGATGGGAACGCGTGAAAAAACTCGACCTCGGTTTCGACATGGAATTGTTCCGCTGCCTGAGCCTGACATTCGACTTCTTCTACGACAAACGTTACAACATCCTGCTGCACCGCGAATCATGGCCACAATCGTTAGGATACGACTCCGCCAAACCCTGGAGCAACAAAGGAAAGGTAGACAACTGGGGATATGAACTGAGCATGAACTATCGCAAGCAGTTCAACAAAGACCTGGCTGTAGATTTCCAAGGAAACTTTACCTACACCCAAAACAAATACGTAGACTACGATGAGCCGCTCTATCCACATACATGGCAGACCGTGACCGGCAAACCTTTGAGCCACCAGACCGGTTACATTGCGGAAGGACTCTTCCAAAGCCAGGAAGAAATAGACAACAGCCCGACACAGAACTTAGGAAGTACCGCAATGGTGGGCGACGTGAAATACCGCGACGTGAACGGTGACGGCATCATCAATACGGAAGATAAGGTCATGATTTCAGAATACGGTAACATGCCGCGCATTCAGTACGGACTTGGCATGAACATCGACTACAAAGGTTTCAACTTCGGCGTGTTCTTCAACGGTTCAGCCATGCGTACACTCATGATCAGTGGAATTACTCCGTTTGGACAAAATGACTACAACGTCATGCAGTTCATTGCCAATGATTACTGGACAGAAGCCAACCCGAACCCCAATGCGGCTTATCCACGCCTGGGATTGACTGATGCACAGACAGCCAACAACACCCAGCCCAGTACCTACTGGATGAGAAACGGTAACTTCATCCGCTTCAAGACATTGGAAATAGGCTACCGTTTCAAGCATGCCCGCGTGTACTTCAGCGGGAACAACCTGTTCGTATTCAGCCCGTTCAAATTATGGGATCCCGAACTGGCATGGAACAGTTATCCTTTACAGAGAACGTTTAATATCGGATTACAGTTAACATTCTAAAAATCTAATTACGATGAAGACTTTAAAAAATATAGGAAAAATAGCCTTGCTTTCACTGGCTTTATGTGGAGGAACCACCTCATGTAATTACCTGGATGTGGTACCGCCCGAACAAGCTTCTTTACCGGATGCGACCAAAGATCCGGAATCAACCCTCGGATTCCTGTTCTCCTGCTACGGAGGTATAAGAAATCCTTTCGACTATCAAACGGTAGAAGCCGGTGCCGATGAATATGTGCTTCCTCCATTGTGGAACACCGGTTCACAGAAAATAACCTGGGACCTGAACCTTCCGACGAACATTGCCGACGGATGGAGCTGGGGCAGCAACTATCGGTTTATCGGACAGTGCCTGCTTTTCCTCCAGCAATTACCTCATGCAAGAGGAGTGACTGATGAGCAGAAAAGAGCCTGGGCTGCTGAAGCGAACTTCCTGCTGGCTTACTACCACATGGTTACACTGGTTGCCTACGGTCCATGCCCCATTACCGATACATACATTGATCAGGCCACTCCTGAATCAGAATACAACGGACGTATGCACTTCGACTATGTAAAAAACTGGATTTGCCAGAAATTCGATGAAGTATGCGAAGACGGACAGCTCCCGGCTACCCGCACCGGAGACGAATGGGGAAGAGCCACTTCTGTCATGGCCAAGGCCCTGAAAGCACGCCTGCTCGTCTATGCAGCCTCTCCATTGTTCAATGGAAGCTTCCCCTACAAAGACTGGGAGAACACGAATTTTGAAACTCCGGGATATGGGAAAGAACTCATCAGCCTAAAATATGACCGCAAGAAATGGGAAGTTGCCAAGGCTGCCTGCCAGGAAGCCATTACTGCCGCAGAAGCAGCCGGCCACAAACTGTTCAGTCTGGAAGATGCACAGTCACTATACCAGCAGGCCGGACTCCCCCTCCCGTTTGTTCCCTTCAAAAGCGCAGAAGGCGGAACAGCCGACAAGGACAAAGAGTTCATGGAACGCGTACAGCTGATGCGATACGTGGTGACCACACGCTATAAAGAAGGTAACCGCGAAACCATCTGGGGACTGGCTAATCAGGGAACCATGATTATCGGTTCTCTTCCACACCGTGTCATCAAGAATAACCAGGGAACCTGGAAATCCGGATATTCGGGTGTATCGCCCACGCTAAATACAGTGGAACATTTCTACACCGAAAACGGAGTACCTATTGAAAAAGACAAACAGTTCTACCCGCAATCCGAATGGTACCAGAGCGCAGGGGTAACCGACCGCAGTGACATTATCAGGCTGAATACCCGCCGTGAGCCTCGCTTCTATGCCTGGATTGCTTTTGACGGCGGTGACATGGGAAGCCGTATTTATGGCGGACAACCTCTGAAACTGGAAATGCGCAATTCGGAGCTTCACGGATACAACCCGTCTTTGTTCAACCGCGACAACTGTGTGACCGGATATCTGTCGCAGAAGTTCATTGAGCCTACCTTTGCATGGACAGCCAGTGCAGAAGAAAAGCAGGACAAGCCGAGACCTCTTATCCGTATGGCAGAACTGTATCTGAATCTGGCAGAATGCTGCGCCGCTCTGGATGAAGTTCCCCAAGCATTAGCGCAGTTGAACATCGTTCGCAAACGTGCCGGTATCAGAGAACTTACCACCAGTGACGTGACAGACGACATGCCGATTATGAAATGGGTACAGAACGAGCGTTTCGTTGAGCTGTGGGGAGAAGGACACCGCTACTATGACATACGCCGCTGGATGATTGCTCCAGAATATATGTCGGCAGGCGTACGCCGGGGCCTCAACGCCATGAGCAAGCTTGATCCTTCTTTCGAAGAATTCAACACCCCGGTAGTAATCAGTCAGGACTTCAAATGGACTAACCGAATGTATTTCCTTCCTGTTTTTGAAAATGAAGTTTACAAGAATCCACAACTCATTCAAGCACCAGGTTATTAAATAAGTATCTAATATGAAATTACACCATATATTTGGGGCTGCATGTGTCTTAGGAGGCACATTGGCCCTATCCAGCTGCGAAAAATATGACGAACTGTTCCCTGCGCAATACCATTGCGTATTGAACATCAAGGATGCAGGCATCCGTAACACAGAATTATATACTACCGAGGCAGAAGGAACCACTCCGGTTTCCATCATGAAAACCGGAAGCAAGGGGGATGTACCCGCCAACGGAACACTTGTCCCGATGGCCGCAGAAGCTTTCCAGGCCTATTGCACCAACAACGCGCTGAAATATGCTTATCTGCCTGCAGAATATTATTCACTTCCCAATGAGGAACTGCAATTTTCCGCACAGGAACGCTACAAAATAATAAACGTTGTGCTGAAAACAAGAGAAATCTCGAAACTGCAGGAGAGCAATCACGGACAGAAATATGCCTTGCCCTTGCTGCTCCACGGAAACGGAGCTTCCGTACACGACAGCCTGCTCATCATTGCCCCTGACATCAAGGCTCCTTCACTCGAACTGACCAGTGCCGGATTCGTAAGTGCCGTCCAGTTCACTTCCAAGGGAGAAGCCAAACAGACCCATACGGTGGAACTGGCCCTGCCCACTCCAAACGCTTGGGGATTGAAATGCAGCGTCACTTGCAACGATGAAGCGATAGAGGCTTTCCAGAAATACAATGCACAGAACGGCAACCGTTACCAGCAACTTCCGGCAAACGCATACACCCTGCCCGACAATGGCGTGGTAACTTTTGCCGAAGCGGCCACTACCGCCACCATGGAAGTCACTTTCAACCGGGATGCCATGCAAATGGGAGAATATATCCTTCCTCTTACCATTTCCAATCCTAACGTGGAAGGCATGGAAATCAAAGCCTCTCAGAAAACCGTCCTGTTGGGAGTTTCTTACTCTCCAGACAAGCTGGTGCTGAAGGCAGACCAGTTTAAGACCAACTCCATTGCCGACGGCGACGGAACAGGACTTACCGGTCTGATTGACGGACTCGGAGCCGGCCTGCATTTCCACTCCAACTGGGGTACACCAGTGACAAATGCCACTTACGGCAACTACATTGATGTGACACTGACTGCTCCTATCCAATCCATCAAGCTGGACTACTGGACCCGCTTTGAAAACGGAAATGCGGCCCCGACCCACATCAAGCTGTTTACCAGCGTAGACGGTAATGACTGGACTGAACTGGGAGAGATTAAAAGCGGACTTCCTACAGGTGCAAACCAGCAGTATTCCTCTCCTATCTATCGTGCAGCCAACCCATTCTCTCATTTCCGTTTCGCCGTGCTGACAAGTACCGCAGGCTCCATGACCAGTGGAGGAGGCTCTTGGTTCAACTTGGGAGAGCTCACACTGTACGGTAATTAATTCTTTACACATTCACTCAAAGAAAGAGGAAGGAGAACCAACCTATACTCCTTCCTCTTTTAACTACCCCAACCCTTATCACCATGAAAAAGAAATTATTTTTCGCGTCTTTCACGATGCTGTTGCTCCTGATACTTTCTTCCTCGGGATGTAAAGAGAAAGAAAATCTCAAAGACCGTATCTTTTCCATTGAGGAGGCAGACATGAACCAGGAATTCGGAAGTACTCCGGAAAATAAAATCATCCTTATCAAAACCAATCTGTCACTGAACGACTGGAAAGCCGAAAGTGAAGCCAACTGGCTTTTCCTGTCTACCCAAGAAGATGCTTCGCAGGGAGCAAGCCTCAAAATTTCTGCTACGGCCAACACCTCTGGGGAGCGTAGAACAGCGGTGGTCAAGCTTCTGTCTCCCGTACAGAACTATATCCTCAACGTGACCCAATATGGCTCGTCCGATATCGTCCTCAGCGAAGACATCAAAGTGCAGCCTTCTGGAGGAAAAGCCAGCGAATTCCAGCCAGGACAAGGTATTGAAAATACCTGGGATGGCAAATTCTCGGCTGATGGGGCCAACCCTTATCATTCAGTTTGGGGACAGTCGGCTAATTTCCCAGTCACATTGGAATATTACTTCCAGGGAGGTGCTGATATTGACTACCTGATTTATTACACTCGTGCCGGAAATGGAAATTTTGGGGAACTCGACCTGCTGATTGCTACAGATGAAGGACATTCCAACTGGACAAAATATGGCACATACAATTTCCGTATGCAGAATGCTCCTTCAAAGATTTCTTTCAAGACTACCCAGAAAGTAACCGGTATCAAGTTTGAAGTGAAATCGGGTGCAGGCAACTTCGTAAGCTGCGATGAAATGGAGTTCTACCGCTATAATCAGGAAAACACATTAGAAAATACCTTGCTCACCGTCTTCAGTGACGTTACTTGCAGTGCGCTGAAAGAAGGAGTTACCGACGAACAAATCAATGCGCTTCCCGATTATTTTGTCCGTCTGGCCAAAGCATTACAGAATAATACGTACGACCCACACGAAAAGGAATTCCGTATCCGGGAATATGCTCCTTATAGTATTCCGGAAGAATGGGCTACTAAATTAATGACCAAGAAATACAGTAACCTGGACAACCCGACTGGCATCTCGGTTCAGCAAGGAGATGAAATCATCGTACTGGTAGGCGACACTCACGGACAGCAAATATCGCTACAAAGCATCTGGGAAAGCGGAGAAGAATATAAACAGACCAACGTGAGCGGTGAAGTGTATTTCTTATCTCCGGGCATCAACAAACTGACCATGCGCAAAGAAGGCCAACTGTTTGTGATGTACAACACCGACCTGACCTCTCCCGATGCCCAGCCCGTTAAAATCCATATCCCAATGGGAAGCGGAAAAGTCACCGGATTCTTCGACCTGAAAGAACATAAGACCGATGAGAAATATGCGGAATTACTGAAAAAAGCAACGCATAAATATTTCTGCGTACGTGGCGAACGTATCATGTTCTATTTCCACACAGCCAAGATGCAGGAGTTTGTGCCCAACCAGATACTATCGGCCATCAACTTATGGGATGACATTATCGGATGGGAACAAGAGCTGATGGGTATTGAAGATGTACGTCCTTCACAAGTCAACAACCATATTTTTGCCATCTCGCCGGAAGGAAGTTACATGTGGGCTACAGACTATTGCATCGGCTTCGTATACACCTACCTGAACAATATCCTGTTGAAAGAAAATGTAATGGCCAACAAGGACAATGCCTGGGGCCCGCACATGAAATAGGCCACATCCATCAGGCTGCTATCAACTGGCCGGGCAGTACGGAATCATCGAACAATCTGTTCTCTAACTACATTCTGTACAAACTGGGGAAATATTGCTCCAGAGGAAGTGAACTGAATGATTTGGCAGATTCCCGTTTCGTACGCAAAAAAGCGTGGTATAATATGGGAGATGCCACCCATCAGGGAGAAGACACAGAAACACACATGCGCATGAACTGGCAGTTGTGGAATTACTACCATCGTTGCGGACACAATCCTAAGTTCTGGCAGACATTATTCAAATTGCTGCGTGAAGACCGGATTACCGAGAGTGACCCAGGAGGTGCACAACTCAAATTTGCCATGAAAGCCAGTGAAGCTGCCGGAGAAGATTTGACTGACTTCTTCGATTTATGGGGTTTCTTTATCCCAGGAGAAGACACGATTGAACAGTACGGTACCTGGAAATATAAGGTAACGGAAGAAATGATTCAGGAAGCCAAGACTTTCATGAAAAAATTCCCGAAACCCAAACATGCTTTCCAGTATATTGAAGACCGTAAGGCGGGAGATACCGGACTCGACACGAAACCTTCGGACACCGGATATTACACACAGTTTGAAGGAGAGGTAAAAGCCGTCAGTCCGAACATATCCTATACAGTTTCCGGACGGAAATATACCGTTGAGAATGGAGAAAATGCCGTAGCATTTGAATTACGTAAAAACAGTGCAGAAGGAGAACTGGTATACTTCTTCAACATGTTCAGCTATGATATCCCAGCAGGAGTGGAACTGGGAAATGCAAAACTTTACGCCGTACAGGCAGACGGGAAACGTATTGAAATTCCTGTGAAAAAATAACACAGATATACTACAAGAAAAGGGGTGCCGGAACAACCGGTACCCCTTCCTTTTTTATAAGAATCACTATTCGATTACTTGTTTAATTTCCAAGTGAAACCATCCTTGGTGTCTTTCACTTCAAATCCCAAAGCAGCCAGGTTGTCACGAATCTTATCGCTTGTAGCCCAGTCTTTGTTGGCCTTAGCCTGCATACGCTGTTCCAACAGCATGTCAACCACCTTTCCGTAAGCTTCTTCACGTGCTGCATTGTTTTCAGCTTCCGCTTTCAGACCAAGAATATCGAACACGAACAGATGGAACACACTCTTCAGTTCTTCCAGATCTTCGGCGCTGATGGTAGCCTTCTTGTCAATTACCGTATTAATCATACGGGTTGCATCAAACAGATGAGAAATAACAATCGGTGTATTCAAATCGTCGTTCATAGCCTCGTAGCATTTCTCACGCAGGCCTTTCGGTTCGATGCCTGAAGTAGCTTTCGCCGGAGTGATGCGATCCAGATTCTTCACACCTTCCAACAGACGTTCCAAGCCCTTTTCAGCAGCCTGCAGCGCTTCGTTACTGAAGTCCACTGTACTGCGATAGTGTGCCTGAAGGATGAAGAAACGGATAGTCATCGGTGAATAAGCCTGTGTCAGCAACTTGTTAGAGCCTGTAAAGAACTCATCCAGGGTGATAAAGTTACCCAATGACTTACCCATCTTCTGTCCGTTGATAGTAATCATGTTATTGTGCATCCAGTAACGTACCATCTGATGACCTTCTGAAGCCACAGCCTGTGCAATTTCACATTCATGATGCGGGAACACCAGGTCCATTCCTCCTCCGTGAATATCGAAAGTTTCACCTAAATATTTGCGTCCCATAGCGGTACACTCGCAATGCCAGCCCGGAAAACCGTTACTCCATGGTGACGGCCAGCGCATGATGTGTTCCGGCTGCGCACATTTCCACAAAGCAAAGTCGGCCGGATTGTGCTTTTCATCCTGTCCGTCGAGTTCACGGGTCGTATTCAGCACATCATCCAGGTTACGTCCTGACAACACACCATAGTGATGATCTTTGTTGTACTTCGCTACATCGAAATACACAGAACCCTTGCTTTCGTATGCATATCCGTTTTTCAGAATCTCTTCCACCAGCTTAATCTGCTCGATGATGTGTCCGGATGCATGCGGTTCGATGCTGGGCGGCAACACGTTCAATGCTTCCATTGCCTTGTGGTAACGCAACAGATAATACTGCACCACTTCCATCGGCTCCAGCTGTTCCAGACGTGCTTTCTTGGCAATCTTGTCTTCACCATCGTCTGCATCATGCTCCAGATGGCCCACATCAGTAATGTTACGTACATAACGTACCTTGTAGCCCAAATGAGTCAGGTAGCGGAACACAATATCAAACGTAATGGCAGGACGCGCATGTCCCAGATGTCCGTCACCGTATACGGTAGGACCACACACATACATGCCCACATGAGGAGCATGCAAAGGCACGAACAGTTCCTTCTTGCGGGTCAGTGTATTGTAAATAAAAAGTTGATTATTCTCCATAATTCAATGAGTTAGGATGCAAAGTTATAAATTAAAAAGAGAAAAGCGTGATTTCCACTAAAAAATCACGCTTTTTCTCTTTTGAAAACTCCTCAAATTATTTTGTCAGAATAATACCTCCATCTGGTTGGATTACTACTTTTACCTCTGCCGGATTCTTGATTTTCAGTTCTTCTAATTGCGGCTGACGTTTCTTATCGTCCAGATAATAGGAAACCGTTTCGCCTTTCTCCCACATCGGCAGGTTCAGGCTCAACTTCAAAGGCTCCTTCTGCGCATTTACGCCTACCACATACCAGCGGTCGCCGTGACGACGGGCCAGCACACAGTATTTTCCCGGATAGCCGTCAAGGAACACCGTTTCATCCCACGTAGTAGGTATCTGCTTCATAAAATCGATAGCCAGTGCCGGTGCATCTGTCAGGTTGTTCGGAGCAAGGGCAAAGTTCTGAATCGGATTCTGATACAACACCGCTGTAGCCAGCTGGAACACGTCCGTCGTCTTGCGGATGGTACCTCCGTCGTTCGTACGATTGTGGCGCTTGTTCAGCAGCGTACCGCCAAACTCCATACAGCCAATGGTATTGCGGATAAACGGATGCAAACAGGCGTTATAAGCCTCCATATCATCAAAATGCTGGTTGAATATCAGGTTTTCAGAAGCAAGTACTGCCTCACTGCCCACATAGTTCGGATACATGCGTTCCCAGCCGCGTGGAATCGTACAGCCATGGAAGATTATCATCAGACCGTATTCATTGGCATCGGTCAGAATATCTTCATACAAGCCCATCATCTGCTGCTTGTCACTGCCGAAGAAGTCCACCTTCAAACCCTTCACGCCGCATTTCTGCAGCCATTTCATCTCTTTCTTGCGAGCTACCGAATTGCTCATGCACTGCTTGGCATCCTGCGGTGCATCGTTCCAGTAACCGTTGGAGTTGTACCACACAAACACATCCACATTCTTCTGGTGAGCGTACTTGAACAACTCTTCCATGCGGTCACGTCCGATGTTCTTTTCCCAGCCTCCGTCAATCAGCGTATATTCATAACCCATTTCACTGGCCAGGTCAATGAAGCGAATCTGGTCATCGTAGTTGATACTCGGGTCCTGCCACATAATCCAGCTCCACGTAGAACGGCCGAACTTGTATTCCTGAGAAGGCTCATACAGCGGTTCCACCACATCAAACGGAACGGTAGTCTCCACAATCGGCTTCAGCCCGCTGCCCACTGTAATCGTACGCCAGGGAGTGACACCCGGCAGAGCCAGTCCCGGAGTAGAAGAACCCAGACCGTTCATCTCGCCCGGATTCGGGAAAGCAATACTGTAAAGACCATCTTTAGTAGCATCACTCAGATGGGAAGCACAATACAGGCTGCGCACACCGGTCTCCGATACCAATGCCCAGTTGTCGCCCACATGGAACAGCGCCGGGAAAGTATAGCCTTCACTGTACTTGGAAGGGGTAGCCACCGGTTCATCGGGCACATATTCCTCTTCGTAGCTCGGTTTCGTACGCATCCAGCCAATCATCGGATCACTCTGCGGAGAAAGGAACGTAGTAGTGGTAGAAGGAAAGTCAAATCCGGTCGCTTCCCTTTCAATTACCATACAGGCCGTTTCGCCATACTGAGGCATCTCGTAGCGGAAAGCAATGTCGTTGTTGCTCAACTGGAACACGATGTCCAGCTTCTTCTTGTCAGCATTTTCAAGGGTTACAGTCAGCTTGTTAGCAGAATAATTTACCGTAGAACACTTGATACGGTCCTGCGTGTATGTCTTTTCCACCTTATCCGCCTGCTGGCCGACAAAGCTCATCTGACGGCTGAAGTCGCCGATATTAGATACAAAGCCGAGGGGAGAGTTCTCCAGTACGGTCTTTCCGTCGTATGTCACCGAATAGACAGGCTTGCCATCCTGCAACTGAAAGTCGAGTTTCAAACGAGAATCAGGACCGGTAACCGCTGCCTGCTGGGCAAATGCCTGAGAGGCCAATAACGCCAATGTGCCAAAAAATACTTGTTTTTTCATAGGTGTTTTTCCAAATAATTACTAATCAAGGCAAAAATAGGGATTAGGTGTGAAATCAACAATAAAATTTTCGCTAAAAAGCTATCACAAATCATGCAATATCGACATAAAAAAGATGCCGCTCAGGAGAAAAATACTCCCTGCGGCATCCCTGCAAGCATCACTTTTAGAAGTTAACAACCGGCCATTCGTCAGGTGTCCAGGTCATTTCACAAATTATCAATTTGGGGGCTCCTTCTTCTGCCACAGAGTAGGCATGAGAGATAAAATAGTCCTTCCCGTCCAGATGATAGGCTGCATTATGGCCTACTCCGGCATAGTCCTTGTTGCCCTGAATCACTAATGAACCACCTCCCTTGTTCATAGCTTTTCCGTCTTTGTCTAAATAAGGTCCTGTGACAGTCTTCGAACGTCCAACCATGACTTTATAATCACTTTTCAAGCCCTTACAGCAATAGTCAAATGACACAAACAAGTAATAATAATCACCGTGCTTCATGATAAACGGCGCTTCAACTGCTCCATCACCTGCATTCTCTTCATCCAGATTAAAGGTACGTTGACGGCGAGAAAGTGAATACCACTCTTCCGGCTGAGCCACTCCATTCATATCAGGAGTCAGCTTTACCATCTTGATGCCATCCCAGAATGAGCCGAAATTCATCCAGGGTGTACCATTTTCATCAATAATGATATTGGGATCAATAGCATTCCACATATCCCGGTTAGGTACCGACTGAATTACTTTTCCATGGTCTGTCCATTTGAAATCAGGACTGGAAGGGTCGAGCGTAGGATTGGTTGCGTGACCAATAGCCGAAGTATTCTTTCCAAATGCCGAACATGAATAAAACAAATGATAAAGTCCGTTATGGAAAATAATATCCGGTGCCCACGTGTGTCCGTTATAACCTTTCACGGTTTCTACCGCCCATTGCGGTGCTTCCTCGAATACCGGTTTTTCAAACTTCCAGTTCTTCAGGTCTTTTGAAGACATGACGGAAATTCCCTGTCCGGTAGCAAAGAGGTAATAGGTATCACCCTGCTTAGCCAGCACTGGGTCATGGGTCATGACTTTGCTGGCCGGGATGACCGACGACTTCTTAGGAGAAGAAGCGTAAGCTGCGCTTGCTGCAGCCAACAAACAAAATGAAAAGATGATGTGTTTCATGGCTTACATAAACAAAAATGCAATAAAACATTACATAGAAAATCAAAACAAAAAATGAGTAATACTGCAAGCAGAATTACTCATTTTTTGTTATATTCTCCACATTATAGTTGCATGAGGATACAAACGGAGTTATTTGCTCTTTTTTCCCCAATAAGTCTTATTATTACCGCCATAACCTGCATAGACGATAGTGTGAGTTCTCGGAGATGCCTCCCAATCAGTTTCACGCTGCAAATACAGCTTTACACCGTTAGCTGTTAAAACCTGATTTTCTGCATCATAAGACCATGTAGCTCCTGCCCAAGGTCCTGCAGACACTTTATGATCGTCTGTCAACGTCATTTGAGTAGAAGTTTTCTGATTTCCGAAAGAATAAGAAAGGTCAATATGTTCCCAGTTACCAATCAGCTCACTTTCTTCTATTTTATCCTGCGGCACAGCACCATAACGTTCAGGCATTACAAGCGGCCAGCCATCTTCTGTCCAACGGATTTTACGTACATGCCCCATCATGAGGTCGTTACTTGATGCATTGCCTCCCGCATTTTTCGGGAAACGTCCTTGTGAGGCAAAATACCAGTTGCCATTTCCATCATCAAATACACAGCAATGAGAAATACCTACCCAGCCATCGCTACCATTAAATTTGTAAGGATGTGTTACCACTGGAAGAATATCACCTCCATTTGTAGTCACATTCGTACCATCCATACTAAAATACGGGCCTTCAATATGTTCGGCACGTGCCACACGGGTATTGTAAGCCACAGACAGCTCATCGTATGCCAGGAACAAATAATAATATACATCATGATAAATTATTTCCGGACCTTCCGAAGCTTGCCAACGACTACGCATGTTGCGGGTAGCTATCAGTTTCCCATACGCAGCAATTTCTTCCCCTGTAGTACCCCAAGGCTTAGGCAGTTCAGCCTTTACCTTACCACTTTCTGCATCCAGTTCCACCAAAGCGATACCACTATGCCAGGAACCGTAAATCAACCAATGTTTGCTGTCCTTGTCAATAAAGTAACTCGGATCGATGGCATTCCATTTATAATAACTATTTTCATAATTATTCGCTGCCACATTAAAGTCCAATCCCTTATCCGAAGCATTGGTAATTACATAGCCTTTATCTACCCATCCGTCATTGTTAGCCGGATTATCATTCTCCATCAAACCAATGAAAGCACGTTCACTCCAGGTACCGTCACCACTTATTGTTCCAGGACAAACGATAGAATAATACATACGGTACAATCCATCTTTTACTTTACGTACACAAGGTGCCCAGTAACCGAAATCAGCTGAGTTAGCCGTAGTAGCTTCCAATCCCATTTCAGTACGAATTTCATTCAACTTCGGAATAACCCATTCAGGAAGTTCTTTCATGGTACCTCCTAAATATTCCCAGTTCACCAAGTCTTTCGAACGACGTCCGTGAAAGTGTCCACCTGCCTGATGAGCATTACCGTATGAAGCGTCTGTCTGATACATGTAATAATATCCATCCTCAGCCAGTACCACTGTAGGGTCATGTACGTTAGCCAGATTCCACTTTCCTCGGCTAGACCAAGCTGCAATATCCACATAGTTATCTACATAAGCCGGTGCTACATATTCTTCGAGAGAAGCTACTCCCGTAGTAACCGTAAATGTCTCCGAATAGACATAACGACTGTCACCGTAAACGTATGCACGAATATAATAGGTAGTTCCTCCCATCAGACCTGTGATAGTAGCACTGAAGTTTTCATCTGCATCTACTACATAATCTTTGATAGTAGGATTCTGTACGTTTGCACTATAGCAGAAACCTTTTTTAAGTACGACACCCACATTACCATTCATCGTAGAAGTAACGGTCAGTGAAGAACTTGTTGCCGCAGCCGACACAGGAGCTGACAAAATCACCCCGTTGCTTGGATTGTATTCGATGTTATCCAACCCATCAGTACAACCCGTAAAAGCAAACGCTGTCAGCAGGGATATGAAAAGAAATGATAGTTTTTTCATTTGTAAGTTTTATTTAAAACATGCCGTCGTTCACAAGAATAACGGCATGTATGATTGAGAAAAATAATTATTATTCACCAAATATGAGATGAGCGTTTTCAACTGTCAGCGCAAAGTTCAAATCATTAGGGTCTATAGTATTAATACCTAAATAATACTGTGTAGAAGTTGTGCCAGCATTTCCTACCATCACTGCCTGTACATCCGCTGTACCATTGCCACAATTAGTCACATAAACAGTTACTTTAGCACCATTCATTTCATCCCGCCAAGCAACCCAATCTGCTTGACCTCCACTAGTAAGACAAGCTGCATATCCATCTCCCCATCCATAGTTATCAGCACGAACTACCGCATATTCTATTAAGTTTGATTTACGTAATACCACTACAAAGTTGTGATAGTTTTCCACTCTACTAGTAAAATTGGTAAACTTAATAAATCTAGTTTCACCTACAGGTACATTAAACTCATCAGAAAAATCTCCCCAAAAAGGCGTAGAATTATCCATTGTACCTACGGTTGTCTTATTATTCGTCACCTCCAAGACCTGTGATTCTTTTACAATCACATTTACCGTAGCTGTAATTCCTGCCTCAGCAGTAATTGTTACGATTTGTAGGCCAACCTTAGCCGGAACTGTTGAGAAGGTAAGTCTTGAATTATCAAGTACTCTCGTTTTTCCAGAAGAATCAGTCGCTTTGACAACCATTCCGGTAGGGTCAAAAGCCAAAGTACGATTATTCAAGCTCGCTGTAGCCGATGATGTATAATAATAGTAAGTAGTACGAGTCGGTTGAGTTGTCACCTCAATAGATACGATTTTTTCTACCACCTCAAAATTAGCATAGGCCATAATAGGAGTATCGCAATTTTCACCTTTAAACGTCTTGTTATATGCAGCAACAAGTGTCTTTGCACCCGGAGTATCCATATCAGGAATTGCAGTGAAACTAAGTTCAGAAGCAGAAACAATTTTTGTTGCATCATCTTCAAAAGTAACTTCCGCTGTAACTCCAGCCATAGCTTCTTCAAGAGAAGTCCCAGCATCCACATATTGTGGTACATTTTTCAGTACCATTGATTTCGGATTTTTTATCTGCAGAAACATTACCACCTGTAGTTCCTATTTTTGAGCTAAGGAAATCAATGTAAGAACCTTCCACAACAAGGAAACAACGAATATTGGTATTGCTTGCTTCTGCATTCAAGTTCTCCCACTCATAGGGTTGTTCATAAGTCTTAGTCACGACACCATTGGTCATCGTAACGGCAAAAAAAAGTCTTCTACTGTTCTATCTACTGTAAGTGTAACCTTTCCTCCAAGTTTTTCAATACCTTCATCAGTATCAGTCTCAAAAGTAAGTGTACTCTGTACGTAAGAACGATTTATATAACTTCCCCATTCTGAATTACCAGACGGCTGATGGTCATATCGCATTACACCATACTCCTTATATCCTTCACCCTCACGATCTACATCATTAGTCATAACAAGAGCAAAATTCTTATAAGTATTTGTTGCATTCGGATCAATATGGAGTTCAAATTCAGCAGTCCATATTTTACCATCTGGAACCACATAATACTTAGAAAACTCAGTCCAAAATGCACTTGAGTAATCAGTACTTCCAAATGTATAGATATCTTCCTGATTATTATTCTCTGAATCCTCTATTTCCTGCACTTTATCGGAAATCCAGTCAGGTGCGTTCACATCAAATAGTTCGCCACCTTCACAGCCTGTCAAGACCGGCAACCCCAAGGCTACAAAGCTACAGGCACACAATAATTTATTGAGATGTCTCATAATTCTAAATATAAACTAAGTTTGATTAAAGCCTCCCTATTCCCAATAAAGGAATGGAAAAGGAGAGCATTTCTTTTATTTTTATTCATCCAAATTTACGACCGGACGTACCGTCCATCCTTTCTCTTTAAAGTAAGCTGAATTATCAGTACCATAATTGGCTGAATTTCCCTTCAGATTCGGATTCGTATTAAGTAAATCCTGATAAATAGGCAAGAACTCATGTCCCGGTAAATAGCTATCGAACGAGCATTTCAATTCAGAATCAGAACCTATACTGCTGTAGCTAACCGGTTCAAGCAACTTGTCGGGATCATTGGACCGACGGAAAGTGCCATGCTCCTTAAGTTGTTGCAAACGTCCGTTATCATAAAAGAATCCCCAGCGAATAAGGTCAAAGCCTCGTCCGAATTCACAACCGAATTCCTTTGGACGTTCCACATTAGCAATCTGTTCGAACAGCTTGTCAGGTGTGTCAAAATCTTCCAACTTCAAATCCGGAAGACCAGCACGACTACGTACCTCATTTATCCAGCCAATAGCCTTTTCGTTAGGCCCGTTTACTTCGTTCTCACATTCAGCAGCACGAAGCAACACGTCAGAATAACGCATCAAGCGTAAGTTAATACCACATCGCAAACCTGTCGTAACAGAACTATACAGCCCTGTACGGAAATTAGTATTCTTCGCAATAGGAATACCACCATTACCGTTATGAGTAATAATATTTTTGTCAGCAGCCGTAAGAATCTTTTGAATAGATACATTACCATATTCAAATCCTTCCCACTCGTTTTCATACGTACCAAGCGTCCAATAAAAGACGAGGATCTAACCCACCATCCTTAGTTCTTTCACCTTTAAACAGCTCGTACAACCAAGGTGAAGCTGCCAAATCAGACCAGCCACTGAAAGCACCAGGAGCCAAGTTACTTTCAATAGCATGCCCCTGTGTAGCATTAGGACTGGTATTTACCGGTGTCCACTCGTCATCGGTTCCTTGTGAACCGTAGTCCAGGAATTGTACTTCAAAGAGACTTTCATCATTGTTTTCGTAAGCTGAACCTTCGCGGAAATTATCACCGTAATTAGGCATCAACCGGTAAGTACCATACTTCTTACCGATAATATCCTCCAACACAGTGAGAGCCTCGGTAAACTTGTGACGTACCATCAGCGTACGAGCATAATAACCTGCTGCAGAACCACAAGTAGCACGACCACTTGCCCATTCACCTCCTTCATCACGTGATGGCAACATTCCCATGGCATCCTTAAAATCACTCTCTACCTGATCAAGTACAGCATCGTATGAACTGTTGGGCACATATATTGTTTCCAATGTGGAATAATCATCATAATCTGTAATCAGAGGCGGATTCTGATAATAGCCAGCCAAATTATAGTAAGACAATCCGCGCAGAAAAAGAGCTTGCCCCTTAACATATTTCATTCGTTCTGAAAGCTGACTATCATCCTCACCACAACGTGAAATGATAAAGTTACAAGTATTGATTGTATAATACCAGTCACGCCAAGGCCAAAAGGTAATAGCATCAGTAAACGGTACATTCAAATCATCGAAAGGCAAGTACCATTGTTGAGATGAGTTCCAAACCTCATCACCACGAGTTATGTCAATGGTATAGCCTGTACGTGCATACGTTCCCTCAATACGGATATGATTATAGGCAGCAATCACACTTTCTTCCAAATCATCTATAGTATAACCGAACGACCCCGAAGTCTGCTGGTTAGGATTTACCAGGTCCAATCTGTCTGCGCAAGAAGCTAAGATACCAAGCCCCAACATGCAGGCAAGTGAATATTGATATAGTTTCATTTGATATGTTTTTAATAGTATAACGATTAGAATGTAAAATGAAGTCCACACATGAAGGTACGTGCAGTCGGGAAAGAACAGAAGTTATAACCCGGAGTAAATGTACCTCCTGCATAATCCACATTATAGCCATGATAGCCAGTAAACGTATAAAGGTTCTGTGCGGAAACATAGAAACGTACATCTGACACATATTTACCAAACCACTTATTGGGGAAGTTATAGCCCAATTCCACATTAGCAATCTTCCAATAAGCAGCATTCTGGATTTTACGTGAACTGAACAAATCGTTCCAAGCCAAGCTGGCGTTGTTCACTACATAAGTCCGCGGCACGTTGGAAAGATAAGTCGTTCCATCTTCACTAAAACGGTTGGCATCGAGTATAGCCACATCCTTATTACCATAACCATAGCAAGAATTAAGTGAATTGTAAATATCATCGGCTACATGATAGTTTAATGCACCGTAAGTAGCGATACTCAAGTCAAATCCCTTATACTCGAAACGGGCATTAAGTCCGAAATTAATTTTCGGCATACCGCTGCCCAGCACTGTCTGGTCATCACCGTTTACTACTCCATCACCGTTTACATCCTTGTAAAGGCAGTCACCCACATTGGCACCGTCCTGAGTAGCATGGTTATCCAAATCTTCCTGTGTACGGGCAATTCCCTCGTATACCCAACCGTAAAACCGACCGATTTCCTGACCTACGTTAGTGATATATGCACCGTTAATAGAAGAATCTGTACCGATTCCCAAAGAAGTCACACGGTTACGAAGTGTACTGAGGTTACCCGAAACTTCATACTTGAAAGCGTGATCACGATTACGATATGTAGCTGCAAATTCAAAACCGGAGTTATTCATTGAAGCTGCATTCATTGTAACGGTAGAATTAGACACACCAGCCTGTTCTGGAACACGTACACTATACAACAGGTCGGTGCTTGTATTTTTGTACCATTCAGCCGTAAACTCTAAACGGTTATTGAACAAAGCAAGGTCGATACCCACATTATACGTTTTCTTCTTTTCCCATGCCAAGTTATTGTCTACAAAAGTAGATACAGCCGAACCTGTTACAAGCGAGTTATTGAAACTGTAAGTCATATTATTACGTGACATTACAGCCTGATATACATATTCACCGATATTCTCATTACCAAGTTCACCATAGCTTCCACGTACCTTGAACATATTTACTACATCCGTGCTGAAGGGGAAGAAAGACTCCTTATCAAAACGCCAACCTAAAGATACAGACGGGAAAGTACCCCAGCGAATATTCTTGGACAAGCGAGAACTTGCATCCCGACGGACAGTAGCCGAGAACAGGTATCTATCATCATAGTTATAATTGATACGGCCGATATAAGACAGAATGGCATGCTTATATTCGAAACTTGAGGAATATGTATCGGAACCATTCTGAAGCTGCAAGAAATACGGTTCAGTGAAATTCAATGCCCATCCGTTCAACAAATCTGTATTTTCCTCTTCGTAAGTCTGACCTGCTACTACGTTAATATGGTGCTTACCGAAAGTTCCATCATAAGTAAGCAAGTTCTCAATCAGCGCATCCTTGTAATCACGTGAATTTTTATCCAGACGTTCGTTACTCTTAGCCAGGTAAACACGGTTGCTCTGCACCCAAGCTGGAATCCAGGTAAAGTCCTTAGCATGGGTCATACTGTAAGACAAATTGATTTTATAATTCAGCTTGTGATTCTTATTTTCTAGGCCAAACATCTTAAGAACATCCACATCAGCTGAAGCAGTTCCCACAAAACGGTCTACACGAGTATTACGTTGTAACAGATTATTAATCAGCAAGGGGTTAGAAGCGGAAATATCACCATGAATATCATCGTAATACACACCATATCCATAAGCATCATAATCATAGTCACTTGCTGCTCCTACTTTGTCGTCAAGTACCCAAGTGGAAGGATCGTAGGCCTTGATTGTCGGCTGCATCAGTAACGTACCACGAAGTACATTGGTAACATCACCATACAATCCCTGCACGTATTCCGAAGCATTTGACAATCCCATATTGTCCTGGTCTGAATGAGAATAGACCACGCTGGTCTGGAACTTGATAAACTTAGTATCCATGGAGTTATTTACACGCGCCGTAAAACGTTCATAATTAGGACCAGCACCTTCCAGTGTTCCTTTTTGGTTAAAATAGTCCAATGATACGTTATAGGTGCTATGAGCACTACCTCCAGACAAGTTTACATTGTGATTCTGGCGGATACCTGTTTTAAATACTTCATCGAACCAGTCGGTGTTGGTATTATCCTGGAAATGGTATTTCCCAGTAGCACTGTCAAGTCTATATCCTCCCGGTAACGGAGTATTTGAATTGGCGCAAGCCTGACCCAGATATTGACTATACTGATCAGCATCCATTACATCATACACGCCTTTAGGAATGTAGTCCACACCAAAATATCCGTTGTAATCTACTTTCAGCGGCTGGTCCTTCTGTCCGCGCTTGGTAGTGATGATAACTACACCATTTGCCGCACGAGAACCATAAATAGCTGCTGCAGAAGCATCTTTCAACACCTGAATAGTTTCAATATCATTAGAAGAGAAATCACGAATGGAAGTTCCCATCGGTACTCCGTCGATAACATAGAGCGGGGCAGTACTACCGAAAGATCCAACTCCACGAATACGTACAGTAGGATCGGCACCAGGCTGACCGTCAGAAGTAATCTGTACACCTGCAACCTTACCTTCCAACATAGATGAAATATTGGAATGAGATACTTGTTTCAAGGCCTCTGCATCTACTACTGCCACAGAACCGGTCAAATCTGACTTTTTCTGTGTACCGTAACCAATTACCACTACCTGCTCTAACATTTCAGTATCACTCTGCAACTGAATAGGTTCGAGGATAGCACGGTTACGAACTGCTACCTCACGTTCCTTATAGCCCACATAGCTTATCAGCAGGACAGCATTGCCAGGCACCTCCAACTGGAAATTTCCATCCAAATCAGTAGTTGTTCCGATTGAAGTGTCTTTCACCCTAATAGTAGCACCCAACAAGGGTTCACCTTGTTCATCAACCACCTGTCCACTAACCTTAATAGCCGGTGATTGTGCTACAGCAGCCATGACGGATACGGGATACATCGCCGTACCACCCAAGGCACACAAACCAAGCATTGCGGAAAAATCAAATGTTTTTTCATTTTAATGGTATTAAATTTAAATTATTAATAAAGTAATATTCCACTTAAAAACTCAGACTTCTATCCTCATACATCATATTTCAACAGCACCAAGACTGACTTTTTCTAGCCATGTTTCATAGTACGGAAGTCTTTATTTAACAAAAAAAACGTTTATTTCAATGGTCCAAATGTAAAAACATAAATAATGAAGAAGGTGGACAAACGGTTTTTATAGGTGGATAAATGAAAATCATGAAAATTTCCACCTTTCTGAGTAAAACAGTACCCCTGTAAAAAGAATATACTCATAAAAAGCCGGAAACCTATGACGATTGACACAGGTTTCGACTAAGACAAAGAAATAAGATTTATGCTCAATCTTCTAACAAGCTACTCGGAGTTACATTAAAATGCTTTGTAAAACAACGAGTAAAATATTTCGGGTCATTAAATCCGACTTCGTATGCAATCTCAGAAATATTCATTGTACGGGTTACCTTATTCTTCAGCAGAAGTTCACGAGCCAGATTCAAACGATAATTACGAATGAACTGGCCGGCAGATTGTCCTGTCAGGCTCTGCATTTTTTTATTCAACAAACTCTTGCTAATGCCAACTGCCTCTATAAAATCACTCACCTCAAAGTCCGGATTCTTATAATTTTCTTTTACGACTGACATTGCTTTGTTCAGGAACTTCTTATCGCCGGAATTCTCATCCACCTCCAACGAATCAGTATTCATATCAATAGAGAACTTTTGCTGGAAACGTCTTCGATTCTCCAATATATTGGAAATACGGGCCAACAACATGTTCTCATCGAAAGGTTTCAGTAAGAATGCGTCTGCACCCATTTTATAACTTTCCAAACGTGCTTCGTCAGAGTTTTGGCTGTCAACATCAAGAAAGGAATATGAGATATGGAGAAGTCATTCTTTACACGACGAGATAATTCCATACCATCCATAACCGGCATCATCAGGTCACTAATAATAAAGTCCACATTATTAGAATGCAATATATTCAGGGCCTCTTCTCCCTGAGCGGCCTCCAACACATTATAATATTCGGCTAAGATAGAACGAATATAATCGCGCATATCTTTATTGTCTTCTACTACCAGTACAACCATCTTTCCATTACGAGGTACATCTATCACGGTATCTTCTTTTTCTATCTCAGAAGAATCCGGCTGGGATTGAGTCTCACCATATAAAGCTGGCAAGAGAATGCGGAATGAGGCTCCTTTCACCGGATTATTCTTTGCATAAATCTTACCGTCTAACATATCTATCAACTTCCGGCATAAATACAAACCTATGCCGGTACCACTCTGACCACTGACCGACTCAAGGCTTCGGTTATCGGATTGATAGAACTGCATGAAAATACGCTCCATATCATTCTCAGGAATACCCTTTCCCGTATCACGAACACTAATGAACAGCTTCTTCTCATTTTCTTTGCCAATAACTCCTACATATATGCCTACCTTCCCTCCCTTTGGAGTAAACTTCAGAGCATTACTGATTAAATTTGTCATAATCTTACGCATCACATCCTCATCGAACATCAGAATCGGATCG
>ENA-OPZN01000114-OPZN01000114.1-human-gut-metagenome-genome-assembly--contig:-NODE-114-length-31414-cov-4.118931_pt1 | contig 31414 bp, 38 predicted proteins | sample MGYA00242483_ERZ504503 | MGnify/ENA primary metagenome ERZ504503 (study PRJEB26092, sample SAMD00036285) | human gut metagenome | host: Homo sapiens | study: EMG produced TPA metagenomics assembly of... | reverse complement strand
TCGATCTGGGCGATGGTTTTTCCTGCTCCAGGCTTAGCGCTTGGAACTCGGCGGCGAGCTGCTCGAGCTCGGCTTCCACGGCGGCGAGCTTCTCCTCTGCCGTGGCGAGTGCGTCGAGGGTCTTTGCGAGGCTCGTGCAGCATAGGCGCGTCCGGGCAGGCCGAATAGCACGGCGGAAGCGGTCAGCGCAAGTGCCGCCTTGATGGCACCGCGGCGCGAAAACTCGGCATTATAGCCACGTTGAAAAGTGCGTTCTGAATGTGCTCCTGCTTCTCGACTTCCGAGGCGGGCGCGTTGGGAATGTGCGACATGGGTGCTCCGTTTGGTTCTGTGAATGATGTACGCCACATATCAGGGATAAAGGATACCGCAAGATAATGGGCACGGTATAAATTTCACGGAAACGCGTCGGCCAATGGACATGGTCGTGGTGCGGAGAGGGACGGTTACCGCATGCTGAACGCGATGAGGGCCGCAAGGTACAGTGCAAGCGCTGCGATCGCGGGGGCGTCGCGCCTCGCGACGAGCCGCATCACGTGGTAGTGCGTTCGTTCGCCGCCGGTGTAGCAGCGTGCATCCATGGCGCGCCCCAGGTTCTCGGCATGGCGAAGGGCACTGGCGAATAGCGGAACGATGAGCGGTACGCACGCCCGCGCATAGGCGAGCGCGCCCTTGTTTTCCAGATCGGCGCCGCGAGCGGTTTGCGCCGCCACGATGTGCTCGGCCTCCTGCGAGAGCGTGGGCACAAAGCGCAGGGCTATGGAGAGCACGAGCGTTCCCTGGCGCACGGGTACGCCCACGCGCTCCAGCGGGGCGAGCAGGTACTCGGCGGCGTCGGTCAGCGCGACGGGCGTGGTGGTGAGGGTGAGGAGCGACCCGGCAAGGAGCAACAGGAAGAAACGGGCGGTGTAGAGCACGGCGGCGTGCACGCCGCTCCAATGGATGTGCAACGGCCCCATGCTTAAGGCGACCTCGCCGGATTGGACGAAGAAAAGGTTGATGAGCGAGGTGACCACGAGGAGGAGCGCGATGGGACGGACCTGCGACAGGAGGCGGCGCGCGGGCACATGGGAGCAGGCCACGGCGCCGCCCACGGCCAACGCCGCAAGGAGCAGTGTGGGCAAGGAACTCACGAAAAAGCAGCTCACCATAAAGACAACGGTCCCAAGGAGCTTCACCCGAGGGTCGAGCCGGTGGACGGGCGAATCGGCGGAATAGTACTGGCCGATGCTAGCGCGTAGTGCCATGGCGGCTCACCTCCGCATGGTCTATACGGCGGCCGCGGTCGAGCTCGATGACCTGGTCGGCGAGCTCGGTGACGTCTTCCATGCTATGGGTGACCATAATCAGTGTGGTCCCATCCTGCTTGAGCTGCTTCAGAAGCCTCCGGATGTGTTTGCGTCCGGTGGGATCGAGGCCCGCCATGGGTTCGTCGAGCACGAGGATGGGTTGTCCCATCGCCAGGACGCCGGCGATCGCGACGCTGCGCTGCTGGCCTCCCGAGAGCGCGAAGGGCGACGCCTGCAGGAGGGATTCGGTGGGCTCGAGGTTGACGGAGCGCAGGCTGTCGCACACGCGTCGGTCGATCTCGTCCGACGGCACCCCGAGGTTGCGCGGGCCAAACGCGACATCGTCGAAGACGGTCTCGGCAAACAGCTGGCGCTCGGGGAGTTGCGCCACGTATCCAACGCTGCGACGAAGCTCGCCGCGGCGCGCAAGGTCGGCGGTGTCGATGCCCTCGATGCGTACCGTTCCCCGGGTGGGGAGCTTGAGGGCGCAAGCGAGCTCGGCGGTGGTCGACTTGCCCGATCCCGTGCGCCCAATGAGAGCGGTGATGGTGCCGGGCCGCGCCTGGAAGGAGAGGGAGTCGAGCGCGAGCGGAACTGAGCTGCGGGAAGCGTCGCTGCTTCCGCGGACGCCGAACAGCCTCCGGCGGCGCGTGCGCTTGCGCGGGTTCACGGCTTTTGCGTAGGAGAACGAGACGTGATCGAACACGACGCTGGGCTTGTCGATGGGCTCGGCTGCGCTGTCGGCGCGCGTTGCCGCCGCGGCACGTTGCTGGTTGGAGGGTCTGCCGTGGCCTTCCGCGCCGCCGTGGGCTCCTGCTTCGCCAGAGCGCTCAGCGCTTACGCTCCATGCGCTCGGCACCTCGAGACCGAGGCTCTCCACCAGTTTAGGCTGCGAGAAGAGCTCGCTCGGTGTGCCGTCGAACGCCGTGCGTCCGTGATCGAGCACGAGAACGCGGTCGGCCGCGAGGGCGTCTTCCATAAAGTGGGTTACATGCAAGATGGTGATGCCGCGGGCGCTGAGCTCGGCGATGATGCCTCGCACGCTCGAGCGGCCCTCGGCATCGAGCATGGCGCATGGCTCGTCGAGCAGCAGGATTTCCGGTTTCATTGCGAGCGCCCCGGCAATCGCCACGCGCTGCATCTGTCCGCCGGATAGATCGGCGGGGTCGCTCTGCGCGCGTTCGTCCATGTCGACGGCGGCGAGGGCGGCGTCGACGCGTTTCGCAATCTCCGGCTGGGGGTGCACAGGTTTTCCGGACCAAAGGCGACGTCGTCGGCCACGACGCTCGTCACCATTTGGTCCTCGGGATGCTGAAAGACGCTCGCGGTCCGGCTGCGTATGGCAAGCGTGCGACACGGGTCGCTCGTGTCCATGCCGTGAATGACGGCGCGGCCCGCCGTTGGGATGGTCAAGACGTTGACGAGTTGGAGCAAGGTCGACTTACCCGACCCATTGCCGCCCAAGATACAGAGGTGTTGCCCGCTGGGGACGCGCAGACAGATATCGTTGAGGGCTTCGGTCGCAGCGCCGGGGTACGTGACGTGTACGTGTTCGAAGACGATGGCGTCGGCGGTCACGAGCGCATTGCCCCCTGTGCCTTGAGGACGTTTGCGCACGGCGCGAGCAGCACTTGGCCGGCAGCGGTGTTAATGATCATTTTGAGCATGTTGAAGGGCAGCAGGATCGGCAGGATCATGGCCGCGACCTCTTGGACGGTGATGGCCGTGTAGAGGGGTGTCACCACGAGGTTCATCGCGCATGCAAGCGCAACGGACACCACGGAGCCGAGTGCCATGCCAACAACGGATGCGCGGCGCGAATGTCCGCCTTTTGCGTACATGATTGCCGCGGGGATGACGAATGCACAGGTAGAGAGCATGCCCATGGGCGCACCGAACGGATCGAGGAACACGCGGGGCATCCACGAGATGATGGCGACGGCGGCTCCGAGCTTGGGGCCAAAGGCGAGCGCCGCGATAAGGCAGGCGATGCCCGAGGGGTCGTACATGAGCCAAGGCGCGGCGGGGAAGATGGGGATCTGCACGAAGCTCAAGATGAGCGAGGCCGCGGTGAAAAGCGCCGCGAGGGCGATCTTCTTTGAATCGATAGCATTGTTCATGGGAATACCTTCCGTTTCTTCACTCCGGACTATACCGTCGGCCCCGGAATCGCACCGGGTCGGCCGCTGTTTGCGGCTCGCGGGCTCATGCGCTTGGCGAGGAATACGCCGCACATTTACCGCCGGTGGGGAATTGCACCCCGCCCTGAAACATGTCGACTATAACGCGCCTTTCTGCGGGGCGCAATGGGGGAGCTCCTCGAAGGGGTTATGGAGTCGCGTGGGAGGGGGGCGGGTGCTTGGGTATAGTGGGGTGTGACTGTTTTTCACCTACCTATTGGGAGGGCCTTATGCACGAGCACGAGTATGTGAGCGAAGAGCTGCTCTGTGTGTTGGCGGGAATCGCCGGCGAGGACAATGTGCTCATGACCGAGCCCATGCGCGATTACACGACGTTTCATATTGGCGGGCCGGCTGACGTGTTCGTGACACCGCGCACCCCCGAGGTGCTCGTCAAGGTGCTCGACACCTGCTATTTGGGTGATGTTCCGGTGACGATCGTGGGTAACGGGTCGGACCTGCTCGTGGGTGATCGCGGCATTCGCGGTGTGGTTGTGCTCCTGCGTGACAATCTCGCTCAGGTTGAGGTCGACGCCGGCGGCTGGCGCGTGACTGCCCAGGCCGGCGCGCTTTTGCGTGACGTGGCCCTCGCCGCCGCCGAAGAGGGGCTCTCCGGCATGGAGCCGCTGTGGGGCATTCCCGCGACGGTGGGCGGTGCGTGCTTTATGAACGCCGGCGCGTACGACGGTACGATGGGCGACGTCCTCGAGTCGGTCCGCGTGTACGTGCCGAGCAAACAGGGCAATCGCGGGTCGGTCGTGACGCTCGAGGCGCGCGACCTCAATCTGGGGTACCGCAAGAGCCGCGTGCACGATGACGGACTCATCGTGCTTTCCGCTACCTTCAAACTTTCGCCGAGTAACCCTGCCATGGTCCGAGCCGCGATGGACGACTACCAGGCACGTCGCGAGGCAAAGCAGCCGCTCGACATGGCGAGCGCGGGATCGACGTTCAAGCGTCCCGAAGGCTACTTTGCCGGTAAGCTCATCATGGACGCGGGCCTGCGCGGCGCGCGCGTGGGCGATGCGCAGGTGAGCGAGAAGCATTGCGGTTTCGTGGTGAATACCGGCCGCGCGAGCGCGAAGGACGTGCTCGGCCTCATCGAGCATGTGCAGGCCGAGGTCAAGGCACAGTTCGGCGTCGACCTCGAGCCCGAGGTCCGCATGATCGGCGAGTTCTAACGTCTCGAATAGGCCTTGGCGTAAACGTGCCGTCTCCTTGCGTGCGATCGTTCAAAAGCCTGAAAAGAAGCGGCCGTCTCGGATGAGACGGCCGCTTCGGTTTGGGGCGGTAACGGTGCGTGGTGACTACTTGTCCTCGTTGAGTTCGTCGAGGATCCAGTTGATAGCGCTCGGGTCGTTCGTGAGGTCGATGTACTGCTTACCGCGGGTCGTGAGCAATTTGATGCCCAGGCGGTCGGTATCGGCCTTCATATCCTCGTAATACGTGCGAGCCTGAGGTGCAAGTACGATCACGTTGTACTTGCTCATGATTTCATAATGGCTGCCGTACGCGCCGGAGTTCGAAACCAGGTCGATTCCCTCGGCAGCAGCTCCTTCGCGCAGGGCATTGGCGAGCATTGCGCTCGTGCCGGCTCCCTGGCACAGGACGAGAACCTTGATCTGCTCGCCCGTGCTCTTCATTTTGTCGGCGATGGCTTTGGTGTCGACAACCGGTTCGATGGATTCTCCCTCGGCACCGGTCTCCTCCTCGGCGATGAGGCTAAGGTCATATGCTTTGCAGAACGGATAGTAGATAACGAAGTCCACTGCCAGGAGCGCGACCACGAGCAGCAGGGAAATGGCCTGCATGTTGGTGGTGAGGAAGATGCCCGCCGGTCCGGGAAGCGCCCAGGGCAGGGTGTAGATGGGGGGCGTTCATACCGAGGAAGTCAATGAATGCCTTGCCGATGACGGCGTTGGCCATGGGGGCGAGAAGGAAGGGGACGAACATGTAAGGATTCAATACGATGGGCATACCGAAAATGACGGGCTCGTTGACTCCGAAGATGGTGGGAATGACGGAGGCCTTACCCATGGCGCGCAGCTGCTTGGAGTGCATGAGAAGCATGAGGATGATCGGAACGACGAACGTTGCGCCCGATCCTCCCAGGCCGGAGATGAAGCTCGTGAAGTCCTGCGTGAGGGCAAGGGTGGGATGGCCGCCCGCCTGGAACACTTCGAGGTTGATGGTCGGGTTGCCATAGAGGGCGGCGTTGAGCGGAGTCATGACGACGGATGCGCCGTGGATGCCCATGAACTGGAAAAGTGCGACAGCGCCGGAGATGAACGCCATGCCGGCATAAGAGTCGACGGCGGAGAACAAGGGCGACATCAACGTGGACACGAGGTTGGCGAACGGCGTCGCGATGGTGGCGCGGCAGACGAAGTCGATTGCGGCGCAGATGATGATGGAGAAGCCGAAAGCGAAGATGTCGCGGAAGCTTTGGGCGATCGTGCCGGGAACCTCCTTGGGCATCCTGATGGTCACGTTGTGCAAGATGCAGAACTTATAGACGTTCACGATGATGAACGCAGAGATGAGCGAGGAGACGACGCCCTTGCTGCCCATGAAGCCGGTGTCGAAAACACTGGTGTCAACTCCGTCGACGGCGACAACGGAGTTGGTCACGGAGAGCAACAGCATGCCGCACATGGCCGCGATCATGGTCGAGCTGGGGTTGATCGCCTTTCCGGCAGGCATGCGGCGGTTCATGGAGGTGGCGAGTGAGTTGGCGGTTTGCCCGGCGACCATGATGCCGAAGACGCCCATGGTGTAGGCATACACCTTGTTGCAGAAGTCAAGCGCCTCCTGTGGCAGCGTGATGCCGACATATGCCGGAAGGGTGGATATCAGCAGGAACAAGCTGGAGAACAAGATGATGGGCATGTTCGATATGAAGCCATCCTTGATGGCCACCAGGTACATGTTCTTCGAGATCTTGTCGAAGAATCCCTGATGCCTTTGCAGCAGTTTGACGATTGAGTCCATGTCACGTCCTTTCGTGTACGCGTTCGTCGGCGCTAGGCTGCGGCGTCCGGAATCAACGAGCCTAGTGTGCATCGGTCATATCAAGAAAGATACAACTGATACAAATTGTCGGCAATAATTGAAAAACACTCGGGAATTGTAGGTCAAGTTATATTTGGCATTATCGGTGAACGGTAGCAGTTTTATTTATCAATAAGATAAATACCTGCCAAAATAATAAAAGATATGGATCCTTCTACCGTTTACCGATGGAATGCAGACAAGTTATTTAGTTGTTGTAACAATTAGGTATCAATTGAGCGGTATTGTCTATACGCTCGAATGACTATATGAAAGGTGATCCAATGGCAGGTAAGCGTCTTCTCAATTTCAACGCCTCAGACTTTCTGAGCGCAACGCCCATGGAGCTCAAGCAGGCGATTCTTGCGTCGGAGGGACGCACCATCATGGCGGAGAACGTTCCCGGCTCCCCGTTATTGCTGGGTGCGACCAATGCCGAGTACGAGGCACATGCCGGTGCGGACCTGCTCATGTTCAACGCACTCGACCTCTTCGACCCGGAGATTACCTGCGTGCCTGAGGGCTCGAAGAGAATCCCATCTCTTGGGTAAAGCGCGCTTGCGGACGGCGATCGGTGTGAATCTGGAGCCAGTGGATGACAAAACCGAAATGGTCGAGACCCGCGTCGAGCTTCCTGTTGGGCGCCGTGTCTCCATCAAGACGCTGGAGCGGGCGAATGAGCTCGGCTTCGACTTCGTCTGCCTCACCGGCAATCCCGGCACGGGCGTTTCGAATGCCTCGATCGCTCATTCGGTCAGGGTTGTCAAAGAGCATTTCGACGGTCTGGTCATCGCTGGCAAAATGCATGGGGCCGGTGTGGATGAGCCCGTCATGACCCTTGAGATCGCCAAGTCCTTCATCGAGCTTGGTGTCGATATCTTGCTTGTGCCCGCCCCGTATACCGTTCCGCATTTCCAGGAGCAGGACCTGCGCGAGATCTGCGATTACGTGTACAAGTTCAATGAGGGAAAGCCCATCGAGGAGAAGGTGCTTGTCCTTGCGGCGAACGGCACAAGCCAAGATTCGTGCGACCCGGACTCCATCCGTCAAATCGGACTTGCGGCGAAGGCGGCTGGAGCGCATCTGCAGCACATCGGGGACTCGTTCAACGGGTGCTGCCTTCCCGAGAACATTTGGACGCTCGGCGTCGCCATTCGCGGCCTTCGCCATCAGCTCGCCATGACGAGTCGCTCGGTGATTCGCTAGGCGCGAGCGTCCCGCCCGTATAATACTATCCACGACGAAGACACAGGAAGAGCGATACATTGGGGGCAGCGGTGTTGGATTCTCGGGAAAAGCGGCCACTTTACGTTCAGCTCGTGGACGCTCTGCTCTCCGACGTGGTCGGTGCCGGCGGCGAGGGAGAGCAACTTCCCACCGAAAAGGAGCTGTGCGATGAATACGCCGTGAGTCGAACGACTGTGCGTCAGGCGCTCGCGGAGCTGGAGCAGAGGGGCTTGATCTATCGCATTCAGGGCAAGGGTTCTTTCATTGCCTCGGAGGCGTCGGTCGATGAGCCCTCGTCCATGCTTGATTTCGATATGCTCGCTCAGTGCGAGAGCGTGGAGCCGGGCGAGATCGTTCGCGAACTGGTTTGTCGTGATCTGCCGGATGTCGCGATGTCGACGGTCCAAATGTTCGGCGGGGCCTCCAGGGCATCAGTGTGCAGGACCGACGTTCGGTATCTTATCGACGGTTCCGTCGTCGCGCTTGAGAGCATTTACTTGCGGCGATCCGACGTCAACGCGTTGCCGGACTGCGAGTCCGAGCCGGTGCTCCGCACACTCATGGCGATTCGCCCTCGTGTGTCTTCCGTTCGCGAAAGCTATCACGCACGGTCGATTACAGCGGGTGAGCGAGATGCCTTTGGCGTCGAAGACGGGGTCCTGCTATCGATTACTCGATATATGTCCGACGCGAACGGCGCGCTCGTGGCCCTTGTGGAGCGTCGAGTCCTGACCGATCGCGTGTCATATCAGAATTACAGATTTACTTCTTAAGGAGAACGCATGGCTACCAAGCAGGAAATATCTATGATCGGTTTCGAAATCGTCGCGTACGCGGGCGATGCTCAGACGGATCTGATTGAGGCATTGGATTGCGCGCGCAGGGGGGAGTTCGATCGGGCCGAGGAGTTGCACGCCTCCGCCAAGGAGGCTCTCATCGGTGCGCATGACACACAGACCAAGCTGCTGTCGCAGGAGGCGGGCGGCTCCGAGATGGATGTGACGTTCATCATGGTCCATGCGCAGGATACCCTCATGACCGCCATGATGATGGAGAAGCAGACCCGCTTTTTCATCGATGAGTATCGTCGCATCGCCGCCCTCGAGGCGAAACTGGATTAAGGGATTTTGATGGGGCTGGGTGCAAATTGCGCGTCGGTCAACGCTTTCGCCGACGGCGCGACGAGCTGCGGCGGCACTTCTGCCACAGCACAACGACGTGCGTGAAATGTCGAAACTGATGCGCTCAACGTCGTTTTTTCGACATTGCACGCGCATGCCGCACAAACGCCGCGCTGACCGGAGCAATTCGCACCTGTCCCCATGCGCGCCCGTTCGCGCACCTCGCCGTTACGAGAAGTCGGTGAGTTCCTGCCAGCGGGCGGATTCCACGGTGCCGCCGTCTTGCAGGATGAAGTACGCCGCCGTGTCCTCGAGCGCGTCGGCGATCTCGGCGCCCTGGCGGCTGCCGGCCACGAACAGCGTGGTCGAAAGCGCATCGGCGGCGGTCGAGGACGGGCTGAGCACCGTGACGCTCGCCACGTCGGTCTGGACGGGCTCGCCGGTGCGCGGGTCGAGGATGTGCCAGTACGTGACGCCGTCTTGCTCAAACACGCGCTCGTACAGGCCGCTCGTCACCAGTGACCCTCCCTGGACGCGCGCGGTGCCCACCACGGTGTCGCCACCGGGGTCGTTGGGATCGCGGACGCCGGTTTCCCAGGGTTCGCCGTTCGGCTTCTCCCCAAACAGCGCGATATTGCCGCCGAGCGAGAGCACGGCGCCGGTGGCGCTCGTCTCGTCGCGTAGTAGATCGCAGAGGCGGTCGGCCACATACCCCTTGGCGATGCCGCCCAGGTCGAGCTTGGCCTGCGGGTCGGCCAGACGCACGGTGAGCGCCTCTTCGTCAATCTCGATGCAGCGCCAATTCACATGGGGCAAAGCGTCGGCGATCGTCTCGGGTGCCGGGCGCACGCCCTCGGTGAAATCCCAGAGCGTGGAAACCGCGCCGATCGTGATGTCGAACAGGCCGTCCGCCTGCTCGCAATACGTTTTGGCGGCGAGCAGGAGGTCAATGGTGTCGGCGTGCACGCGAACGGGTTTGCCTGCCGCCGCGTTGATGCGGGCGATATCGGACTTCTCGTCATAGAGATCGAAGAGGGAGTCGAAGTGGGCACATGCTTTGGCCAGACGTGCCGGTGCTGCGTCGTCACCGTAGACGCTGAAGGTGCAGTAGGTGTCGAAGGCGAAGGTCGACCCGGTGACGGGTTTTGCGGCTGAGGCTCCGCTTCCGGGCCGTGCGCATCCGGAGAGCAGCAGCGCGAGGGTCGAGCAGGCGCCGCCGCACATGAGCCCGCGCCGCGAGATCGGCGTGCCCTTTTCCCTATCCATGGAACGCCTCCCGGGGCAGTGCACACAGGACGAGCCGGGCGGCAACGCCCACGCGGCCCCGCACAGGACGCCGGACACGGCGAGCGCGGGCATGTTGGCGAGCGCGACGCGGCTGGAGAGCAGCACGGCGACGGCGATGAGCTGGCCGGCGTTATGGGCGAGCCCGCCGAGCACCGAGGTGGCGACGGTGGAAAAGGCCCCGCTGCGTACGGCGAGTGCCATGACGGCCCAGGACAGCAGGCCGCCCGCCAGGGAAAAGACGAACATCTGCAGGTTGGCGAACAGCAGCGTCGAGGCGATGACCTTGATGAACATGAGGAAGAGGCCCGCCTTCGCGCCCAGGCGCTCGAGCGCCATGAGGATCACGACGTTGCCCAGGCCCAGCTTCACGCCGGGCACGGTGACGGGCAGGGGGATGAGTAGTTCGAGGTAGCCGCATACGAGCGCGGCGGCGGTGAGCACGCCGTAGAGCGCGGCGCGCGTCCGGGGGAGGTCGGCACCGTGGGCGCCGTGCGTCGCCCGTTACCGGATGTGTCAGCTGAGTTTCTCATGCTTGTCATTATATGTGTTGGGTACGCTGTTAGGAGTTTGGCACCCAATACGAGAGGAGAGCCCTCATGGCCGTCCTGTTTATCGAATACCCCAAGTGCACTACCTGCAAAAAGGCCAAGAAATGGCTGGATGAGCATGGCGTCGAGTACACCGATCGCCATATCGTCGAGGATAATCCCACGGCGGCGGAGCTGGCGGAGTGGCACGAGCGCTCCGGCCTGCCGCTGCGTCGCTTCTTCAACACGAGCGGCATGAAGTACCGCGAGCTCGGCATCAAGGCTAAGCTCGACGCCGGCATGACGGACGAGGAGGCGTACGCCCTGCTCGCCACGGATGGCATGCTGGTCAAGCGCCCGATCATCGTGACCGACAACGCGGTTCTCACGGGCTTTAAAGAGGCCGCGTGGGAGGAGGCGCTGCTCTAAGCGTCTGTTGGAAATAGGAGGGCCGCCGTCGGTCCATGCCTCGGCTCTCCCTTAAAAATGTCTATGGGAATTGTCTTGTTGAGGACAGTGAAACGTCAGAATGCCATAGGTAATTTCCGTTTTGCCATAGACGGTCTTGTGAGGGGTACTGGTGGAGATACACGAACTGGAAGGGCTTGCCCATGCTGTTGCGGATGGGCGGATGTCACCCGAGGAGCTGGTGCGCTGTTTGCGCGTCGATGCGGTGACCAATTTGGGATATGCCTGCGTTGACAATCAACGTGGCGTCCGCACCGGTGTGTCCGAAGTGATATACGGTGCGGGGAAGACGCCCGAGCAGATTGCCGGCATCGTTTCCGCGATGCTTGCCGTCGGACAGGAGCGGGTGCTCATCTCACGCCTGGATGCGCAAAAGGCAGAGCGGCTGCGGGGTCTTGGATGCGGCTTTTCGTATCACCAAGGCGCTCGTGCCGGTGTGGTGGGCGAGCTGCCCGAACCCAACGGGAACGGGGAGATCCTCATCATCACCGCCGGCACAAGCGACATTCCAGTTGCAGAGGAGGCCGCGCTGACTGCGCGGTTTTGGGAAACCGCGTACGCGTGGTGCACGATGCGGGCGTTGCTGGGATTCATAGGCTCCTCTCGCACGGTGAGGATATCTCCGGCGCGCAGGTAATCATCGCGATCGCCGGCATGGAGGGAGCGCTGCCCAGCGTGGTCGCTGGGTTGGCGAGCTGCCCGGTCATCGCGGTTCCCACGAGCGTGGGTTACGGGGCGAATCTCGGTGGCGTCACCGCCCTGCTTGCCATGGTGAACAGCTGCGCGAGCGGCGTCTCGGTGGTCAACATCGATAACGGTTTTGGTGCTGCCTACCAGGCGTCTTTAATCAACCATCTTTCGAGCGGGGAGGCGTGATGCATATGAAGTGCGAGGGAAGAGACGACGGCGAGCTCCGCGTGGGCGACTCGAGTGCCGCGCTGTGGCTCGATTGCCAGGCGGGTATTGCGGGCGATATGCTCGTGGCGGCGCTGCTCGATGCGGCTCCGGACCGCGCGGAGGCGGAGGCGGTCGTGACGGCAGCCCTGGAGAGCCTACATGTGGAGGGATTCGACATCGCGGTGAGGCGCGTGGTGAAGGCGGGCCTGTCGTGCCTTGATTTCAATGTGATCCTCGACGAGGCGCATGAGAATCACGATCACGACATGGAATATCTGCACGGCCACGCGCACGCCGCACACGGGGCGTGTGAGCATGCGCTCCACGAGCACGAGCACGAGCACGAGCACGAGCACGAGCACGCCCACGCCCACGCCCACGAGCACATACATCGCGGGCTCGCCGAGGTCGAGGCCATCATCGCCGCTGCCCGCGTGACGCCCGCGCGCGCACGCTCGCGAGCCGCGCTTCGGCATCCTCGCCGCCGCTGAGGCTGAGGCGCACGGCGTGGCGATCGAGCCAGGTCCATTTCCACGAGGTGGGCGCCGTCGATTCCATCGCCGACATCCTCGCGGCGTCGGTGCTCATCGACCATCTCGGCATCGGCCGCGCCTACGTGCCTGTCCTCGTTGAGGGCCACGGAACGGTCCGCTGCCAGCACGGGGTCATCCCGGTGCCTGTCCCCGCGACCCTCAACATCTGCGCCGCGCACGGCTTGCCGCTCGCTCCGTGCGAGGTGGAGGGCGAGCTCGTCACACCAACGGGTGCCGCCCTCGTTGCCGCCCTCGATCCTGTCTTCGATTTGCCCGCGCGGTATACCGTTCGCGCCGTCGGCCTTGGCGCGGGAAAGCGCACGTACAGCAGGCCTTCGGTTCTGCGCGCGGTGCTCATAGAGGGGGAGCGCGGCTCAGGGCTGCAAGCCTCGGTGGATTCGGAAGGGGTTTGGACGCACGCCGCCGAGCTCGAGGTGCCGACGAGGATCGTCAAGCTCGAGTGCGATATCGACGATGCGACTCCGGAGCAGATGGCGTATGCAGCCTCCGAGCTCGCCCGTGCCGGAGCGCGAGAGGTGCACTGGCTGCCCATTTTCTCGAAGAAGGGCCGCCCCGCTTATCAGTTACAGGTGCTGTGTCAACCCAGCGAGGTCCCAGTGCTGGAATCTATCATCTTCGCCGAAGCTCCCACTCTGGGCATTAGGCGCATCGAATGTGAGCGCACGGTTCTCGCGCGTGAGCGCGCGACGGTCCAGACCCCCTTTGGGCCCGTTACGGTCAAGCGCGCGACGCTCCCAGACGGCAAGAAGCGCGTTAAGCCTGAATACGAGGACTGTGCCGCCTTGGCGCGTACGTGTGGGGTCCCGCTGCACGAGGTGGTCGAAGCCGCCATTTTGTCCGCGCGGTAAGCCTGTGCCACGAATCGACCGATTTTGTAACGAGTTTCGCAACAGGCTGAGTAGAGCGCATTTTCGAGCGGTAAAACCCCAGGTGAGCGGGGTCTGAGAACCCCGTCTACTTGGCCGTGCGAGAGATTCGTTACAAAAACGGTCAATTCGCGGCATGCGCAGCCGATTTTGCGCCGCGGGGCTACGATACACTAGTTAATCGAGCGCGCCGCATGTCCGAATGCCTGCGGGGTCGGTGTCTGCCGCCGCGTCGAGGAGTCTTTGAAGTCGGCATGGAAGAACGAAAAGATGGGGGATCGGTATGAAGCTCATCATTGCATCGGATATTCACGGCTCCGCCTATTGGGCAGAGCGCCTTATGAGCGTAATTGACCACGAGCGCCCCGATCGCGTAGTGCTTCTTGGCGACCTGCTTTACCATGGCCCCCGCAACGACCTTCCGCGCGATTATGCGCCCAAGCGCGTGATCGCGCTGCTCAACGAGCTTGCTTCGTCCGGCCGCTTGGTCGCGGTGCGGGGTAACTGCGAGGCAGAGGTCGACCAGATGGTGCTCGACTTCCCCTGTATGGCGGACAGCGCCACGCTGATTGACCCGCAGGGCCGCACGCTGTTCTGCACGCACGGTCACGTGTTCGGCGCGGGCATGCACAACAGCGTCGATCGTGTCCCGTGCCTTCCTCAGGGCTCCGCGCTGCTGTACGGGCACACGCACGTCAAAGTGAACGGCCCGAGTAGTGAACACTCCGGGCTGTGGTTATTCAACCCTGGCAGCGTGTCGATCCCCAAAGACGGAACGAACAGCTGCGGCACCTACGACAGCGAAAAACCGCTGGATCAGGCTTTCGACCACGTACTGTTGTAAAAACAGCACTTCGAGCGGAAATGAGGAGAAGGCCATGGCCGAATGGAAAGAGACGGACTCATCGAGTTTGGCGGCCCTCACGCGTGATACGTCCACGCTTGCAGATGCGGCGGAGAGCATGCAGAGTCTGGTCGAGACTATCTGGCGCCTGCGTCAGCCGGACGGCTGCCCGTGGGATCGCGAGCAGACCCACGAGAGCATTGCCAAGAACATGATCGAGGAAGCCTATGAGGCCGTCGACTGCATCGAACAAAATGACGAGGTCCATCTGCGCGAGGAGCTTGGCGATGTGCTCATGCAGGTGGTTCTGCACGCGCAGATCGCGGCGGATGCTGGTACCTTCACCATGACGGACGTTGCGCGCGACATCAATCAAAAGCTGATTCGCCGCCATCCCCACGTGTTCGGCGATGACACCGGCGCCGCCAAGGATGCCCGCGAAGTACTCGAGATCTGGGACAGCGTAAAGCTTTCCGAGAAGAGCGACAAGGATTCGGCCGCCGTCGCCCAAGGCCAGATGCCGCAAGGTTTGCTCGATGGGGTACCGAGGGCTCTTCCCGCCCTGATGGAGGCGCAAAAGGTCTCGCGCAAGGCGGCTGCCGTCGGGTTCGAATGGGAGACCGTCGAGGACGTGTGGGCAAAGGTCGCCGAGGAGCGCGCCGAGTTCGAGGCCGAGGATCCGCACAGCGAAGCGCGCGCCATGGAGTTCGGGGACATGCTCTTCGCCCTCGTCAACGTCGCCCGCAAAGAGGGCATCGACGCGGAGAGTGCGTTGCGCGCGAGCACCGCGAAGTTTCGTGCGCGTTGGGAATCCATGGAGGGCGCGGCGTATCGCAAAGGAATGCCAATTGAGGGCCTCACGACGGACGAGCTCAACGAGCTGTGGGATCACTCCAAGCGGGGTTAGATCGGGCGCTCATCCACATCCATCCAAAGCGGAGGCCGGCAAGCGTGAGCGCCAGTCCGAGTCCGGTATAGAAGACGGCGATGAAGACTTCGGGCGCAAGGCCGAATGCCCTGATCGAGATGCCTCCCGTCATCATGACCGCCATGATGAGGAATGCCGGGACATCGAAGAACTTGAGGAAGAAGTGGCGCTCCTCTTCGTACGAGGCAATGCGCGCCGTGTGCTTGACCACGAGCTTCCCGAACACGAAAAGCCAGAAGACGGCGCCCACCGCGGCGGAAAGCAAGATGTTGATCGGGGTCACGTGGTTGTTGGCGTGGGCTTCGAAGCCTATGCGGGCGATGTTGATGCCCGCGGCAAGCCAGACGATGCTCGCGATGAGTAGCAGCGTGTGCTTGCGGACGGTGAATAGGTTCATGGGGCCTCCTTAGATGGTTCGTCCGCGGTTATGCGCGCGACGAATGAGGACGAAATACGAGGCAGGCGGCAACGCCGGCGACGAGCACGCTCAGGATGACCGAGGGCGTTGTGCCGAGCTTGATGAAAGGGATGCCCACAAGCAGGCCGATGACGTAGGGGACGAGCCAGGCGATCCACACGGCGGCGCTCAGACGGTGAAACGTCTGCTCACGCTTGAGGGCACTGGCGTTATGGGCTCTGCCCTGCACGTAGACGACCGTTGCCCAGATGGCATGGAAGAGCATGAGGACGATGGCGGCGAGTCCGGTTATGCCGTGGATGGCGGGCGTAGTGGCGGTGCTTTCGCGCGCAATGATGCTCATGAGCGTGGTGCCGGTGGTGTCGCACGCAAGGCCGCACCAGAAGAAGACGAGGTGGATCCCGCGCAGGCGACCGTCAGCGCGCTCCTTGAACACGCCGATGGTATACAGGATGAGAGCGCCAGTGATGGCAAGGCTGGCGAACATGAGCATGGGGGACATGAAAGCTCCTTTCAAGCGGCGTCACTATGACCCCGCAAGGCGGTGTATAATATGAACGATGTTCATATGAACGGCGTTCATATTAGGAGCATGGCACTGTGGAAACAAGTCGGGGGCCGGCTTGCTGGTAAAGACCCTGAACGTTCCACGCTTCTGTTCAGAAGGGAAGGCGGGGCCATGAGCAGCAAGAAGGCGATTTCACGCAATCGTATTATCGAGGTCGCGTTTGGCATGGCGCGCGAATCGGGGCTGGCGTCGCTCAGCGTGCGCGCCATCGCAGAGGCTTGCGGCGTGGCGACCGGCACGATATACAACCATGTGCCCGACGTCGCCGAGCTGCGAACGGAGGTGCTGCAGCGTTTTTGGCGCGAGGCGATCGAAGCGGCGGAGCTCGAGACGTGCACGCGCGATGCCGAGACCGCGCTGGACTACTGCCGTCGCCTTTCGAATGCCCTGTCCAGCTCGCTCGAGGGGTTCCGCACCGCGTGGCTCCGCGACATGGGGGCGCTCGACGGCAGGACGCGTCAGCGGACCATGGAGGCGGAGCGAGCATGTCTGGGGGACCTGCACGAGACGGTCAGGCACGCATTCGAGAGGGACGCGGCTATCACCAGCCGGGCTCGCGATTGCGTTCAAATGGATGCGGTGGTGGACTTCGCCTGGCAGGCGATGCTCGACGCGATGAAACGGGGCGATGGGTCATGTGAGACGCTTTTTGCCCTCATGGAGCTCGCGCTCTATACGTAGCTCGCAAAGCCTGCACATCTGCATTCGCCCCGCGTGCCATAATGAGGGAAGCAAAGCGCACATACACCCTCAACCGCACAAGGCGCATATGGCATCTACTTCGAACACAACTGCACGTATCTCTCGCGGAATCGATCCCGGCAAGACCGGAGACCTTTCTGCTGCCCGTCAGGCCGCAGCGGTGCATGCCGCCGAGGCACGAGTCGCGGCCAAGCGCGCGTCGGCTCCGGGGCACATGAACGGCAAGCCGGGCTCCGCAGGCGACGAGGGGGCGGCGACGGCAAGCCCACCCGGCGGTCGGCACGGGGGAGCGAGGTCGCAGCACGTGAGAAAAAAGAGCGCCGCGATGCTCGCAAGCAGGGCTCCCGCAGTTCCGACCGCGCGGGCTTTCGCTCGTCGTCGGGGGGAGGGCCTGCTGGCGGAGCGCGGGTAGGCACCGGTCGCAGGGGTCGCGGAAATGCGCCCCAAAATTCGCAGGCGTCTCAACGCGCTGCCATGAAGTACGCAACGGACAACCGGGCGGTTCGATGGCTGTACGATTTCACCACGGGCCCGAGCCGTCACCTGTTCTATCTGATCATCGCCGCAATCGTGGGCGTGGGCGTGTACATGCCCGTGCGCGACTTTTACATCGCCCATCGCACCGAGGCGATTTTGCAAGAGCAGAAGGCTATTCGCGAAACCTATAACGATTCGTTAGGAGAAGAGGTCGAGTCCCTGCTCTCGCAGGAGGGCGTTGAGGACGCGGCGCGCAGGGATTATGGCATGGTCATGCCCGGCGAGAAGACCATCACAGTTGAGGGTCTGGACGAGAACGGCGACCCGGTTGTGGTCGATACCAGCGCGCAGGGCGAGGATGGGGAGGCCTCGGGTGGTGCCTCTGGCGCGGACGGTGCTTCCGAGGAGGATCCCGCAAACGCCAATGGCGCCGCATCCAAGCAGGAGAAGGACACGATCAAGGGGGCCGATGCGGCCAGTAAGGACGCCTCATCTGCTGACAATGGCTCCTCCAAGTCCACGGACAACCCCAAGACGTCGGCGGAAGTGGAGGCCGCCGAACAGGCGGTTCTCGAGAATTCCGCCTGGTACTGGAAGGTGCTTGACGTGATCTTCTTCTTTGATGGCGTCAACGGTATGGCGGTTGTCTCAACGGGGGGAATAGGAGTGTCCATGGTAAAGCTCGCTGCCATCGACTTGGGAACGGTATCGTCGCGTCTGTTGTGTGCGACCATGCGCGATGGGGCGATCGTCGAATCCCGCAAGCACACGGTCATTACCGATTTGGGCGAGGGCGTGGATGCGCGGGGAGTGTTTTCTGCAGCCGCTATCGAGCGCGTGATGGACGCATGCCGGGAGTTCGTCGATGAGACCCGCTCGTATGGAGCGTCTCGGGTGTGCACGACGCTCACGAGCGCCGCCCGCGATGTGTCGAACGGGGACGCGCTGCTCGAACAGTTGGGCGACCTTGGCCTTGAGCCGCAGGTCATTCCGGGCGAAGTCGAGGCGCGCCTGACGTTTTACGGTGTTGCGCACGATTTCCCCGGCGAGCGTATCGCCGTGGCAGATTCGGGCGGCGGCTCGACCGAAATCGTGGTTGGGACATATGCGCCCAGCTCTGAGGGCGACGCTTTTGCACTCGAGTGCGCCCGTTCGCTCGATATTGGGTGCGTCGGGTGACGGAGCGCTTTTTCTCTGCTTTGCCGCCTCGTGGTGAGGAGCTTGACGCCGCGGTCGCGTGGATGCGACCCCAGTTCGATGCTTATTGGCGGGTGCTGGACGAGCGACCTGACCGCCTCATCGCGGTTGGCGGTACGGTAACGTCGCTCGTGGCGATGGTTCACGAGCTGGCCGTATACGATTCGCACTTCGTGCACTTGCGTGAGTTGACGATATACCAGGTGGAGAACGCAATTGCCAAGATGCGAGCCATGGGGATCGAGGAAATTGCCGCATTGCCGGGAATTCAGGCAAAGCGCGCTCCGGTTATTCTGGCGGGAGCGGTCGTTATGCGCGAGCTTATGCGCTCGGGTGGTTACGACCGCCTGACGGTGAGCGAGAACAGCCTGCTTGCGGGTTCCGCGGCAACGATGTGTGAGGCAATGGCGGGCGAGGCCCCCGTGATTGGCTGGATGCCGACGCTCAGCGCTTTGTAGCGCCGGCGGAACACCTCCGGACAGGCTCCTGGACGGCCTTTTCATCCTGTGGTGCCTGGACATGAAAAAGCCCCATCGCTGGGGCTCACAAATCTTATGGTGCGGGCGAAAGGACTTGAACCTTCACGGGGTTGCCCCCATATGGACCTGAACCATACGCGTCTGCCAATTCCGCCACGCCCGCATGGATTTACATACTAGCGAAAGTGCTTTTGCGGTTCAAGAACTTTTTTAGAACGGATTTTGCCCCAGGCGATGCCGACCTCGGTGGTCTGACGGGCCACGCCTACGAAAGTGTGGCCGGTGCTCAGATGGTATTTTGTCCCCTGCGGCAAGCTCTTTGTCGTAGATCTTTGAGCGGATAAAACTAGAGACGCTTCCGTGCAGCGTCTCGCTCCCGATCTTATTCACAAGCCCTCCTGTCCGTGCGGCTTGTTTGTCCCCTTCAGGATGTCCCCTGATAGGGTGTTATTTTTCCGAACCGGTGAGCGGGGCGGTTAACGGCATCGTTGTTTGTGCGTGAGGGGAAACCAAGTACATGCCCGTGCGCGGCGCACCGTGGTACACTTTCTCGGCATGGGGGCGTGGCGGAATTGGCATACGCAGGAGACTTAAAATCTTCGGCCTTCGGGATTGTGGGTTCGAGTCCCACCGCCCCTACCAGCGCGATATCGGTCCCGGCGACGGGGCCGTTGCGGTTTTACCAGACGCCGAGGACCATGCTCATCGTCTCGGTCATGGCGTCTTCGTTGATGGCCCATTCGCCGTCTTTTCGGACGAGCTCGCTCCCAAAGAACGTCTCCTGCTCGGCGTCGATGTCCGCCATTCCCTCGGTGAACATGTCTCCGACCTTAGTTTTCTCTGCATCGCTCAGTGGGCGGAGGTTCCATTCTTCGTCCCAGGCGTCAATGTCCTTGAGGTAGCGGTCGATTTCATCGTAAATATCCTGGAGCTCAAAAATGCCGCCGGCCGTCGTGTAGCTCACATAGACCGTGGCGGTGTTGTCCTCGGTATACACAAAGCAGGAGTCGATCGTATACGAGAGATGGCTCATCTCCCAGTCCGCCCACGCTTGGGCATCGATGCCAAGCTCTTCACAGGTGCCGAGGAGGGCGCTATCGCAATCTGCGTTGAGTGTTTTCACTAGCAGGTCGCGTGTGTGGTCGCTGACGAGCTCGGCACTTAGGTATTCGTCTACGAGGGCGATGCATTCCTGCTCATCGAGCTCGTAGCCGGACGCATCGCCGGAGCTGTCGCCATCTTGCGGCGCATCCGGGCCAATGGGGTCCGAGTCGAAATCGATCTCGGGCTCGGGTTCAAAGAGGGATGCCAACGGTGCCGTGACGTCTCTAACGAGGTCAAATGCCGTGCTGAACAAGGATGGCACGATATTGACCAGAGCAATGAGGATGATGATCAGGCTAAAGACCGATCGCTTGCCGCGGCGCGGCTTCGTCGTGTCCTTGGGGGCTGCCTTTGCGGCGCGGCGCTCGCTTTTTGCCTTTGCCCGGGCGGCCTGTTTGCGCTGGCGTGGGGTTAGCCCATCGCCGCTCGGCTTTTTGGGCGCGTCGGAATCTGGAGCGCTGTAGTTGTCACGCATCTTGGTGGGGCTGGTGTAGGACTCTTCTCCAAACGCGCAATCCTCGGCATGGTGACGGTCTGCGAGCAGATCGGGCGCGTCAGGCTCATCCCATGGAAGGGTCGGCTCGCCGGCGTGAACGGATCGACCTGAACGTCGTGCTTGCTGCGTCGTGCCATGGCCTCCCTCATATGCGTGCGGGCGCGTGGGCGGTGCCGCCGTCGAGCCTCGATGGTGCGGGCGCGGTGCGGCGAGTGACCCCCGGCTGGCCCAGTATACCGCCCGCCGCCGCGGGGGCCGCTCTCCCGCCGTTCGCGGGAAACAGGCGGTATGTGGGAACGGGGTGAACGGCGAGCGGGTATTATGCTCCCAACGAACCCTTCGTTCTAAGGATCGGACATGTTCTTCATTTTCGACTTTCTCGGCGGTCTCGTCGGCTTGCTGGTGATCTTTTTAATCGTCGGCGTCGTCACCGGCAATCTGTTCTTCGTGGTCAAGCAGCAGCACGCCGTCATCATCGAGCGCCTGGGCAAGTTCCATCGTATCGTGCCCGCGGGCTTCCATGCCAAGATCCCCTTCGTCGACCGCAAGGCGGCGACGGTCTCTCTGCGCACGATGAAGAACGGCTTCGACATCGACGTCAAGACTGAGGACAACGTCACCATCGGGCTCGAGGTCTCGGCGCAGTACCACGTGAGCTACGAGATGGGCACGCAGCCAAGCGAATCCGGCGTGTACAAGAGCTACTACATGCTCCAGCAGCCCGTCGCCCAGATGCGCGACTTCATCACCGACGCCCTGCGCTCCTCCATTCCCGTCTACACGCTCGACGAGGTCTTCGCCAAGAAGGACGACATCGCCAAGGACGTGAACGCCACCGTGTCCGAGCAGATGGACGCCTACGGCTTCACCCTGGTGAGCACGCTCATCACCAAGATCGCGCTGCCCGCCGAGGTCGAGGATTCCATGAACCAGATCAACGCCGCGCAGCGCACCAAGGCCGCAGCGCAGGACCTCGCCGAGGCCGACCGCATCCGCCGCGTCACCGAGGCCAAGGCGGAGGCGGAGGCCATGGAGAAGGCCGGCGAGGGCATCGCGAACCAGCGCAAGGCCATTGCCATCGGCATCAAGGACTCGCTCGAGACCATCCAGGAGACGGGCGTGGGCAACGATGAGGCCAACCAGCTCTTCATGTTCACGCAGTGGACCGAGATGATGAATGAGTTCGCCAAGAGCGGTCGCGCCAGCACCGTGGTGCTGCCCACCGATTTCACGCAGAGCGCGGGCATGTTCGAGCAGATGCTGGCGGCGAGTCAGGCGAACGACTCGGCCCCGGTGCCCGCAGCGCCTCCCGTGCCCCCGGTGGAGCCGCGGGGTTAGGATGCGCGTGCGTGCACGGCGCGCAAAGGGGCAGGCGCATTATACCCGCATGCAGGTAAACTGGGTATAAGCCATCATGATTGCAAGAGGGGGCCGACGATGCGGCCCTTTCGCCTGAAGAGAGAGGGGAAGCGATGAGCAGCTCGCGAAAGATGTTGAAGCTTGTGGCCATCGTGGCGGCCATCACGGGACTCGCCATGTGGACATTCGGCCTGGCGGTCGCCGGCGCCGGCCTGTTCGGCGGGACGGCGATCTCGGGGACCGACGCCGCGCCGCTGTACATGGGCGTGTCCGGCGTCTCGGGTCTGTGCTTTGTGGTGATGGGCTTGATGGGCATGCGCGCGTCCAACGTGCCGTCGCGCAGCGGCACGTCGATTGTCACGGCCTTTGGCTCACTGGCGGTGAGCGCCGTTGCGGTGCTGTTCTGGTCGTGGCAGGGCTTTGTTAAGATCGACGTTCCGAATGCCGTGCTGCTCGTTGTGGGCGTGCTCGAGGCGCTTGCGGTTCTCTTCCTTGCCCGCAAGGTGAAGAAAGAGCACGATACCTGGCACTAAGGCCATATTCCCGCCGTACATCCGCCCCGGTGCATTAAGGTGCACCGGGGCGGTTCGGTTCGAGGCGTCCGCGCGGTTTGCGGGCGCCTCTTTTCATGTCGGGTCACGGCAATGCGCCGATCGGGCCTCTCGTCATACGGCACGGGGTCCCTAGGGATGTCGGGCGGTTTATTCGCCGCGAATCCAGCGGATCGAGAGGAGCCACGCGAACGGCCGCTCCAGCTGCGGTGCCGCGCACAGCGCGGTGGTGGCGGCGGTGAGGGCCATGACCGTGGCGGTGCCGTCGAGCGGATCGTTCATCCAGGCGAATCCGTACAGCGGCGTATGGAAGGTGAGCCATGCGCGGATGAGGCGATGCAGCACGTAGACCTGGAGCGTCCGCCTTCCAAGGGTCGTGAGGCGGCTCGTGCGGGAGGGCGCGAGCTTGAGGACTGCAAGCGACATCACGGCACCCACGGCGAACGCGACGAGCCTCTGGGTGACTCCCATGGCAAACCCGTCGCCGTAGGGGTTGTCTCCGTAGACCATGGGGAAGAACCATCCGTATGCCTCGGCGTCGAGAAAGCGCGCCGCCACGACGACGGCGGAGAGGGCGACGGCGGCCCAAACACCCTTGCGCTCGCGCAGGTTCGCGACCGTCGAGGGCCGCAGGTAGTAGCCGAGGGCGAAACACGGAAGAAAGGCGCAGGTGCGGCCGATGGCGAGAAAACCGCTCGAGAGGTCGACCGTGCTGGAGAGCAGGGAGATCGACAGGGCAACTGTCATGCCGCGCGCCGCGCCGAGACGCGCGAGCACGGGGATCGCCGCGTACCAGCACGCCATGGAGATGAGGTACCACGGTGCCGAGGTGAACGCGCAGATGCGCCGCGGCGTGAGCGCCGCCCCGTTGATGGCCGCGAGGGCGAGCTGATAGGCGAAGCCGAGGGCGACGAAGGAGATGATGCGGTTGACATTGAGCCTGCCGTCGCGGTAGGCACCCTTCGCGAACAGGCCGGACATCAGCACGAAGAGCGGCATGTGGAAGAGGTAGATGACGTCGAAGGCGAAGCTGAGCACCGGATTGGCGTTGTGCACGGGGTGCGCGATGTGGCCGAACACGACGAGGATGATGAGCAGGCCCTTGAGGTTGTCGAACAACGCGATGCGCCCGCCGCGCCCCGATGCGGTGCCCGGTGCGTCGCCCTCCGGGGAAGACGGGCCGGTCCCGTTCGCCGTTTCGCCTCGCATCAAGACGTGCTCCTCCACGCATCCCCCTTTTCTGACACCTCGCGTTCACAATCCTAGCGTGAGCGCACCTTGCTGGGGCGTGCGAGTAAGATATCTGCATATGTGTATGGACGGCCCCATGCGAGTGCGGGCTCGCGCGAAGAGCGCATGACAAGATTGGTTTTCGGCATGAACGTGAACGATGCGAGGATCGGCTTCATCGGATTCGGAAACATGGCGAGCGCCATGGCGGACGGCTGGATCGCGAGTGGCGCGGTTCCGGCGGGCAACATGTGCGCCTGCGCCGGCCGCTACGAGGCGCTGGTGCCCCGCTGTGAGCAGCGCGGCATGAAGGCGTGCGAGACCTCCCGGCAGGTTGTCGAGACGTCTGACGTCGTGGTCATCGCGGTGAAGCCGTATATGATCGAGTCGGTGCTCGCCCCACTTACCGATGCGCTCGAGGGCAAGGCGATCCTGTCTGTGGCGGCGGGTTGGAAGTGCGCGGATTACGAGCACGTGATTCCCGGGGCCCATCACTTGTCCACGGTTCCCAACACGCCCGTGGCGATCAACGAGGGCGTGATCGCCTGCGAGAAGGCTTCGACGTTGACTGCCGATGAGCATGGCTCGTGTTCGCCCTGCTCGGCCTGCTCGGCTCGCCCATCGAGGTCGAGACGCGCCTGCTTTCCGTTGCCGGCACGGTGGGCGGTTGCTCGCCCGCGTTCATCGCCATGGTGATCGAGTCGCTGGCGGACGCCGCCGTGAAGCATGGGATTCCCCGCGCGATCGCCTATGAGATGGTGAGCCAGATGGTTGCCGGAACGGCGAAGCTGCAGCTGGCGACTGGCATGCACCCCGGTGCCATGAAGGACGCGGTCTGCTCGCCCGGCGGCACGACCATCAAGGGCGTGGCGGAGCTCGAGGCGGCGGGTATGCGCTCGGCCTTCATCCGCGCCATCGACGTGATCGAGGGCTAGAAGAGGCCGTCTTCGTCGTCGGGCCTGGAGCCTCGGTCGACGTAGATCTTGTGCGTGCGCTTCTCGAGCACGAAGGCGACGATGGCGAAAATCAGCACGCCGGCAAAGAACAGGACCGCAACACCCGTGCGGGTGCCAAAGAGAAAATTGAACAGTTCATCCATGGTTACGTCCTGCTTTCTTGGCTGGGTCGCCTGTCGTTATAACGGGCACCAGTATATACTTGCAATGCATCAACATGCATCACATCGCGTTTCCCTGCGATGAATCGCCGTGCTGCGGTCCAGATTCCCGGGCTGCGGTAACGGCTTTACGAGAGAGAAGTACGGAGGAATCATGCTCGACATCAAGTTTGTACGCGAGAACCCCGAGGTGCTCGACGTCGCCATGGCGAACCGCCAGGGCAGCTGGGACCGCGACCGCTTCTTCGCGCTCGATGAGGAGCACCGCTCCGTCATCTCGCAGGTCGAGGACCTGCAGGCGACCCGCAACGCCGAATCCAAGAAGATCGGCATGCTCATGAAAGAGGGCAAGCGCGAGGAGGCCGAGGCCGCCAAGGAGGCCGTACGCCAGGTCAACGAGCAGATCGAGGGTCTCGCCGCCCGCCGCTCGGAGCTCGACGCCGAGGTCTCCGACTTCATGGCCCGCATCCCCAACATTCCCTGCGAGGCGACCCCCGTGGGCAAGGACGAGAACGAGAACCCCGAGCGCCGTCGCGTGGGCGAGCCCCGCGACCTTCGCCGCCGAGGGATTCGACCCGAAGGCCCACTGGGACTCTGGGCACCGAGACCGGTAGTCCTCGACTTCGACCGCCGGCGCGAAGCTCTCCGGCGCCCGCTTCACCGTGCTCTCCGGTGCCGGCGCGACGCTCGACCGCGCGCTGCAGTGCTTCTTCCTCAACACCCACATCGCCCGTGGCTTCAAGGAGTTCATCCCGCCGGTGATCGTGAACCGCGAGATCATGTACGGCACGGGCCAGCTGCCCAAGTTCGAGGACGACGCCTACCACACTGGCGAGGACCACGTTCTTGATCCCCACCGGCTGAGGTCGCGCTCACCAATCTTCACGCCGGCGAGGTGCTCGATGCCTCCCAGCTGCCGCTGCGCTATACCGCCGGCACCCCGTGCTTCCGCGAGGAGGCCGGTTCCGCCGGTCGCGACACGCGCGGCATCATTCGCCAGCACCAGTTCACCAAGGTCGAGATGGTCAAGTTCGCCCGTCCCGAGGAGTCCGACGACGAGCTCGAGAGCATGGTGGCCGAGGCCGAGTACCTCCTGCAGCAGCTCGGCCTGCCCTATCGCGTGATCAGCCTGTGCACCGGTGACCTGGGCTTCTCCGCCCGCCAGACGTACGACATCGAGGTCTGGCTGCCGAGCTACAACGCTTACAAGGAGATCTCCTCCTGCTCCAACTGCGGCGACTTCCAGGCCCGCCGTGCCAACATCAAGTACCGCGACCCCGAGAACTTCAAGGGCACGCGCTTCGTGCACACCCTCAACGGCTCCGGCCTGCCCACCGGTCGCACCATGGCCGCCATTATGGAGAACTATCAGAACGCCGACGGCTCCATCACGGTGCCCGAGGTTCTGCGCCCCTACATGGGCGGCATCGAGAAGATCGAGCCGCTGGCGTAGGGGGGCGGCCATCTTCTCCCATGGAGCGCCGGCGCGCCATATGCGCAACCAGCCCTTCACCGTTCGCATCGGCGCCCCAAGGAGGCCCGCGATGCTCGTATGGCCGTGGCCATCGGCGAACGGCTCCGCAGCCCCTCCTCTTCAGCACCTCGCCGTATTGTGCCCTCAGGTCGCACGTCATGAAGACGCCTCCCATTTCTCGTTTCCAAGAAATGGGAGGCGGTTCAGAAAACACGTGCCCGGGCGACCTGCTTAAAGGGGGGTCGGGTAAAAGGAGCCCGTTCGCTAGCGCGTTGTGCCCTCATGTCGCGCGCGGATGAAGTCGCGGTACCAGGCGAAGCTGTCCTTCTTGATGCGCTCGAAGGACCCGTTGCCGTGGTTGTCGGCATCCACGTACACCACGCCGTAGCGCTTCTCCATCTCACAGCTGCCGGCGCTCACGATGTCGATGATACCCCACATGATGTAGCCGATCACGTCCACGCCGTCTGCGACGGCCTCGTCGATCTGCTCAAAGTGGCGGGCTAGGTAATCGATACGGTACGGGTCGTGCACCACGGGCTTTCCACTGGCGTCGTGCTCCAGCACATCGCGGGCGCCCATGCCGTTCTCGGAAATGAAAATCGGCTTGCGCACACGGTCGTAGAGCTTATTGAGCGCCGTGCGCAGGCCCACGGGGTCGATCTGCCAGCCCCACTCGGTTGCCTGCAGATACGGGTTCTTGACGGTGCACACGAGGTTGCCCGCGGTGTGCTCGGCCGTCTCGCTCGTGGAGCACACGCTCGACTGGTAGTACGAAATGCTCGCAAAGTCACAGGTGTAGCGCGCGAGCAGTTCCAGATCGTCCTCGCCAAGCTCGATGCGAATGCCGTGTTCGGCAAAGAATCGGTCTACGTAGCCGGGGTAGTACCCACGGGCGAGGACGTCTACCGCGAGCCACTGGTTGACCTGCTCTTCGCGGACTGTCTTGAGGTTGTCCTCGGGCGAGCAGGTGTGCGGGTAGTAGCAAAAGTCGGCCACCATGCAGCCGGACTGGCAGGCGGGAGCGATTTCACGCTGCATCTGGATAACGCGCGCGCTCGCTACGAACTGGTGGTGAAGTGACTGGAACACGTCGGACTGGTTGTACTCGCCGTCCTCGGGCTTAATGAGGCCCACGCCGTTCCAGGGGCTAAGTAGCCCGCGTTGATCTCGTTGAACGGCAGGTAATAATCGATGGCGTCGCCCCAGCGCTCGAATACCACGCGGGCGAAGCGCGCGTACAGGTCGATGAGCGCTCGGTTGGTCCAGCTCCATAGGCTTCGACCAGGTGCAAGGGCAGGGCATAGTGCGTGAGCGTGAGGAACACTTTCGTGCCCGCCTTGCGCACGGCGGAGAACACACGGTCGTAGTAGGCGAGCCCCTCGGGATTCGGCTCGGGCTCATCGCCCATGGGGAACAGGCGTGCCCAGCTGATTGAAAAACGGTAGATGTCTATGCCGAGTTCCTGCAGCAGGGCGATGTCCTCCTCCAGATGATGGTAGCCGTCCGATGCCGTGCGGAAAGGATAGGCGCCCCGGGTATCAGTCTTGGCGCGCTCGACAGCCGAGCGAGTGAGCAGGCGGGTTGCCGTGGTGGCATCGCTCGTGCGCGGCAGGTAGGGGCGCACATCCTGTGTGTCGAGCCCCTTGCCGCCGGCGGCAAAAGCTCCCTCGTACTGACTGCTCGCCGTGGCGCCGCCCCACAAGAGTGCGCGCGAGGACGCCGGTCGAGGCAGGGAGGTGAGTTTGCGATCGCGCTCGGCTAGCATGCGGAGCGCCCTTCGAGTGCCTGGCGAACATGGCCGTTCGAGGCGGAAAGTGCTTCGGCCGCCTGAGCGGCGGGCAGGTTGAGCAGGATGCTCGTGACGGCGAGCTTGACGCTGCCGTTCGCCTCCTCGAGGGCGGCAGCTGCCGCCTCGGGCGTGCAACCGCAGCTCGATCACGATGTTACGTGCGCGTGCGTGGAGCTTCTGGTTGGTTTGCTTCACATCGACCATGAGGTTTTGGTACACCTTGCCGGTGAGCGTCATGGCGCCGGTCGAGATCATGTTGAGCACCAGCTTTTGAGCGGTACCGGCCTTGAGGCGGGTAGAGCCGGTGAGAACTTCCGGTCCCGTTACGGGTTCGATGGCGAGCTCCGCCACCTCTCCGATGCGTGATGTGGGCACGCAGGCTACGGCCGCCGTCTTGCAGCCGAGCTCACGCGCGTAGGTGAGGCCGCCGATCACGTACGGCGTGCGGCCGCTCGCGGCGAGGCCCACCACGAAGTCACGCTCGCACAGGTCGATCGCGCGTAGGTCGCCCTCGCCCTGGGAGGTGTCGTCCTCGGCGCCTTCGCGGGCTTTGACGAACGCGTCCTCGCCGCCGGCGATGAGGCCGACCACCAGGTCGTTGTCGACGCCGAACGTGGGCGGGCACTCCACCGCGTCGAGCACGCCCAAGCGCCCGCTTGTTCCCGCGCCCAGGTAGATGATGCGGCCACCGTCGGCAAGACACGAGGCGGCCCACTGGATCGCCTGCGCCACCTGCGGCAGCACGCACTCGACCGCCTTCACCGCGTTGGCGTCCTCGGCGTTCATGGCCTGCGCGATCTCAAGCGGGCTGAACGTGTCGAGCTCAAGGGTGAGCGGGTTGCGCTGTTCGGTGGTGAGTTTGGAGAGGTCTACCATTTTTTTGATGCGTCCTTTACTGGTTGAGGTTGCCCATGGCCTGATACATCTCGATCATCTCGGCGATGAGCTCCTTGGCGAGGATGGCGGTCATGAGATGGTCTTGCGCATGCACAAGCATCACGTTGACCTCAGTGTGGTTGCCGCTCGCCTCTTTGGTGAGCAGGGAGGTCTGGATGTGATGCGCCTCGAGCACCGACGCCTCCGCCTGCTCGATGAGCTCCTTCGCGCCGGCGAAGTCGCCCTGCTTGGCGAGCGCGAGCGCCTCGTAGGCCTTGCTGCGTGCATCGCCCGCCTGCGCGATCAGGCCAAAGGCGATCATCTCGGGGGAGGTCTCGGTCGGCTCGTTCATGTGAGGGGCCTTTCTTTGGGGTGTGCATTACTATCCCTCATGCGGGTTCGTGTTGAAGATAGACCATGCGCAAAACTCCGACAAGGACGGTCGAAGGCGAGTCAAACGCTGTGGCCCCATCCGGCGCTCACATGTTTCGTCATGGCATCTACCATAACGAAACCGCACGTAAACGGTGGTATAGGCAAAATCGTTCACCGACTTTTCCGATTGCACGCTAGCGGGCGGCTTTTGCCGTTGAGGGTAAAACATGTCACGCGAGTCCTCCACAGCCGGCGATTTTCAACCGTTTACGGCCCATTCGTGTCAGAAATTGAAATTAAATTTCTTGTACCATGCTTATAGCTGACAAATAATTTTCACTATCTACAATGGCCTTACAGGTTGGAGGTACGCCCCATGGCAAGCCTGCTGGTACGTTTAAAGCAGCATAAGGACAGCGCAAGCCCGGCTGAGCGCGACTTGATCGGGAGGATTCTCGAGGCACCCGGAGAGATCTCTGGGCTGAGCATCCACGAGCTGGCGGCATACACGTTCGCCTCCCCGTCGACCATCACCCGTATGTGTAAAAAGCTGGGCCTCAAGGGATATAAGGAGTTCCAACGTTTTCTCATATACGATCTAGCGCTTCTACGTGAGAACGAGCTGTCCAAGATCGACGATCTGGCGCCCACCGACACGACGCGGCAGACCATCGAGAAGGTCACGAGGGGCAACGTCGACTCGTTGCGCTTGGTGGGCAAACTCAACGATCCCGAGGTGTACGACACATGCGTTGACCTTATGGAAGCCGCGCGCACCATCAACCTGTTCGGGATGGGGGCATCGCTGCTCTCAGCTCGCGACCTGCACTACAAACTCTTGAGGATTGGGGTGAACTGCAACCTGATTGACGACTGGCATGGGCAGTTGCTGTATGCCTCGAATAGCGGTCCGGATGACCTCTCGATTGCGATTAGCTATTCGGGTTCGACCGATGAGGTTAACACGTGTGCGCGCTTGGCTCACGAGCGAGGTGGCAAGGTGATCGCCATCACCGGCGCTGGCTTTGAGTCTGAGCTCACGCGCAGCGCCGACCAGATCCTCTTTGTCGGATCGACCGAACCGCTCATGCGCTCCGCCGCCATGGCATCGCGCATCGGCCAGCTGGGAGTCATCGATATCCTGTTCAAATCATTCGTCAATCGCAACTATGAGCGCTTTTCGGAGGTATTGGAGAAAAACCAGATCCGAAAGCACCAGTGAAAGGTGGTTACCATGAAGGACTACAAGATCCTGCTCGTCTGTTCCGGTGGCATGTCCACCACCATCTTGATGACCAAGATGCAGAAGTACGCGGAGGAGAAGGGCTTTGGCCTCAAGGTCGATGCCTGCGCCATGGGCGTGTGCCAGGACAAGGCACCCGAGTACGACGTCATCCTGCTCGGCCCGCAGATCGCCTATCAGAAGGGCGGCATCGCCGCCAAGGTGTCCATCCCGGTTGCCGCCATGCAGCCCCAGGATTACGCGATGGCTCGCTGCGAGAACATCTTCAAGCAGGTCGATGAGATTTTGGGCTAAGGCCCACGTGCGCTCGGCAGTCGAGTGCCCTTGAGTAAGAAAGGATGCGAACACATGGACAAGTTCCAAGCGTTCCTCGATAGGTCTCTCGGGCCTATCATGAGCAAGCTCGGTGGAAACCGCTATCTGCTTGCTGTGCGCGACGGCGTTGTTTCCGCGCTGCCGCTCATCATCGTTGGCTCGTTCTTCTTGATCGTTGCCATGCCGCCGCTGCCCCAGGACTGGGAGATCTACAAGTTCCTGTCCGGCAACGCGGCCACGATTCTGCTGCCCTACCGCATGACCATGTACATCATGGCGCTCTACGCGGTCTTTGGCATGGGTAACAGCCTCGCCCGTTCTTATACCTGGACGGCGTTCGGGCGGTATCCTGTCCGTCATGGCGTTCCTGCTGACCTTCACCCCGGTCCAACGTTGCCGCTG
>ENA-OPZN01000113-OPZN01000113.1-human-gut-metagenome-genome-assembly--contig:-NODE-113-length-31427-cov-2.679712_pt1 | contig 31427 bp, 45 predicted proteins | sample MGYA00242483_ERZ504503 | MGnify/ENA primary metagenome ERZ504503 (study PRJEB26092, sample SAMD00036285) | human gut metagenome | host: Homo sapiens | study: EMG produced TPA metagenomics assembly of... | reverse complement strand
GTGAATCGAGTGAAAGAACTTGGTGAAACGGAGATTAAGCGTAGTAAAAACATTGCTATGGCGGATCTTACAGTAAAAAACATATGCGCCTGCTGGTGCTGGGTATTTGGCGTCCATGGGACTTGTACGTGCTGCTGGACAACAGAAGACGCAGCGTGACGAGAGAAAGATTATTCAGGAATATCGGAAAGAGCATTCGGACTCCAAATTATCAGACACTCAAATCCTGAACAATTACTATAAATATTAGGAGGGTAAAGCATGAAAAAGAAGACGTACCGTATGCTTAAAAGAATTCCTTTCGGAAAACTGGCATTATTCGTTACCGGAAATACAGAAATAAAAATCTGTAGCCAGATGATGGCTGACGGGTTATACGAGCCGATTCGGAAATACGCGAAATTGCATCCGGACACGGTTATCACAGAGAAGTTGGCAAAAAAGATCCTTTCAAAAGGTTAAACAGTGTTCTTTAGAGACTGCGTTAGTGCGGTCTCTTTTTTGTGCCCATCTTTAGGAGGTGAGAATTCAAAATGGATTATCATTAAGTTCCAGGTTTAAAAATGCCTGGAATGCTTTTCGGTAATAGAGCCCCCACCATGACGCCTCAAGATATTGGTTCGGGTTATTCATATCGTCCGGATCGGTTTCGGCTTACCCGGGGAAACGAAAGATCGATAGTCACATCAGTATACAATAGAATCGCTTTAGACGTAGCCGCCATCAACATTCAGCATGTTCAGTTGGATGATGAGGGGCGGTTTTTAAATGTTATAAAAAGCGGTTTGAATGAATGTCTGTCGTTAGAAGCCAATCTTGATCAAACTGGCAGAGCGTTTATTCAGGATATTGTTATGTCCATGATGGACGAGGGATGTGTGGCGATTGTTCCTGTAGATACCGACGATGATCCAGACGACACAAAAGGATATCAGATTCTTTCGATGCGAGTTGGTCGAATTCGTGACTGGTATCCTCGTCACGTCCGTGTTGAAGTATACAACGAAAACACTGGGCGAAAACAAGAAATTGTTGTTCCGAAAGATACGGTTGCTATCGTGGAAAATCCACTGTATGCGGTAATTAACGAACCAAATTCAACAATGCAGAGGCTTATTCGAAAATTGAATTTGCTAGATGCTGTCGATGAACAGAGTAGCTCCGGCAAGTTGGATTTAATCATTCAGCTCCCTTATGTAATTAAATCAGAGGCAAGGCGTCAGCAGGCAGAGAAGCGGCGTAAAGATATCGAGCAGCAGTTGTCCGGTTCTAAGTATGGCATTGCTTATACTGATGGAACAGAGCGAATCACCCAGTTGAATCGTTCGTTGGAAAACAATCTAATGAAGCAGATTGAATACTTAACGAGTATGCTTTACAGCCAGTTAGGAATCACTCAGAGCATCTTAGATGGTACCGCAGACGAGAAGACTATGCTGAACTATTACAATCGGACAATCGAACCGATCATTTCGGCAATCGTTGATGAAATGAAGAGAAAATTCTTAACAAAGACTGCCAGGTCTCAGAACAAGTCAATTATGTTCTTTAGAGACCCGTTCAAGCTTGTGCCGGTAGCTGATCTTGCTGAAATTTCTGATAAGTTTACCAGAAATGAAATTGCTACATCAAATGAAATCAGACAGGTAATTGGTTGGAAGCCATCTGCTGATCCTAAGGCTGATGAATTGAGAAACAGTAATTTAAGCGAGCCTGGTGGCGGTTCCGTAACAGATGCTACGAGCGGTGATGGAACAGAATCCAGCGATACCAGTGATTACGATGCTCTGGTTAATGAAGTTCTTGACAGTATTTCTGCACAAATCGATGACATCATCGGCAATTATACGTCTGGCGATGATAAGGAGGGAGATGATTCTTAATGGATGAACCTAAAGTTGCGGTTCTTAGACATTATGCATCGCCCTATTACGATCCTGAAAAAGCGCATGAATACTATATGCGTACCAGAGAGTTAAAAGGCCGTTCTACCACATCGTTGAATGATGAGGGAAAGAAGATTTGGTCCTATACAAAAAATAATATCAAATCTGAAAAGGCTGCAAAGGTCAAAGAAGAGCAGGAGAAGCGAGATCAGAAGATTACGGAACTTCGTGAAAAAGCAGAAGCAACGAAGGAACAGATATCTTCTCGTTTGAAAGAACTGAATGAGGCCTTAACCCAGAATGCTTCCGATAGGAAGAAAAAGCATCGATACTGATAAAGATTCTGATTTGGAAGAAATCGAAAAGGAATCATCTAGCGAGAAGGAACGAATCGATAATAAAAAGGATGCCGAAATCGAGCGCTTGATGGCAATAGAAATTCCATCAGGATTATCCAAGGCTGAGAGATCTAAGCGGGTTGCCGAAAGAACCGCAAAGATTGCAAAGCTTAGAAACGATGCAAAATCAGATAAAGCAAAAATCAGTAGCGATGCCAAAACGGACAAGGCCAGTGTTCGAACGGATGCGACAAACAAGAAAGCGAAAGTATCGTCCGATACCAAGGAAGAAAAAGCTGAGAACCAGGCCAATGCGAAAAGCGAAAGAGCAAAAGTTAGCTCCGAACTTAAAGCAGCAGTCAAATCTGTTAGAGAAGCTTATAAAGCGGCAAAAGCCGATCTCGATTCTTCATACGAACAAACGTATCAGGATGAATTCGATAAGATCCAGTCAGAGTACAAGAAAGTCAAGAAATCATCAAAGAAAAAGTCTTCCAGCTCATCAAAGAAGACATCGCATCCGTTATCGTACTATATCAGAAAATAGAGGAGGAAAATCAAAATGAAGTATGACTTTGGTGGCTGGGCCACTAGAAACGATCTTCCGTGTGCTGATGGAAGAGTCATTAAAAAAGACGCTTTCAAAGGGCAGAACGGGCAGATTGTCCCGTTAGTATGGATGCATAATCATGACGATCCAGCGAATGTGCTTGGATTAGCCCATCTCGAAAATAGAGATGAAGGAGTTTATGCGTTCTGTGAATTTAATGATACAGACTCAGGAAAGACTGCACGGGAACTTGTAAAACATGGCGACGTACAGTCTCTTTCTATCTTTGCCAATCAGCTTAAACAGGCTGGTCACGATGTTGTTCATGGCATTATTAGAGAGGTAAGTCTGGTGTTAGCCGGTGCCAATCCTGGAGCATTTATCGATGATGTGGTAATGCATGGGGACGGAGAAACAGGCATTATCCTTGGCTATGATGAAATGATTATGGGTCATCTGGAGCATTCCGATGACGAGGAGAAAAAAGACGATCCGCCGAAATCAGAAGATGAGAAAAATGGCGAAACAGTAGGAGACGTGTTAAAAACCCTCACCGATAAACAGTACACTGCTGTATGCGCTGTAGTAGGCCAGATCATCGAAGATGCAAAAAATGATGGCGAGGAAACCAAAAAAGATGAATCTAAAGGAGGAGATGACAATATGAAACACAACGTTTTTGACACTGACAAGCGCGATGATAAGAGCTTTCTGTCTCACGCAGACCAGGAGGAAATCCTTAAGCTGGCAAAGACAAGCCAGGTAGGAACATTCCAGACCGCGCTGGAGATCTATGCTAATGAGAATGCACTTCAGCATGATGCTCTTGCAAGCGGATTTGCTCAGACAGGAGATGGCAATGTAACGCTTCTGTTCCCGGAATACAAGGATGTGCGTCCTGGTGCACCGGAGCTGATTACTAACGACCAGGCTGGATCACAACTGTAATGAACAAAGTTCATAAGAGCCCGATTTCCAGAATCAGAACCAGCCAGGTAGATATCCGTAACATCGATGCGCTTAAGGCTAAAGGCTATACTAAGGGAAAACAGAAGAAGCAGACTGGCAATTTCAAGCTGGTTCGTAGAACTACTGACCCTCAGACTGTGTACGTAAAGAGTGCGCTGCATAGAGATGATATCATCGACATCACCGATTTCGACTATGTGGCATACCTGTACAACATCGACCGCCTGATGCTCAATGAAGAGCTTGCAACTGCTATTATGCTGGGCGACGGCAGGGATGATGGAGATGAAGGTAAAATCTCTCCGGATCACATCAGACCGATTTGGCTGGATGATGATCTGTACACCATTCACGTCGATCTTGATATTGCAGCTGCTAAGAAAGAGCTTCAGGGAACCAATACTGCGGCTAACTTCGGTGAGAACTACATCATCGCAGAGGCCATGATCAATACCGTTCTGTATGCAAGAGAGGATTATAAGGGCACCGGCACCCCGGATCTGTTCATTACTCCTCATATGCTGAATCAGATGCTCCTGGCAAGAGACATCAACGGAAGACGTATTTACTCTTCCAAGGCTGAACTTGCTACCGCACTGAACGTTGGCAGCATCAATACTGCTGAGCAGTTTGAGGGTAAGACCAGAACCACTTCCAACAGCAAAAAGAAGAAGCTGGTTGCCATCATCGCAAATCTGGCTGACTATTCCCTCGGTGCAACCAAGGGTGGCGAGGTTACTCACTTCACTCAGTTCGATATCGACTTCAATCAGGAGAAATCCCTGCTTGAAACCAGATGCTCCGGTGCTCTTACTCGTGTGTACTCTGCGATCGCAATCGAGGAGGATGTAACGACTGCATCTTCTGATTCCGAGGATCATGCAGCCTAAGTCTTAGAGGAGAAAATTCAAAATGAGTAAATTTTACGGAGCAATCGGCTATGCCGTAACGGAGGAAATTCGACCTGGTGTCTGGGGAGAGAAGATTACAGTTCGTGACTACTACGGAGACGTTATTCGGAATACTCGACAGTATCAGAGTTCGGACAATCTTAACGACAATCTCAATGTGTCGAATGAGTTTAGCATCGTGGCCGATCCGTTTGCTTATGCGAATTTTCATTCGATGAGATTTATTGAGTATATGGGGGCTAAATGGAAAATTTCAAATGTTGAAGTTCAGTATCCCCGTTTAATATTGACCGTTGGAGGTGTTTATAATGAGCAGACGACTGAAACTGCATAATGCTTTATGCGACATCCTCTCGTGTCCAAACAAAGGACCAGAGTGTCGTGCTTATTTTCAACCACCGTCATCGGTAAAAATGAAATACCCCGCCATCGTTTATGCTCTCGACGATATCGAGAATACGTTTGCGAATGACGGGGTTTATTTGTCTGCGAGAAAGTATTCGGTAACAGTCATAGACAGCGATCCGGATAGTTCTCTCGTTGGCAAAGTATCATCTATGCCGACAAGTCGATTCAATCGGCATTATACGAAAGACAACTTAAATCATGATGTCTTTGAAATATTCTTTTAAGGAGGACAAATTCTATGAAAAAGAAACTCGTTTGGGACAAGACTGGCGAGCGCCTGTATGAGACCGGTGTCAGCCAGGGCGTCCTTTACCCGATTCAGACCGGCGGTGTATATAACTCTGGTACCGCATGGAACGGTCTTAGTACCGTAACAGAGAGCCCGTCTGGAGCAGAACCTACTGCGATTTATGCAGACAACATCAAGTATCTGAACCTTATGTCCGCAGAGGAATTTGGCGGCACGATCGAAGCTTATATGGCACCGGATGAATTCGCAGAGTGCGACGGCTCCAAAGAGATCGCTCCTGGAGTGTTTGCAGGACAGCAGAATCGTAAGATGTTCGGCTTATCTTACAAGACACTTCTCGGTAACGATGTTAATTCCAACGATTACGGCTATAAGCTTCATCTTGTTTATGGTTGCTTAGCTTCCCCTTCCGAGAAGGGTTATTCCACTGTAAATGACAGTCCTGAGGCTATTACCTTATCCTGGGAGTTCAGCACCACACCGGTTGAAATTGCAACATTAATCGATGGAAAGAAGCTGAAGCCTACTTCTATTCTCACCTTCGATTCCACCAAGGTCGATACTAAGAAACTGGCTGCTCTTGAAGAGATCCTGTATGGTAAAGATCCTTCTTCTGCTGAAGCAGATGACGGCGTTGAACCGAGACTTCCGCTTCCTGATGAAGTCATTAAGATTATGACCGCAGAAGGCTAATCAGAAATAATACACAAACCACAGATGGAGTCGTATTCAGGAAAGCTGGCGACTCCTTTTTATTTGAAAGGAGAACAAAATTATGTATGCAGTAACAAAGACTTATAAAGATTTCAACGGTGTTGAGCGCACTGAAACAAAGCTTTTTAACCTTACTGAAACAGAGGTTATGGAGATGGAACTGGGCACAGCTGGTGGAGTTGTCGAGATGCTTCAGCGCATCGTAGATGCAAAAGATCAGCCGACCATTATCAAGTTCTTTAAGGAATTTATCTTAAAGGCATACGGAGAGAAGAGTGCCGATGGTACATATTTCGAGAAGTCTGAAGAGATTTCCAGAAAGTTTGCCTGCACTCAGTTCTACAATCTTCTGTTTATGGAACTGGCTACAGATGACAGCAAAGCGGCTGAATTCGTAAACCATGTAATTCCGAAAGTTGTAGATATTAAGAAGCATTCGGAAAATCCAGCGGTTGCTCCTGTAGCTGTTTCTATGAACTAAAGAGGTGAGATCGAATGCTTGAACTTACGATACCCAAAACTGATCTATGGGATGAGCTGAATCAGCGATTTATCCCTGTAAAGGAACAGAAATTGCGTTTGGAGCATTCGCTCGTTTCACTTTCAAAATGGGAAAGTAAATGGTGCAAAGTCTTCCTATCTAAAGAGCAGAAGACCCATGAAGAAACCATTGACTATATACGCTGTATGACTCTCACGCAGAATGTTGATCCGCTGGTCTATCAATGTATCACCAATTCTCACATTGATGCGGTAAATGCCTATATTGAAGCACCAATGACAGCTTCGACTGTTAAGGAAGAAAAAGGTGGTCCAATAAATAGGCAGCAGATAACCAGTGAACTTATTTATTACTGGATGACTGCGTATCACATTCCATTTGAGTGTCAGAAATGGCATTTGAATCGTTTGTTAATGCTTATCCGGATTTGCAATGCGGAAAATAAGCCCCCGAAGAAGAGGAGCAAACGAGATTTATACAGACATCATGCGGAAGTAAATGCCGCAAACAGAAAGAAATTTAATTCGAAAGGATAGTGATAAAAATGGCGAAATCAAGACAGGCTGTTGTCAATCTTGTCAAATCCTGGGACGGAAAGAAAGAATCGAACGGCTCACACAAAAGCATTATCGATTTGTATAACGACTTCTTTGAGAAAATCTGCGCTGGAAAATTTCCTCGTGGCATTCGGATGCGTTATGACTGGGCTTGGTGTGCGTGCACCTGGTCTGCATTAGCGGCAGCTCTCCGATATGAGAGCATCATGCCTATGGAAATTTCCTGCTATTACCTCATCGAGGCAGCAAAGAAAATGGGATGTTGGCAGGAGAATGACGCATATGTTCCAAGTCCTGGAGATGCAATCTTGTACGACTGGCAGGATAACGGAATCGGCGACAACACAGGCAATCCGGATCATGTCGGTACGGTAATCGAGGTACATAAAGAATCCGGTTACATGGTTGTCGAAGAGGGTAACTACAGTAATGCTGTTAAGAAGAGAACTCTGTCTATTAACGGAAAATTTATCCGTGGCTTCATCACACCAAAGTACGATGATAATACAGTTGCCGCTCCTGGATTGAGCAAGGGCAAAGACATCAAAACTGTTGCTCATGAGGTGATTGTTGGGTTGTGGGGAAGCGGTGAGAACCGTAAGAAACTGCTTACTGAGCATGGGTACAGCTACTCAGAAGTTCAGAACATGGTAAATCAGATTCTGAATGGATCGGCGGTAACACCGTCCAACACAAAACAGGATCAGAACCAGTCAATTTCAAAGAAAGTGGTAGCTACCTGTTCCGCCAAGCAGTTCAACAAAGTCTACACTGGTGAATACAAAACAACAGCGGCTCTTTATTGCCGTAATGATGCCGGAACAAATAAGAAGGCTCTTTGTAAAATTCCGGCTGGCACTAAGGTTAAGTGCTATGGCTACTACACAATGGCAAACGGAGTTAAGTGGCTGTACATCCAGTTTGTACTCGATGGAGTTCAGTACACAGGATTCTCATCCAGTGCGTACTTAGCAAAGTAGGGGATTCATATGATCACGTTCAGACAAAAGGGTGATTTTTCTAAGCTGACTCGGTTCTTAGAGAGAGCAAAGGAATCGGTTCGTCTCGGTGACCTCGATAAGTATGGTCGAGAGGGCGTAGCCGCCCTTGCGTCTGCAACGCCAGTTGATACAGGACGGACGGCGAATTCGTGGCACTACAAGATCGAACAGAAACAAGGTTCCGTATCGATCAGCTTTTACAACACAAATATTCAAAATGGAGTCCCTATTGCAGTTATTTTGCAGTATGGACATGCAACAAGAAACGGCGGCTGGGTACAGGGGCGAGACTACATCAATCCTGCTATCCAGCCTATTTTGACAAATTGTCAGATGCGGCATGAAGGAGGTTACTAAGCTATGAGTACAACCGTTGACGAACGTGTCGTCGAAATGCGGTTCGATAACAAGCAGTTTGAACAGAATATTCAGACCAGTTTATCGAGCATCGACAAGTTAAAGAGAAGCCTTAATCTCGAAGGCGCAGCAAAAGGCTTAGAAACCGTAAACGATGCCGCACAGAAATGCAATATGTCACCGCTCACAAATGCTGTCGAGACTGTTAGAGTACGGTTCTCTGCATTAGAAGTGATGGCAATTACGGCTTTGCAGAACATTACCAACTCTGCACTTGCCGCCGGAAAAAATCTTGTTTCTGCGTTCACGGTAGATCCGATTAAGTCCGGATTTGAGGAGTATGAGACCCAGATCAATGCTGTTCAGACAATCCTCGCGAATACCTCTTCAAAAGGAACAACTCTCGACCAGGTCAATAATGCGTTGGACGAGTTAAACCATTACGCAGATATGACCATCTACAATTTTACGGAGATGACTCGTAATATTGGTACATTCACTGCGGCTGGCGTTGATCTGGATACATCTGTAGCAGCTATCAAAGGTATTGCAAACCTTGCAGCTGTTTCTGGTTCCAATTCTCAGCAGGCGAGCACCGCTATGTATCAGCTTTCACAGGCACTGGCGGCAGGAACTGTAAAATTGCAGGACTGGAACTCTGTGGTAAACGCTGGTATGGGTGGTCAGGTATTCCAGGATGCGCTGAAGGAAACGGCTAAAGTTCATGGAATTGCCATTGATGAGATGATCAAAGATGAGGGCTCATTTAGAGAGACTCTGAGTAAAGGATGGCTTACATCTGACATCTTGACTGAAACTTTGGCAAAATTTACAGGTGACCTCAACGAAGACCAGCTTCGGACTATGGGGTATGCCGATGACCAGATCAAATCTATTATGGAGATGGGTAAAACGGCGAACGATGCAGCGACAAAAGTAAAGACTTTTACTCAGCTGTTCGACACGTTTGAAAGAGGCTGCCCAGTCCGGATGGACACAAAGCTGGGAAATTATAGTCGGTGACTTTGAGGAGGCGAAGGAATTACTTACCGAAGTAAGTGATACGTTCAGTGCCGTAATCAATGCATCTGCCGACGCAAGAAATAAAATGCTTCAGGATTGGAAAGACCTCGGCGGTCGAACCATGATGATTGAAGCGGTAAAGAATGTTTTCGAAGGATTGGTTAGCGTTGCTAAGCCGGTTCGGGAGGCATTCAACGAAATCTTCCCGCCAATGACTGGAAAACAGTTAGCCGAAATCACAGAGCGTATCCGTGATCTGACAGCAAAATTCAAAATGGGGGAAGAAAGTTCAAAGAATCTGAAGAATACGTTTAAAGGCGTATTTGCAGTGCTTGATATCGTCGGACAAGCTTTCAAAGCTGTTGCCGGTGGTGTCGGCGAATTGATCGGTCTTTTCATACCGGCTGGAAACGGAGTGTTATCACTTACTGGAAGTTTCGGTGAGTATCTTGTTAAGCTTGATGAAACTGTAAATAAGACAGACGTCTTTGGCAAAGCAGTTTCGACTGTCGTTGATATCGTAAAGACAGCTATTACGTTTGTTAAAACTGCCGGAGAAAAAAGTAAAAGAATTTGGAAAAGCTGCCGGGGAGAAGTTCGATTTTCCTGGATTTGAATTATTCCACTCATTCCTTGAACGATTACATGATCACATGGCTCAGATTGGTGATGGTGCTGGAAAAATGAAGAGCGGAGTCATTGTTGCTTTTGAGATGATGGGAGAAGCACTGGAAAAATGTAAATTTCTCAAAGTCATGGAGCATTGTGGACAGCTGTAAAGGTAATTGCTGGCGGTATTGCCGATGCAGTTGGGACTATGATGGGAACACTTGCCGAGAAACTCGGAAATGCAGATTTCAGCGGAGTTCTTGACATTCTTAACAGCATTGCTGTCGGTGGAATCGCTTTATCAGTTTCTAAATTCTTAAAGAGTGTAACCGAACCTCTTGAGGGGGTTAAACGGCGTTCTCGAAGGAGTAACTGGAATTCTTGACGGGGTCAGAGGCTGCTTTGAGGCATATCAGACAAATCTTAAAGCTGGAACGCTACTTAAAATTGGAGCAGCAATCGCTTTGCTTGCGGGTTCTATCGTTGCGATTTCTCTGATCGATAGTGATAAACTGTCAGCTTCTCTTGGAGCTATCACAGTGCTCTTTGCTAATCTGCTCGGAGCGATGGCGATTTTTCAATAAAATCAGCAGTGATACTGGAAAAGTATCTAAAGCATGTACGCAATGATTGCTATGTCAGTTGCAGTATCTATTCTGGCAGGAGCTTTGAAGAAAGTTTCAGACCTTGATTGGGGTGAACTTGCAAGAGGCTTGGTTGGAATTGCTGGTCTTACGACTATTGTTGTTGCATCATCTAAAGCCATGGCAAGCGGTCAGAAGCAGGTTATGAAAGGCGCTACCAGCTTAATTATATTTGGAGCGGCTATCAAAATTCTGGCTTCAGCATGTAAAGACTTATCAAAATTACAGTGGGATGAACTCGGACGAGGTCTGACCGGAGTAGGAGTATTATTTGCTGAGATTGCTGTATTCCTTAGAGTTGCAAAATTCAACGGGAAAATGATTAGCACTGCGACTGGAATCGTTATTCTGGCGGCAGCAATGAAGGTTCTGGCGTCCGCTTGCAAAGACTTTGGTCAGATGGAGTGGAGCGAGATTGGAAAAGGATTAGCTGGAATCGGTGGATTACTTGCCGAACTTGCTATCTTTACGAATTTGGCTGGAAATGCGAAACATGTGATGTCTACTGGTGTGGCTCTAATCGCTATTGGCGCCGCAATGAAAATCTTTGCTTCCGCTGTGAAAGATTTCGGTCGGTTACAGTGGGATGAAATTGGCAGAGGTTTAACTGCTATGGGCGGTGCACTTGCAGAAGTAGCTATTGCGGTTAATCTGATGCCGAAGAACATGATCGGTATTGGAACAGGGCTGGTTATTGTCGGTGGAGCACTGGAAATCATTGCGAACTGTATGAGTAAATTCGGAGGTATGCAGTGGGATGAAATTGGTAGAGGTCTTACTGTCATGGGTGGGGCTTTAGCTGAGTTGGCTATCAGTCTCAACTTTATGAAAGGCACGCTTGGCGGATCAGCAGCGTTATTGGTTGCGTCCGGAGCCTTAGCTGTTCTTGCACCGGTACTTAGTATTTTGGGAGCATTATCGTGGGAAGCAATCGCAAAAGGACTTATTTCCATTGCTGGAGCATTCACGATTATCGGCGTAGCAGGAGCAGTTCTTACACCATTGGTTCCGACTATTTTAGCGTTATCAGGAGCATTTGCCTTGATTGGTGTTGGAGTTCTTACAATCGGAGCGGGTTTACTTGCGGCCGGTACAGGACTTTCGGCACTCGCTATCGGATTCACAGCGCTGGCAACCGCCGGTGCCGCTGGAGCAACAGCAATCGTAGCAGCACTGACGGTTATCGTTACTGGTATCGCTGGTTTAATTCCAGCTGTTCTTACAAAAGTTGGAGAAGGGCTTATTGCGATCTGTAAAGTTATTGCTGCTGGAGCGCCAGCTATTGGAAAGGCTGTAAAGGCAGTTATCTTAACCATGATTGATGTATTTGTGTCCTGCGTACCTCAGCTGGCAGACGGAGCATTACAATTAGTGGTCGGTGTATTAGCAGCTTTGGTTACTTATACGCCTCAAATCGTAGATTTAGCGTTCAAATTCCTTATTGGGATTTTAGAGGGTATCGCTAGTAATTTGCCGTCACTGATTAAAGCTGGAATCGATGTCCTTATGGTATTCTTTGCTGGTATCGTCGATGCGTTAAGCGGAATCGATACTGGAGCTTTATTAAAAGGAATTGCCGGAATCGGTCTGTTATCAGCTATTATGCTTGCTCTTAGTGCAACAGCAGCACTTGTTCCGGGAGCAATGGTTGGAATTCTTGGAATGGGTGCAGTCGTCGCTGAGATGGCATTAGTGCTTGCGGCCGTTGGACTCTTATCGAAACTTCCAGGACTTTCTTGGCTTATCGGAGAAGGCGGAAAGCTTTTACAGGGAATCGGAACGGCAATCGGTCAGTTTGTTGGCGGAATCGTCGGCGGATTTATGAGTGGTGTGTCGAGTCAGTTCCCGCAAATTGGAGCTGATTTATCCGCTTTTATGAATAATGTTCAGCCGTTTTTGCAGGGAGCTAGTCAGATTCAGCCATCTATGATGGACGGAGTAAAGGCATTAGCCGAGACTGTGCTTATTCTAACAGCGGCTGATATTTTACAGGGATTGACTTCTTGGCTTACAGGAGGATCGTCCTTATCTAAGTTCGGAGAGGAACTTGTACCGTTTGGCGAAGCTATGAGAGATTTCTCATTGGCTATCGGAAACATGGACGGAGAAATCGTCGCAAATGCAGCAACAGCTGGCAAAGCATTAGCTGAAATGGCAGCGACAATTCCAAATACAGGTGGATTGGTGTCTTTCTTCGCAGGAGAAAATGACATGACTGCCTTTGGAAAACAGCTTGTACCATTTGGCGAAGCTATGAAACAGTTCGGGGACGCAATTACTGGACTCGACGCAAATGCTGTTACAGAAGCGGCAATCGCTGGAAAGGCTATGGCAGAGATGGCAACAACCATTCCAAATTCGGGATGGTGTTGTAGGATTCTTTGCTGGCGAAAACGATATGGGCGAGTTTGGAAAACAGCTTGTGCCATTCGGTGAAGCAATGAAGGCATTTGGTGATGCAGTTCGTGGACTGGAAGCGGATGCAATCGCCAATTCTGCAACGGCTGGCAAGGCATTAGTCGAGCTTGCTGACACGGTTCCGAACACTGGTGGCGTTGTAGCATTCTTTACCGGAAACAACGATGTCGATACTTTCGGTGAGAAACTTGTACCGTTTGGTGAAGCAATGAAGGCATATTCCGAAGCTATTATGGGTATGGATTCTGCGGCTATTACGAACTCGGCAACAGCTGGTAAAGCCCTGGTGGAGCTTGCCAATACCATTCCAAACACTGGAGGACTTGTAAGCTGGTTTACCGGCGACAACGATCTTGGTAGTTTTGGCGATAGCCTGGTTCAGTTCGGAAGCGGAATTAAGAGTTATTCAGATTCTATTTCTGGAATTGATACCGGAATCATGTCAAGTGTGATCGCTCAGGTGAATCGGCTTGTTGAAATGGCTAAAGGAATGGCGGAATTAGATACGAGTGGTATGAGCGGTTTCAGCACAGCGCTGATTCAGCTTGGAAACAACGGTATCGATGGTTTCATCAATGCGTTTACAGATGCAAGCGGAAGAGTGACATCCGCCGCGACCTCTATGCTGACGACATTCATCAATGCAGCTAATGCTCAGAAAGGCAATTTGACATCTACGTTTACGACCATGATGCAGGCTGTACTTACGACACTTACAAACTACCAGACCCAGTTCAATACGGCTGGTTCTACGTTGATGACAAAATTCATCAGCGGAATTAAATCTCAGGACGGAAATACCAAAACTGCAATCACCAACATTTATTAGCGGTTGTGTCACTGCGATCAATAATAAGCAGACCCAGTTCAATACGGCTGGTGCGAACCTCATGATCAAACTTATCGCTGGAATTAAATCGAAAGATTACGAGACCAGAAATGCGTTTGTAAACATCTTAAGTTCGTGCCTTACAGCTATCGCAAACAAGTATCCGGAATTTCAAAATGCAGGAATGCAGTGCATGATTAAGTTCATCGCTGGCGTTAAGGAAAAAGCCGAAGAAGTAAAAACAGCTTTCACTGGCAATCTTAATGCTTCTGTAACGGCTATCCGGGATTACCATGACCAGTTTAAACAGGCTGGTGCTTACTTGGTAGAGGGATTTGCTGATGGAATCAGTGAGAATACGTACGCGCGGAAGCTAAAGCCAGAGCAATGGCAAGGGCTGCGGCAGAAGCAGCAGAAGACGAACTGGACGAGCATTCACCTTCCAGAGTCGGATATCACATCGGTGATTTCTTTGGATTGGGATTCGTCAATGCCATCGGAACTTATGCAGTGAAGGCATATAATGCCAGCGCTGATATGGCTGATTCGGCAAAAACAGGTCTCGGAAATGCAATCGCAAAAGTCAAGGATATGATCGACAACGGTGTTGATGGTCAGCCTACGATTCGACCGATTCTGGATCTGTCAGATGTTGAAGAGAAGAGTCATCGACTGAATACGCTGTTCAGCAGATCACAGGCGTTGACTGTCAGCACAGGAATTGTAGCATCTCGTGGACAGAATCTTCAAAATGAAGATACCAATCCGAATATAGGAAACTCTTATAACTTTACACAGAATAACTATTCGCCTAAGGCACTGTCGAGAACAGAGATTTATCGGCAGACGAAGAATCAGTTCTCGGCGATGGAAAGGATGGTGGAAACTTGATTCGAGCAGTCACGTTTACAAACTATCTTGGCGATAGTATCCGACTTGATTTGGCGAGACCGGAGGAATCCGGTTTCATCATCAAGTCTGTAACTGGCTTGGGGCCGGGAAAAGCGAACATCAATACGACAGAAATCGCTACAAACGATGGAAGCCTGTTCAATTCTTCAAGGATGCCGAGCCGAAACATTGTTATTTCTCTTGCGTATATGTGGAAGGATTCCATCGAAGACGTAAGACAGCTTTCATACAAGTATTTTCCTATTAAAAAGAAACTCACAATACTTATCGAAACCGATAACAGGCAGGCGGAGATTGAAGGGTACGTCGAATCAAATGACCCAGCAATCTTCAGTAAAGATGAGGGTTCGGATATCTCAATCGTGTGTCCGAATCCTTTCTTTTATTCTGCTGGAAAAGACGGAATCAACACGACTATCTTCTATGGCGTAGAGGCACTGTTTGAGTTTCCTTTCAGTAACGAATCGCTTCAGGACCCGTTGCTGGAAATGGGAGAAATCAAAAATGAAACAGAGCAGGTGGTTGTGTATAATGGCGACGCTGAAATTGGAGTGACTATTACGATTCATGCAATCGGTGAAGCCAGCAATATCACAATCTATAATACCGGTACTCGTGAAGTGATGCGGATCGATACCGATAAATTGGAGAAATTCACTGGCTCTGGAATTATAGCAGGTGACGAAATTATCATCTGCACTGTAAAAGGAAACAAGTCGATTACGCTTCTTAGGAACGGAAAGACTACAAACATCTTGAACTGCCTGGATAAAAATGCAGATTGGTTCCAGCTTGCGAAGGGCGACAACATCTTTGCTTATACAGCTGAGTACGGAAGTACAAATTTACAGTTTAAGATTGAGAACCGTATTGTCTACGAGGGGGTATAAGCACTATGGATGTGATGATTTTAAACACTGACCTGGATGCAGTCTCCATCGTGGATACGTACGAATCTTTCATCTGGACTGATCGGTATTATGCCTATGGTGACTTTGAGCTGTATGAAGCAATGCGAGATGGTCTTCTGGATTATATCAAACAGGACTATTATTTGCAGAGCAAGGAATCTGAGCATGTGATGATCGTAGAAAAAATCCAGATTACTTCCGATACCGAAGACGGTAACCATGTAACGGTTACTGGACGCTCGTTAGAATCTATTCTCGATAGGCGAATCGTCTGGGGACAGAAGCTATTGAGCGGAAATCTTCAAAACGGAATTAAAACATTGCTCAATGAGAATGTAATTTCCCCCATCAGACAGCAATCGAAAAATTCCAAACTTTATTTTCAAAGAATCAATCGACCCGGCAATTACAAAGTTGAAACTGGAAGCTCAATATACAGGTGATAATCTATACGATGTCATTCAGAAAATTTGCGAGGAGCAGGGTATCGGTTTCAAGATTACGCTGAACGATGAAAAGCAGTTCGTCTTTGAATTGTATGCCGGTTCTGACAGGTCATACGATCAGACAGAGAATCCATACGTTATATTTTCTCCGAAATTTGAGAATATCATCAACAGTAACTATATCGAATCCAAAGCTTCGTTGAAAACCGTGACTTTGTTGGTGGAGAAGGCGAGGGTGCTGGTCGAAGATACACTACAGTTGGCGGTGGTTCTGGTTTGAATCGTAGGGAACTGTTTACGGATGCTCGTGACATCTCTTCGAATGTTGGAAGTGATGATGCATTGACCGATGCCGAGTATATGGCTCAGTTGCAGCAAAGAGGAAAAGAAAAACTTGCAGAAAATGTGAGCATTACCTCATTTGAGGGAGAAACGGAAACAACTATCATGTTCCAGTATGGAAAGATTTCTTTAACGGGGACATTGTACAGATTGCGAACGAATACGGACACGAGACAAAAGCTCGTATTCTTGAAATTGTTCGTTCAGAAGATAAGGACGGTTATTCCGTCTATCCGACTTTTAAGACTATAGAACAGGAAGGAGCGTGATGAAGAAGTGAGTGTAACATTTGGATTTTATAATTCAAAAGAAGGAGATCGGCGCTACGATGCTATTCAGATGTCCAGCATTTTCGATGGAATCATTCAGGACGGAATATTGCAGCATGTCGGAACTGCAATGGTTGTAAAAGAATCGGAAGCAATGATTATCAACGTTGGTGTCGGACGAGCCTGGTTCAATCACACTTGGACGCTGAATGACGCTCTGTTACCGTTAGTAGTTCCACAGTCCGAGATTCTGCTGAACCGATATGATGCAGTTGTGCTTGAAGTGGATTCGAGAGAGGCCGTCAGAGCAAATGACATCAAAATCATTAAAGGAACCCCAGCATCGAATCCAACGAAACCTACGATGGTGAAGACAAATGATCGCTGGCAATATCCGCTGGCGTATATTTATGTCGGCGCCGGAGTTACTTCTATTCGACAGGCAAACATCACGAACTGCGTTGGAACTTCAGAGTGTCCATTCGTAACGGCTCCATTGGACAAGGTCGAAATCGATGATTTGATTGCTCAATGGCAGGACCAGTGGAAAGAGTTCTACGAAAAGCAGACTACTGATATGGAAGAAACAAATAAGTTTTGGAAAGAGCAGTGGTCTACCTGGTTTCTGGCACAGACTGAGGAGATTCAGTCTGCATATTTGACATGGGAAGCTCAGTGGAACCTTTGGTACTCGGAGCATACAGCAGATATGGAAGCCACAAGTACCTATTGGAAAGAAAAATGGGAGGCGTGGTTCAACGAATACACAAGCATCAATACTGCGGAAATGGCTGACTGGAAACAGAAGTCAGAAACAGAATTTCGAGAATGGTTTGATCAGTTACAGGCACTGTTAGATGGCAATACGGCGGCAAGCCTTGCTAAGAAGCTGCTGGAATTGCAGGAGCAGGTAGATATTCTTAACCAGTTCAGTTCCAACCTTGAAAACGAATACACGGTATATCAGAAGCTTTATGATAATGGATACCGTACTTACGGAGACGTGCTCGATTCTTCGGACGCACCCATTACTGACAGCAATTTGGATACGGTCATTGGACGTACATATTCCAGTGATCTTCTCCGTGACAGCAATGGCGATGTTATCGAAGGTCGGGCTATTTTTGTCATCAAATAAAGGAGGATTCATTAAATGAAAATCACAGACTACGAAAAGGTCCAGGCGTTAGCAGCAAGTAATATTTTCCTGCTTGACGGACCTAACGGGACAAAGACCATTGCGGCAGATGCTTTAGCAAAGGCGTTAATCGGTCTTTTAAGTTCCAAAGATTTTATCGGAGGAGTAAATCTTTCCGAACTCACCCAGATCAACGAGCTGGTATCCGGTAACAAATTACTCGTCGGGACTACGGACGGAAACAAGGCTATTGCAGCTGAAGACGCACTCTTTGCTATGCTTGATGCTTTGCTCCGGTGGAGCTTCGCCGGGTACTCTTCAGAGGCAAGAATCTTGGTACAGCGCTGACCGCAGTACAGAAAGCTGCTATTAAGGACGGTTCCTTTAAAGGAATGTTCCTTGGCGACTATTGGAGTATCGGAGGTCGTATTTGGCGTATCGTTGATATGGATTACTGGTACAACTGCGGTGATACTGCATTTACCAGCCATCATCTCGTTATCATGCCGGATGAGGCGCTTTACAATGCGCAGATGAATACTACCAATGTTACGACCGGTGGATATGTGGGCTCTGCGATGTACAAGAGTAACTTGGCAAACGCCAAACAATCGTAAATGCGGCTTTCCAGGGGTCTGTTCTTACTCACAGAGAATACCTGTGCAATGCGGTTGCAAATGGAAGACCGTCAGGTGGAGCATGGTTCGATTCCAGCATTGAGCTCCCGAACGAACCTATGATGTATGGCCATCCTCATTTCAGTCCAACTTCTGATGGTTCAACAGTTCCGAGTATCCACACAATCAGCAAGACTCAGCTGGCGCTGTTCATGGTATGTCCGAGATTCATCGTAAACAGATCTTACAACCAGTGGTTAAGAGACGTCGTTTCTTCGGCTTACTTTGCCGGTGTGGACAACGGTGGCCGTGCGGTCTACTACGACGCTTCGAACTCTTTTGGTGTTCGTCCGGTCTTCCCGGTTGGTTAATTAAAATCGCGGGGCCTTGTGCCCCGTTTATATTTTTGAAAGGAGCTTCTAATCATGGAAGAGAAAATCTATAAAATTATTCTCGGTGATGGAACTGAGATTTCCAATCTTAAGCTGAACGGAAACAATTTCATTTCTACAGAAAAAATCGAGGAATCTGTATTTGCAGATAACTGCTCTCCGGTTACTATCAGCGACGGAACAACCGAGACTGTTCATCCGAACATGGAGCTGGTTCAGATCGTTGAGCAGGTTCCTGGCGAATACTGGTTTGTCCTTAGAGATATTTCTGAGGAGGAGTTTGCCAGAACCAAAATGCAGTCTGACATCGCCTACATTGCGATGATGTCCAATGTAGAGCTTTAAGAAGGAGGATCACCATGGAACATAGCAAGAATTACAGTAAAGTAAAGCTTTGGTACAGCATGAAAATGTGGAATGAGACCAGAGTTCGTAATGCGGTGAAGATGGGCTGGATCACCAAAGAGGAGTTCGCTGAGATCACCGGTAAAGATTACGAATGAGCGTTCTGTTAGGCGACAGAAAAGAGTCAAAATTCGAAGCGATTACGTACTCGATCGAGTTGCATGATATGCTGATACTCCTTATGCAGAGGGGATTTGGTGTTAAGGATGTGGACGGCTTTGTTCGGAAGAAGTATGCGTATGGAGAAATTTCGGAAGAAAACTTTGCTAAGTACAGGGAACTGATGCGGAGTTTCAAATCGAAAGTAAACCAGTGTGCTTCCCTGATAACGAGCAATGTTAGAGCGGCAAACACCATTTACCCACGGACAATGCACGAGTACGAGACCAGGAGAGATTACCAGAATGCGGCCATTGTAAATTGCGAGCAGCTCATCAACGAGTTGCAGCGGGTTGTTGAAATATTCGATGTAGATCTGAATGTGTACAACCGGTATGTTAAAGCTATCGACCGAGAAATCGGATTGATAAAAAGGTGGCGTCAAAGAGACATGGCGATTAAGTCGCGGTTAGAAAAGGGTAACATCTAAAAAATTGCGTCGTTTCTTCGGCTAACTTTGCCAATGTGAACAACAATGGCAATACGAACTACAACAACGCTTCGAACTCTAATGGAGTTCGTCCGGATTCTTCGATTAACCAACGAAGAAGGAGATGCTATCCGTTCCGCAAGGATAAATAATAAAGCCTAATACAATTTACTACGGTAAGTATTGTTATAACGGTGAATAGGTTATGAACTACGAGGAGATTGTCTGTGACGCCAATAACTTGTATAGGGCTTATAAGGTCTCTGTGAAAAGCAGCAAGTGGAAAGAATCGACGCAAAAATTCATGATGAATTTCCTGCGGTATATATTTGAAATCCAAGACGATCTAATAAATCGGACACTTCAAAATGGACCGACACAGGAATTCGAGCTGCACGAAAGAGGCCGAATAAGACCTATTACAAGCATTCAAATCCGCGATCGCATTGTCCGACATTCTCTGTGCGATGAGGTTTTACTTCCAGAAGTTAGAAAACATATCATTTATGATAACTGCGCATCTATCAAGGGGCGCGGAATTTCACAACAGAGAAAACGATTTGAAATCCATCTCCACAAATACTACCAATTATACGGAAATGACGGTTATATTCTATTCGGTGACTTTTCAAAGTTCTATGACAATATTATCCATGAGATTGCTAAACGAGAATTGTTGAAGCTGTTCAATGACGATGAGTTTATTGACTGGCTTTTAACGTTGATATTTAAGGGTTTCCAGATCGATGTTTCGTATATGTCTGACGAGGAATACGAGACCTGTATGATCGATACTTTCAATAAACTGGAGTATCGGAATATTCCAAAAGAGAAGCTCACTGGCGAAAAGTGGATGGAGAAGTCCGTCAATATTGGGGATCAACTTTCACAAGTCATTGGAATTTATTATCCATATCCGATTGACAATTACGTCAAGTATGTGCGTCAGCAGAAATTTTATGGAAGGTATATGGACGATTGGTACATCATGAATCCCAGTAAAGAAGAGCTTGAAAACTTGCTCGAAAACGTCTGTAAAATAGCAGCCGAACTTGGAATCCATATCAATCGTAAGAAAACCAGAATCGTTAAGATTTCGAGCAAATACAAATTCTTGCAAATCAAGTACACACTTACGGATACAGGTAAAGTCATCAAACGAATAAACCCGGATCGAGTTACCGCAATGCGTAGAAAACTCAAGAAACTTGCCGTTAAGGTTGAAAATGAAGAAGCGGATTACGACAATGTCGAAAATATGTTTCGCGGTTGGATGGGAGGACATTATAAACTCTTATCCAGAGAACAACGAAAGAATTTAATACAGCTTTACGAAGACCTATTTAGTAAGGAAATCACAATAGTCAACAAGAAGCTGATTGTTTCTGATAGGTCTGCATGATTGCACATAAAGAAGGAGGAAAACGATGGAACCATGGTTTCAGGTTGTACTTACGATCTTTAGCTCAGTTCTTGCATCTTCTGGGCTGTGGGCCTATTTGCAAAAGAAAAGCGAGCAAAAAGATGTAAAACAGAGATGCTTATTGGATTGGCACATGACAGGATCATGTATCTTGGAATGTCGTATATTGACCGTGGGTGTGTAACCCAGGATGAATATGAAAATCTGAGGGTATATCTCTACGAACTACGAACGTATGGGCGGGAATGGTTCAGCAAAGCGAATTATGCAGGAGGTGGACAAACTCCCGATTCATAAATTTATAGAGAAGGAGGAAGAGCACAATGAGCATGAGTAACAAGACATACGACATCCTTAAGTGGATTGCTATGTATCTGCTTCCGGCTGCTGGTACATTATATTTTGCACTGGCTGGAATCTGGGGTCTCCCGTATGGAGAGCAGGTAGTCGGAACCATCACTGCGGTTGATACTTTCCTTGGTGTTATCCTTGGAATCAGTACATCCCAGTACAACAAGACTGCTGATAAAGAAAAATAATGAAAGTGTCATGGAGGACTAAACATTATGGCAAATCTGAATGTAAACAAAGTCATTTACGGGGGGGATGTCCTTATCGATCTTACTGGCGATTCCGTCAGTGCAGATAAGGTCCTCAAAGGTATTACTGCTCATGATAAGAGTGGTGCAAAGATCACGGGTATCTGTACATTCGACAGCGATACTTCCGAAGATACTGCGGCTGTCGCTGAGATTCTCGTAGGAAAGACTGCGCACGCCCGCGGAAGTAAGCTTACAGGTACTATGAAGAACAACGGCGCTGTCAAGGGTATCATCTCAACTGTGGCTGGAGAATATACAGTACCGCAAGGCTATCATGATGGCTCTGGTAAGGTGTCTATTGACGCCACCGAACAGGCAAAGCTTATTGCTACTAACATTCGTGAGGGTGTGACGATTCTTGGCGTTGAGGGTGCTATGTCTGGTTCTGAGGATATGAAGCCACAGAGCAAGGAAGTAACACCGTCCAAAGAAGCTCAGACGATCATGCCCGATGAAGAGTACAACTGCTTATCTCAGGTTACAGTTAAGGCAATCCCATATGTAGAAACCGATAACTCTGCCGGAGGAAAGACTGTTACAATCGGATAAGGAGGTTTTGTCAAATGGCTGCGAATAAAGTCGTATTCGGCAATAAAGTTTTGATCGACCTTACCGGCGATACTGTTACGGAAGAAGCTTTGCTAAAGGGCTATACAGCACACAAAGCAGATGGTACAATTATTACCGGAACGGCTTTCGCAGGATATCCTAACGAGTTCGTGTTCTTAGATAACATCGAAGACTCAAGCGGAAACCCAATCAAAGACAGTTCCGGTAAAACAATTCAGGGACAAACCATCTATCGCAAAGCCCGTAACTCGGTTCTTTTGGATTCTACGGGTGATGTAATTGAAGATGGTTATTAAAATGCATAAGAGGGCGTGTATCATACATTCCCTCTTATTTTTTTCAGTATGCGGGTTACGGTCGAACTAATTATTATGTTTACAAACCTAGAATAGAAATCTGGAGGATTAAACATATGAATAAAACAAACGATCGTATTTCACCCGATGTTATTGCTGTGGATATTGAAAAATTATCTGCCATATTGTCTTGCGGTTGCGCTACAGCTCGAAAAATAGGCGAGCAGGCAGGGGCAAGAATATTCATAGGTCGTCGCGTATTATATTCGGTAAGCAAAGTTCAAAAAATATTTAGAATCTATTGCTGAATAAATGATGGATGTTAGGGACAATATTTGATATAATATGATTGATGAAATTTGTCGAATTGTTCCTAATAGCTTACAACGTGAGGCTTATGGAGGAGCAATCATGGCAGCAACAAGCAGAAAAGATTCAAAAGGAAGAAAATTACACACAGGAGAATCACAAGAAAGGATGGGATCTATCTTTATAGGTATACAGACGCATACACTGGTAAAAGAACATCCGTATATGCGAATGATTTACCAGAATTGAGACGCAAAGAGAAAGCCATAGCAAAAGACATTGATGATAATATTCTTACGGATATTTCAACAAAAAATCTAACCTTAAACACTCTGTTTGAAAGGTATCTTGGTATCATTGTCATTGATGATGGAACGAAAATCAATTATCAAAATATGTGGAACATCCATGTTCGAGATACGATAGGAAATATTAAGGTTGTTAATTTGCGAGCATCTCACATTATGAGTTTATATTCCGGTATGTCGAATGATAAGTACGCACATAACACAATAAAATACATACATCTGATGATATTTCCAGCATTGGAGATGGCAGTAGATGATGAATATTAATTCGTAAAAATCCTGCAAAAAATGCACTGATCATCTGAATATGGTGAAAGAAACCAAGAAAAAAGAGGCGTTAGAAGTATCAGAACAGGAAAGACTTTTAGATTTTATGAATAAGAGCAATATATATAGAAAGTATATTCCGCTGATAACGATAATGTCTGAGACGGCTCTTAGATGCGGGGAACTGATCGGAATAACATTTAATGATATTGATTTCAAAAACAAAGAATTGCATATAGATCATCAGTTGACATATAAGAATTATAAGGACGGGAATGGCTGCATGTTTCGTATTAAAAAGCCTAAAACAAAAGCGGGAATACGAACAATACCATTAACAGACAGAGCGTGTGATGCTTTCCGTGAACAAAGGAAGCAGAATTTTCAAGCTGGCATATTTTGTACATTTGAAATTGAAGGCATAACAGATTTTGTCTTTCTTACCAAAAATGGAAGACCAATGATGCCGAATGCTTTGAACAATGTGCTATATAATATCGTAAAGAATTATAATTCTTGTACGGACGGAACACAGACCATAGAACAGTTTTCATCTCATGTCATGCGCCATACCGGATGTACTAATATGGCGAGAGCCGGTGTCAATGTGAAAGCAACTCAATATGTTATGGGGCACGCTCATAGTGACGTAACAATGGATGTGTATAATCACTTGAATAATAAGACGGATGTCAAACTTGAGTTTTCAAAGTTTGAAAAAAATGGTACAAAAATGGTACAGTAGACGTAAAAATAAGATTTCACAAAAAGTTCATAAACCCTGCAACCCTTGATTTTACTTGGGTTGCAAATATTTTAATAAAAATTTTAGCACTCACCTCTTGACATTGCTAATAATAAGTGTTATATTACAGCTAGAACAAAGGAAGGGAAACAGAAAGGAACAAAGAGGCAAAGAAGTAAGATGCCAAAGGTTCCGGGAAGTTTCCAGACATCCCCGGTTCCAGAAGATAACAAGTAAAATAAAACATAGAGAGTATAGGAAAAGGAGAGATGACTTATGTTAATGCCTAGTATTTTTGGAGAAGATTTATTTGATAACTTTATGAAGGATTTTCCATTTTTTGATGATAACACAGAAAGCAATGTAGAAAAGAAGCTGTACGGCCGCAGAGGTAAAAACCTGATGAAGACTGATATCAAGGAAACCGAAGGCGGTTATGAGCTGGAAATGGATCTGCCTGGATTTACAAAAGATGAGATCAAGGTATCCCTGGAGAATGGTTATATGACCATCAGTGCAGCCAAGGGACTTGATAAAGACGAACAGGATAAGAAATCTGGCCGTTACATTCGTAAAGAGCGTTACGCAGGATCTTGTGAGAGAAGCTTCTATGTAGGCGAAGACATCACAGAAGAAGATATCAAGGGTGAGTTCAAACATGGTATCCTGAAGTTGTTCGTTCCGAAGAAGGAAGCAAAGCCGGCAGTAGAGCAGAAGAAGTATGTTTCTATTGAAGGTTAATATGAAACAGGGAGCGGGAGCTGGTCAACTAAATAAGGTCATAAGGTTATAAATAAGAGCCGCCGGAAGAAGTGTAAAAGCTTTTTCCGGCGGCTTTTGCTGCACCGGCAGCTGTAAAAGGGCCGACAGCTCCGCCAGACAAATAAAGCATATGCAGAAGGAAAATTAGACTATAACCCGGATGTGCACTGCACTCATCATGAGCATGGAGAGGGACATCCTGCGGAGAGTATCACTGTGGGGAACATCAGTGCCAGAATAAATAAAAGTGGGATTTAGTTTTTCGGCAATACGACTGTAAAGCAGCTTCCGCAGCCTTTTACACTTTCCACAGAAATATTTCCACCATGTGCCAGCACAATGGCTTTTACAATGGTCAGACCAATACCTGCGCCGCCGGTTTTGCGGTTGCGGGAGCGGTCGGTACGGTAGAAGCGTTCAAAGATCAGAGGAATATCTTCTTTAGCGATACCGATGCCCTGGTCTTTGACGGTCAGCTGCACGTTTTTGCCTAAATTGTGGATATCTATCAGGATCTGACCGCTTTCGGTGGAATATTTAACAGCATTGGATACCAGGTTGAAGATCACCTGGTGGAGCCGTTTCTGGTCTCCGGAGATAATAGCAGATTCACCTGTTACCATGCAGGTGAGTTTCTTTTTTGCCAGTTCCGGTTCAAAAGCAGTTTTTACGGATCTTTCCAGCATTTTCCGTTTCAGCGATATGGTGGAATATTTCCCAAAGATCTTATCCCGTTTCCCTGTAACGCTTCTTATTGTAGTAGTGAGCGTTGCAGGGGGGGCTGGTCCTGGGATTTATTCTGGCAGCGGCACGTATCTTTAAAATACCAGTGTTAAAAAGAACTGGCAGCTCTTTTATATCTCTTTTTGTAAGAGGTACCCCCGATCCTGGTGCAGCTATTTGTAGTCTATTATGGACTGCCACTTCTTGTAGCACCCTTAGGAGTGGATATTAACCATTGGAGTAAGCTGTTTTTGTACTGGTTACATATCTTTTAAATGATGGGGCATTTATGTCGGAGATCATCCGGTCTTCTATTGAAAGTGTTCCCAAGGGCCAGCTTGAAGCGGCAGCTTCTGTAGGACTTACCACATTTCAGACCTATAAAAGGATCATTATCCCACAGGCATTTAAAATAGCAGCGCCTGCATTTGGAACCCGTGTGATCGGATCTTTCCAGGCAACTGCAATGGCATTTACACTGGGAATTATTGATATCATGGGTCAGGTAAAAGCTATTGGAACACGTACCAACCGTGTTCTGGAAGGCTATGTAGATGCAGCGATCATATTTATCATCGTTTCCTATTTACTGGAGCGTTTGTTTACCTGGATGGAGCACCGGCTTAATGGTCAGACAAGGAGGAAGGAAAATGGCATCGCCCTTTGAGTTTTCGTATGTTTTTACAGTGATCGGGAAAATATGGGAAGCTATGCCGGTTACTTTGCTGCTGACTTTTGCTCCCCTGTTTATAGGTTTCCTTTTTGGTGTTCCCTTTGCGGTGATCCGCCGCTTCAATGTTCCTTTTGCAGCTTCGTTTTTAAAAATGAGTCTAATATTTTAAAAGGAATACCGGCGGTACTGCTGGTGCTTATGATCAATTACCTGATCTTAAAGCCTATTGATTACCTGGCATTAAGCTATGAGTGGGCAAAGCCGCTGCAGACTATGAATAAAATATATATAGGTATTGCTGCGTTAAGCATTTATGCAGTGGTGCAAATCACAGAAACAGTTCTTGGCGCTCTCCTTTCCGTGGGAAAAGGACAGTATGAAGCTGCGTATTCCATAGGACTTACCAGGACAAAGACATTGTTTCGGGTGGTCTTTCCACAGGCTGTTCCTGCAGCCCTTCCTGTTCTGTGCAACAATGTGATCGGTCTTTTTAAAGTCCACATCCATTGTATATCTTATTTCCGTAAATGATATTTTTAGGAGCGGCTATCAATTCGGCAGCTGTGAATTTCCGTTATCTGGAGGCATATATTGCAGTAGCTGTCGTATACTGGGCTATGTGCGTCTGCGTGGAAAAGCTGTTTTATGTAATGGAAAACGGTATAAATATGCGGCAGGAGGTAAGATATGATCGAGATTAAAAATTTACATAAAGCATTTGGACAGAACCAGGTTTTAAAAGGTGTTGATATTACTGTAAATAAAGGAGATGTGGTGGTAGTGATCGGCCCCAGCGGCTCCGGAAAGACCACCATGCTGCGGTGCATTAATTTCCTGGAAAGAGCAGATGAAGGAACGATCACAGTAGGAGATATTACGGTAGACGCAGCAAAAGCAAAGAAGAAAGAAATCCATGAGATCCGTTTAAGGACTGCCATGGTTTTCCAGAATTATAATCTGTTTGCCAATAAAACGGCCCTTGGAAATGTAATGGAAGGACTGACCCAGGCAAGAGGCGTATCAAAAGAAAAGGCAAAGGAGATCGCTCTTGATGCATTGGAAAGGTAGGTCTTAAGGATAAGGCAGATTATTATCCGTCCCAGCTTTCCGGCGGACAGCAGCAGAGAGTGGGAATTGCCAGAGCTGTTGTGTTAAATCCGGATGTGATCCTTTTTGACGAACCTACGTCTGCCCTGGATCCGGAGCTGGTGGGAGAAGTATTAAAAGTTATCAAAGATATTGCAAAAGAAGGGATCACCATGATCATAGTGACCCATGAAATGAGCTTTGCTTCTGATGCAGCCAATCGTGTGATCTTTATGGCCGGTGGTGTTGTAGTGGAAGAAGGAAAGCCGGATGAGATCTTTTCCAATCCAAAAGAAGAAAGAACAAAGCAGTTCTTAGAGCGTGTACTGCCTAAGTGGTCGTATACGATATAATGAGCGCAGAGAAAAACAAGCGCCGCCCGAGGCGCATTTGTTTTCGCAAGCCATTAACGAACAAGCCGCCTGCGTCAGCAGGCAGTGGAGCGCGCCAGCGCGGGGCTGTGAGTTTAAGGAGTCCAAAAGAAAAACAAGCGGCTGCGAAAGGAGTCCCCCAAATGAAAATTGATTTTAACAGACAGATAAACAGAAAAAATACAGACTGCTCTAAATGGGACGGCCAGGGAGGAGATTATATCCCGCTGTGGGTTGCGGATATGGACTTTCCTGTGGCAGAGCCTGTTTTAGAAGCACTGAAAAAACGCCTGGAACATCCATTTTTCGGATATACATTTCCCGGAGAAAGTGTTTATCAGGCAGTTATTTCCTATTATAAGAGAAGATATGATTTTGATGTAAAAAAAGAATGGATCCTGTTTAACCATGGAGTTAATACAGGAAATAATATTGCTGCCAGAGCTTTAGGCGGCACCATTATGGTGGCAACTCCTATGTATCCCCATATTAACCAGAAATTGCCCCAGGAAGCGGGAAAGCCGGTGATCCGTGTACCTTTAAAACAGGAAAACGGGCTGTATACCTTTGATTTTGAGGCAATGGAAAAAGCGGTTACACAGGATGTGACCACCTTTGTGTTGTGTAATCCTCATAATCCGGTAGGTCGTGTATTTACCGGAAAGGAACTTGAGGAGTTATTTGCATTTGCTGCCAGACATGACATTGTGGTGGTTGCAGATGAGATACACAGTGACCTGATCCTGGAAGGAGAACATATTCCTGCGATTACCTTAAATGAAGCAGCCAGACAGAGAGTGATCCTTCATCATTCTGCAAGCAAGACCTATAACATACCCGGTCTTCCGGTGGCATTTGCCATTATCCCAAATGAAAAGTTAAGACATAAATACGAAGAAGTAGCAGCAACGATGCATGCGCCTTTTGATACTCTTTCTTTTGTTGCCCTTGAGGCAGCTTTTACAAAAGGGGAAGAATGGCGGCAGGAACTGTTAGAATACCTGAGGGAAAATAAAAATGGCTGGACGAACGGATCAGCCGGATCCCGGGGCTTTCTATCTGCCACAGTGAAGGTACTTATTTAGGTTGGATCGATGCCAGAGAAACCGGATTAAGTGATCCTGCCGGCTTTTTTATGAAAGAAGCAGGTGTGAAATTTAATGACGGAGAGTCTTTTTCTGCTCCCGGTTTTATCCGTGTGAATTTCGCCTGCCCCAGAGCGTATCTGGAGGAGGCGTTTGATAAAGTTGAGAAAGCTTTGGATAATTGGAAAAAACAGGAAAAAGTTTATTAAAAGTTTGGGCTGCTGTTGGGCGGCAGAATGGAGTTTTTATGAAGATAACAAAAGTTGATATTTACATGCTGGATGCTACTGCCCAGAGAGCCAGCAGACGTCCCATCTGCTGCCGGGTATGGACAGATGAAGGTTTCTATGGTGACGGTGAAGCGGGGATCGCTTTTGATTACGCAGCACCTGCGGGGATCGGCATGCTCCAGGATATCTCCCGTCTGGTCATCGGAAAAGATCCTATGCGTACAGATGAGCTGTGGGAGAGAATGTTTAAAGTAAGCTTCTGGGGCCAGGGCGGCGGCCCGGTTGTCTTTGCAGCTATCAGCGCCATTGACATTGCCTTAATGGATATCAAGGGAAAAGTATTAAATGTTCCTGTTTATGAATTATTAGGCGGAAAGGTAAATGACAGCATCCGCTGCTATGCGTCACAGCTTCAGTTTGGCTGGAATGAAGATGTAGGGCCAAGAGGTACCGCAAAAGAATACGCAGATATCTGTAAATATGCAATGGAAGACGGATATGATGCGGTAAAGCTGGATTTTACTCTTTATGACCGGGATAAGAAAGATATTCCAAACCGTGACTGTGAAGGTTTTGTCTCTACTGATTTTTATAATATGGTAGAAGAACGTATTGTTGCGATCCGCGAAGCCTGCGGCAATGTTGATATTATCATGGAAAATCATGGGCGTACCGATGTTACTTCCGGTATTAAATTAGGAGAGCTTTGCGATAAATATAATTTTTACGCCTTAGAAGAGCCCTGTACGCCCCTCCGCCCGGAATTCCAGAAGCTGATCCGTGAAAAGGTCCGCACTCCTTTGGCATCTGGGGAACGTTTATATACCAGATGGCAGTTCCTTAATTACTTTAAAGATAACTCTATCCAGTTAGTTCAGCCGGATGCCTGCAACTGCGGCGGTATTTCAGAGTGCAGAAAGATCTGTACCATGGCAGAAGCTTTTGACGTAAAGGCGCAGATCCACTGTGCAGGCGGTCCAATTTCCACAGCAGCTGCTTTACAGCTGACAGCCGCTACTACCAATTTTGCGATTTATGAACATCATTTCCGCTCTACACAGCCTGCTATTGCCCGCCTTGGCAAGTATGATTACCAGCCTGTAAATGGAAAATTCTATGTATCAGACAGACCGGGTATCGGACAGGAGCTTTCAGAAGCAGCCATTGCAGAGGCACTTGTTCATGTAACCGTTGATGAACCATAAACGGAGAGGAGAACTATACTGTGAAGAAAAAAATACAGATCCCCCACATTTTTGTTATACTGGTATGCATTGCTATGTTCTTTGCTGTACTTTCGTGGATTATGCCTGCAGGAGCTTATGACCGGGTATTAGATCCCAATACAGGAAGAAATATTGTTGATCCTAACAGCTTTCATTATCTTCCAAAAACCCCGATTACATTTATCCAGTTTATATCTGCTTACTCTGGAGGTTTTACCAATGCTGCCAGCATGATCTTTATGACTCTTGTAGTAGGTGGAACCTTCGGCATTATCAATGAACTTGGCATTATCCCGGCTGCTCTTGCCATCATCCTTAAAAAATTTGATAAGAACCGGGAAATGGCGATCCCGTTCCTCATTCTTGTTTTTGGACTTTTTGAGTCCTTTATGGGGGCTCCGGAGCTTTGTATCATCTTCCTTCCCATGATACTGCCGCTGGTACTGGATCTTGGTTTTGATACCATGACTGCCCTTGCTATCGTTATCTGCGGAAACTGCGTTGGCTATAGTACGGGTATGGGAAATCCGTTTACTACTATTATCGGCCAGAAGATCTGCCAGCTTCCTCTTTATTCTGCTATGTGGTATCGTGCCATCTGCTTCTTCCTTTTTTTACGGGATCACTGTATGGTATATTTTTAAGATATGCGAAGAAAATACGCAAAAATCCTATACTCAGTGCTACCTACGAAGAAGATGAGATACGCAGAAAAGAGAATATGCAGATGACTCAGAATGCAACTTTAAGCGCTAAAAAACAAA